>Ga0208874_1000246_pt1 | contig 20795 bp, 19 predicted proteins | sample CryBogCBH10Oct08_FD_184604 | JGI IMG/M metagenome (GOLD analysis project Ga0208874, IMG submission 184604) | Freshwater microbial communities from Crystal Bog, Wisconsin, USA - CBH10Oct08 (SPAdes) (version 2) | ecosystem: Environmental > Aquatic > Freshwater > Lake | place: Crystal Bog... | reverse complement strand
TCCGAGTCGCGCTCACCGGTGCTGTTCTTGGTGGAGCTGGGCGCCGCAATCAAAGTGGCATCCACCACGGTGCCGGTCTTGAGCAACAGTCCCCGGTCAATCAACTTGGCATTGACCGCCGCCAGTATCTGCACGCCCAAGTCGTTTTGCTCAAGCATGTGCCTAAAGCGCAGGATGGTGCTTTCATCGGGCAGCCGGGTGATGCCAGCATCGAGCTGGGCAAACTCGCGGTACAGAGGGATGTCATGCAAAGCCTCTTCCATCGCAGGATCGGAGTGTCCGAAGAACTGCTGCAGCAGATGAATGCGAAGCATCACCTCTGTGGCAAACGGCGGACGCCCCGTCTTACCAGCCGGTGCATGAGGGGTAATCAGGGCCAGCAGTTGCGACCAAGGAATGACCAGGTTCATCTCATCCAAGAATTCACGCTTGCGCGTGCGCTTGGTGGCAAGCTCGAATCCGGTGGTGGCAAGGCTGATTTGTTTCATTTGAACTTAACGCACGAGGCACTCAATTGGGTGACTTATGCAGACCATCCTTAAGTGAGTGAAATGAGCGTCAATGAAAATCACGGTTTGACCTGATTGAGAGCAAGTCAATTCAAGTCCTCCTATAAGATCAATGCAGAGGTCATCGTGGCGCAAACCTTGCCACATTGCCAAATAATTGAATACGCCGTATTTTTTTGTTTTGTTTACTGACTTTTCTACCCCACCTTTCCAAGGGAGCAATACCAATTGACCATCGCAGGCCATGGCAGCCAATTTGGGGGCTTCAATTCCTTTTTCTCGTCCACGCTCCCATGAACTGATCAATCCCAAGGAGACGCTACCCCACCTCTCTTCCCATTTGAGATTTGGTCGAATTGGTTCTTTAATTGAGCGAAATATCTGCAAGAGGATTGTTGTTATCTAAATAACTAACTCAGCCTAACGCTTGCTGTCGTTCCGCACGATCCGCCTGTCACCCCCCAATAGACCCCTTGTCGAAAACACCTTAAAAGAGGAAAACAAAACGTCAGGTTGATATTTTCTGTGAGTACAATAAAAGACAGCGAAGTCAGCTTTGACCCCGATAAAAGTGAGCACAATTCAGTGACTCGAGGATTGCCATTTTCCTTAGTGACTGAATTTGAATGGGCTGATTCACTGATCGTTGAGGATGTCCGAAGAGACTACGGCGAACTCAGATTCCTAGCGATAGGAAACATCACTGGGCGACTGCATGTCATTGTGTTCACACCCCGAGCCAATAAATTGCACGTCATCAGTTTGCGCAAAGCGAATCAAAGAGAGATCAAAATTTATGCTCAAAAAACCAAATCCTGAACTGATCGACGAAGAAAATGCAGAGTGGTCATCTGGAGATTTCGCTCTGGCCCGTCCGGCCAACGAGGTCTTGCCTGAAATTTTCGGATCTGATGTTGCTCAAAAGATGCTGCGTCCTCGTGGACGCCCGCGGGCTCAATATCCAAAAGAAAGAATCAACATCCGTCTATCTCAAGAAGTCTTGGAGCACTTCAAATCTGCTGGAGATGGCTGGCAAACACGCATTGATTCAGCACTTCGCCAATTTATCTCCGAACACCCCGGGCGCACTTAGCAGGTTAGCCAGAAGTAAGTCAGCCGAGCAATCCGCGACAATATCGTCTGTCACCGTCCCTTTGCCTCCTGTCATCGCTCGTTATGCAAACCCAGACTTTCCGCCTCAACCAGATCGCCCTCGTTTTCACTTTCGCCGTCTCTCTGGCCGCTGGCAGCCTGGCGCCCAGCCCCTCCTCTGCGGCCACACACCACGCCGCCAAGGCGGTTCCTCAAAAGAAGGCAACCGCTCGTAAAGACAAAGCAGACAGCACCCCCGGTTTGGCGGCGGATGTGGCCTTGGCAGACAACCCGCCTGCCTTGCCTGCCAAGGCCTGGTTGCTGATGGACTATGACTCCGGCCAGGTGCTGGCCTCGGCCAATGCGGAAGAGCCTTTGCCGCCCGCCTCACTGACCAAGATGATGACCAGCTACTTGGTCGAGCAAGCGTTGCGCTCGGGAAAATTAAAGCAAACTGATTTGGTGTCCGTGAGCCAAAACGCTTGGTGCCGTGGCACGAATACCGAGTCGTGCATGTACTTGCCTCTGAACAGCCAGGCCACGGTGATCGATATTTTGCGGGGCATCATTATTCAGTCGGGGAACGATGCGTCCAAAGCGATTGCCGAGCACATGGCGGGCTCTGAAGACGGTTTTGCCAAGTTGATGAACGCCGAAGCCCAGCGCTTGGGCATGACGCACACCCATTTTGTAAACCCCACGGGCCTGCCTGACCCCGCGCACAAATCATCTGCACATGATCTGGCTATTTTGGCCCGCGCCATCATCCACGACAGCGCCGATTACTACCCCATTTATGCCGAGCGCGAGTTCAAATACAACGGCATCAAACAAGGCAACCGAAACGCCCTTCTTTACACCGACCCCACCGTCGATGGTCTGAAAACCGGCCACACCGACGAGGCGGGCTTCTGCTTGGTGACCTCTTCCAAGCGCAGCGACATGCGCTTGATCACGGTCATTTTGAACACCAGCAGCGCGCAAGCCCGTGCGGATGAAACCCGCACCTTGCTGGGTTGGGGTTTCAGCAGTTTTGAGAAGAACACCCCGTTCCAACCGAATGCAGTGGTGTCCCAAGCGAAGGTCAATTTCGGCAAGGCCGACACGGTGGCGGCCGGTTTGGGCGCGCCTTGGCTGTTGACGGTACCGCGTGGTCAGCAAGTACAGACCTCGGTGGAAATTAAAACTGGCTTGGAAGCCCCTGTCGCCAAGGGCGATGTGGTGGGCAAGGTGCTCGCCACTGCCAACGGCAAACCCATCGGCGAAGCACCCCTCGTGGCTCAAGCCGATGTGGAACGCGCCAATTTTCTGATGCGCGCTTGGCAACACATCACGAAGTTGTTTGGCAAATAAAGAAGTCGCTTAAAAGTGACTTATTGACGACTGGCTAAAGCCGACTTCAAAGTCGGCAACTGCCGGCGCGCTTCATACTCACCGGCCTGTCTTGCTTGGTCAAAGAAAGATGGCGTGGGCCAGGTGTTGTAGCCCATGTCCGGATGAATGACAAAGTCGGCTTGCGCCAATTCCGGGTCAATTCGCTTGCGCCGTTTGGCCTCCCGCTCTAATTTCGTTGTGGCGGCATCTGCAGGCGCCGTGCCCGGCACGGGGGTGACGTCGACGGCAATGACAAAAGTGGCTCCTGCCTGCCGAGCGGCGCGAACCGCCACGGGCAAGGACTCGTCACCGTCCTCGTATTCAACACCTTGAATCCGGACGGGTGAGAAAATTTTGCTCACGGCACTCGACGCCCTGACCGCGACACCGGCATTGCCCGAACGAAAGAACACAGGCTGCTTGTCTTGTATGCGTGTCGCCACGGCTATGAATTTTCTGGGCATGGCTTCAATTTGGGGCGTGTTGAGGCGGTCGTTTACAAAATCTTGCAGCCGTTGACCCCGAATCCAACCTCGGTCTGCAAACAAGGAGAAGTCAAAAATGGTGAACACATCGCCTTGTTTTGACAACGCATCGATTTGCTCAGCGCCATAGCCTTGACCCCAAAAGGCGCCGATCAAAGACCCCACGCTCGAGCCGACCACCAAGTCGTAGTCAATGCCCGCCTCTTCCAAGACCCGCATGACCCCAATGTGGGCATAACCTCGCGGCCCGCCACTGCCCAAGACCAGGGCCACTTTGGGGGCCGGTTCCATGGCTTGCAAAGCGGTGAGGGGATGGGGGCTGTCTGGTTGCGTGTAGTTGAAATGAGAGCAAGCCGCCAAGTTAGCGAGAACGAGCGCCATGCTGGTCAAGCGGATAAATCGGGGCATGGTTTTATTTGAATTCATTTTTTATAAACTCATCTGATTGGCCCGATTCGAGCGCGGATTGAATCATGTTCATCATGAAGTCCATGGACTTTTTCTGCACGCCCTTGGACAAGGACAAATGCGCCATGACATTCGATTGATCGATGGTGGCGAGACCATGCAAGGCCGACCAAATGAACATGGCCTCTAGTTCAGATTGTTGTTTGGCATTCCTTTTGTCGCCGTGGCTTTGGAGCAAGTTCCGACGCAACACATCAAAGGCATGAACGGCATACTTGACCAAATCGGGATGGGCGGCAGGCTCTGGCCAAGGGGTGCCAAACATCAACCGGTATTCAAGCGGGTGTTTGGCGGCATAGGTCATGTAAGCGACGCCCATTCCCCGAAGTTCGTCGTCTTTTTTGGCTTTCGATTTTTGGTCAAGAAAATGGGCGAAATCTTCGAAACAACGACGCATGATTTCCGCCAGCAGGTGATCGCGACTCGGGAAATGCCGGTAAGGGGCCTGATGCGAAATGTCCAATTTGCGTGCCACATCTCGCATGCTCCAGCCCTCGACCCCGTGTTCCGCAATCACTTCACGCGCCGCTTGAACACAAGCTTCCTTCAGATGCAGATCGTTGATTGATTTGGCCATTTTTAATTTTTAGTGAGGTAATTTTTGGGTCATGGAACCCATGATGGATCCCATAATTTCCTCCATTTTGTTGACAGTGTCTACACTTTAAATAAAATAGTTGACATCGTCAACATGTCTTTTATTTATGCCTCCCCATTTATTTAACTCTTTGCCCAGTTGGCTTGTTTTCGATGAATTCAACCTCTCCACGGCTTCTTGGTTATTGCTCCTCTATGGCGCTTTTATGTGGCTGGCCTGTGGATTCACCTTGGTCATTTCCTTGAACGATGAACGCACCTTGAGGGAGGTGGGCGTCTGGGTGAAACCCATGAAATTCATGGCGGCCACAGCCCTGTTTGCTTGGACCACCGTTTGGGCGAGTCACATGGCCAATCCCGCCGTGACCCAAGGCCCAGCTTACGTCGGTATTTGCGCCCTGATCACGGTCACCTCCTTTTTTGAAGTGGCCTACATCACTTACCAAGGATCGCTTGGTGCGGCCTCGCACTACAACACCAGCGATTCGATTCACGCCCTGCTATTTGGATTAATGGGATTGGCTGCGGTCGGCTTGACCGCCTCTCAAGGTTGGTTGGCCTGGGAAATCTGGAAAGCGAATGGGTCGGCCGAACTCTCAACCTCTGCGCTGGGGGTTGTGATTGGTTTGAGCCTGACTTTTGTTCTTTCCACCCTGAGTGGATTTTTGCTGGGGGGCCAGCAACCCCCCGCTGGCCAAGGACTGCCTTGGGTGGGCTGGCACCTTCGTGGCGATGTTCGACCTGCCCATTTTTTGGGTGTTCATGCGCAGCAATTTATCCCTTTGCTGGGCTGGTTGGCAGAGCGCTACCTCGGTCACTTTGGCAACCCATTTTTGGGGATTGCCTCAGGCATTTATGCCCTGATTTGGGCGCTTCTGGCTTGGTTCAGCCTGGGGGCTTGAAAGTCTAAAAAACCAATCGATTCCTTAAAACTCTACGTGGACGCGCAAACCTCCGATGTTTACTGGGCCGCGTTGTGCGTTGTAACCCGGGTGAGTGACACGCTGGTAGTTCAAAGCCAGGGCCAGCCATTTGTTCACTTGCCATTGGTAGTAGGTTTCCAAAATGCCCTCAGGGGCGTAGGGCAAATAGCCCTCGCCGATCAAAACGCCCACGCCGCCATTTGCAAAATACGATTGCCCCTCTTGACTCAACTCATTGCGGACCAAGGCCAAGCCCAAGGTGTCTTGGGCCCGCTCCCAGGCGCCCCCGTTTTGCGACAAGCCCAACACCCAGGAACGGGTTATTTCGGTGAAGTCAAAAGTTTCTTTCTTGCCGCTGTTGGCGCTGGCCCTTGCAAACAAAGCCAGTGACGGGGTGAGCTCTTGTTCGATCACCAAAGCGGCTCCACTTTGCGATGACCTTTTTCGAACCGCCCCCACGTCAGGGGCCGATGAATTTTTCAGACCCCACTTCACCGCATCGGCGTAGCTGGCCATGTCGCCCCGGTTGTAGTAGCCCAAGAATTTCACACTCCCTGCCCGTTCACCTAATACATGTCGGTGTTCCAATTCAGAGACGATTTCGTATTGTTTGAAATCAGTCCCGAATTCGGTGCTACCCGGCTCTTTGGATAAATTGAAGAATCCATTTCGCCAAGTCCATGGACCTTGGGTCCACTCCAACGCGGCGCCCAAAGTAAAGCCCCAGGCGTCAGCGGCATAGTCGAAACCACCGCTGTCTAAAACAGCCCAATTGAGAAAGTCGCCCCTGGGGTCATGCGCATAACGGTTGGCGTCAAAAATATCCACCACGCTGAACTTACCCAAAGTGAAAATCAGGTTGTCGGACGTGCGCTTGCCCGCGAGCTGATTGGCATCTGACTCCAGCGCTTGCCACTCGCCCCCCAAATTCACGGTGTGGCGCACAAAAGCCCTTTGCATCTTGAAGTAAGGGTTGGCTTCACCCAACTTGTAGGCCGTCCCACTCGGAAAGCCCGCGATGCCCACGGCATTGCTCAAGCCAAAACCCTGGTCAATTTCTGGGTTGATGTAGAACTCGGTCTCAGGCGCCAAACGAACACCGATGAACAAAGTCACGTCGTTGGTGCTCTCACGTTGCGGTGTAGACAAAAAAGTTTTCTTGCCTTCTATCAATGGCCGGGTACTTTTAAAGCGGCCATTCGCCTGCGTCACATTCGTGTATTGCGTCGAGACATTCCAGCGCTCAGGCTCCAAGCTCTCTGCCCCCGATGCTTCGGGGTTTTGCTGCGTTTCATGCTGCCCTTCGCTCGGCAATGGCTCCTTCGCATTGACGAGCGGGGCAAGCAAACAGGCGACCAACGCCAACCAAAGGGAGGCGGGCTTCATCCGGGTTTGAGTTTTTGAAAACATGTCTGATCTTGAATGATTCACCGAAGAAAAAGTCCTGAGTCCTAAAAACCCATCAATCGGTAATGATAATCATTCTCAATCGGTTTGTCACCAAAATTTGGTGCCGAGAATCAATTTGACAAGCCATTTATCGGAATCCGGGGTCAACCCCTTGCCAAGACCGGCACTCAAATCCAAGCCTGCCACCTCGGTATCGACGACCGCGAACAGGGTTTTGCTGTTCTTGTTGAGCGAATCAAAATGGCGAAGGGCGCCCAATTCGTTGTAACTCTCGAGCCCGAATTCTGTTTTTTCAGCCACTCGGTAGTTGATCTTGAAGTCAACATCGACGGTCGGTGAACCCGAATGGGGATCCAAGGGCGTGTCGACGTTGAGGTTGGTGCCCAGCGTCCATCGCCCTTGATGCAAGCCCAAAATGCCCTTCAGCTGCGCATTCCAGGGGTTGGGCGAAACCCGCTTGGCCTGTTCCCCGACTTCAAGGTTGAGGCCCCAAAAGAGGCCCTCTTCTGCATGGGGCGCAATGTATTTGAGGCGAACCTTGCCACCATTCCCCGCCCAGTTGCCTTGGCGGTCCAAACTGGACAGCAAGTAAAACCCAAGCTCCAAGGTATCGGTCAAACCGATGTTCAACTCGGGCGTCAATCGGTAAACGCGCGCAGGCGCTTGCTCGCCAGGGTATTGAGGCGTGGATCGGCCGGAAAAAACGTAGTTGTTGTGCCAATCCACACTGACTTGACCGGCCTCTTCTTTGTCGTCCAAATAGACTTGAATTTCCTCAGAGGCGCCATAAGCATTGAACGACAAAAGACCCGCTAACAAGGCCAATGTGACCCCGTTTATTAGCGCATTTTTGAAAGTAATTTTTTTTGAATTCATGGTGTTTATAGAAGGAATCTAACAAACGCGCCTGACAGAAATTGGGCAAAATAAAACCCTAAGGAGCAAAGTCGCTTAGGGTTTTTAATGGCGGAGAGGGAGGGATTCGAACCCTCGGTACGGGGAAACCGTACGCCTGATTTCGAGTCAGGTACATTCGACCACTCTGCCACCTCTCCTGTGTGTCGAGCCGCGATTCTAGCAGGCCAGACGTTGCGCTTTTAGGCGGCCGTCAAAACAGCCAAACCACCCACATAGGGGCGCAACACCTCGGGCACCACGACCGAACCGTCGGCTTGTTGGTAATTTTCAAGCACCGCCACCAAGGTGCGGCCAACGGCCAGACCTGAACCGTTTAAGGTGTGTACAAATTCATTTTTGCCAGCAGCGTTTTTAAAGCGGGCTTGCATGCGGCGCGCTTGAAAGGCTTCGCAATTTGAAACCGAGCTGATTTCGCGGTAAGTGTTTTGGGCAGGCAGCCAGACTTCGAGGTCGTGCGTGCGAGCGGCACCAAAACCCATGTCGCCAGTGCACAAGGCCATGACGCGGTAAGGCAGGCCGAGCTTTTGCAGGACCGCTTCGGCGTGGGCGGTCATGTCTTCCAGCGCTTGATTGCTTTTCTCGGGGTGAACGATTTGCACCATTTCGACCTTGTCAAATTGGTGTTGGCGAATCATGCCTCGGGTGTCGCGACCATAGCTGCCGGCTTCAGAACGGAAGCAAGGCGTGTGGGCGGTTAATTTCAAAGGCAATTCGTCTTCGGTCAACAACACGTCGCGCACGAGGTTGGTCAAAGGCACTTCGCTGGTGGGGATCAAATACAGCGCGGCGTGATCGGGCACAGGTTCACCGTCTTGACCGCCTTTTTTGGCGGCAAATAGGTCGCCTTCAAACTTGGGCAACTGGCCGGTGCCTTTGAGGCTGTCGGCGTTCACCACATAGGGCACATAGCACTCGGTGTAGCCGTTTTCCTGGGTTTGCACGTCAAGCATGAACTGAGACAAAGCGCGGTGCAAGCGGGCAATTTGGCCCTTCATGACTGTGAAGCGTGAGCCCGAGAGCTTGACGCCCATCTCGAAATCAAGCCCCAAAGGCTCGCCTAAATCGACGTGGTCTTTGGGCGTGAAGTCGAATGCTTTGGGCGTACCCCAACGGCGTAACTCCACATTGCCCGCTTCATCAGAACCCAGCGGCACGCCGTCTTGCGGCAAATTGGGCACCGCCAACAAGAGCGCGTTGAGTTCAGGCTGCAAAGCGTCCAAGCGCGCTGCAGAGGCGTCGAGTTCGTCTTTTAGCGCCGCCACCGCGGCCATGATGTCGTCTACGCTTTCGCCCTTGGCTTTGCGCTGACCAATTTGTTTGGACAAGGCATTGCGCTGCGCTTGCAGCTCTTCGGTGCGGGTTTGAATGGTTTTGCGTTCAGCCTCCAAGGCTTTGAACGCCTCGACGTTCAAGAAAGCCTGGGGATTTTTGCGGGTGTTGAGTTTGGCGATGACCCCATCAAGGTCTTTGCGCAGAAGGGTAATGTCGAGCATGAACGGATTTTAAAGCTTGCGCCCAACCCGTTCAGGCCTCGATCTTCAGCCCTTTGGGCAGCGGGAACTTCAGGTGTTCTTCAACCCCCGGCAGATTTCTGACGGTGGTGGCGCCCAACTCACGCAACTTGGTGATCACTTGTTCCACCAACAACTCAGGCGCCGAGGCCCCGGCTGTCAAGCCGACTCGGGTTTTGCCTTCAAACCATTCTGACTTCAACTCATCGGCGTTGTCGATCATGTAGGCCGAGGTACCGAGCTTTTCGGCCAACTCACGCAGGCGGTTGCTGTTCGAGCTGGTGGGGCTGCCGACCACAATCACCACATCCACTTGGGGGCTGAGCAACTTGACGGCGTCTTGGCGGTTTTGCGTGGCGTAACAAATGTCTTGTTGCTTGGGTTCGCGCACATGGGGAAACCGTTGGCGAATGGCGCTGGAAATCTCGGCGGTGTCGTCCACGCTCAGGGTGGTTTGAGTGACCACGGCCAGTTTGTCGTGCAGGTCCAAAGGCAATTTGGCCACATCAGCCGAGTCTTCCACCAAATGAATGCCCTGGTCCAACTGACCCATGGTGCCCTCGACCTCTGGGTGGCCTTTGTGGCCGATCATGATGAACTCATAACCTTCTTTGGCCAACTTGGCGACTTCCACATGAACCTTGGTGACCAAGGGGCAGGTGGCGTCAAAAATGGAGAAGCCACGGGCTTGCGCTTCGTCTTGGACGGCCCTTGAGACGCCGTGTGCGCTGAAGACCAAGGTGGCACCGGGCGGTACTTCCGCCAAGTCTTCGATGAAGACAGCGCCTTTTTGTTTGAGGTCATTCACCACATAGGTGTTGTGGACGATTTCATGGCGCACATAAATCGGGGCGCCAAACTTGGCGATGGCGCGCTCCACAATTTCGATGGCGCGGTCCACACCGGCGCAAAAACCGCGTGGCTCGGCGAGCAAAATCTCATTCAGTGGGGGGATCGAATTCCCTGAATCTCCGGTTTTCCCGATGTGTGCGCTCATATCAGAGTACCCCAATCAAATGAACTTCAAACGCCACGGGCTGCCCTGCCAAGGGGTGGTTGAAGTCAAACAAGACCGCGTCCTCGCGCACTTGGCGAACCGCTCCGGCATATCGGCCTGTGCCATCGGGCGTGGGGAATTGCACCACTTCGCCTTCGGTGTATTGCTCGTCAGGGTCGCCAAATTCAGCGAGAATTTTTTTGCTGACCCACTGCAACATGTCCGCGTTGCGCTCACCAAAGGCCTCGCCCGGTGCCAACTGCAACGTCGTGCGTGTGCCTTCCGCCAAGCCCAGCAATTTGGCTTCCAAGGCAGGCGACAACTCGCCGGTGCCCAAGCTCAACGTGGCGGGTTTGTCGTCAAAGGTGTTGATGATGTCACCGGCCGGGCCGCTCAAGCGGTAGTGCAGCGTCAAAAAAGAGCCGGGCTGAACCCGCACCGAAGGGGCGGAATCAGGGGCCGTATCAAGGGCCGTATCAAGGGCTGTTTTAGCAGCCTCAAGGGCCTTGTTGGAAGGGGTGTCTGTCATGAAGATCTCTTTGGAGCAAGCTGTATTTTAAAACCCCACCTCAAGACCCTTCCTCATTCATTTGAACGGCCCCCCATGCACCACTTGCCTGCCGAATCGCGTCCCCGCGAAAAATTGCTCCAACGGGGTGCTGAAGCCCTGAGTGACGCGGAGTTGATGGCCATCGTGTTGCGCACCGGCATTGTGGGTAAAAACGTTTTAACCTTGGCGCAAGAGCTGCTGGATCGGTTTGGCGGCGTGAGTGGTTTGTTGAATGCCCATGCCGCCGAACTGAAAACCATCAAGGGCTTGGGCGGCCCCGCCAAACGGGCCTTGGTGCTGGCAGTGCTGGCATTGAGCCGCCGTGCGCTGGCGGAGCAGCTCAAAGCGGGGCCCGCCTTTGAAGACCCGAAGACCGTGAAACAATACGTGCAACTTCACCTCGGGCACAAAACGCATGAGGTCTTTGCGGTTTTGTTTTTAAACGCCCAACATCGGCTCACGGCAATGGAAGAACTTTTTAGAGGCAGCTTGACGCAAACGTCTGTTTACCCTCGGGAGGTGGTGCAGCGGGCTTTGCATCACCAAGCCGCCGCGGTGATCTTGGCGCACAACCACCCCAGCGGTCACGTGAAGCCCTCCCCTGCCGATTTGAAAATCACCCAAGCCTTGCAAGCCGCTTTGGCCTTGCTCGATGTGCGGGTCCTCGACCATTTGATTGTGGCGCCGGGTTTGTCGTATTCCATGGCCGAAAACGGCCATTTTTGATTTGAACCTTCCATGAACAAACTCAATTCATTCGAAGACCTGAAAAAGGTTCAAAAACAGCTCGCTGTTCAACGCGCCGAGGCCGAGGCCCGCAAAATAGCCGAACTCGAACGTCAAACGCGATTGCAAGCTGAAAAAAACCTTTTCACCCACGCCGTGGGCAAGGTGCAACGCTTGCCAAACAAGCAAATTTTGAACTTGACGCCCGAACCCCCGCCGCCGTTGCCAAAGCAAAAAAAGTTGGACGACGCCGAGGTCATGCGTGAGTCCATCAGCGACGACTTTGACGTCAGCTCCTTGCTTGACACCGACGATGCCCTGAGCTTCAGACGCCCTGGGATTTCGGTGGAGGTCACCCGCCGTTTGCGAAGGGGCGAATGGGCCATTCAAGGCCAGCTTGATCTGCACGGCTTAAGAACCGAGGAAGCCCGCGACGCCTTGGGGCAGTTCATTCGAGAGTCGCATAAAAAGGGCCTGCGCTGCCTGCGCGTGGTACACGGTAAAGGCCACGGCTCACCCGGCAAAAGCCCCGTGCTCAAAGGCCGGGTGCAAAGTTGGCTGGTGCAAAAAGTGCAGGTGCTGGCCTTCGTGCAGGCCAAACCCGCCGAAGGCGGTGGCGGTGCTTTGATGGTCTTGCTAACCCCTTCTGCGGCTTGAGGCCATTCAGCAGTCTCTTTGAAAGCGGTCTCAGTGGTAATAAACTGGGGCCATGAGCCCTACACAGCCCACATTGAAAAACACCAAAGCCACTGGGCCCGTCACCATTGAAATGGTGGCCCAACTGGCTGGCGTTTCATTGAGCACGGTTTCGCGCATTTTGAACGGCACGGCCGTGGTCAGCGACGCGAAGAAGCAAGCGGTCGATCGGGCCATTGCTGAGTTGGACTTTGTTCCTAACCCGATGGCGCGCAGCTTGGCAGGTGGCCGCAGCCACAGCATTGGCGTCATTACCCGCGCCATTGACAGTCCTTTCTATGGCGCTGCTTTGCGTGGCATCGAAGAAACCCTAGACCCTGCCGGCTACAGCTCTTTGTTTGTCAGCGGGCATTTCGATGTCAACCTTGAAAAGCGCTGCTTTGATCTGCTGCGTGGTCGGCGGGTGGACGGCATCATTGTCTTGACTGGCCACCTCCCTGACAGCAACCTCAAAACTTATGCAAAAAGTTTGCCCTTGGTGGTCACCGGCCGCACCTTAAAAGCCAAAGGTTTGGTTTCTTTGGACTTTGATAACTTCGAGGGCGGACGCCTCGCCACGGCGCATTTATTGAGCCTGGGCCATCAAAAAATTGCGGTCATTACGGGCGAAGCCAGCCACAAAGACTCCACCGAACGTTTGCGGGGTCATTGCGCCGCTCTGGCGGCAGCGGGCTTGCCTTTTGACCCCCGTTTGGTAGTGGCTGGGGATTATTTGGAGTTGGGTGGCGTTCGCGCCGTCGAAGAATTGCTGGCCCAAAAAATCCCGTTCACGGGCATCTTTGCACTGAACGACCAAATGGCAGCGGGCGCTGCGTTGGCCCTGCACCGCTTGGGCAAGCACATTCCCTCCGACTATTCTTTGGTGGGCTTTGACGATCTCCCCCAATCGGTCTACGCCGCCCCCCCCCTCACCACCGTGCGCCAACCCGCTTATGAATTGGGCGAGTTGGCAGCAGAGTGCATGATTCAACTGCTGAAAGGCGAAAGCCCGTCGGTCAAACCCCCTGGGCCCAGTTTGATTGTTCGAGAGTCCACGAGAGCCCTTGAACGGCGCTGAGGCATTGGGCCACATGGCGATACACATTGGGGTATCTACCAAGTCCAAATCATTGACAGCTTGAAAGCAGCCGCCCTATACTTTTGAAAGCGCTTTCAGAAAGTGCTTTCAAAACCATGAACCCTCAGCGTCGTCAATTCAATCTTCTGGCCGCCCAAGCTTTGCTCATGGGCCATGGGCTGGCATCCGCTGAAGGTCAAGAAAAGACATCGAGCCCCACCACCACGCTGGTGGTGGCCGCATTTCCTGCGGTGGATGCCATCGCCAAAGCCGCAGCGCCGGCTTGGGAAAAGGCCCACCCCGGCGTCAAAGTGGAAGTCATTTCTCGGCAATACGCCGATCACCACACCGCCATGACCACCGCCCTCTCCACCGGGGTTTATTTGCCCGACGTCATGGCTTTGGAGGTGGGTTATCTGGGGCGTTTTGGTCGTGGCGGCCTTCAAGACCTGCGGCAAGCGCCTTTCAATGCGACGAATTTAACCGCCAACTTCGTGCCCTATACCGTGCAGCAAGCCACTGCGGGCCAAGGTTCATTGGTGGCATTGCCCACCGACATTGGGCCTGGCACTTTGCTGTACCGACAAGACCTGCTCAAGCAAGCGGGCGTGACGCCAGAAAACTTGACCCGGTCTTGGGAAAGCTATTTGGAGGCGGGGATACAGATCAAAGCAAAAACTGGCGCTTACCTGTTGGCCCACGCCAGAAACCTCAAAGACATCGTGATTCGTGCGGGCATCCAGCCCGGCGAGGGGCTGTATTTCGATCAGAACAACCGCGTTTTGGTGCAGTCGCCCCGCTTTGTGCGCGCTTTTGAATTGGCCCGCAAGGTGCGACAAAACAACTTGGACGCCCGGGTCAGTGATTGGTCCAATGAATGGTCAGAAGGGCTGCGTCGAGGCACGCTCGCCACCCAACTTTCTGGCGCTTGGTTGGTGGCCCACTTGAGTCATTGGCTGGCGCCACAAACCAAGGGCTTGTGGCGGGCAGCTCAACTGCCCGAAGGCAACTGGGCGGCTTACGGAGGCAGTTTTTTGGCCATTCCCCAAAACACCGACCCCAACAAGAAAGCCTTGGCCTGGGACTTCATTCAATATTTGACCTTGCAGCGCAGCCAGCAGTTGAGTGCCTTTACCCAATTTGACGCCTTCCCCTCCCTGTTGAGCACCTTCAATGACCCCTATTTTGAAGCCCCCATTCCTTTCTTGGGTGGGCAGCCAGCTCGTGTGCTTTGGCGCGAAGCGGCCCAGCACATTCAAGCCGTGGCCGTACACCGACAAGACACTTTTGCCGACGAGGTCATCAACACCGAGTTGGACAAGGTGCTTGACCAAGGCAAAGACATCCCGACGGCCTTGGCAGATGCAGCCCGTTTGTTAGAGCGGCGTGCGCTGCGTTGAGGTAATCATGAAGCTCAACCAAGCCACGCCCTATTTGTTCATCAGCCCCTTTTTGATCTTGTTCGCCGTGTTTGGGCTGTTCCCTTTGCTGTTTTCCCTTTACCTCGCTTTTCAAAGCTGGGAGCCCACGTCGGGTTTGGGCGGTATGCAATTTGTAGGCATCGACAACTTCACCTTTGCGTTCAACGACGAGTGGTTTTGGAAGTCGCTCGGCAACACCGGTTGGCTGGCCGTGGCGTCGGGCTTACCTCAGCACTTGGTGGCCATTCCTTTGGCGGTCTTTATCCACCGCTATTTGCTGCGCAGCCGGAACTGGGTCATCGGGGTTTATTTCTTGCCTTACATCACCTCCACAGTGGCCATTGCCATCATGTTCAGCTCTTTGTTTTCAACCGACTTTGGCTTGATCAATTTGGGCTTGACGCATATTTTCAGCTTCCCCCCAGTGGATTGGTTGGGTCGCGCCATCCACATCAAGCCGGCGATTGCCTTCATTGTTTTTTGGCGCTACGTGGGCTTCAATACCGTGCTTTATTTGGCCGCCTTGCAAACCATCCCGAGCGATTTGTACGAAGCGGCCACGCTTGACGGCGCTTCATCATGGAGCCAGTTTTGGCACATTACCTTGCCCAGTTTGAAGCCCATGATTTACTTTGGCGTTACCTTGTCCGTCATCGGCGGACTGCAATTGTTTGAAGAGCCCTTCATCTTGACCGGCGGGCGGGGGGGCTCAGATCAGGCGGGCATGACCACCGCGATGTACCTTTACAGAATGGCTTTTGACTTCAATGATTTTGGCGCCGCCAGCGCCATGTCGTGGTTGCTCTTCTTGATTGTGGTGGTGCTGACTTGGCTCACCAACCGAGCCTTTCACCCAGCACGCCGAGTGAAGAAAGGAGGCCTCGCTTGAACGCTAAAAAGGGCTTTCAACCCAGCCTGGTTCTGGCCTACCTCACTGTGGGCATTGGCAGCCTGTTGATGATGGCGCCCTTTTATTTCATGTTTGTGTTTGCCACGCACGACAGAAGCGATATTTTTCAGCTGCCGCCGCCGGTTTGGTTTGGGACTGGGTTTTGGAGCAACCTCGACATCCTGACCCAGCACCTGCCGTTCTGGCGAAACCTGATGTGGAGCCTCTATGTGGCCTGTTGCTCGACGGCTTTGACCTTGCTGTTCTGCTCTATGGGTGGCTACGCCTTTGCCTGCTTCGAGTTTCGTTTTAGGTCAGCGTTATTTGGTTTGGTGCTCGGAACCATGCTTCTGCCCAGCTTTATGAACATGATTCCCAGTTTCATGGTGATGAATGCCTTGGGCTGGATTGATCAAGCCCGGGCGCTCTACGTCCCCGGCGCAGCCAGTGCCTTTGGTATTTTCTTGATGCGGCAGTTCATCAGCAGCTCTGTCCCCAAAGACCTGATTGAGGCAGCGCGTTTGGATGGTTGCTCTGAATTCGGCATTTATGGTCGCATCGTCTTGCCTCTTTTAAAACCGGCTTTGGGCACGCTGGGGTTAATCACTTTCATTGCCTCATGGAACAACTTCATGGGTCCCTTGATTGTGATGCGCTCTCCCGACCACTACACCCTGCCTTTGGCCCTTCGCAGTCTCCAAACCCCGACAGACACCGAATGGGGGGCGTTGATGGCGGGCTCGGCCATAGCCACCATTCCCTTAATGATTTTATTTGCCCTTTTCTCTCGTCAACTGATCGCTGGCCTCACCAGCGGCGCTGTCAAGTAAAGACTCACCATGAATGCTTCACCTCCCAGCCACTTGTTGTCAGACGCTTTGACCTCGGGTGCTCGACGAATTGACCCCTTATCCGACTTTCCACCTGGTTTTCAGTGGGGCGTTGCCACCAGCGCCTTTCAGATTGAAGGCGCCGCGCAGGAAGACGGCAAAGGCCCGTCTATTTGGGATGCCTTTTGCGAAAAACCGGGTGTCATTGCCGATGGCAGCAATGGCAACGTGGCCTGCAACCATTACCACCGACTCGAGGATGACCTCAATTTGATCGCCAGCTTGGGCGTGGACTTGTACCGCTTTTCAACCGCCTGGTCACGTGTTCAGCCCAAGGGTCACGGCGCTTGGAATGAAAAAGGATTGGCCTTTTATGACCGACTGATTGATGGCTTGTTGCAGCGCGGCATCAAGCCCTACCTGACCCTCAACCACTGGGATTTGCCACAAGTTTTACAAGAAAACGGTGGCTGGGAAAACCGCGACACCGTCTATCGTTTTGTCGACTATGCCCAAGGCATGGCACGCCGTTTTGGTGACCGAGTCGCCAGCATCACCACCCACAATGAACCCTGGGTCATCTCCATTCTGGGACATGAAACCGGGGTGTTTGCCCCGGGCATCAAGAGCCTGGCTTCGGCCTTGCAAGTCTCTCACCACTTGCTGCTGAGTCATGGCTTGGCCCTGCAAGGCATGCGCGCTGAAGGCGCTCGAATGCCCATGGGCATTGTGCTCAATCTCTCGCCAATTCACGCCGCTACAAACAGCCAAGCAGACCTAGACAAAGCCCGCTTGGACGACGGCAAGTTGGTGCGCTGGTACATGGACCCCCTGTTCAAAGGCCATTACCCCGCCGACATGCTTGAAGCCTTTGGTGCTGCAGCCCCTCAAACACAAGCGGGAGACATGGCCAATATTGCAACGCCCATGGACTTTTGGGGCATCAATTACTACACCCGCTCGATCGCCTCTGCCGATGACTCTTGGCGAGTTGCTCAGGGCGGCCGGCGTTTGACCGACATGGGCTGGGAAATCTACCCCGAAGGGCTGACCGAATTGCTGCTGCGTTTGCACCAGGATTACACCTTGCCCGCCACCTACATCTCTGAAAACGGGGCGGCTTTTGATGATCAGCCTGTCGATGGCCAAGTCCACGACATCGACCGAATCGATTACTTGGCCAGTCACATTACCGCCGTCCATGAGGCCATTCAACAAGGGGTTCCCATGGCGGGTTACATGGTGTGGAGTTTGATGGACAATTTTGAATGGGCATCGGGTTATGAAAAGCGATTCGGCATTGTTCACATTGACTACGAAACCCAAAAAAGAACCCCCAAGGACAGTGCGCTCTGGTACCGTGATTTCTTAATGCGTCAAAAAGCCTTGCGCCAAATCCAAAACAAGGCGCCCTTGAGCGCAGAGGTCAGGGGCTGAGATGGGATCCGTCACATTCCGCGAGGTGCGAAAAAGCTACCCCAAGGTAGGGGGGGCCAAGGGCGAACAAACCCAAGTCATTCAAGGCCTCAATCTTGATATCAAAGACGGTGAGTTCATGGTGTTCATCGGCCCTTCGGGTTGTGGCAAGTCCACCACCTTGCGCATGATCGCGGGCTTGGAAAGCGTGTCTTCGGGTGAATTGCTGATAGACGGCGCCCCTGTCAATGACACCCCGCCCTCCCAACGTGGCGTGGCGATGGTGTTCCAAAGCTACGCGCTTTATCCCCACATGACGGTGGCTGAGAACATGGGCTTTGCCTTAAAAATGGATAGCCTACCCAAAATCGAGCGCGTTCGCCAAGTTCGACAAGTGGCTGAAGTTTTGCAAATCACCCACTTGCTAGACCGCTTGCCCAAAGACCTTTCTGGCGGCCAACGTCAGCGGGTGGCGATTGGTCGAGCCATTGTTCGCAAACCCAAAGTTTTTTTATTTGACGAGCCCTTGTCCAATTTGGACGCGTCACTGCGTGTTCACATGCGCATCGAGTTGGCGCGCTTGCACAAAGAGTTGGGCACCACCATGATCTATGTGACCCACGACCAGGTCGAGGCCATGACCTTGGGCCAACGCATTGCAGTCTTCCATGAAGGGCGGATTGAACAAGTGGGGGCGCCACTGGATTTATATGAACGCCCTGCGAATGAGTTTGTGGCTGGCTTTTTGGGATCGCCCAAAATCAATTTGATTGAGCGCCCTGGTGCCCAAGACTCCCTTGCACACCGTTTGCTGTGGCAGAAGTTAATCAAAAATTTGAGCCCGGAGGCGGCCATCCAAAACGCCGATGAGCTCCAAAAAATGGGGGTTAGGGCCGAGCATTGGCAAGTTGCCAAACCAGCGGCGGACTCGCCCGTTCCTGGATCTGGCGAGCTGGGGTCCGGTGTGCCCTGTGAATTGGTTTTATCTGAACACTTGGGCGACAGCGCCTTGCTTTACCTGAAAGTCGACGGCATCAAGGAATTGATCACCGCCCGCTTAAGTGGCGACGACTTGCCGAATCGGAACCAATGGGCACCAGGCCAAGCCCTAAGCCTCGAAGTCAAACCCCATAGAACGTTGGGTTTCAAATATCAGGGATAGCGAATCCCGTTTCTCCTTGATCGAGAAGAAACGCCGCGAAGCCTAAAAGGTTTCGCGGCGTTTCAATTTAATGCGGGAGCGACTTGTTGTCAGTCGCCCCCCTCAAGGAATTACTTCCAGAAGTAGAGGTTATCCATGTAAACGGTTTTACCACTTGGATTACCAACCAACTTGATTTGGAAAATATTGCCCTTGTCAGGCGTTGTGTAACTACTCATTGGGATGTCCGTAGAGGTCCAATTGTTGGCGGTCAATGGGACATTGACAGACTGCTCTGTTGTCGTACCGGATGAACCTGAAATAAGGAAGACGTCAATAGACGTGGCATCCGAACTCCAGAAGTCCACATGCAAGTTCGTGAATGTGCTCAAGTTCAGCGGCGTCGTCCAAGTAATGCCTTTGTAGTTCAAGGTTGCCATCTTCACGATGTTGTCTGAACCAATGGAGTACGTACTGGTAACCGTAGTGTCACCCCAATTTGGGAAGTCAATCCCAGGGGGGGAACCATAACCAGTTGCATCGCTGTAAATCGATGACACGTTTGCAGCCGCATGGTTTGGTGTTGGCGCAGCCACAGACGGCACGCCTGAGACGGGCGCAGTCAGGCAGGTTTGCGAAACGCCAGAAACGCCCACAAATGTCAAGTTGTCAACATAGTAGGTTTTGGTTGCAGTGCCAGCATTTCCAAAGTCAGGGAATACAGAGGCTTTGTCAAAGGTATAAGCGGTGTTCAACGCAGCAGTCCCTGTGGCGGGAGATGCAAAATTGAATGTCAGTGTCTGCCAAGTATTGGCAGCAGAGATGGTTGCTTCAGTTTCCACACTGTGAGTTGCGTCGGTGCCATCTTCAAGCTTCAACCGGAATACAGTGCCCGCTGTTGGAGAGTAAGCGCGCAACGTCATGGTCGAGTTTGAGCTTGACAATGGAATGATGGGAAGACTGTACGTTGGATAGGCGCACTTGCTGATGGTGGCGCCGGCCCATGTCGGGTCGCCGTTTGTTTTCACAAGCTGGGCCACTTTGTTGGTACCACCAGTGGGGTCAGCTGCAATTGTTGCCGCGAAAGCGCCACCAAAAGCGGTCAATGTCGGGGCTGGCGATTCGTCAAAGGTGATGAAAGTGGTAGCAGCTGGTGCCGCTGTCACATTCACCGTGACCGTGTTGGTGGCAGAAGCATAGGTTGTATCTGCAGCGACTGCTCCCGTCACGATACAGGTGCCAGAAGTTGCGTTGGCAGCGACAGCCAAAACGCCGGTGCTGGCACCAATGGAGCAACTGGCTTGGGATGTTCCACCTGTCACTGAATAGCTCTTAGCGCCTGTTCCACTTTCACTGATCGTCACGGTGGAGGTGTTACCCGCCACGACGGTCGAAGGCGTTGCTGTGAGGGTAATCGTTTGTGCAGTCAGCTGAGGAGTTGAGGAGCTGGAGCCGCCGCCTCCGCAAGCAGTCAGCAAAGATGCTGTCGCCAGCGCACAGGCTGACAGGGTGATGGGATTTCTAAGTTGTAACACGGCAAGGCCTCCTAGAGTTTTGATGGAATGGGCAACAAAAGCGGATTTTTGAAAGCGCTTTCAAAGAATATTAAAACTAAATACGCTTTTGCTCAAGCGTGTGGGCTAAGTGATTACCCTAAATTTCTACAGGTGTTTTCCCTAGGCTTTGGGGGTGCCCCTTAGTCCTTAAGACCTTTAAGTGATGGGGAAGAAAACCGGTCTCAATAGACGTCGAAGTCGAAGTCGAAGTCTCACTCTCTAGCAGGTG
>Ga0208874_1000245_pt1 | contig 20823 bp, 16 predicted proteins | sample CryBogCBH10Oct08_FD_184604 | JGI IMG/M metagenome (GOLD analysis project Ga0208874, IMG submission 184604) | Freshwater microbial communities from Crystal Bog, Wisconsin, USA - CBH10Oct08 (SPAdes) (version 2) | ecosystem: Environmental > Aquatic > Freshwater > Lake | place: Crystal Bog... | reverse complement strand
TTTGACAACGAAATCGACTCCATCCGCACCTTCGACCCCGACACCCAGCGCAGCCTTTATCCGGTGCCTGAGGTGCGGCTCTTGCCCGGCCGCGAGTTCCCGATGGACGACAACGCCCGTGCCAAATTCCGCCAACGTTGGCGCGAAATGCTGGAAGGCGACCCGACCAAAAGCCGACTCTACAAAGACATGGGCAATGGCGTGGCGACGGCGGGCATCGAGTATTACTTGCCGCTGTTTTTTGAAGAAACCGCCACCGTATTTGATTACCTGGGGCCCGATGCGACTTGGGTTTTGCACGGCGATTTAGAGCAGCCTTTCCAAGGCTTTTGGCAAGATGCGCGTGAGCGTTTCCGCTTGGGCCAAGGCGACCCCGAGCGGCCTTTGCTGCCCCCTGAGGCCTTGTTTTTAACGGCCGAGCAGTTTTATTTACGAGCCAAAGAACACCCGCAATTGAGCCTTCGTTCGGGTTCAGCCAAGGCGCAGGAGGCGAGCCCAGATCAGGAGCCCGTTTCTGCATTCTTGGCCTTGCCTGACCTGTCGGTTCAACGGGGCAGCGACGAGCCACTGGGCCGACTCAAAAGCCATCTGAAGAACTCCCCGCAACGGCTCTTGATCTTGGCCGAGAGCGATGGCCGCCGCGAGAGCCTGCTCGACTTTTTACGCGCCAGTGGGGTGAACCCGCCGGCCTTTGATTCGCTGGCTGAATTTCTCGGCAATGCCACCCCAGAAAAAGCGGCTGCATCGGGTGAAATGCCGGAGCGAATCGGCATCGCCACCGCCGCCCTGAGCCAAGGCTTTTCATGGCCTTTGGCGGGTTTGGACCTGATCACAGAAACGGAACTCTTTGCCACCGGCGTGACGGTGCGCCGACGTCAAAAACAAGAGCAAACCAGCGATGTCGAAGCCCTCATCAAAGACCTTTCCGAGCTGAATGTGGGCGACCCCGTGGTGCATGCCCAGCACGGCATTGGCCGCTACCGGGGCCTTCTGCACATGAACTTGGGCTCGAACGAGCAGCCTGAGATGCAAGAATTTTTGCACCTGGAATACGCCGACAAAGCCGTGCTCTATGTGCCGGTCAGCCAACTTCAGCAAATCAGCCGCTACACCGGCGTGAGTGCTGATGAAGCGCCACTGCACAAACTGGGCAACGGCCAGTGGGAAAAGGCCAAGCGCCGAGCCGCCGAACAGGTGCGCGACGCAGCCGCTGAATTGCTGAATCTGTATGCCCGTCGCGCGGCCCGCGAAGGCCATGCCTTCCGCTACTCGCCCAAAGACTACGAAACCTTTGCCACCGACTTTGGCTTTGAAGAGACCGCTGACCAACGCGCCGCGATTCATGCGGTGATTCAAGACATGATCAGCCCGCGCCCGATGGACCGGCTGGTCTGCGGCGACGTGGGCTTTGGCAAAACCGAGGTGGCTTTGCGGGCCGCTTTCGTCGCGGTCACCGGTGGTCGCCAAGTTGCCTTTCTGGCCCCGACCACCTTGCTCGCCGAGCAGCATTACCAAACCTTGGTCGACCGCTTCAGCAAATGGCCGATTCGGGTCGCTGAGATGAGCCGCTTTCGCTCCACCAAAGAAATCAACGCCGCCATCAAAGGGCTGGCCGACGGCTCGGTGGACATTGTGGTGGGCACCCACAAGTTGCTGAGCGAGTCGGTCAAGTTCAAAGACTTGGGCCTCTTGATCATCGACGAAGAACACCGCTTTGGCGTGCGCCACAAAGAGGCCATGAAGGCCTTCCGCGCCGAGGTCGATGTGCTGACCCTCACCGCAACGCCCATCCCGCGCACGTTGGGCATGGCTCTGGAAGGTCTGCGCGACCTCAGCGTCATCGCCACCGCACCGCAACGCCGCTTGGCCATCAAGACCTTTGTGCGCAACGAGGGCACGGGCGTGATTCGCGAGGCCGTGCTGCGAGAATTGAAGCGCGGCGGGCAGGTTTACTTCCTCCACAACGAAGTCGAGACCATCGAAAATCGCCGTCAAAAACTGCAAGAAATCCTGCCTGAAGCGCGCATTGCCGTGGCCCACGGTCAAATGCCCGAACGCGAATTAGAGCGTGTGATGCGTGATTTTGTGGCCCAACGCTTTAACCTACTGCTCTGCTCGACCATCATCGAAACCGGCATTGACGTGCCCAGCGCCAACACCATTTTGATGAGCCGCGCCGACAAATTTGGCTTGGCCCAGCTGCACCAATTGCGCGGCCGCGTGGGCCGAAGTCACCACCAAGCCTATGCCTACCTGATGGTGCCCGACACCGAAGGGCTGACCAAACACGCGCAGCAACGCCTCGACGCCATTCAAGCCATGGAAGAGCTGGGCAGTGGTTTTTATCTGGCCATGCACGACCTGGAAATTCGCGGTGCTGGCGAGGTATTGGGCGAGAACCAAAGCGGCAACATGCTGGAAGTGGGCTTCCAGCTTTACAACGAAATGCTCAGCGAAGCGGTGCGCGCCCTGAAAGCCGGCGAAGAGCCTGATTTGCTCTCCCCGCTATCGGTCAACACCGACATCAACCTGCATGCGCCGGCCTTGCTGCCCGACGACTATTGCGGCGACGTGCACCTGCGCTTGTCTTTCTACAAAAAGTTGGCCACCGCCAAAAACGCCGATCAGATCGACCGCCTTCTGGAAGAAATTGTCGACCGCTTTGGCAAGCTGCCTTCGCAAACGCAAACCCTCATCGACGTGCACCGCCTGCGGGTTTTGAGTGCGCCTTATGGCGTGGTCAAAGTCGATGCCGCACCGGGGGTGACGCACATCACTTTCCGCGCCAACGCCCCGATTGACCCGATGCGGATTTTGGAACTCATCCAAAAAAATCGCCACATCAAATTGGTCGGCAATGAAAAGCTTCGGATAGAGCGCGAATTAAAAGAACCCAAAGACCGCGCTCAATTGGTGCGTGATATTTTGCGCAACTTGGGCCAGCCGCTCCCAGCGCCAACACCGAAAAAAATAGCGGCTTAATGAAGCCAAAGAAACATGACCGAAACCGCCCTTTCCTCAATCGCCCCCGGCCTGGTCGTGCAAAACCTGCACCGACCTTTCCGTTTAAGCGACTACCGCTTGATTGCATTCGACATGGACTCGACCCTCATCAACATCGAGTGCATTGACGAAGTGGCCGACGCCGCGGGCCGCAAAGCCGAAGTCGCGGCGATCACGGAGGCGGCCATGCGGGGAGAGATCACCGACTTCAAAGACAGCTTGCGGCGGCGGCTGGCCTTGTTGAAGGGCGTGCCCATCCGTCATTTGCAATCGGTTTTAGAGAACCGTCTGCAACTCAACCCCGGCGCGCAAAACTTGGTTCAAGCCTGCCAAGCCGCCGGCCTCAAGGTGTTGTTGGTGAGCGGTGGTTTTACCTACTTTGCCAATGCGGTGGCCGACCGACTGAACATCGATTTTGTGCGCGCCAATGAATTGGCCATTGACACGCAAGGGCGACTCACAGGCACCTTGGTGCCGCAAAGCTGGGGGGACATTTGCGACGGCGCGGAGAAGCGCCGAACGTTGCTGGAAGTGGCCAGTCTGATGCGCATTTCGCCCGAACAATGCATTGCCATGGGCGACGGCGCCAACGACCTGCCGATGATGGGGGTGGCCGGTTTGTCGGTGGCCTACCATGCCAAACCCAAAGTGCGCGAGCAGGCCATGGTGGCCATTAACCAAGGCGGTTTGGACCGCTTGCTTGAGCTGGCCTGAATCCAAAGGCAACCCTGACATGACCGCCATGACCCCACACCGCCGCACCTTGTGGATCATGCTGACTTGTTTGGGTCTGGGCTTCACCGTCAGCCAAGGCTATCGCAGCGTCGCGGCATTGATGGCGCCCGCTGTGCAAAACGAGTTTGGATTGGTCGCCAGCGACCTGGGACTGTTTGCCGCCAGTTTTCATTTCGCTTTCGGATTGCCGCAAATTTTGATGGGCATCGGCATTGACCGCTATGGCATTCGGCGCACGGTTCTCTACGCCATGCCACTGACCATCGTCGGCGCGGTGCTGTCTTTCTTGGCGCCCAGCTTTGCTTGGCTGGTGGTGGCCCAGGTGCTGATTGGGATGGGCTGTGCGCCGGCTTTTTTGGTCTGTACCGTGTTCATTGCCAAGCGGTTTCGTCCGCAAGAATTTGCCGCTGTTTCGGGCTTGGTGTTGGGCGTGGGCGGCGTCGGCATGTTGTTCACCGGCTCGCCCTTGGCTTGGCTGATCGAGCACTACTCATGGCGCGCTGGTTTTGTGGTGTTGGGCATGGGCTCGGTGTTGGCAATGGCTGCGATTTATGGGCAAGTGCAAGAAGAACAACCCGCTTTGCCTGCGGGCTACCCCACCCGGGCAGAAATTTGGTCTGAATTCAAAGCGCTGATTTTGGCGCCTCAGACCCTTGGCATCTTGCTGCTGGGCAGCATGACCTATGCCTCGTTCATGACGCTGCGGGGTCTGTGGCTGGGCCCCATGTTGATGCAGCAACTCGACTTCAGCTTGAGCGAGGCGGGTCAAGTCGCTTTGGCTTTCTCGGTGCTGGGCTTGTTCAGTCCGCCGTTTTTTGGGCGCGTGGCGGTGCATGGCTTGAACCGACGCCGCTTGATTGTGCAGGCCACGGTCGGCACGGCGGTGGGCTATCTGGTATTGGCCGTGTCGCCTTCGGCTTGGGTCAGCGTCGTCACCTGCTTTCTGATTGCCCTGAGTGGTGGCTACATGGTGCTGCAATACGCCGATGTGCGGGCGTCCTACACCCCCCAACAAATAGGCCGGGCCATGGCCTTGTTCACGATGTCCATGTTTTTGGGCGTCGCCTTCATGCAGGGCATCACCGGCGCGGTCGCGTCTTGGGCTCAGAGCCAAGGCTGGCCGATCTACCGGTCGGTCAACCTGGCCATTGCGGTTTTGTTGTTGATGGGGGCGTTGGCTTTTCAGCGCCTGCCCCGCGCCGCCTCCATGGTGGCCGAGCGCTCGGCTTAATTGGGCTGCCTGGCGACCGCTCGGCTTAATTGGGCTGCCGAGCGACCGCTCGGTATTAACTGGGCTGCCGAGCGACCGCTCGGCTTAGGCGCGCTACGCCTTCTTCAATTTGGCCGATGTCGGCGGTGGCAAACGACAGGCGCAGGGTCGATAGGTCGGGCTCAGCGCAGTAAAAAGGGGCCCCTGGCACGAAGGCCACGCCCTGTTCGATGGCTTGTTTAGCGAAGGTCGCGCCGTCGGTCAAGGCACCGTCTTGTCCGGTCAATCGGGCCCACACGAACAGGCCGCCTTGGGGCGCGACAAACGCCAAGGCGCCACCCAAACGCTGCTGCAAGGCTTGGCCCATGGCCTGCGCGCGTTCGGCATAAACCGAGCGCACCCGTGCCAAGGTCGCGGGCATGCGGCCTGACTTCAAATAGGCCGCGGCAGTGGCTTGGGCGAAGGTGCTGGTGTGGGCATCGCTGAATTGCTTGCACATGGTGGCGGCGGCCAGCAAGGCCGGGGGCGCCACCATCCAGCCCACACGCAGGCCGGGCGACAAGACTTTGGACAACGAGCCGCAGTGCACCAAGGCCTCACGACTGCCTGGCACCTGCTCGCTCAATGCCAGCAAGCTGGGGGGAGGCGCCTCGCCAAAGTACAAGTCGCCATAGGGGTCGTCTTCGACAATGAGGGTGTTGTAACGCAGCGCCAATTCCAAAACCTGGCGGCGACGCTCCAAGCTCAGCAGTCCCCCGCTGGGATTCCCAAAGGTCGGGATCAAGTAAACAAACTTGGGTTGATGCTGCGCGATCAAGGCCTCCAAGCGGTCGGTCTGCACGCCGTCGGCGTCGATGGGGGCGCTGATCAGCTCGGCGCCATACAAACGAAAGCATTGGATCGTGGCCAAGAAAGTCGGGCCTTCGACAATCACTTTGTCACCGGGGCTGATCAAGGTTTTGCCCAGCAAGTCCAGCGCCTGCTGGCTGCCCGTGGTGACGATCAAATCCTGAGGCTGAAGTGAATGAACGCCCTTGCTTTGCATGAAGGCCGCCAATTCCTCACGAAGTGGGTTAAAACCCTCCGTGGCACCGTATTGCAGGGCTGCACCCGGTTGTTCGCTCAGGGCTTGCTGACTGGCTTCACGAATGCCCTCGACATCAAACAAGGCGCTGTCGGGGAAGCCGCCTGCAAAGCTGATGATGCCGGGTTTGCCCAAGAGCTTGAACAGCTCCCGGATGGCCGACGTCTCGACGTTCTTCAGGCGGTCGGCGAATTGAACAAAACCGGCAGAGGTGGCGTGGGTTGAAGCAGAACTCATGGCATTGGGGGTTGGGGCTTTTGTAATGAAGGGTTTCAGGCATGATTGTCGCCTATGAAAAAGCCCCAAATCGAGACCTTTTTTGCAACCCTTCAAGCGGCGAATCCCGAACCCAAAACCGAGCTGGAATACAGCAATCATTTTGAACTGCTGACCGCCGTGCTCCTGTCTGCCCAAGCGACCGATGTCGGCGTCAACAAGGCCACACGTGGTTTGTTTGCAGTCGCCAACTCACCGCAAAAAATACTCGACTTGGGGCTTGATGGCTTGGAGCAACACATCAAAACCATAGGCCTTTATCACAGCAAAGCCAAGCACCTGCTGGCCACTTGCGCGATGCTGGTTGAGCGCCATGGCGGCCAAGTTCCACGCAACCGCGAGGCTTTAGAAGCGCTACCGGGCGTCGGCCGCAAAACCGCCAATGTGGTGTTGAATGTGGCTTTTGGGGAGCCCACCATGGCGGTGGACACGCATATTTTTCGGGTCAGCAACAGAACCCAATTGGCCCCTGGAAAAACGCCCTTGGCGGTGGAAAAGGCCTTGTTAAAACGAATTCCAAAAGCCTATTTGGTGCATGCCCACCACTGGCTGATCTTGCACGGTCGCTATGTTTGCACGGCACGCAGCCCCCAATGCAATTCATGTGCGGTCAATGCCTGCTGCGGTTACAAAGACAAGAACACTGACAAAAACAACGGCAAGAACAAGCGCCAGGTCAAGGCCAAACCATGAAGCCTTGAATGGGGAAAACGGTGTAAATGGGGTAAAGGGGATAAGGACGCCCTTTGGAACTTAAATTTGAACGCGGGTGCCCAACTCCACCACCGCGTTGTCGGGCAAGCGAAAGAACTCGACCACGCCACTGGCGTTGCGGTTCATGGTGGCAAACAAATGTTCGCGCCAATCGGCCATGCCCGAACCCGGCGTGGGCACCACGGTTTCACGGCTCAGGAAATAGCTGGTTTCGAAATGGCTCACCGGCAGGCCCTTGGCCTCGCACAAAGTCAGCGCATGGGGCACATCGGGCGAGTCCATGAAACCGTAATGCACCTTCAAGCTCCAAAAACTGTGTCCCAGGGCCTTCAACTCAATGCGTTCGTCTTCATGAATCCAAGGGACTTCATGAAAAACCACGGTCATCACAATGTTGCAGGCGTGCAGCACGTTGTTGTGCTTCAGGTTGTGCAGCAACGCTTGAGGCACAGACTTGGGATTGGCCACAGCGAAAACCGCTGTGCGAGGCACGCGGTTCATGCCCTCGACGTGCAAATCGGCAATGAAGGGCTTCAATTCCAACCCGTCGCTGTTGACGCTTTCCATCACCAATTCGCGACCTCTTGACCAGGTGCTCATGATCACGAACAAGCCCACGCCCATGGCCAAGGGGAACCAACCGCCGTCAAAGAATTTGATGGCACAACCCGCCACAAAAGCCAAGTCGATGACCATGAAAAACAAGGTGGCGCCCCAAGCCACGACCGCGGGCAGATGCCAACGTCGACGTACCACAAAGAAGGTCATGAAGGTGGTGATCAACATGGTGATGGTCACGGCAATGCCGTAAGCCCCAGCCAACGCGGATGAACTGCCAAAACCAATCACCGCGGCCACCACGCCCATCAACAAGGCCCAGTTGACGGCGGGCAAATAAATTTGACCGGCCTCTTTGGAGGACGTGTAGCGCACCACCATGCGGGGCAAGTAGCCCAATTGAATGGCCTGCTTGGTCATTGAAAATGCGCCCGAGATCACCGCTTGGGACGCAATGATGGCGGCCAAAGTGGCCAATACCACCATCGGCATGACCAATTCGGTCGGGAACATTTTGAAAAAAGGATTCTCAATGGCACTGGCATCGTGCATCAACAAGGCCCCTTGGCCCATGTAGTTCAAGGCCAAGGCGGGCATGACCAAACCCAGCCAAGCCAACTGAATGGGTTTGCGGCCAAAATGCCCCATGTCGGCGTACAAAGCCTCGGCCCCGGTTAAGGCCAACACAATGGCCCCCAAAGCCGCGAACACCTGCCAGCCTCGGTCCATCAAAAAGTGCAGCGCATACAGGGGGTTAAGCGCCACCAAAATGCCAGGTTCTTGCGCGATGTGAATCACACCAATCACCGCCAGCGTTGCAAACCACAGGCCGATCACAGGGCCAAAAAGCTTGCCCACCAAAGCGGTGCCGTGGCGTTGGATCAGGAACAAAGCCAACAAAACACCCAATGAAATGGGCACGACAAAAGTCTTCAACGCGGGCGTCACGACTTCAAGGCCTTCGACCGCCCCGAGCACCGAAATGGCAGGTGTGATGATACTGTCGCCGTAAAAGAGGGTTGCCCCAAAGACGCCAACGGTTAACAAGGCCAATCGCAATTTGGGTTTGTGGCGGACCGTCATCGCGGCCAAAGCGGTCAGCGCCAAACTGCCGCCTTCACCCCGGTTATCGGCCCGCAAAATGAGCACCACATATTTAAAGGTGACGATCAACATCAAGGCCCAGAAAATGGCCGAAACCGATCCAATGATGCCCGCTGCGTCCAAGGCAATGCCGGTTCCGGGTTTGAAAATTTCCTGAACCGTGTACAAAGGGCTGGTACCGATGTCGCCGTAAACCACCCCGAGCGCACCCAAAGTCAAGGCTGCCAAGCTAGAAGCATGGTGCCCTTCGGCGTGTTCTTTGACCGGTTTGGTGGCGGCTGAAAAAACGCGGGATTTATCGCTCATTTGGGAGACTTTCAAGCGAGCCGAGCGGCTCAATGTGATCTAAATCGGGTCTTTTATACGGGTCCACGTGGGTCATCATGCTGATGACGTTGTGGCGACTCAAAACCCGCTGCTGAGCCGCCACCGCAATGTCGTGTCCGGCCTCGACGGTGATCTCCGCATCCACCTCCAGGTGGGCATCGACGACGATCATGTCGCCCATTTTTCGGGTGCGCACATCGTGGACATCAATTACACCGGGGGTTTCAGACAAGGTCAGACGAATGGATTGGACCTCTTGTTCATCCGCAGAACGGTCCATCAAATCATGCAAAGCGGCCCAGGCAAAAGTCCACCCCATGCGGGCCACCATGAAGCCCACAATCGCGGCGGCAATGGGGTCAAAAATGGGGTAGCCGAGTAAATTCCCCAAAATTCCCAAACCCACCACCAACGACGACGCAGCGTCAGACCGCGCGTGCCAAGCGTTCGCCACCAGCAAGCTGGAGCGAACGCGCTTGGCAACCGACAGCATGTAGCGGAACAGCGTTTCCTTGGCAAACAAAGCCACCAAGGCCATCCACAAAGCCGCAATGTGAACCTGAGGCACTTGGCCCGGGGTTTCCAAGCGCAACACCGATTGCCACAACATGCCCCCACCCACCCCCAGCAACAGGAGCCCTAAAGCCAAAGAGGCCCCGGTTTCAAAGCGATGGTGCCCGTAGGGATGGTCTTCGTCGGGGGCTTTTTGGCTTTGGTGACTGGCGACCAAAACCACAAAATCAGCCACCAAATCAGACAGGGAATGAACCCCATCGGCCACCAAGGCCTGCGAAGAAGTGATCAGTCCCGTGGTCACCTGGGCACAACTGAGCCCCAAATTGACAACCACACTGACCCAAGTGCTTTTTTGAGCGGCCTTGGCACGGGCAGCAGCGCTTTCTTGACTGTCGTCAGCGTGGTCACTCGGGGAAGGAAGGGTCATAAAAGAGGGGGGTAGCGACCTGGGTCGGCGGTGGCATCTTAATCCAACTCCGTGAACCCTTGGGGTTTGCCCGAATAGCTTGTTAAGCAAGGGTAATCACTATGTGAAATTGTAAATTTCTCGATATGCTCTTCCACGTCCTATCGATGAATTTGTTTTTTATACAGGAGATCCTTCATGAGCGTTGAGTTCAAAGTGAATGGCAAGGCTGCCAAGGCCAGTGCCGAGACAGACACCCCCTTGTTGTGGGTGCTGCGTGATGAGCTGGGCATGACCGGCACCAAATTTGGATGCGGCGCGGCTTTGTGCGGCGCTTGCACTGTTCACGTGAACGGCCAACCCGTGCGTTCTTGCCAAACGCCTTTGGCTTCTGTGGCCGGCAAATCGGTGGCGACCATCGAAGGTTTGGGCACCAACGGCAAACTGCACCCACTCCAAATGACTTGGATTCAACACCAAGTTCCCCAGTGCGGCTACTGCCAATCGGGTCAATTGATGAGCGCTGCGGCTCTGTTGGAAACCAACAAGAACCCAACCGACGCCGACATCGACGCTGCCATGAGCGGCAACATCTGCCGTTGCGGCACCTACCAACGCATGCGCGCCGCCATCCATGATGCCGCCGCTTTGATGCGCAATGCTTAATCAAGGACGGAGAACTTAAATGATCGAAACACAAACCTCACGTCGCGACTTCCTGAAAACCAGCTCCACCTCCGCCGGTGGCTTGATGCTCGCCATGAGCCTGCCCGTCGTGGCTGGCAAATCCATGGCCGCTGGCACCGTTCACACCCCCAACGCTTGGGTGCACATTGGCGACGACAACAGCATCACCTTGTTGAACGCTCACTCTGAAATGGGCCAAGGCGTTTACACCTCCATGTCGATGTTGGTGGCTGAAGAACTGAACGTTGACTTGGACCAAGTCAACGTCGTCTCCGCACCCCCTGCTGCGGTCTACGTCAACGCTTTGTTGGGCGCTCAAATCACCGGGGGTTCCACCTCGGTGCGTGACGGCTGGGAAAAATTGCGCGTCGCAGGCGCCCAAGTGCGTGAAATGTTGTTTTCTGCCGCCGCCGCTAAATGGGGCGTCGACAAGAGCCAACTCACCTCCAGCCGCGGCATCGTGTCGGGCCCCGGCGGCAAAACCGCAACCTACGGCGAATTGGCCGATGCGGCTTCTAAATTGCCCGTCCCCGAAAAAGTGGCGTTGAAAGACCCCAAGGACTTCCGCTTGGTGGGCACCCGTGCGCCCCGCGTGGACCTGATGATCAAGACCAACGGCACTGCTCAATTCGGTATCGACGCCACTTTGCCTGGCATGGTCTACGCTGCGCTGGCTCAGTGCCCCGTGATTGGCGGCACGCCTGTTAGCTTTGACGATTCCAAAGCCAAGGCCATGCCTGGCGTGATCGCCGTGGTCAAGATCGCTGACGGCGTTGCCGTCGTGGCCGACACCTGGTGGCGCGCCAAGAAAGCCAAGGACACCTTGACCGTGACTTGGGACCGTGGCGCTGGCGCCAACATCAGCGACGACAGCGCTTTTGCGGGCACACGCCAGGCCATCGCTTCGGGCAAAGTGATTGAAATCACCAAGCCCGTGGGCAACGTGGACGAAGCCATGAAGGGCGCCGCCAAAACGATGCAAGCCGAGTACGTTCAGTACTGGCAATCGCACTCACCACTGGAACCCATGAACTTTACCGCCGACGTTAAAGGCGACAAAGTGACCTTGGTCGGTCCGACCCAGTTCCAACAAGGTGCCCAAGGTTCGGTGGCCGCTGCCCTCGGCGTCAAGCCCGAAGACATCACTTTGAAGACCACCTACTTGGGTGGCGGTTTTGGCCGTCGCATTGAGTTGGACTTCATTGTTCAAGCCGCTCAAATCTCCAAATCGGTTGGCAAACCAGTCAAGCTGGTGTGGTCTCGCGAAGACGACATGACCCACGACTTCTACCGTCCTTTGGCTGTGAACCAAATGAAGGGCGCGATGGACAAGTCGGGCATGCCCGTGGCTTTGGAGTTCAAGGTCGGCTCACAATCGGTGACCCAACGTGCCTTCGGCTTGCCAAAGGACACCTTGGATCCGTTCATGGTCGAAGCCGCTGTGCCGGGTTACAACATCCCGAACGCCAAGTTCGACCTGATGATCCACGACACCGGTGTTCGTGTCGGTTACATGCGCGCCGTGAGCCACAACCACAACGCCTTCGCCAACGAAAGCTTCATTGACGAAATGGCCAAGGCCGCTGGCAAGGACCCCTATGCTTATCGCATGGCCCTGTTGCAAAACAGCCCCCGCCACGCCAATGTGCTGAAGCTGGCCGCTGAAAAAGCCGGTTGGGGCAAGCCCCTGCCTGCTGGCCGTGCCCACGGCATTGCCTTGATGGAAGGTTACGACACCTACATGGCCCAAGTGGCTGAGGTCAGTGTCACCAACGGCGTGGTCCGCGTGCACAAGGTCACCGTGGCGGTCGACGCTGGCATGTTGATCAACCCCGACACGGTGGAAGCGCAAGTTCAAGGCGCCATCATTTTGGGCATGGGCCCTGCCTTGAAGAACCGAATCCACATCAAGAACGGCGAAGTTCAAGAGCAAAACTTCAACACCTACGAGCCGATTCGCGCTTACGAAGCCCCTCACGTCGACGTGATCCTCGTGAAGAGCAGCGAAAAGCCCGGCGGCATTGGTGAGCCCGCCACGGCGGTGGTTGGCCCAGCCATCGCCAACGCGGTGGCCGCGCTGACAGGCAAGCGCGTGCGCAGCCTGCCCATCACCGCTGAGGTGTTGAGCAAAGCCTAATCGCTGGTTTGACTCAAAAAAGGGCTCCTCTAGGAGCCCTTTTTTTATGGCTGCATTTTGTGCAAAGGGGGACCGTAACCCCTTTAACCCACGACCCGCGTGCGGTTGGTTTGGGTTTCTCCGTCGGAGTCCAACCACGTCACTTCCACTTCATCGCCCAACGAAGCGCCTTTGAATTTGAACGAGAAGAAGGGGTCGCGGGAGACTGAGAATCCAAAATGCATGAACAGGACCAAGCGGCCATTGCAGGTGCCGCTGATGGTTTCGATGATTTGGGTTGGCAGGGAGCCCAGCGAACTGGTCCAGCGAAGGTGGCTGATCATGGGGTGACGAAAGAGGATTTTCACTTCCACGGTGTCACCGGTCAGGGTGGCGCGAATTTTCATGGGTTCAGCCATGGGGGCGGTCCTCCATCGATTCAAACCAAGGACTCATCGCAGGCACCCACCGACGATGACAGCCACCTCGGTGCTGCCGGTGTACCACTTGCCCTTGGCCCGCGCCAAGGCCACCAAGGTGGACGATTCCGAGACCTTGATGCGGGTCGTGTATTCCGGCAAGGTGCCGGGCAAGACATAAAAACCCAAGCAGACCGGGTAAGGATTCAAGGTCGCGATCAGGGCCAAAAAGTCTGTGCCTTCGACCGCCGAGTTCACCGAGACCGGCACCACCGCGCCGTTCTCAACCAGTTCAGGGGCTTTGACGGTGATCAAGTCGGTTTCTTGCCAAACCTCGGGGTCACCAAAGGCGCGAATCATGAACTCAACTCGCCGCGCGGTGTAAATTTTGCCGTTCCATTCGGCCTCATAGGGGCCCAAGCCCAAGGGGGTCAAGAGGCCCGGTTTTTTAGGGTCTTTGGCGGAGGGAGGGGTGGTGGCGATTTGACCGAAAACGTCTTCAGGCTTCAACAGTCCGCTGGTCAAGGCCAACGCCAGAGCGGAAGACACTTGCAACCAATGTCGTCTTGGGGTCATGGCTTGGCCGCCTTGGTTTCTAAGGTCACCCCTCTAAAGGCGCCAAAGTCGCGCATTTGGTCTTCCAAGTTGCCGTGAATTTGCTTCATGCGGGTGGGCATGACTTTCACTTTGGGTTCACCCACCACGCAGTCCTTCATGCAGGCTGGCTGGTTGACGTCGGGTTTGCCATTCACCGAACCGAGTCCGTGATCGAGTGTCATGCCGAACCGATTGGGGAGCAGGTTTTGAATTTTCGGCAGGGTTTTATCCGACAGCACAAAGTCGGCCTCGACCAGATCGGCGAGGAAAAAAAGGTAAGCGAGGCTGGCGTAGACCTCGTTGGTGCTCAAGGATTTGGGGGCATCCCAAGGCATGGCGCGCCGAACAAAGTCCCACAAAGTCGAAACGGTCGCGACCTTCATGAGGGTTGAAACCGGTACCTTGCTGTCGGGCGCTTGGGCAGCAACACGGCCTTTTTTCACGTCGTCGGGGGTAATGCCGCCCAGCAGCGGGTTGGTGTGCGAATGGCTTTCGCCAAAGCTGCCGTGACAGCGCGCGCACTTTTGCTCCCAAAGCAACTCCCCCTCTTTCACGCTGCCTTGGCCGGGTGGCAGGCCCTGAAAATCGGCGCGCACATCGGTATTCCAAGCGGCCAACTCGTTCGGCCTGGCCGCTCGACCCAAGCCGCTGAGGTCGGGTTTTATCTCTTGGGCGACGACCCGGGAACTCAGGGTGAGCATCAGCGCGCCCATGACCATCCAGCCCATGACGCATCGGATGAGCCGCGTCATTTCAATCGACTTGCACATTCAGCACCTCGCCGGTGGCGTCGAGCCGCCAAGATTGGATGGCGTTGTTGTGGTAGACCGATTGGCTACCCCGAACCGCCCGCAAGGCGCCGTAAGTGGGTTGGACGTAACCGGTTTCGTCGATGGCGCGCGATTGCAAGATGCAACGCTCCCCGTTCCAGCGCCAAGGCAGGTTAAAGCGCGTCAAGCACTTGCTCAAAACGGGCTCTTGCAGCGCGGCCGTTTGCCAGTTGCGGCCGCCGTCGACCGAAACATCGACCCGTTTGATTTTGCCGCGCCCCGACCAAGCCAGCCCCGTGATGTTGTAAAACCCGTGCTCAATGAGCCGCTGCCCCCCTGAGGGCGTGGTGATGACCGACTTGCACTCTTGAATGCCGCTGTATTGGCGATAAAGGCCATTTGGCAGGGCATCGATGTAATGAATGGACTCATCGCGGGTGGCAAATTTTTGATCGCCCAACTTAAGGCGACGCAACCACTTCACCCAAGAGACGCCTTGCACACCCGGGACGACCAAGCGCAAGGGATAGCCGTTTTCGGGGCGCAGCATTTCACCGTTCATGCCCCAAGCGACCAACACGTCGTCCAAGGCGTGGTCCATTGGGATCGAGCGGGTGAGCGAACTGCCATCAGCACCTTCGGCCAAAACCGCCTGGGCTTGGCTTAAATCAGCACCACAGTCGTCCAACAACACCGACAAAGGCACACCGGTAAATTCACTGCAACTGAGCATGCCGTGTGTATATTGCACAGTGGGCACAGCAGGGCTGGCCCATTCCATCGAGGTGTTGGCACCGCACTCCAGAAAGTGAATTCTTGACACACTGGGTAGGCGCATGAGGTCGTCCAAGGTATAGACCTTGGGTTTTTTGACCAAGCCGTGAACCATCAGCCGATGGTGCTTCGGGTCAATGTCAGACCAACCCGAGTGGTGGCGCTCAAAATGCAGCCCGCTGGGGGTGATGATGCCGAACAGATTTTGCAGCGGCGTGAACGCCACCGATGACTCTCGCACCTTGGTCAAGCCTGGGGACTCTCGGCGCAAGGTCGCCCCTTCATACTGCGAAGGCAGGCCATAACCCCGCATGGCCACTGGGTTGCCGAGGTGGGTGGTGTGCGGGGGCAATTGGAGGATGTGGGGATCGTCTTCACCCACGGTGGTTCTGGCCCCTGCCGGCAACACCTCTTGAGCAACCGACGCGCCCCAGGCCGACTTGCTGAGCACCATGGCCGCTGAGCCCGTGGCGGCCAAGAAAGCCTTGGCCACCAGCTCGCGACGTTGCGCATCAAAGCCGGCGCGCTGGATGTCTTCCAGGGTCTGCGCGCTCAAAAAATTTTCGGGCGCGCGCCGCCATGATTTGAATGAACTCATGGTTGGATTATCAAACTTTGCGCCCAGCTTTTGAAAAAAAATGGCTTGAACTAGGGATTAACAGGAAGCGCGGGGAACGGGTCTGTTGTAGAGTGGTCACCACTGTAAAGGCAATTCTCTTTCGGTCCGTTGGTTTAATTGGTTTTATTGGTTTAATTGGTTTCATTGGCTTTTTTGACTTTCATCCATTTTTAATTCATGCGCAAAAACCCCCTCTTTTTGAGCGCCAAAACCCTTTTGGGGGTCATGGTCATTGGTCTGTTTCACGCATCGCCTGTTGGGGCCCAACCTTTGAGCGCCGAGCCACTTAAAACCGAGGGCTTGGCCGCCACCTGCGCCAGTTGTCATGGCACTCAAGGGATTTCTGCGCCGGGATACGCCAGCCAAACCATCGCCGGAAAACCACAGGACTACTTGATGGCGCAGTTGAAAGCCTTTAAAACAGGCCAACGGCCTGCGACCGTCATGCACCAAATCGCCAAGGGTTACAGCGACGAACAGCTGGAGGCCTTGGCCCAATACTTTGCGGCGGTCAAACCATGAAGCACTTCAACCCATCCCTTCGCCGAGACTTTTTGAAATGGGCCGGTGGATCGCTGGCGCTGGGCGCTCTCCCCCTTAGCGCCCGGGCCATGAGCGGTGCTGCGAAGGCCCAAGTCGTGATCATCGGCGGCGGCTTTGGTGGCGCCACCGCGGCCAAATACATTCGACTCTTGAGCCGCCAAAATGTGCAGGTCATGCTGATCGAGCCCGACGCTCAATTCATTTCATGCCCCTTATCGAACTTGGTATTGTCTGGCGCCACGAATCTGGCGTCCTTGACCCGCACCTATGACTTGCTGCAGAAAAAGTTCGGCGTCACGGTGGTCAAAGCGCGTGCGAAAAGCGTGGACACGCAGTCCAAAACCATCAGCTTAGACAACTACCTCCAGGTCAGCTACGACAAGCTGATCGTCTCCCCAGGGGTGGAACTCATGATGGACAAGGTGCAAGGCTTGTCGGAAAGTCACGACCAAGGCTTGATTTTGCAGGCATGGAAAGCCGGACCTGAAACCTTGGCCTTGCGGCGCCAACTAGAAGCCATGCCAGACGGTGGGGTTTTCGCCATCACCATCCCCGAAGCGCCCTACCGCTGCCCACCGGGACCCTACGAGCGGGCTTGCCAAGTGGCGTGGTATTTCAAAACCCACAAACCCAAGAGCAAGGTCTTGGTGTTGGACGAAAACCCAGACATCACGTCCAAAGCCGCTTTGTTTAAAAAAGTCTGGGCCGACTTATATCCCGGTATCGTGGAGTACCGCCCCCTGCACAAACTACTGGCTGTCAGCGGCTCAGGCCACTGGATGAATTTTGAGGTGCAAGGCGAGGTGAAAGCCGACGTCATCAACGCCCTGCCGCCGATGCGAGCGGGCCTGATTGCCCAAGCCATGGGTCTCAACAACAAGGCCAACCAACGCTGGTGTGGCGTCGATTTCAAAACCTTCGCCGCCATCGAGCACAAGGACGTCCATGTCTTGGGCGACGCCGTTCAGTCGGCGCCCTTGATGCCCAAAAGTGGTCACATGGCCAACAGCCATGCCAAGGTGGCCGCCAGCGCCATCGTCAGCGAACTGATGGACTTGCCCGTCAATTCAACCCCCATGCTGAACAACACCTGCTACAGCTTTGTCGATGACCAACGGGTGATCCACGTCGCCAGCGTGCACGAATACATCGCCAGCGAAAACACCTACAAAGTGGTACCGGGCTCGGGTGGCTTGAGCTCGGGCCCAACTGAACTAGAGGGGCAATATGCCCAAGCATGGGCGCACAACATCTGGGCCGACATGCTGGGGGCCTGAACGGCTTGTTTTGATTATTTTGTGGCGCTCGAATCTGAACGCTCGCCGCAAACCAACTTCATCGTCATCTCGACCGGCGAGTAAGGATAAATGTCACTCCAGTCTTCCTGCATGTCGATAGAGGCGATCATCGTTCCTTGGCCCATGTGGTCTGAAAACTCTTGGCGGTGGCGGTTTCTGTAGCGTTTTTTATCGCAGTCGTATTCGGCTTGGATCACAACAGACAGATACTTAAACATGCGCGTCACTTGATTCAGGTTGTGAATCTCAGTCACTTCACGAATCGGCCCACGCTTCACCACAGCAGGGGGGTCGACAAAAAAATTACCGATGTTGTTTTCAGTCACCTTCACCCACTCTGCGTGGCAAGGGATGCCCATAACCAAAAGCAGTGAAGCCAGCGCCAACCGCGGCAGCACGGCGCCACCAAGGGCGCTTTTGGGTTTCAAATCCGTCATGGGCATGCTGATGGACATGGTGATGGGCTTCCTTAATTGAAGCCCCATATTAAGCCCTAAAAAGCGCCAACAAACCCGCTGTTGAAGCGTCTAAACCGGCCGCATCGCCCGAGGCCAAGCGCGGCTCAATGTCTTGCGCCAAGACCTTACCCAATTCAACACCCCATTGGTCAAAAGAGTTCAGGCCCCAAATGCTGCCTGACACAAAAACGCGGTGCTCATAGAGCGCAATCAAAGCGCCCAAGCTCGCAGGGTCGAGTTTTTCGAGCATCAAAAACGTGCTGGGTCGGTTGCCCGTGAAATGGCGGTGACCCCCGGCATCGCTCTTGCCCACCATCAATGCCTGGGCTTGAGCCAGGGCATTTGCGGTCAGTTGAGCGTGGTGGCCAGGTAAGTCATAGGCGGGTTGTTTGACGGCAATGAACTCCACCGGAATCACATCGGTGCCTTGGTGCAACATCTGAAAGAACGCATGCTGCCCATTGGTGCCCGGCTCGCCCCACACCACCGGTGAGGTGGAAAAAGGCAAAGGGCGGCCTTGGGTGTCGACCCGCTTGCCGTTGCTTTCCATTTCCAATTGCTGCAGATAAGCCGGCAAACGGTTCAAAGCATGTTGGTAAGGGGCCACATTTCGGCTGGAGAAGCCATGGAAATTGCGGTACCAAATGTCAAGCAAAGCCAAACGAACGGGTAAATTTTGTTGCAACGGTGCCGTGGCAAAGTGCTGGTCCATGGCGTGGGCACCGGCCAAGAGTTCTTGAAAGCCTTTGGCGCCAATGGCGATCGCAATCGGCAGGCCAATCGCCGACCACATGGAATAGCGCCCCCCCACCCAGTCTTTGAAACCAAAACAAGTGCGGATGCCAAACACCTTGGCCGCGGGGACATTCGTGGTCAAGGCGGCAAAGTGGCGGGCAATGTCGGCCTCACCCAAACCTTGGGCCGCCCCTTCGCGCAAAAACCAAGCCTTGGCGGTATTCGCGTTGGTCATGGTTTCGCGGGTGGTGAAGGTTTTGGAGGCGATTAAAAACAAGGTGTTTTGGGGCTTGACTTGGGCCAAAACCGCCCCCAATTCGTCGCCATCGATGTTCGCGACAAAATGGAAGCGTTTGCCGGGCATGGCCTGCGCTTGCAGCGCCAACACCGCCATTTGCGGGCCCAGGTCAGAGCCTCCAATGCCGATGTTGACGATGTCAGTCAACGAGTTGTCAGCCCGCACGCTTTCTGCATAAGCCAACATGGCTTTGAGTGTGGTTTGAACCTCTTGCTGGCCTTCGCTCAATGCCGCGCCTTCAAAGCCGCCTTGTTCGGGGTTGCGCAGCAAAAAGTGCATGACTTGACGTTGTTCGGTCGGATTGACTTTTTCGCCGGCAAACATCGCCTGACGATGCTGCTCCACACCCGTTTGCCGCGCCAAATCGAATAACAAAGACTCGGTTTTTGAATCCACTAAATTCTTAGACAGATCCGCAAAAAGATGCGGTGCTTGCTGGCTGAACTGCCCAAAACGTTGTTGCCCTTGCTCAGGGACGGCAAAGGCTTCACGCAAATCAAAACCTGGCCCACTTTGCTCAAAATGGGCTTGCAAAGCTTGCCACGCGGGGGTTTCATCCGCACGGGGGCCGCGGCTAAATGAGCCGATAGAGGCGTTGTGGGGGGTGGCCAGCGAGGGGGCTTCGGGGGCAGTCACGGGAAAGGTCTCCTGATTGAGCGGCTTGTTGAATGGATTTGATTTATCGGGCTTTGATTGAAATGGGGTTTATTTCTTTTGGGCGTCCAAAATCAATTTTTCTAACTTGATGGCGTCGGCCGCAAACGCGCGAATGCCTTCAGCCAGCTTTTCCGTGGCCATGGCGTCTTCGTTCAAGGCGAAGCGAAAAGCCGCCTCCTTTAGATGAAGGCGCTCAAAAGCACTGGCCTTGGCAGCAGCGAGGGTCAAGGCGGGTTTCAATTCGGGCTGGTTCGGCGTGTCGGCCAATTGGGCCAACAGATCGGGCGAAATGGTCAACAAATCGCAGCCCGCCAAAGCCAAAATTTGTCCCACATTGCGAAAGCTCGCGCCCATGACTTCGGTGGCAATGTCAAAGTGCTTGTAGTAGTTGTAGATCTGGGTCACCGACCTCACGCCGGGGTCATTGGCACCCGATTGATCCGCTTCAACCCAAGCCGCGCCCGCGGTCTTTTTGTACCAGTCGTAAATACGACCGACAAACGGAGAAATTAATTGCACTTTGGCCTCGCCACATGCCACCGCTTGTGCAAAAGAAAACAGCAAGGTCAAGTTGGTGCGAATGCCGCTGCGCTCCAGTTCGGCGGCGGCTTGAATGCCCTCCCAGGTGGCGGCGATCTTGATCAGCACGCGCTCTCGGGGCACACCGGCGGCTTCATACAAGCCCATGATGTAACGCGCCCGCGCCACCGTGGCTGCGGTATCAAAGCTCAAGCGGGCATCGACTTCGGTGGAGACGCGGCCGGGGATCAGCGACAAAATTTCACGGCCAAAACGGACCAAGAGCCGGTCGACGATGATGTCCATGGGCTGGCCCTTCGACTCGCTCACGGTTTGCTCGAGCAGGGGCAGGTAATCGGGCTTTTGCACCGCTTTTAAGATCAACGATGGATTGGTGGTC
>Ga0208874_1000243_pt1 | contig 20922 bp, 23 predicted proteins | sample CryBogCBH10Oct08_FD_184604 | JGI IMG/M metagenome (GOLD analysis project Ga0208874, IMG submission 184604) | Freshwater microbial communities from Crystal Bog, Wisconsin, USA - CBH10Oct08 (SPAdes) (version 2) | ecosystem: Environmental > Aquatic > Freshwater > Lake | place: Crystal Bog... | reverse complement strand
AATCCGGCGATCGAACTCATGAGATACGCGGCGCGTTCGCGCCAAGCAAGCTTTCCGTCCGGGAAGTCCCACAGTGGTCGTTCACCGGCTATCGGTTTGTAGATCACGCGGATAGCTTCTGATGCATCTGTGCGCAATGAACAGAGCAGAGTGGCGTTTGAAGCATCAACCAGGCGGCCAGTGACATGAAGTTCTAGCGACACGAGGTCAGCGAGAACGGATGGCGAATTAGCGTCGATAGCCATTTGCGCGCGGGCAGAGATGCCCGTTTGGGTCGATGGGTAATCCGCAGAACGGACAGGGTTGTCGTCCACTAGCAACCACTGCGTCGGCACGCGAACAGAAACCGCGCACTTGATGAATCCGAAGATAGATCCGCAGCAAATCAGGCGCATCCTCAATCTGATTGATCTCATCTTCATCCAACAGCTCTTGCTCAGAATCTTCAGTCAGCGCCTGCGCTTCAACGATGACGCGTTGTGAGTCTTGGTCCCACGTAATGCCGATGATGCCGGTTTGAAAATCCTCCACGATCGGAAATTCCAATGTTCCGTTGTCAACGGTGGCAACAACCGAAAGCTCATCCAAACTGGCTAATTTGTTTCGCCGAAGTTCGCCAATCATTTCGCGCAGTCGCAATGCGAGCGCTGCAACCTGACTCTTTTCGACGGCAACCGTAGTGATGCCCATGTCGGAAACTACTTGCAGAAAGAAGGCCCGCTCTCCTGGGTTTCCCACCGTGCCCACGATAAATCGGGTGGGAGTAAGGTGTTCGTAGACGATACGGCTCATAGCCCTGATCCGCCGCCCAAGAGATGACCTCGACCGCGCTTCGACTTCTGAGCATCGACCGCCAACGGCGCCAGGTGATGTGTGTCGTTGACGCTGACCACAGTGAAGTCATTGTTGTGGAAACGGAGCTTGGTGATTGATGCTGGATCGATAACAATCTTTTGAAACTGATCGAGATGAAGACCAAGCGCAGATGCGACCAACGATTTGATGACATCGCCATGACTGCAAACAACCACCGTCTTGCCAGCTATGGCAATTGAGGCAATAGCTTCGATTGCTCGCGCGGCCATTTCGTTAAAGGACTCACCCTCGGGAAACCGAACCGAGCTTGGCTTGCGCTGAATGGAACTCCATAATGGAAGCTTCGACAGTGTCGCAAGACGGCGACCGGACCACTTGCCATAATCCATCTCTTGCACTCCGGGCAATGGGGAAAGATTCAATTTCGCAGCTTTCAGATAGGGCTGCATAGTTTCCCGACAACGTTTGATAGGGCTCGAATAAACCTCAACCACCTTCATACCGAGCAGCGCATCTGCCAACACATCTGCTTGCCGTTGACCCTTCTCGGAAAGGTGAACGGTGTTATCCCGCCCAGCCAAAATCCCTTTTTCATTTGCGGTAGATACTGCATGTCGAACGAGCACTATTTCAGCAGGCGCTCTCACGATTCGTGGGCGACTTGAGGGGGCGGATGGCACGAGGACAGGTTACCGATTTTTGGAGCAATCCTTGCTAGATTCCCAACCATGGAGAAGCGCGCTCTCGGTAACACCGGAATCCAGGTCTCTCGCATTGGCCTAGGAACAATGACGTGGGGTCGAGACACCGACGAACTTGAATCTGCAGATCAGCTCAAGACATTTCTTGATGCTGGTGGGAACCTGATTGACACTGCCGCTGTGTATGGCGATGGAGATTCAGAACGCGTCATTGGTGGATTTCTCGGAACGCTCGTTAATCGCGAAGATGTGATTCTTGCCTCCAAGGCTGGAATCTCCTTTGCGACTGGTGCTCGCGTTGTTAACAATTCTCGGACCTCGCTCTTGGCTGACCTCGACAAAAGCCTCAGCCGTCTGCAATGCGAGTATTTAGATGTGTGGCAGGTGCATTCGTGGGATGCCACCGTACCGTTGGAAGAAACGCTGTCGGCGCTTGATATAGCGGTTTCGAGTGGTCGGGTTCGATATGTCGGTCTCTCTAACTTTGCAGCCTGGCAACTTGCGCGTGCGGCGACTTTGCAAAATCCACTCTTCGGTAAAGCGGGTATCGCATCCATTCAAAGTGAATATTCGCTTTTGAATCGCGACGTGGAGCGCGAAGTCATGCCCGCTTGCGAAGAGTTAGGTGTTGGATTCTTGGCCTGGTCACCATTGGGCCGTGGGGTGTTAACCGGGAAATATCGTGGCGGTACGCCGTCTGATTCAAGAGGCGCGAGCCCCCATTTCAGCGGATTTGTCGAGCCCTACTTGGATGCGCGGAGCCGCCGCATTGTTGATGCCGTCTGTGTTGCCGGTGACGGTTTGGGTTATTCCCCTATCGAAGTCGCACTCGCTTGGGTCCGGGATGGCTATGGTGTCAGCAGCGCGATTGTCGGCGCGCGAACAGCGGCGCAACTGCGGGGAATCCTGACAGTTGAAGAAATTGAACTACCCGATCAAGTACGTGCCGCGTTGGATGAGGTTTCGGCTTAAGCGTTTTGCAAGAAACGATTCAGTACTCGAACGCCGAACCGAAGTCCATCGACTGGAATTCGTTCGTCTACGCCATGGAATAACGCGAAGAAATCGAGATCTGCCGGTAACAAGACCGGGCTAAATCCGTAGCCAATAATTCCCAGCTCGGAAAGCGCTTTATTGTCGGTGCCGCCGCTCATCAAATATGGAACCGGAATACCTGCCGGGTCATACTCAGTAATCGACGAGGTCATTGCCTCGACCAGCGGACCATGGAAATCTACCTCCAGCGCGATATCGCGGACGAGAAGCTCTACATCGATCTCGTCACCCGCAAGCTTCTTGATGGTATCGACGAGTTCGTGTTCATAGGCGGGCAGGAATCGACCATCAACAACCGCTGAAGCTGATTGCGGGATGACGTTCGCCTTATAACCGGCCTCCAACATGGTGGGGTTTGCAGTATTTTGAATTGTTGCGCCTAGCATTCGCGCTGCCCCGCCGATGTGCTTGAGCAATGGGCGAACGTTTGCCGGATCATATTTCTCGCCGGTTAATTCCGCGATTTTACCCCAGAAAAGTTTGCCAGTTTTAGTCTCGCGCTGCGGCCATTCGTACTCGCCGATCTTTGCAACCGCTTGCGTTAGTCGAGTGATGGCGTTATTTTTGTTAATAAAGGAACCATGTCCGGCCTCGCCATGTGCGGTGAGTTTCATCCATTGAATTCCCTTTTGAGCACCCTCTACCAAGTACAGACGATGGCCGCCCGTGATGGTGACGGAGAATCCACCCACCTCTGAAACAGCCTCGGTGTACCCATCGAATAGTTCTGGTCGATGTTTAACCAGCCAGCGAGATCCGTAGACACTGCCAGCCTCTTCATCAGCAAAGAAGACGAGAAGAATGTTGCGAGTGGGCTGATAGCCGGTCCGTGCCCAGTGGCGAACTGTCGCAAGAATCATCGCGTCCATATCCTTCATATCGACAGCGCCGCGACCCCAGACAAAGCCATCCTTAATCTCGCCACCGAATGGATCTACTGACCAATCGTCTGAATTGGCAGGCACTACATCGATATGTCCGTGGACCACGAGTCCTGGACGAGATGGATCCGAGCCGGCGATCTTTGCGACGACGTTAACCCGGTTCTCGCCGGTGACTATCAACTCGCTGGCGATGCCGACTTCCTTCAGACGTTCGGCCACGTATTCGGCCATCGCCTTCTCGTCTCCCTTACCCTCGCCATAGTTAACGCTCGGGATGCGGATCATCTCTTGGCACATGGTGATGCAGTCCTCTTCCACTGCCCGCATAACTGCGTCATCAGGCAGGACAGGAAGGACTGGAAGTGCATGGGATTGCTCGCTCATGGGCGAATGGTATCCTTCTGCCTGCACTCGTCCGGGTGGCGGAATTGGCAGACGCGCTAGCTTGAGGTGCTAGTTCTCGCAAGGGATTCGGGGTTCAAGTCCCCGTTCGGACACGCTTTCATGACAGGATACGGCCGTGGCCGAGCTCATTTACTACTGCGGAACAATGGACAGTGGTAAGTCCACGCTCGCTCTTCAAACGGCTCATAACCACCGCTCCCGTGGTCGTACTGGCTTGGTCTTTACCAACCAGGATCGCGCCGGTCGTGGCCAAATCTCTTCTCGGCTCGGCTTGCAAAGCGATGCCATTGAAGTGGAGCCAAATCTCGATATTCATAAGTACGTGGTGGAGTTGCTATCCGAAGGAACTCGCGTCGATTTCATTATCTGCGACGAAGCCCAGTTCTATCAGCCACATCACATCGAAGAGCTAGCGAAGGTTGTTGATGGCCTAGGCATCGATGTTTTCGCCTTCGGAATTCTCACTGATTTTAGAACTTCGTTATTCCCAGGCTCGGCTCGGTTGGTGGAGCTTGCCGATCGCGTCCAAACACTTCAGGTAGAAGCGCTCTGTTGGTGTGGAGAACGTGCAACCCACAACGCACGAACAATCAACGGTGAAATGGTAGTTGAGGGCGAACAAGTAGTTGTCGGCGACACCAACGCTCGAGATGAGGTTGCCTACGAAGTCCTATGCCGACGTCACCACATGCGCCGAGTCACTTCTCGCTTATCAGGCGCAGGTCGTGCTGAGCCGCTACCCTTTAACTTCTCGTAAGTTTCGATTTTTCTCGCACCTATTGTAAGCACCGAGTGAAGGGTTTGTCTCATGGCAACAGCATCAAAGGGTTACGCAGTACTTTCAGCCAAGGCACCACTTGTTCCGTTCAGCTTTGATCGACGCGACCCTCGTCCATCTGACGTCGTGCTAGATATTGAATACGCCGGGATTTGCCATAGCGATATTCACCAAGCTCGCGAAGAGTGGGGTCCTGCGACATTTCCGATGGTTCCAGGGCACGAAATAGCTGGCGTCGTCACCGCCGTAGGAAATGCCGTTACTAAATTTAAGGTTGGTGATCGCGTCGGTGTTGGCGTGTATATCGACTCATGCCGCAAGTGCGAGAACTGCTTAAACGGCGCTAGTCATTACTGTCTCGAAGGAATGACCGGTACTTACAATGGACTAGAGCGTGACGGCAAGACAGTCGCCATGGGTGGATACTCGAATACATTTGTTATCGACGAGAACTATGCCGTGAAGATACCTGGCAACTTAGACATGAGCGGCGTTGCACCACTGATGTGTGCGGGCATCACTCTCTACTCCCCCCTTAAGCATTGGGGAGCGGGTCCAGGCAAGAAGGTCGGAGTCATTGGTCTAGGCGGACTCGGCCATATGGGCGTTAAGTTTTCAGTGGCACTGGGTGCAGAAACGACTGTTTTCTCTCACTCAGCGAAGAAGAAGGATGATGCGCTCGCAATGGGAGCACATCACTTTGTCGATACCCATGTCGAAGGCGCCCTCGCAAATGCCGCGAAGGGTTATGACCTCATCCTCAATACCGTGTCAGCAGAGATCGACCTCGATCCATATCTGCGACTACTCGAACTCAATGGCACGTTGGTCATGATTGGACTCTCGGGTAAGCCATATGCAATTAACGCCGGCACTTTGCTGAATCAGCGACGCTCACTCGCCGGTTCAATGATTGGCGATGTCCATCAGCTACAAGAGATGCTGGATTTCTGTGGCGAGAAGAACATCGTCAGTGATGTCGAAGTCATCAAGGCTGATTACATCAACGAGGCTTATGAACGCACTGTTGCGAGCGATGTGAAGTACCGCTTTGTGATTGACGCCTCCAGCTTTTAATATGGCTAGCCCACGCTAGGCAAACTGATGCAGCGCCAACGCAAAAAGCGGCGCCAAGAAAAGAGCAGGCAATAGGTTTCCTACCGCCACATCTTTGATTTTCAGTAAGCGAAGTGAGATTCCCAGAAGTAAAGCTCCCCCAGTAACAGTAAGCGCCATTACCTGGTATCCGGAGAGAATATTGCCAAGCCCGAAACCAACGGCCGTCCACGCCAGTTGGTAAAGCCCGACGGGAATAGCTGAAAGCGAAACGCTCCAGCCCAAGGATGAGGCGAACGCGATAGAGGTGACGCCGTCAAGAACACTCTTCAAGGCAAGTTGTTGAATCCCAGTGTGCATGCCGTCACTGATCGACCCGAGAATCGCCATCGGTCCAATCACAAAGAGCAGCGACGCTGAAGCAAAACCCTCAACAAACGGCGATGTTCCATGCGCATCAAACCTTTGTTTGAGCGATTCGCCTAACCGTTCTACGCGGTCTTCAATTCGCAGCGCACTGCCAACGACAGCGCCAACAAGCAACGCAGCGAGAATGAGAAGCAGTGCCCAGCCTTTGGGAAAACTAACCTCGAATGAACGATCCCACATATGGCGGATGGAATCTGCGGCGGCAAACAGCGTGACAAATCCAAGGCAGGTAGTAATCAAATCTCGCGTGGAGTCGGTGAATTTCTTGCCGATGAGAAGACCGAGGAGCGAACCAACGATAATGGTGGAGACGTTAAGTGCTGTACCGAGACCGACGAACATCCGCTGAGACTACCAACGGATCGGTGTATGACCCTGGTCTTGCAATAGTTTATTTGCTCGTGAAAACGGTTTGCTGCCGAAGAAGCCTCGATATGCCGAGAGCGGACTCGGGTGAACCGACTCGATTCGCTGCTGGCTTGGAATCAAGGGCGAGAGCTCTTGAGCGAATCTCCCCCAGAGAATGAAAATTGCACCTTGCGACGAGAGACGTTCGACAATCGCATTGGTTATCGCCTGCCAACCCCAATCCTTGTGAGCGAGTGATTTTCCCGGGCGCGTTGTGAGTATTCGATTGAGCAAGACGACGCCTTGAGCCTGCCATGGAGAGAGATCGCCATTTTCAATATTCGCGTTGCCGACATCAGCGTCTAGTTCAGTCAGAATATTTCGTAGCGTGGGTGGCAACGTACGTCCCGGAAGGTTGGGAACAGAGAAGGCGAGGCCACAGGCATCTTCAGCGGTGGGATACGGGTCTTGGCCAACAATCACAACCTTGGCATGCTCGATGGGTTGCGAGATAGCACGGAAAATATTGTTTTGAACTGGATTCGACGTGGTCGAGGATAATCGATGAGATATCTCAGCAAGTTGTGGTTTGAGCGAAGAGAGTTCGTATTGCCACTCCGGCGTTAATTCATCAAATAGCGAAAGCTCTTCTCCGGTCATGTAACAACGAGCAATTAGTAGTTGTTGGCCCGTGCAAAGAAGCGACCATGATCAGAAGTAACGGAGATCGGCAGACCGTACGCGGTCGAGAGATTCTCGCTCGTCACAACCGATTCGATAGCTCCCTGAGCAATCGAACGCCCCTTCGAAAGCAGCAGCGCGTGAGTAGTTCCTGTCGGAATTTCTTCGATGTGATGTGTAACTACCACGCTAACTGGGGCGTGAGGATCCAAAGCAAGGGCCGCGAATCTCGTTAATAAATCTTCGCGTCCACCCAAATCTAATCCCGCGGCTGGCTCATCGAGAAGCAGAAGTTCTGGGTCAGCCATAAGCGCACGGGCGATTAAGACTCGCTTTTTTTCACCGTCACTCAGGCTGGCGTATCGGCGATCGCCGAGTGCTCTTACACCAAGCGTTGTTAACAAACCCATTGCGCGGGACTCGTCCCATAGTTCGTACTCTTCTTGCCAGCGACCCAAAATTGCGTAGGCCGCGGTCAAGACTAGATCCATGACCCGTTCGTCCTCCGGAATGTTGGTGGTAACCGAAGGTGCAGTCACACCAATTCGAGTCCGAAGCTCGAAAACATCAACCGATCCCAGACGCTCGCCAAAGATTTCTGCGGTTCCAGCGGTCGGATGAATCAAGGTAGAACAAATATTGAAGAGCGTCGATTTGCCGGCGCCATTTGGCCCCAAGACGACCCAGCGCTCCCCCTCGTTCACTTGCCACGATAAGGGACCCAAAATGGTCTGGCCGTCGCGAACTACTGTTATGTCCTTGAGATCGATGACGCGGCCCATAGAGCGAAAAGATACCGCGCGGAGGGTCCGTCACAGGATAGCCTCGCCTCATGAGCGCCACGAGATTTACCGCACTGATACTTTTCACGGGCCCAGAACATCCACAAGCGAGCTCAATCATCTTCGAAACGCTCTCGCCATTTGCGATAAGCATCGTTGATTCGCGACATTTTCTGATCCGCGACCGGGTTTTCTCTACTGCCTTGATTGCGCTCGATCCTGCACATCTACCGGCAATTGAGGCTGATTTGATAGCGGCCGCCGAGCGAATTGGTTTCGACGTTGCCATCGATATTCACCCAGAAGCAGCTGATATCCAATCGAGGGCGCTCTATCGAAACACAATCATCGCCCCTGAATTTTCCCCAACGGGCTTACATCAAATATTCGAAGCGTTAACGGCGCATGGTTCGATCGTCATTTTCTCCAGCATCACGAAGACCGATACAGCACACGAGCTCATGCTGGAGACCGCGGGTTTAGATCCGTTGCCAGTTCTGCAGGCTCATAGCGCTGATGGGAAAGTCCAGTAACCAATGGCGCGGTGGTTAGTGGCGCTGGATATGGATTCCACATTTATCCAGCAGGAGGTAATAGATCTGCTTGCGGCGCAGGCGGGGGTTGAGGCTGAAGTCGCGGCTGTCACCGAGCGTGCCATGCAGGGCGAGATTGATTTTTCTGAGTCGTTAGCATTGCGAGTATCCAAGCTGGCCGGCGTTACGGCCGAAGATATTGCGGCGGTGCAGAACAAATTAACCCTCAGCCCAGGTGCCGAGGAGCTGGTCGAGCGCCTTCATGACCGTGGTCATTTGGTCGCCATCTTCTCCGGTGGCTTTCTCAACGTGATTGAGCCGCTACTGGCATCGCTGAAGATCGACTTTTTCAGGGCAAATACGCTTGAAGTTCTCGAGGGGGTGCTGACGGGTCGGACAATCGGTCCCATCATTGACGCCCAAGCCAAAGCCGAGCATCTTCAGAAGTTCGCAGAAAGCCAAGGAATAGCGCACGAGAACACCATCGCTGTTGGTGATGGAGCGAACGATGTCCTCATGATGCAACGCGCAGGTATCGGTGTCACTTACAACGGCAAGCCGAAAGCGATATCCGCTGCTGACTACAGCTTCACAAACGAAAGCTTGGTCAAAATTCTGGAACTGATTCCCGACTAGAGGCGACAGGCGTGAATATCAGTAACCAAGATTCCACGCGCACCTACCGCCCACAACTCATCCATAATTCTATTTACGTCAGAGCGCTTGACCATCGCACGTACTGCGTTCCAGTCACTCTTTTGTAGCGGTGAGATGGTCGGCGACTCTAGACCTGGTGTCAGCGAGCAAGCCTTCTCTAGATCAACCGTTTTAACATCGTAATCAACAAGTACATATTGACGAGCCAATACGACTCCCTGTAAACGTCGAACGATGGTCTCGGTCTCGGGCTTGCGTTGTGCGCCGGAACGTTCAATGAAAATGGCTTCGCTACTGAGTAGTGGTTCGCCAAAAACCTTCAAACCCGCCTGTCGAAGCGTTCCACCGGTGCTGACAACGTCGGCGATCACATCAGCTACGCCCAATTTGATCGATGTTTCCACCGCGCCATCGAGCGCGACCACAACTGCTGAAATACCCACTCGGTCGAGAAACGCTTGGAGCAAGCCCGGATAAGCAGTCGCGATTCGCTTTCCAGAAAGATCGCTTGTCGTCAGGTTGAGGTTTTCTGGCGCTGCAAATCGAAAGGTGCTTCGACCAAAATCTAAGGCGAGCACTTCCGTCGCGGCAGCGCTGCTATCAAGCAACAAATCTCGTCCGGTGATACCCGCGTCCAGCTCCCCTGACCCGACATAGAGTGCAATATCTCGTGGTCGAAGGTAATAAAACTCAACGTCGTTTTCCGCATCTATAAGCGAGAGATCACGCGGATCGTTGCGTTGTCGATAGCCGGCTTCGCGCAGGGCAGCAATCGCGGAATCCGATAACGAACCCTTATTAGGGACTGCAATCTTGATGGTCATGTGTGGGCCGTCCTTCTAGAGATTCCGATAAAGGTCATCGAGTGATATGCCTTTAGCGATCATCATGACTTGCAGGTGATAGATCAGCTGGCTGGCTTCCAACGCGAAATCTTCGGCACTCTGATGCTCTGCAGCCATCCAGACTTCAGCGGCCTCTTCCACAATCTTCTTGCCAATCTCATGAACCCCTGCATCCAATCGGGCAACCGTGCCGGATCCGGCTGGACGTTGTTGGGCGGTCTCGTTGAGTTCTGCCCAGAGAGATTCAAAAGTTTTCATGGGCAGATTTTAGCTGGCGTATAACTAACGGCGTCGGACATTTGTTGCCGCGAGCCGAAGCCGAGTGATCATCTCTGCGGGTTCGGCTGACCTGAAGACAGCGCTGCCAGCAACGAAAGTGTCGGCCCCAGCCTGCGCGGCCTGTTCAATCGTGTCCAATGAAATTCCACCATCAACTTCAATCCACAAATCTCGTTCTGGGTTGGCTTGTCGCCATTCATCGGCGAGTTGGACCTTGGGCATCATCTCCGGCATAAATGACTGACCACCAAATCCTGGTTCGACCGTCATGACGAGCAACATATCAATCTCGCCCAGATAAGGTTCAACCGCACTGAACGGCGTTCCTGGCTTAATCGCAATAGCAACTCGGGAACCATTGCTCGCAATGTTCTTGATGGTCTCAGATACGTTGCTGGCAGCCTCGAGATGAAATGTGACGGATCTGCTGCCCATCTCTGCGAAAAGAGCCGCATCTCGATCGGGATTTGCAATCATCAGGTGGCTATCCACCGGAATCGGAGACTCGGCGATTATCTTTCGGCATTCATCGAACGAAAAAGTTTTGTTAGGAACAAATACGTTATCCATCACATCTAAATGCAGGAGATCCGACGCGGGAGCGATTCGGGCAATTTCGCTGTGGAGCTTGGTGTGGTCAGCGTTGAGAATGCTTGGTGCGATTCGAATTCCCATGGCGTGATATTAAACCGCAGGCTTTCGAATCAAGGCCAAGAACATGGCATCACTACCGTGGATATGAGTCCACAACTGCATCGGACCCGTTGCTGAGACATTCGAAAGTGGCACGGTTAAGAAATCTGCTGTGTTGAGCAGCTCGGCCTCTTTATGACGGTGGCGGAAATCGAGCAGTTGTCCAACCGTTTCCGCTAGATGGGGCGAACACGTCGCGTAGCCCAGCACGCCACCGGGCGCCAGAAGCTCGTATGCCGAAGCAAGCAAATCGCGTTGCAACGCAACCAATTCTTTGAGGTCGCTCTGAGTCCTGCGCCATCGGGCTTCAGGCCGGCGACGTAGCGCACCCAAGCCAGTACACGGGGCATCGACAAGTATTCGATCGTACGGTCCATCGAAATCTGCGGCAATGCGGCCATCATGTTCGGTGATTTTCGCTCGTGGCACAACGCGAGCGACCAACTCGGCACGATGCTCCCATGGCTCGTTCGCCGTAAACGAATCCGCCGGCCGCTCGGTCTCGATTAGGTTGTAGAGAAGAGCCGCCTTGCCACCAGGGCCTGCGCACATGTCGAGCCAGCGCAATTCCTTTGTTGGGTCTAGCTTCGAGGTATTGAAGAAAGCTTCAGCGACAATCTGTGATCCTAAATCCTGTACGCCCGCACGTCGCTGGTTGATAGCCTCGTATTCGTACGGAGCAGATGTGCTCATGACTCCAAATCGAGTCTCTGCTATGGGCTCACCGCCGACTTCTATCAATTCATCTCGTGTTGATTTTCCCGGCCAAGCAACAAGGTGTGGCGAGGCAGCTTGGTTATTCGCTGCCAAGAGCTCCGAGACAAAATCCCATGATTTCAACTGGTCGAAGAACGCCGACACAATCCACTTGGGGTGTGAGCTTTCGATAGCTCGCCGTTCCACTTCGGGAAGTGCCGCCAACTCATCAAAGAGAAATGCGTCAGAGGTAATCGAACGTAGAAGAGCATTCACGTATGAGGCCTTTGACTCTCCCCCAACATATTTTGCTAACTCAACAGATTCGTCCACCGCAGCATGGTCGGGAACCCGCATCGAGTAAATCTGGTGAAGCGCAAGGCGAAGCACATCAACAATTTTCGGATCTATTTCGTCAAAAGAACGATCCGCCTTCTTCGATATAGCAAAATCGTATTTGCCTTGCATGCGCAGTGTGCCGTAGGCGAGTTCGGTAACCAGGGCGCGATCACGCTTCTCTAAAGTTGAATCCGCAAGGAGCTGAGGTAGCCGAATGTTTGCGTAGGCACCTTCTCTGTTTACTTGTGAGATAAGGTCATACGCCAGAAGCCGGGCTTGATCTACCTTCGGTTTACTCAAAAGTGCTCTCGCTATTCAAGCGCGCCCCGCGAGCAAAATCTGCACCCTTCATCCGCTTCTTTCCAGCGGGAGTAACTTCAGATATTGCGAGCACGCTGTCCGAGGTCCGCACCAAAAGTTCATCCCCGGAGAGCTCTATATTGCCCGGCTTAAGCAAGGTGTTCGGTGAAATCGCCTCCCGCAAACCGTGCAGTGAAATCCGTTCGCCTTGAAATGTGGACCAAATTCCTGGCCTTGTTTCCAATGCTCGCGCCTGACGGAGAATGAGGTCAGTTGAACTCGTCCACGAAATACGGCCCTGCTCTTTGGTGATCTTCGGTGCCAGCGTTGCTCCCGTTAATGGTTGTGGTGTGGCTCGCGTCTTGCCGATGATTGGAAGTAGTTCCATAATCGCCCGTGCGCCGCTATGACCGAGCTTTTCTAATAGTGAATCGGTTGTGTCATCTTCTTGAATGGCCAACTCTTCTTGAACGTAGATTGGTCCAGTATCCATGCCCTTATCTAATTTGAAAATCGTAAAGCCGGTATGCGATTCACCGTTCAGCAGCGCCCATTGAACTGGAGCGGCGCCACGCAACTTGGGAAGCAAGGAAAAATGAAGGTTGATCCAACCGAATCGTGGACCATGGAGAAGCTCGACCGGAATAATTCGACCATACGCAACCGTCACAATGCACTGTGGCTGAGCATCAAGAAGATGGCGATTGAGTTCGGATGTGTCTGCAGGTTTAGCGACCGGCAGCCCCTTCTCGGTCGCCCAAGCCGCTAATTCGTTTGGGACCACGGCTTTGCCGCGACCTGTTGCCTTGTCAGGGTTGGTAATAACGGAGACGAGCGTGTGCTCGCTCTCCACTATTGCGTTGAGGACCGGCAACGAGACGAGCGAAGATGAAGCTAGGGAAAGTTGCATCTGATCCTAAATCCCGAGCCCAAAGGTGTTGTGCGGGCTGACTTTGATGGTGAGCGGTGATCCAAGTTCCTCGGCGAGTCCGAACCATTCTGATTCGCGAATTTCTCGCATTGCATTCTTCCGTTCTTCCGGCGTCAAACGATCGATGAAAACGACCCCATCCAAGTGATCGGTTTCGTGCTGGAGCGCGCGAGCCAAGAGCTCGGTCCCTTCAACAACAATGGGGTCTCCATACATATTGAAGCCCTTTGCAACGGCACCGAGCGCGCGTCGAGTTGGGTAACTCAGCCCCGGAAAGCTGAGACAACCTTCCTCACCATCTTGAATCTCTTCGCTGAGATGGAGCACTGGGTTGACGAGGTGTCCCTCAAAATCATCCACGTTCCACGTGAATACTCGCAGCGGGACTCCGATTTGCGGCGCCGCCAGACCGGCCCCAGGCGCGTCATTCATTGTGTCTAATAGATCGGCAACAAGATTTCGAAGTTCCTTATCGAAGGTGGTGACTTCGGAAGCCCGAGAGGTAAGGACAGGATCACCAAAGAGCCGAATATCTTGAATAGCCACGTGAGTATTCTAATAGGTACGACGTCCCTAGCCTAAAACGAGTATGGATCTATCCGAACCGAGACGCGGGGCAAGCCTTTGAGTGAACGCACTCGCTGGAAAGTCGCGAAGAACTCTTCGAACTCGGCTCCTTGTTCGATGGGTGAACGGAGGAATAGCGTCGACTCATCTATCGAGGAGGCACTCGAGCTGATGTGAGAAAAAAGCGGAATCTCTCTCAGCGTTGACTTCAGTGATTCAATCTCACTCGAAGCGCCGGAAATTGTCGCAATCCGAAAATATGGCGGGAGGCCCGCTTGATTTCGCTCCAGCAGCTCGGCCGAAGCAACTGGCTCAACGTTCCAACGAGTCAATGATTGCGCAACGGGATTCACGCTGGGAAAGGATATGTATATCTCACCATCTGCCTTGACCATCGCAGCCGATGCGAACCAAGCTCGTTTCGCTTCTTCGTCATCTCGAAGCCCGATACTAGAAAAGAGCAGCGGGCCATCCATGAGAAGGACTGCTGCGTAGCGACCTAACGGTTCCGCGCCGTTGGTCGAGACGACGATTCCTTCACCGTCGTGCCTGTCAATTCGACGATTAGCGTTGCTGAAGTAAATCGGGATGTTCGGAAAGCTCAATCTCAATTCTTCGATGATTCGATCGCCGCCTCGAGCCAAGGCACGAGGTTGGTTGCCACCGCAATGTTCACACGTCCAATCGGTAAATTTCAGTGAACATAACTGGCAGATAATCTTGCCAGCAGAGGGAAACTTCAACCGAGCTCCACACGTGCAATGCGCGATATTCCTGCACTTGCCACAGGTGAAAGCATTTATATAGCCCTTGCGAGCGACCGTAACTAGAACAGCTCCCTTTCGTACCGCGTCTTTCATGATCGCCTCTGGGGTTCTGCCGCCAGATTCATACGAGATACGCGGACGCCAATCAGAGGCGCGCTCTTGCGAGACCTCTCGCAACCATCCCAGGTGCGAGAGTCGCAGAATTTCCAGCGATGGCGAATGTGAAATAAAGTGAATGGAGTGGGTGGCTGAACGTAACAACGCGATATCTCGGACATTCCACGATGGAAAGCGTTTATCCCACATCGCTGGCTCATTTTCGCTGTAAACATAGATTGAAGAACCAGCGGGCAGTGGCATGAATATCGAACTACGGGTTCCAATGATGATTCGAGCTTCAGCTTGCCATGCCCGAAGAAAAAGTCGGTAGCGCTCCGATTTGGTGAGTTCTTCCGCGAAGACGATAACTTCTTCACCGAGTACCTGCTCAGCCTGCTCGTGGATGCGTCGCAAATCCGCGAAGTCTGGCACGACCAGTAAGACAGATCCTGATTTCGGTGCGGCCTTCATCGCATCCAGAAGCTGGGTTGCGTAGTCAGCGCCGGGTATTAACACTTGGTGTGTGCGAGTTAAGGCTGGCGCGGCTGGCAAATCTGCCTCCGTTGCAGAAGAACTCTGAAATCTCTTCTCCACCGCGACCGTCCGTGCTGGAATTGCTGCTGGGATAACATCCCATGGCGAAACGGCATAGCGATGTGCGGTCCGTTCAACTAATTCACGAACTTCGCCTCGATATAAGGGCAGAGGAGAGAGAACTCCATCAATGTATTTGAGCCCTGTCGTCTCCCCCGCGATGCGCTCTAGAACATAACCTTGGGTTACGCGATTTCCGAAATGTACTTCGACAAGAGCGCCCGCAATAGCAGTATCGTCGAACTCTCTCGGAATCAGGTAGTCGTACGGTTCGGAAAGGTGAACGACTCCGGTATCAACGAGAACCCGTGCTATTGGATGATCGGAATTCGACAACTGTCGTCGTAACGGAGCGCTCTCCTTTTTCAGGCGAAGCTGGGTTGTTGTACGCGCGACCATCAGGGGAACCTGATCGGGCTATCTGCAGATAACCCGAACTTAACCCTTAACTGCGCTTTGCAAAGCCGCTGCGCGGTCAGTCTTCTCCCAAGTGAAATCAGGTAGTTCGCGACCGAAGTGACCATAACTACTCGTTTGCGAATAGATCGGACGCAGTAATTGCAGATCACGAATGATGGCTGCTGGACGAAGATCAAAGACGGAAGTAACCGCATCGCTAATCTGCTGAACCGGAACCTTTTCTGTGCCGAAAGTTTCGACAAAGAGACCAACCGGCTGCGCCTTGCCGATCGCGTAGGCGACCTGAACCTCGCAACGTGAAGCTAAGCCCGCCGCGACCACGTTCTTGGCTACCCAGCGCATGGCGTATGCAGCAGAACGATCCACCTTTGATGGATCTTTACCGGAGAACGCACCACCACCGTGGCGAGCCATGCCGCCATAGGTATCCACAATAATTTTTCGGCCGGTTAAACCGGCGTCGCCCATAGGTCCGCCAATGACGAAGCGGCCAGTTGGGTTAATGAGTAGACGTACATTTGAGTGATCAATCTTCAAATCCTTGATGATTGGCTCAATCACCAAGCGAGTCAGATCTGGCACCAAGTGCTTGTCGAGATCAGCTTGCGGCGCGTGCTGGGTGGAGATAACGATGGTATTGAGAGCAACCGCCTGATCGGCGTGGTACTCGATAGTTACCTGGGTCTTGCCATCGGGACGGAGGTAATCAACCGCGCCGTCTTTACGAACTTTTGAAAGTTGTAGTGATAGCTGGTGAGCTAAGTGAATAGGAAGCGGCATCAGTTCAGGAGTGTCATCGCATGCATATCCGAACATCAATCCTTGATCGCCTGCACCCTGAAGATCGAGTGGGTCTACGGATGAGGAGACGCGCTTTTCAAATGCACTATCAACACCTTGCGCAATATCGCCAGATTGTTGGCCAATGGAGAGCGAGACGCCGCATGAGTTGCCGTCGAAGCCCTTTTCTGATGAGTCATATCCAATTCGAAGAACGGTATCGCGGACGATGCTCATTACGTCGGCATAACCGTTCGTGGTTACTTCGCCCGCAACGTGAACTTGACCGGTCGTGATGAGCGTTTCGACCGCAACACGACTTTTGGCATCTTGCGAAAGAAGCGAGTCAAGAATCGCATCCGAAATCTGGTCAGCCATCTTGTCTGGGTGGCCCTCGGTAACGGATTCAGAGGTAAATAGGCGCTTTGTCATTGGATTAACCTAACTTATCGACGAGTGAATCTAAGAGAATATTGGATAGCGAGTCTTTCGACATTGACGGAATCTCCCGTCGAGCGCCAGTTGGGTCGAGAATAGCGCCAGCTGTCATATCGCTGCCGAAGACGGCTCCCCCTGACACATCATTGACGTAAATGAGGTCGAGAGCTTTTCTCTGTAGTTTCGCAAATGCCAACTCTTCGCGATTAGACCCGGTCTGGGCTGCAAAGCCAATAAGGATCTGCCCCTGGCGCTTCTTCGCTGATAGCGCGGCAAGGATGTCTTCGGTCTGTTCGATGAGCAACTCGTGCAAATCTTCTTTACTTACCTTGTCACGAGACGGATTCGCGGGGCGAATGTCGGCGATTGCCGCACTCATAATTAGCGCGGAGCTTGAACCAAACCGCTCTTCGAGCGCGTAGTGCATATCCTTAGCCGTCACGACGCGCACCATCTCAACACCATCGATATCGGGCAACAAAGAATTCGCGAGCACCAAGGAGACATCTGCGCCTCGATTTGCAGCAGCTACTGCCAGTGAATGGCCTTGCTTTCCCGAGGAACGGTTTCCGATATAGCGCACTGCATCGATGGGTTCTTGTGTCCCACCCGCACTGATTAAGATTTTGACGCCCGCGAGGTCCGCCTTGTGGTTCAGGACTTGTTGGACTTCATCGACTATTCGCGAAACTTTCGGAAAACGACCTGGGCCAGAGTCTGCCCCAGTTAATCGTCCATTGTCGGGCTCGATGACAGTGATCCCACGTGAACGAAGTATCTCGACATTTGACTGAGTTGCGGGGTTGAGCCACATCTCGGGATGCATGGCCGGAACAAGGATGATGGGCGAGTTTGTTGCGAGGAATACATTTGTGAGCAAGTCCGGGGCTAAGCCACTCGCGAACTTTGCTAGCAAATCTGCTGTACACGGCGCAACGACCAAGGTGGAACAGCGTCGAGCCAGCGAGATGTGTGGAACTGAGTGAACGTTGTTCCACAAGTTATCCGGAACTTCACGACCAGAGAGAGCTTCCCAAGTCGCCTTTCCAACAAAATTGAGGCTTGCTTGTGTGGGAATAACAGTTACGGTGAAACCAACATCCTGAAGACGTCTAATCAGGTCAGCAGATTTATATGCTGCGATTCCGCCACCAACGCCGAGTAAAACTTCTCGTCGAGTATCAGTCATGGATCGCTGCAGCGATATCTATGAAATATTTTCTGCGTTATGCAGAAACTTCAGGCGCCTTAGGCTCCAAATTTTCGATTGTCAGCAAGCCATCGTTAATCTCACGAAGAGCGATCGATAGTGGCTTCTCGTGAACATAAGTCTCTACGAGTGGACCGGCGTATTCCAAGAGGCCTTCGCTGAGCTGTGAGTAATAGGCATTAATCTGGCGAGCACGCTTTGCTGCATAAAGAACCAAGCTGTACTTCGAGCCTGCCTTGTCGAGAAGTGCATCGATAGGTGGATTGGTGATTCCGTCCATGCTTGACATCTAGTGCTCACTTTCGTTGCTGCCGGCCTTCTGGCCAAGCGCTAAGGATACCAGCGTCGCCACCACCTCTTCGACCCGGTCATTCACGAGAATATGGTCGAATTCAGGCGCGGCGGCCATCTCATCACGAGCTAACGCGAGCCGAGCAGCCCTTCGCTCCGGACTATCTGTTCCGCGGCCTTGCAAGCGCGCTTCAAGATCGGCCCACGAAGGCGGTGATATGAAGACGAGGGTTGAATTTGGCTCAGATGTCCGCACCTGTCGAGCACCGGCAATCTCAATCTCAAGCAAGACGCTCTTTCCCAGGTTGCGCCAATTATCGACCGGCTGCTTGGGAGTGCCGTAACGGGCGCCAGCAAACTCGGCCCATTCAAGGAATTCACCATTGGCGACCATTTCATCAAACTTTTCATCGCTCAAAAAATAGTAATCAATGCCATCACGTTCGGTCTCGCGTGGAGATCGGGTGGTCGCAGAGATGCTTACCCAGAAGCTTGGATGGTCGCGCAAGGCGGCGGTAATCGTGCTCTTGCCGACGCCACCGGGTCCGGACATCACAATCAGAGCGCCTTGTGAAACGTCGCTCTTGGTCACCGAAAACTCCCTTCGCAACGCCATCAATTGATGTTCCCCTAGGCCGGCAATTCTACGCGTAGTAGCGATGCCAATCTTTTCCATCAGCAGAAATACTCGGCGGGATCCGATACCCGGAACTGCACGCAACAAATCGGAGACTTTCATACGTTGAATCGCTGCTCGTTGGTCATTTATTGCATCGAATATCGATATCTCCGAACGAGCAATGCGCGATTTGATATCAGATCGAGCACGGCGCGCTTCGATTCCTGCCTGAGCGGCGGCTGCACGTTGTTCTGGAGTCAGAGCTGGTGGATTCGGACGAACCATCACCTCACACTAGCAAGAATTTCTGCGGCCTTCTCCCCCATAGCTGCAAGAGAAACCGTTGAAAGGGATGTAATCGGGCGACCGATAACAAAATAGTTGGCGCCGTTCTCGATAGCTTGCGCTGGAGTCATGATTCGAGTCTGGTCGTTTGCATCCGATCCGGCAGGGCGTACGCCGGGTGTGATGATGGTGATATCTCGACCGACCGCGCTACGAATCCCCTGAGCCTCAAAGGGCGATGAGACTATTGCTCGAGCGCCTGACTTAGCTCCGAGCGCAGCGAGTGCTACCGCGCTGGAGAGGGCAGGTTCACGGTAACCAATCTCAAATACCTCGTCATCCGAGAGCGAGGTCAGGATCGTGACAGCAACAATTTCAATACTGGGCGAGACCGAGGCAGCGGCCTCGACCATCTTCGCGCCGCCACTGGCGTGAACCGTCAGGAATTTCGGCGCCAGCTCTGAAACTGATTCAACCGCGGCTCGTACCGTGTTGGGGATGTCATGAAGTTTCAAGTCAAGAAAGAGATCAAAATCCGCAACATCACGTAACTGCTGTAGGCCGGTCCTGCCATGTTTAAGAAAGAATTCGAGACCGACCTTGTAGGTGTCGATGGAGCCCCGCGTGGCGGTAATCCATTGTGCCGCAGTAGAAATATCCTGCGTATCGAGCGCCAAAATTATCGGTGAGGTACTGCTCATTGCCACTGCCTTCCTAATCTGCTCTGTGCGCATAGCCGACGGCTTCGGCAGTCGAGTTGAATCCCTTGTTGATCAATAGCGCTTCTAACTCACTCTTGATCGTCATAGCTGCCAATGGGTTGCCGAAGGTGGCGGTACCGACGGAGACCGCGGATGCACCGGCAAGAATGAGTTGTAATGCATCCTGTCCGTTTGAGACGCCGCCCATTCCCAAAATGCTGACATGCGGCAAAGCTTGATGAACCTGATAAATAGCCCGAACCGCGACCGGTCGGATGGCAGGGCCCGATAGGCCACCAGTTTTACCCGCCAACTTAGGGCGCATCGTGTTTGTATCAATAACCATTCCGAGCACAGTATTAATTAACGCCAAGCCATCGGCTCCAGCAGAAACTACTTCTGTTGCGATGCTCGCGATATCTGTTACATCCGGCGAGAGTTTGGCGATGATCGGAAAATCGCCGCCCACATTTCGTCTTACTGCTTCGATTGCAGCACGAGCTGTCTCTGGATGACACGCGAATACCTGGCCGCGATTCTCAACATTCGGACACGAGATATTTACTTCTAGCGCAGCAACGCCTGAAACGCCACGTACTTTACGAGCCAACACCGCGTAATCCTCGACTGTCTCTCCGGCGATACTTATAACGATTCGCACCCCTTGGCTCTGCAGCCACGGAATGTCGTTTTCAAGAAAGAGATCGATTCCAGGGCCTTGTAACCCGATTGAATTCAGCATGCCGCTTGGCGTCTCGGCCATTCGTGGTGTCGCGCGACCAGAGCGTGGCTTGAGCATGATGGATTTGGTAACAATTCCACCGAGCGATGCAAGCGGGAAGAACTGCGACAATTCTTTGCCAGATCCAGCACATCCACTGGCGGTCAAAATTGGGTTATCGAAGCGGGATGAGCCGAGTGTCGTAGAGAAATCAAACATTA
>Ga0208874_1000236_pt1 | contig 21107 bp, 20 predicted proteins | sample CryBogCBH10Oct08_FD_184604 | JGI IMG/M metagenome (GOLD analysis project Ga0208874, IMG submission 184604) | Freshwater microbial communities from Crystal Bog, Wisconsin, USA - CBH10Oct08 (SPAdes) (version 2) | ecosystem: Environmental > Aquatic > Freshwater > Lake | place: Crystal Bog... | reverse complement strand
CCTGCGCTTGTGGCGCTTTGCCAAGCCCTATCAAAAGCAACTGTTGTTGGGCTTTGCCTTGACCATGGCGTCGACCGCTGCCCACTTGGTGCCGCCTTACCTGACCATTCCTTTGATGGACGACATTCTCATTCCCTACCAAAACGGGCAGCACATTGACCCTTATTTGGTGGTGATGTATTTGGGCGGATTGCTGCTCGCTTCGCTGGCGGCTTGGGGCTTGGGCTGGGCCCGTACCTATGTGTTGGCCTTGGTCTCGGAACGCATCGGCGCCGACTTGCGCACCACCACCTACGAACATTTGTTGCGCCTGTCGCTGGATTATTTCGGCGGCAAACGCACCGGCGACCTGATGAACCGGATTGGCTCTGAGACCGACCGCATCAATGTGTTTTTGTCGTTGCACGCCCTCGACTTCATCACCGACGTGCTGATGATGGTCATGACAGCGGTGATTTTGTTCAGTATCAACCACTGGTTGGCCCTCGTGACTTTGCTCCCCTTGCCCTTCATTGCTTGGTTGATTCATGTGGTGCGCGACCGTTTGCGCACGGGCTTTGAGCGCATTGACCGGGTTTGGTCGCAAGTCACCAATGTCTTGGCAGACACCATTCCGGGCATCCGAGTGGTCAAGGCATTTGCCCAGGAAAAACGCGAGGCCGATCGGTTTCGTTTGGCCAATCGTTACAACCTCGAAGTGAACGACCGCCTGAACCGCACCTGGTCTTTGTTTTCGCCCACGGTGTCATTGATGACCGAAATTGGCTTGCTCGTCGTCTGGGCTTTTGGCATTTGGTTGGTGGCCAAAAATCAAATCACGGTCGGTGTTTTGACCGCCTTCATCGCCTACATCGGGCGCTTTTACACCCGACTGGATTCAATGAGCCGGATCGTTTCGGTGACGCAAAAGGCGGCCGCTGGCGCCAAGCGAATTTTTGACATTCTGGACCACGTCAGTAACGTCCCCGAACCGGTTCAACCGCTGGCCTTAAGCGACGTTCGCGGTGGCATTGAGTTGTCGAATATTGGTTTTCGCTACGGCACGCGTTCGGTGATTCGCGATGTCAGCTTGAACATTCAGCCTGGCGAAATGATTGGCTTGGTCGGCCACAGCGGCTCGGGCAAGAGCACCTTGGTGAACTTGATTTGCCGTTTTTACGACGTCAGCGACGGCGCCATTCGCTTGGACGGCACCGACATTCGTCGCTACAAATTGGCCGACTACCGCAGCCAAATGGGCTTGGTCTTACAAGAGCCCTTTTTGTTTTTTGGCACGATTGCCGAAAACATCGCCTACGGTAAACCCCAGGCCAGTCGTGCTGAAATTGTGGCTGCGGCGCGTGCCGCCCATGCCCATGATTTTATTTTGCGTTTGCCACAAGGCTATGACTCGCTGGTGGGTGAACGCGGCCAAGGTTTGTCGGGCGGCGAGCGGCAACGGATCTCGATTGCCCGCGCGTTGCTGATCGATCCGCGTATTTTGATTTTGGATGAAGCCACGTCGGCGGTGGACACCGAAACCGAAAAAGAAATTCAACGGGCCTTGGACAATTTGGTGCAAGGCCGCACGACCATCGCCATTGCCCACCGACTGTCCACCTTGCGAAAAGCCGATCGTCTGGTGGTGATGGACCGCGGGCAAATTGTCGAGGTCGGCTCACACGACGCCCTGATGGCCCAACAAGGGGCTTATTGGCGCTTGTACGAGGCCCAGCTGAGAAAAGAAAATGAACTCAATTGAAGCAAGCCCCGTGGCAATGAACCCGATGACCAACGCTTCACAACCCGCATGGGGCCGTTTGGCACAAGACGACTTTGGCCAATTGGTTTTGATACCCGTCACGTCCGATGTCGCGGCGGATATGCCGGTCATCCCGGTCCGCGCCTTTCCCATCGCAGCCCCCGATGAGGGCTTGTCCTTGGTCGGCACCGATGGCCGTGAAGTGCTCTGGATTGACCGGCTCAACGACTTGCCTGCCGACCAACTGAAACTGGTCTTGGCGGCGCTCCACGCCCGTGAATTCAGCCCCGTGATTCAAAAACTGGTGTCGGTATCGGGCTTCTCGACGCCCTGCACCTGGTGTGTTCAAACCGACCGAGGCGCTACCGAATTTGTTCTCAAAACCGAAGACGACATTCGGCGCTTGGATGCCCACCAACTCTTGATCACGGGCAGCCAAGGCATCACCTACCGCGTGCCCGATCGGCAGGCTTTAGACAGCGCGTCGAAGCGTTTGCTCGAGCGGTTCTTATAAAAATTTCTGAATGCTTGAAGCCATGAGCTCAGTCCCTTCTTCGTCCCCAAAAACACAAGCCCAGCCCCAGGCTCAGGCCCAACCCCAATCCCAATCCCAATCCAAAAAAGCAGGAACGTCGCAATACCCCTTGCACCGCAGTGCCTTGGTGCTTTTTTCGGGCGGCCAAGATTCCACCACCTGCTTGGCCCATGCCTTGAGCCGTTACGAGCGCGTTGAAACCGTCGCCTTCGATTACCGGCAGCGACACTTGGTTGAATTAACGGCGCGGGTCAATGTGTTGAAGGCCATCAAACAAGAATTTCCGCATTGGGCGCACAAACTGGGTGAAGACCATTTGCTGGATTTGGGGGTGTTGGGCCAAGTCAGCGAAACCTCGCTGACCCGCCAAGTGGCCTTCAAAATGGAGCAAAACGGCCTGCCGAATACCTTCGTGCCGGGGCGCAATTTGTTGTTCCTGACCTTGGCGGCGGCCTTGGCGTATCGGCGTGATTTGCAAGTCATCGTGACGGGTGTTTGCGAAGCGGATTTTTCGGGCTACCCCGATTGCCGAGACGACACCATGAAGGCCATGCAACTGGCCTTGTCCTTGGGCATGGACAAACGTTTTTTAATTGAAACCCCGCTGATGTGGATCGACAAGGCCGACACCTGGGCGTTGGCGCACCAACTCGGTGGAGCGGCCTTGGTGGATTTGATTGTTGAGCATTCGCACACCTGTTATTTGGGCGACCGCGAGCACCGCCACGCCTGGGGTTACGGTTGCGGCGAGTGCCCCGCTTGCCTGCTCAGGGCGCGGGGTTTTGAGCTTTATTCGTCACGCCACTGCTGACGTGTCCGCTCGGCACATGGCGTGCGGCTTTTTGCACATGACCGGTTTGGTCATCAAAGAAAAAGTCGGGCTCAAATTCCCGCAAAAAACCGGTCTTTTCCAAGCCGCCTAAAAACATCGCCTCATCCACCGTGATGTTCCAATCCATCAAGGTTCGAATCGCGCGTTCGTGCGCGGGCGCGCTTCGGGCGGTCACCAAAGCGGTGCGAATGCGCATGCGGGGTGTGCCTGCTTGCTGAAGTCGGTGGAGGGCCATGAGCAAGGGTTTGAAGGGGCCTTCGGGCAGCGGGTGGCTGGCCTTGCTGGACTCGTGGCGCTGAAACGCATCGAGGCCTTGGCTTTGAAACACCTGTTCGGCTTCGTCGGAAAACAACACCGCGTCGCCGTCAAAAGCAATCCGCACTTCGGTGGGGTGGCTGTTGCTGGCCTGCACCGATTCGGTCAACACCCGCGCAGCCGGAAAACCCATCTCAAGGGCTTGGCGCACGTCGTTTTCGTTGGCCGATAAAAACAGATGCGCCCCCAAAGGCCGCAAATAACCAAAGGGCTCGCGGCCTTGTGTGAAGACGCCGCGTTGCATCGGAATGCCCGTGCTTTGCGCTGAGCGAAAAATCCGCATGCCACTCACAGGGTCGTTGCGTGAGAGCATCACCACTTCAACGCGGTGGGCCTCCGGGGTGTTGAAGGCCAGCAGTTTTTTGACCAAAGAAAAAGCCACGCCGGGGGCGGCGGGTTGTTCGAGCCGATCGAGTTGCAAGCGCATATAGCCTTGCTCGTCGCCCGTTTCAAAGAGGCGGTTTTCTTCTTCAAAGTCAAACAAGGCGCGCGAAGAAATCGCCACCACCAGTTGATCGTCAAGGGTCACGGCCATGTCGATTGCCTCCTCTTGTGCGGGTTATTTCACCAGTTGGTTGAGCTGCATGATGGGCATCAAAACCGCCAGCACAATCAGCATCACCACCAAGCCCATGCCAACGATCAACAAGGGCTCCAACAAGGTGGCAAGTTGCATGGCGCGGCGTTGCACCTCGCCAGACAGTTGCTGGGCGGCGCGTTGCAACATGGCGGGCAGTTGCCCGGTTTGTTCGCCCAGTCTGGCAAACATGGCGAGCAGACCGGGAAAGTTTTTCTTTTGTGCCAAGGCCGAGCCCAAAGGCGCGCCTTCGCGCACCAACACCAAAGCATCCAGCGCATCGGCGCGAAGGGCTTGGTTCGACAAGGTTTGTGCTGCCGCTTGCAGGGCTTTCAAAATTGGCACCCCGGCCCCTACCAGCATGGCCAAGGTGCTGGCAAAACGCGCCGCGTTGTAGCCCCGGGTCAGTTTTCCCAAAAGAGGCAACTTGAGCCAAGCCGCATCAAAGCGCAGCCGAAAAGCATCCTGTTTCAGGGCTTGGAAAAAAGCCCATCCACCGGCCAACAACATCAGCAGCAACCAGCCGCCATAAGCCCGAACGCCGTCGCTGGCGGCGAGCATGACGACCGTCAAAAAGGGCAAGGCTTGTTTAGAGCCCGCAAACACATGGGCCACTTGCGGCACCACATAGCCCATCAAGAACAGGACTATGGCCACGGCGACCAAACTGACGATGGCGGGGTAAAGCGCCGCCCCGATGAGTTGGTTGCGCAAGGCTTGGCCTGCTTCCAGATCATCGGCCAGGTTGTTGAGCACTTGGCCGAGGTGACCGCTTTGTTCACCAGCGCCAATCACCGCCACATAAATGGGGGCGAATTCATTCGGGTGCTGGGCCAAGGCACGACCAAAGGGCGCGCCAGCATTGACCTCGGCGCGCAAGGCGGCCATCAAATTGCGTTCGGGCTCGGTGTCGGCCTCGTCCATCAGCGCGGTGAGGGCGCGCTCCAAGGTCAGCCCCGCGCTGACCAGACCCGCCAGTTGACGCGTCCAAATGGCCAGTCGCGCGCCATTGAATACCTTGGCAGTGAACCAGCCAGCCGTGCGAATGCCAGCGGCATCGGTGCTGGCGCCCAAGCCAGCGTTCACCGGTTCCACGGCCAGCGGAATCAGGCCTTGCGTGCGTAATTGACTGCGGGCGCTGCGGGCCGTATCGGCCTCGACCACGCCCTTGCGGGCTTGGCCTTGTTCGTCAACGGCTTCAAAGGAATAGGCGGGCATGTGGCTTTGGTCCCGCTTTAATCGCGTGTCACGCGGAGCACTTCTTCGCGGGTGGTGATGCCAGCGGCAATCAACCTTTGGGCGTCGTCGCGCATCAGCGTCATGCCACTGGCCAGGGCCGCGCTGCGGATGTCGGCTTCTGAAGCCTTGTTGTGAATTTGTGCGCGCATGGCGTCGTCGGTGATGAGCAATTCAAACACGCCGGTGCGCCCCGCATAGCCGGTCTGGCCACACACGTCACACCCCTCACCTTGACAAGCCACGCACCGTTTTCTCACCAAGCGCTGGGCCAAAACGCCAAGCAAGGAAGACGACAACAAGAAGGGTTCCACCCCCATGTCGGTCAAGCGGGTGATGGCGCTGGCCGCGTCGTTGGTGTGCAAGGTGGCCAACACCAAGTGGCCGGTTAGCGAGGCTTGAATGGCAATCTGCGCGGTCTCAAAATCGCGAATTTCGCCGATCATGATGACGTCGGGGTCTTGCCGCAGAAGGGCCCGCAAGGCCTTGGCAAAGGTCAGGTCAATTTTAGGATTCACCTGAGTTTGACCCACGCCCGCGAGTTCGTATTCGATCGGGTCTTCGACGGTCATGATGTTGTTTTGCATCGCGTCCAAGCGCTGCAAGGCCGCATACAAGGTGGTGGTTTTGCCAGACCCGGTGGGGCCCGTCACCAACAAAATGCCGTGCGGCTGCTGGATGCATTGTTCAAAACGGGCCAGCACATCGCCTTGCATCCCGACAGATTCCAGGCTCAGTTTGTTGTCAGACTTGTCAAGCAATCGCAGCACCGCGCGCTCGCCGTGGGCACTGGGCAAGGTTGAGACGCGCACATCGATGGCGCGGGTGCCCAAGCGCAGGCTGATGCGCCCGTCTTGGGGCAAGCGTTTTTCTGAAATGTCGAGGTCGGCCATGATCTTCAAGCGCGAGATCAGGGCCGCGTGCAGGGCGCGGTTGGGCGTCACCACCTCGCGCAAACTGCCGTCAATGCGAAATCGCACGCTGGAATGGCGCTCATAAGGCTCGATGTGGATGTCGCTGGCTTCATCCCGGGCCGCTTGCGTCAACAAGGCATTCAACATGCGGATGATGGGCGCATCGTCGGCCGAGGCCAGCAAGTCTTCCACCGCCGGCAGCTCTTGCATGATGCGTGACAAATCAGCGTCCGACTCCACCTCGCTGACCACGCTGGCCGCGCTCGATTCGTTCTTGGCATAGGCCGCAGAAATACGTTGCGACAAAGCGGCAGGCGTTAACGTTTGCACTTGAGACACCGGGTGGCAGCGCATGACTTCAGAAAGGGCCGACGCCATCCCTTCTGGGCCTGCGCCCTCGCTGATCATCAAAACGCCGCTGGTGTTCGGGTCATGACCTTCGCGCTCCAACAACATTTGAAAACGGCGCGCAAAAGCGTAGGGCAGGGGGTGGGAAAGCGGCAGCATGGCGGTTCAGGTTTCGATCAGCGGGAAGGGGGCGTTGCGCTCGGCGATAAAGGGGGAATCACCGCCGCGCCGCTGATGCCCGGCAAACCCAAGGTGGGCGTGGGTTGAGTCGCTTCTTCCCAGCCCTTGGCCGCTTCATAACGCTCGGTTGTCAAGCGATCGAGGGTGTCTTTGTCCCGAACCACAATGGGGCGCAAGAAGATCATCAAATTGGTTTTGTTGCGGGTGCGGTTGTCGCTGCGAAACAGACTGCCCAGCACCGGAACATCGCCCAAGCCGGGGACTTTGTCTTGGGTGCCTGAATAGGTGTCTTGCAACAAGCCCCCCAACACCACGATGTTGCCATCGTCCACCAGTACATTCGTTTCGATCGCGCGCTTGTTGGTGGTGGGGCCATTGCCGGTGTTGATGACGGCGGTGTTGATGCTCGAGACCTCTTGGTAGATGGCCATTTTGACGGTGCCGTTTTCGCTGATTTGGGGCTTCACGCGCAACGTCAGGCCCACGTCTTGGCGGTCCACGGTTTGAAAGGGGTTGCTGGCGCCGCTGACCGTGGTGGTGTACGTGCCGGTCACGAAGGGCACGTTTTGGCCCACGATGATGCGGGCCTCTTCGTTGTCCAAAGTCAACAAATTGGGCGTGGCCAAGACGTTGCCGTCGCCGTTTTGTTGTAGAAAGTTGGCCAAGGCGCCCAGCACCAAGCGGCCCCCAATTTTGCTGGCGTAGCCAAAGTTCATGCCCGGGGGCAAAGACGCCACCGCGTTGGCTGCGGTGCTGGCGGTGGTGGCCGATAAATTGATGATGTTGGCGCCGGTGATGTTGGAGCTGTTGCCCAGATAACCGTTATTGCCCAACAGGGTTTGCCACTGCACGCCGAATTGCGCGAGCTTGGTGCTGTTGACTTCAACAATCAAACTTTCGACCAGCACTTGGGCGCGGCGTTTGTCGAGTTGGTCGATCACCGCCAAAAGTTGGCGCATGACCGGATCGGGCGCGCTGATGATCAACGAGTTGGTGGCGGGGTCGGCCTGTATTTGACCGCCGGTAGAAGGCAGGGCCAAATTGCTGTTGCCAAAATTACCGGATGCCCCTGAGCCCAAACCGCCTTTGCCGCCGCTGGCGTTGGCCAGGGTGTTGTTGGCCGAGGCCAAGTTGTTGGGTGAGCTGCTGCCACCCGAGCTGCCGCCGCTGGCCGTGGCGCTGTTCGCGCCAGATGAGCCGGGTGTTCCTGCCATGGCCGAGGCCAAGGCAGCGCGCAAGGTAATGGCCAATTTAGTGGCTTCTGCGTTCTTTAAATAGACCACATGGATGTTGCCACTGGGCGATTCGCCGGGGGTGGCTTGGTCCAGTTTGGCCACCAAAGAACGCACCAAGGCCGCCCGTGCCGGGTTGGCGGCGCGCAGGATCAAGGTGTTCGAGCGCGGCTCGGCGATCACGGTGGTGCGGTAACCATTGCCATCGCTGTTGGGCGAGGGGCTGGGGTTGGCGACCGCATTGGCATTCGCATTCGAAGTGCTGCCACTGTTATCGAGCAAGCGGTTGATGATCGGGGCCACGTCTACAGCCAGGCTGTGATGTAGGGTCAGGATGTCCACATCCCCCGCATTCGGCACATCCAGGGTGGCGATGATTTGGGCCAAACGGTGCAGGTTATCGGCGTAGTCGGTGATGACCAACGAATTGTTGCCCGCGTTCACGTTGATGGTGTTGTTGGCGCTGATCAAGGGGCGCAGCGTGGGCACCAAATTGGTCGGGTTTTCGTAGTTCAGCTTGAAAATTTGCGTCACAATTTCATTGCCGCTGGTTTTCTTGCTGGCCGCGCTGTTGACAGAAACCGGCCCCGGTTGCAACTTGGCGTCGGCTTCAGGCACGACCTTGTACAAACCTTCGGCCTCCACGACCGTGAAACCTTGCAGCCGCAAGGTCGACAAAAACTGCTCGTAAGCTACGGCTGGTTTGACGGGGTTTTCACTGGTCAGCGTCATCGTGCCTTTGACGCGGGGGTCGACCACCATGTTGCGCCCTGTGATCAGGCCCATGGTGCGCGCCACGCCTTCGATTTCAGCGTTGTTGAAATTCAAGGTAATGGGCTCACCGGTTTTGGCCGGCTTGGTGGCGGCCGTTTCAGCCTGCACGGGATGCATGGCCAAGGGGCCAACCCACCACAAGGCCGCCAGCAATGGAAGAGTCCCCCAGAAGTCCTTGCTCAAGCCCAAGGCGAAGCGCTTTAAAACGGGGGGACGTTGGCGGAAATGCCGAGGAATTTGGTTGTCGTGGGACATGGCGGTTTTAGATAAAACAGGTTTGAAGTTTGGCGTGGAATGAATCGGGGTCATCCCAACGAAATGCGGGCATGGTTGCCATCGCGTTGGCCGATGACGTTGAGTAAATTGTTCAAGGCATTTTCGCGATCTTCGGTCGCTTTGGCTTGACCTCGAAAGTGAAGCTGTCCGTCCACCCACTGGCCTTCTCCTTCCAGCAGCAAACTGCCCCGCAAGGTGCTCAGGTTGAGTTCAGGGGTTTTGCCACCAGAGACCACCAGTTGGTAACTCCCCAGCGGCTTCAAGGTCGACAGTTTGGATGAAATATCCAGCGCTTGCAAGCGGGCCTTGCCTTCGACTTGCAGCCGACCTTGAGACAAGGTCAACCGCAATTGCTCGCTGTCCAGTTGCAGCTGACCTTGCAGGGTCAAGGTGTTCCAAGGGGCGCCCAAGCCCGACAAGATGTCAGCCGAACCCAAAAAATGGCTGTCTGCCAACGCCACCGTGGTTTGTCCAAACCCTGGCTGGACCTGGAAGATCAATGTTTGCGGGGTGCAACAGGGCATTTGAACGCCCAATGCCAAGCTCGGCAGCGTTTGCCAATGGAACTGGCTGGCCACCTGCCATTCAATTCTGCCTGGCAGTCGGCGCGCGTCTTGGCTGCCTTCGCCGCCACGCAACCAAAGCTCGGCAGAGCCTTGCCAAACCGTGCCGCGGGCGGCCTCTAGGCTCAGATGCCCTTGTGTTGCATGGGACAGCAGGTGGCCGACCCAGCGGGCTGGCGCGAAAAGAAACAAAGCCAGCAAGCCGCCGAAAAGGGCCCCCCAAAAGGCCCCCCAAAAAGCCTGTTTTCGGGCAGTTTGCCTGGGGTAGCGCAGTGGGTGGGTCATGTTGGCGGGCTCGAACGGGTCCGCACTCAAAGGATCGGCAAGCTCATCAGCAGCCGGCCTTCCCATTGACCGGCGGCATTGCGCTGCAACTTGGTTTCGATGGGCAGGGCATGGGCGTTCAAGCGCGCTTGTTCGAGCCAGCCAAGCAAGACCTCGGGGGCGGTGCTGGGCAAAATCAGGGTGGCGTGGTCGTTTTGAATTTGCAACTCGGCTTTGGCGCCCAGCTGGTTTTTGACACTGGCTTGAAGGGCCGACAAGCTGGCTTGTCGGTCAATGGCAGGGCGTCCTTGCAAGGCCAGGGCCTGAGCGCGGGCATTCAGCATGGCTTGCCGCTGGGCCTCTGTTTGGGCTTGGTTTTGTTGGGCTTGCGCCAAAGTTTGGCGGGCTGGCGCGATGCCCACCCACCAAAGGAGGGCCAAGCCACAACACAGCGCGGCGCTGCGCACCAACAGGCGCTCTCGTGCTGACAAGGACGTCCACTTTTCACGCCAAGCCTGGAAGGTGACTTGAGCCGCAGTTTGGGGGGCGGTGTTTGACGATGTGGCCATGGGACTCTTTGGTTTTCTCAAAGGGCGTCGATTCGGACAACGAGTTGCTCGCCCTGTTGGCTGGCCGCCAGGCCTTTGGCGCGCAGCCTTTGGGCGAAGGCGTTGAAGTCATTGGGGTTCAAGTCCAGCCCTTTCAGTTTGAGCACGCCGTTGCTGTAATCGATTTCGCGTGGCGGGTGTTGAGCGCCAGCGGTTCCTTGTAGCGACGTTTGCACGGCACCAAGCAGGCTTTCAAAATCAGTCGGGCCCATCTCGCCTGTTTTTTGTCTCAAACGCTGCAGTTCGCCCTTCATTTGCGCGGGGGCATCAACGACGACCTGCACCGAGGGGAAGGTGCTGGTCAGCCAACCCGCCATTTGAGTTTGAAGTTGCTGCTGATCGTGCCGGGTGCGCCAGGCTTGAACATTCAAGCCCAAAATTTGCAGCAAGGCCAATGCCACCAAGCCCCAACGTGCCCAAGCCCAATCGGGGCTGTTCATGAAGGTGTTGCCAAGTTGAACCAAGCGCCTGAGTGCACGGTCTCGCGGTGACCGCGCCAAACTGTGTTGCGCTAAGTTCCAGGGGCTTTGGGCGGCTTGTAGCCAACGCGCGGGCGCTGTTTGCAAGGTCACTTGGCCCCCTTTTTCCAACTTCCCGAATGGCCCGACCTTGCCTTGGGTGGGGGCTTCGGCGTGGGCATGTAAGGCTTGCTCGGCGGTCAAGGCCAAAGCGGGCTCAGACCAAACGGTCAAAGACCCCGGCACGCCTTGACCTGTCACTTGCAACAACCCATCGGGCGGCAGGTCACCGAGGCCATTTTTTTGCAAGGGCCAGCGCAATACCTGGGTCGCGTTGACCACCACCCACTCCGCCTGCACAGGGCCTTGAACGGCCAGCAGCAGTGGTTCGCCATGGCCATTTTCGGCGCGCATGCCCGGCCAAACTTCAGGCACGATGCGGTGCACCGTCACCCCTTGGTTCTCAAGTAGCTGCAAAGCACCTTGCAGCCAAGCGCGGTTGACGGCCGCCACGCAGTCTTGGTTGGGGCCCAATGCCAAATGGAGCTGTTGGGGTTCGCTCAATAAATGGTCTTCCAACAACCCCTCGAGCAAGGCCTGCCCTCGATTGGGTTGTCGGTTAAACGTTCGGTTTTGAGGCGGGAGTTGAACCCGGTGCCAAGACAAAGCCTGCAAGGGCACCACCGCGACCACCTCATCCCCCCGCCCCGCTTGGGGCAGCAAGGGGGCTGCGGCTGAGCCCTGCCGAGTGATCGTCAAACGATCTTCCGACGCCACATATGGCCACTCTCCCGTGGCGGGGTCGGAGGGACTGGGCAGGTAAATGAGGAGCAGGCTCATGCAATGGAAGAGTGAAGGGGCTTACGGACCGATTGTAGAGAGACTGGCCGGTATTCCCTGAGGCCCGCGCACGCGCCAAAGGGTGCTCACCTGGCTGCCGTTCCGCCAAACCAAGGACGTCTCTTGAACCACCAGGTTGTCCCAACGCAATCGCCCCACCACTTGAAAGTATTGGCTCGACACGCCGTGGTCGGTGCTGTTGACCGCGGTCCCCAAGGTGCCCAACCATTTTTGGGCATCGGCCAAATTGCCAAAAGGGCTGGTCGTCCGGTGGTTGATTAAGTTTTGGGCACCGGCCGAATCGAGGCCAGGAATGCCCGCTTGAATCGCCAGCGCGGGCGCGGTGTTCAGGTTCAGGGGGGTCGCCATCGGCAAAATCGTGGCATAGGGCGACAAGGCATTGAGGGTGTGGGTGCTCAATCCCACATTGGCCAATTCTGCCCAGCGTTGTGGGGCAATGGCCACCTCGGTTTTTTGGCCATTTGTTTTGAGACTCAATAAGTTCTGCTCCAGGCTGTTCAGTTCTTGGGCGGGCAAGCCCAAACTTTCAAACAACTTGGCAAATGCGTTGTGCGCACTCGGGTTGATGCCACCAGAGGCCAAGACCAAGTTGGTCACATTCAGGAGGCCTTGCTGATCGGTGATGCCCCCCGATAAAAAAGCATTTTCCAGGTCTTTGCCTTCATCGGCCGCATTGGCGTTGTTGCCGGCCAAAAAGCTCGACAGCTTGGATTCCTGCAAAGGCACGGCCCAAGGCTCGGACAAAAAATCCGCGCCGCCATTCAGCCCGTCTTCGCGCAAAATCAAGCGCGACCAATCGAGTGCCCCGGTCAGCAGCCAACTGGCCTGCACCCGTACGCGCTCGCTGCGCTCGACCTCAATGGCCCGCCACTGCTGCCAAGCGGCGGCACTGGCCAAAGTGGCGACCAAGGTGACGGTGAGCATGGCCGCCAACAGCGCCGCCCCGCGGTCTGGCTTCATGATTTGCCCCCGCCCACGACCGGGCGCACCCAATCGCGGGTGATGGCGCCGCTGAGGGTTTGGCCATTCGACAAAGTCAAAATCATTTTGATGGCCAGGGGCAGTTTGCTGTTGCTGGCCGTTTGAGGCGATGGGGTGCCAGTGCCCGTCACACCGCCGCCTAAGCCCGACCCCGACCCTGGTCCTGAACCCGAACCTGTTCCCGAAGGGGTATCCGCATTGGCGTTGGCATCGCTAGACAGAGAGTTTGTCCAAGCATTCCCTCGGTAATAAAACAACTGCCAAGCATCGGCCTTGGCCATGCTGACGCTTTGTAGTTGGGCTTTGGCATCCACGCCTTGGCCCCAGGTGCTGGCTTGTTGCCAAGCGGCCTGCCAATCGGCCAGGTGGGTCAAAGGCGCCGATTGCCAGCGCTGCCATTCGCCATGGCGAAGGCTCCAAGCGGTGACCAAAAACGAGCTCGAAGCACCGGACGGGCCGGAAGATCCAGCAGGATTGGCCACCCCGCTGGGCCCCGTGCGGGTGATGCGAAGGGTATTGCCGTCCCAGTCCAGGGCGGTGGTGTTCGGGGTTTCGATCAAGGCGTCCAGGTCGGTTTGCCATTGCGCCATTGCGGCGTTCAGGCTCAGCACTTGGTCGGCGTTTTGAGAGGTGCTTTGCAAGGTGCGCACCATGCCGTCCAGGCCTTGCCAACTCATCACAGCCATGAGCGCCATGATGACCAAGGCCACCAGCAACTCAACGAGCGTGAAGCCGGGAGAATTTTTCGCCATCTCAGTACTTGCCCAAAATGGTGGACAGGGTCACCACGGGGTTGTTGGATTCATCCAGCGCGGTGGCGTCAATGCGCCGGAAGCTGGGGTTGGGTGTGGCTTGAACGGACAGCCGCACCCCTAAATTTCGACCCGCTTGCTCGCAGCGCAATTGGCTCTCGCCGATCGGGGGAATCACGGCGCTCAAGCGCTGAGCGACCAATTGGTTCTCCACACACAAATGGCCGAGCAGCAAATCGGCTTGCCGGCTGGCATGGCGTGTCAAAGCGCCGCTGGCTTGCAGGCCCGCGATCAAAGCCACCGCCACAATGGCCAGCGCCACAAGGACCTCAATCAAAGTGAAGCCTCGGTTTTTCAAGGGGCCTCACTGCGCATGGCAAAGGGGTGCAGCCCATCGCTGCTGATGCGCAGTCGGTGTTGGGGCTGGCTGAGGTCGATCAAGGTGATTTGTTGGGGCGCCATCACCGGCTCAGGCCCCAGGATCAGTTGCGCTTGTGGGTCGGTGGTGCTGGTGTTGGGGTGGAGCCACGGCTGAATGCTGACTTGACCATTGGCGTTCAAGCCCCTGAATTCAAAACCGCCGGGCCTGACTTGCCAAGTCACCGCGGCCCCTTGGGTTTGAGACGTGTGTCGTGCGCTCTCGAGCAAGGCGGCCAGGCGTTGGCCTTCGCGTTCAAGTTGGGCTTGTTGCCCATCGCCGATGTAAAAGAGAACCCCCGCCGTGGCCATGGCCATGATGACCAAGATCACCATCAGCTCGATCAGGGTGAAGCCAAGGGCGCTTGATCTGGCGGAGGGTTTATTGCCAGCTGCCAATGTCGGCATCTTTGCCTTGCCCGCCGGATTGACCGTCGGCCCCATAAGACATGACGTCGATTTCGCCCTTGATGCCCGGGTTCAAATACACATAAGGGTGGCCCCAAGGGTCGCTGGGCAGCTTGTCCAAATAAGGTTTCCAGTTGGTCGGTTCCGGCCCCGAAGTCGGGCGCACCACCAAGGCTTGCAGGCCTTGTTCGGCGCTGGGGTAACGCTGGTTGTCAAGCCGATACAGTTTCAGGGCTTGCACCAGGTTGTTGACGTCCGTGCGCGCGGCCGTGATGCGGGCGTCGTCGGCGCGCTCCATCACATTGGGCACGATGAGCGCGGCCAAGACACCGATGATGACCAACACCACCATCAACTCAATCAAAGTGAAGCCACGCTCCAAGCGCGCAAGACGCAGCGGTTTTTGCCGACCGTTGTCGGTTGGCAAGCGATCTAATGGGTCGAGCGCAGGCGTGAGATTGGCAGGGGTATTCATGGCGGAAGTTGTCAAACGTGGTGACAAAAAAGAACATCATAATCGGGTCTCATGAAGTTATCCCTCACCCCATCGACCTGGGCTTTGGCCTGGCCCCAACTCAGCACCTTCGTCCTTTGGGCTTTGGTGGCGGCCAGTGCGTGCTTTTGGTTTTTGCGTTGGACCGATCCACTGAGCAACCCGAATCCAGTGGCCCAAGCCGAGCCGGAGGCTGCGGTTGACCGCGCAGCCACCGCGCAGTGGTTGGGTGCGGGCACGGGCGTCAAGGCCACTTCGCCTTTGGCCGGTCGTTTCAAAGTGATGGGCGTGGTGGCCGACCGCCAAGGCGTGGGCGCCGCCCTGATTGGCATGGATGGCAAGTCTGCGCGTCCCTACCGCGTGGGCGCCGAGGTTGAACCGGGTTTGTTGGTGCAAAAACTGCTGCCCCGCTCGGTTCAATTGGGGGCGTCCTTGACGGGCCCCAGCCTGCTCGAATTGGAGCTGCCCGAGGTCAAAAAACCGGCTGAAGAACCCCGAAAGACGCCCTAAACCCCCCTAAAGACGCCGCTTTGAATTCAGGGTTTTAAGAACATCCGGTAAACCGGGTTTTGCGTTTCTTCCACGAACGGGTAATCGAGTTGTTTTAAGAACCGATCGAAGGCCTTGTCTGCTTTGGCGGGCACCTGCACGCCCACCAAAATGCGGCCATAGTCTGCGCCTTGGTTGCGGTAATGGAACAGGCTGATGTTCCATTCAGGCTGCATGCCGTTCAAAAATTTCAACAAAGCGCCCGGGCGCTCCGGGAACACAAAACGCAACAGACGCTCGTTCTGTGCCAGCGCTGAAATGCCGCCCACCATGTGGCGAATGTGCTCGGTGGCCAATTCGTCGTGGGTCAAGTCCAGGGTTTTAAAGCCTTGCTTTTCGAAGTTCTTGGCAATCTTGCTCGACTCGCCTTTGCCTTGCGTGGTCAAACCCACAAACACATGCGCTTGTTGGGCGTCGCTGATGCGGTAGTTGAATTCGGTCACATTGCGGGGGCCGCCGGGCAGTTGTGCCACCGTTTCGCAAAAGCGTCGGAAGCTGCCGCGCTCTTCGGGAATGGTGACGGCGAGCAAAGCCTCGCGCTCTTCGCCCATTTCGGCGCGTTCTGCAACGAAGCGAAGGCGGTCAAAATTCATGTTTGCGCCGCACAAAATGGCCGCGTAAGTTTGGCCTTTCACTTTGTGTTGCGCCACGTATTGTTTGATGGCCGCGACCGCCAAGGCGCCGGCAGGCTCGACAATGCTGCGTGTGTCCACAAATACATCTTTGATGGCCGCGCACACCGAGTCGGTGTCCACGGTCATGAACTCGTCGACCAGGTCGCTGGCGATGCGGAAGGTTTCTGCGCCCACTTGCTTGACCGCAGTGCCGTCAGAAAAAAGGCCCACATCGCTCAAGGTCAGGCGCTCGTGGGCCTTGACCGATTGCAGCATGGCATCGGAATCGTTCATTTGAACGCCGATCACTTTGATTTCTGGGCGCACCGCTTTGATGTAATTGGCCACACCAGAAATCAAGCCGCCGCCGCCAATCGCCACAAACACCGCGTCGAGGCGCGAGCCTTGGCCCAGCGCTTGGAGCTGGCGCAAGATTTCCATGGCAATCGTGCCCTGGCCGGCAATCACATCGGGGTCGTCAAAGGGGTGAACAAAGGTCAGGCCTTGGGCTTTTTCCAACTTCAAGGAATGGGCGTAGGCGTCTGAGTAACTGTCGCCAAACAAAACGACCTCGCCGCCAAAACCCTTGACCGCGTCCACTTTGAGTTGGGGCGTGGTGGTGGGCATGACGATCACAGCGCGGCACCCCATTTTGCGGGCACTCAAGGCCACGCCTTGGGCGTGGTTACCCGCCGAGGCGCAAATAACGCCGCGCTGGAGTTGCTCGGGGCTCAGGTGTGCCATCTTGTTGTAGGCCCCGCGCAGCTTGAAGCTGAAAACGGGCTGCTGGTCTTCGCGTTTGAACAAAACGGTGTTGTGTAAGCGGCGGCTCAGCTGCGAGGCGACCTGCAAATTGGACTCGACCGCCACGTCATAGACGCGGGCGTTGAGGATTTTTTGCAGGTAGTCAGCGGGTTGAAGCGCAACGCGGACTGAAGAAGGCGAAGGTGTTTTTTTGGCAGTCATGGCAGACTGAAATGTATATAAAAAAACCCCGAGTCGTGAGACTCGGGGTTAAATCCACCTAAGGAAGAGGTGGAGGAGACAACCTTTAAACAAGCGCTTGGCTTATTCATCAGATGCCTCTAGTTTACGATGTCTATTGCTGCAATGCAACAATAAAAGCAGGAAATAATCTGAATTTGTGTAAATTAATTACAGGAAAACAACATGGAATGCACAGTCAGTTGGACCGGTCAATCGGGTGCCCGCTCCCACATGGGTTTTGTGGCCGAAACCGGCAGCGGTCATGTCTTGATGATGGACGGGGCGCCTGACCCCGCCAAACCTGAAAACGGCGGCCAAAACCTGGCACCGCGGCCGATGGAAACCGTGTTGGCCGGCACCGGAGGTTGTACGGCCTACGATGTGGTCTTGATTTTGAAGCGGGGCCGCCACGACGTGCGCGGTTGCTCGGTCAAGCTCACCAGCGAGCGCGCCGACACCGACCCCAAAGTTTTTACCAAAATTCACATGCAATTCACCGTCACCGGCCATGGCATTCCGGCCAGCGCGGTGGAGCGCGCCATTTCGATGAGCCACGACAAATACTGCTCAGCCAGCATCATGCTGGGCAAAACCGCTGAAATCACCACCGGATTTGATTTGGTCGAAGTCTAAATTCGGTGCGCCACGGTGGTCATCACCTTGGCGGCCGAACGCATCAGCCATTTAACCGGCGTGGGCAACGCGACCCCGCCTGCTTGGGCGGCATGGCGGGCGTGCGCCAATTCATCGGCCTTCATTTGCTGCACGATCTGGCGTGAAGCGCGGTCTTTTTCAGGCAGGCGGCTCAAATGGCTTTGCAAGTGCTCGGCCACTTGCTTTTCAGTTTCCACCACAAAACCCAAACTCACGCGTTCACCCATCCGGCCGGCCAACAACCCCAAGGCGTAAGCCCCAGCAAACCAAACGGGGTTGAGCAGGCTGGGGCGGTCGCCCAACTCGGCCAATCGTTGCTCGGTCCAGGCCAAGTGGTCCACCTCGTCCAGCGCGGCCTCTGCGAATTGGGCTTTAAGGGCTGGGGAGTGGGCTATTTGTCCCTGAGCAATGTAAAGCGCCTGGGCGCAAACCTCGCCCACGTGGTTCACCCGCATCAAAGCGCCAGCCAATTGGCGCTCTGCAGGGGAGAGTTCTGCGGCATGCCCTGCCTGGGTTGTCGCCTCTGCGGATTGGCCAGGCGAACGACGGCGCGGGTGATGCGGCGCAAAAAGGGTGCGCAAGGCCCGATCGGCGGTGTTTAACAAGGCGTCCATGGCCTGATTTTGCCTTGAGTGTTGTGTGAAAGCAACGTTTTATTTGGGGGAAACCCCAGAAATGGGCCGAAATGCACCGTCAACCCTTGAACAAGCCCCGCTGGTTTGTTTTAATTCAGTTACAGCGAAAGTTGTAAGGGAATAAATCCCTCAAAAGTTAATTTTTAACCAACGGAGAATTCAATGAAAAAAACCCTCGTAGCCGTCGCCGCTTTGGCCGCCATCGGTGCTGCACAAGCTCAATCCAGCGTCACCCTCGGTGGCATCATCGACGGTGGTGTTGCCTCTTATTCCAACCAAGGCGGCAAAAGCCTGACTGAGTTCGGTGGCTCTGGCGAATCTGCTCCTTCAATTTGGTACATTTCTGGCAAAGAAGACTTGGGCGGCGGTATGTCAGCTGGTTTCAAGCTTGAAGGTGGCTACTCTGCTGCATCTGGTGCCATCAGCAACTCCAACGGTGGTATTTTCGGTCGTGAAGCCCACGCTGACTTGTCAGGCGCTTTCGGTACTGTGTCTGCTGGTTTGCAACTTGACGCCGCATTCTTGAGCGTTGCTGCTTTTGACCCCCGTGGTTATTCCATGTTCGGTTCTGCTTTGAACAGCTGGACTACATCGGGTCTGACTGCAGGTGGCCAAGGTTCGACCACCCTCATTAACATCTTCAACCAAAACGCCATCAGCTACTCCAACAGAGTTGGTCCCGTCAACGGCACCATTCAGTATGTTTTCGGTGGTGTGGCTGGCAATAGCTCTGCCAACTCGATTACTTCTGGTAGTCTGGGTTATTCTGCCAATGGCTTGACCTTGAGCGCTGGCGCTTTCCAAGACAAGAACTCAAAGGACAATGGTGGCACCAACGAATATGACTTCGGTGCCGCTTACGCCTTTGGCGATGCTAGTCTGTCTGCTGGCTACGTTGACTTCAAGCGTCAAGGTGCTAACACAACAGGTCACTCTGTAGCAACTACATTGGGTGGCGGCACTTATAAGTTGGGTGCGACTGTTTTGAGCTTGGGCTATTACTCCACTCAAGACAAAACCACCAGCGGCACTCTCAAGGTTTTGGCAGCGGGTGCTGACTATGCTTTGAGCAAGTCCACTTCGCTGTACGCGCAAGTTCAAAGCGCTAAGAACGCTGGCTTTGCTAGCAGCAACAACAACGTCGTCCTGAGCAATGCTGACGGCGCTGGCGCTTCTGCCAACACCACAGTGACCGGTTTCGCTGTTGGTATCCGTAAGGGTTTCTAATCTAATACAGGCCTAAAGCCTGTTACAGATTGTGAAAATCACAAAAGCCCCATCGCAGTGATGCGTTGGGGCTTTTTTTGTTGCGCGTTACCGTTAAGCTGAAGCCACTGGGAGGACCCTCATTCATGACCACTGCTCAAATTCAGAACCTGCTTTTGCTCTGCGTGATTCTCGGCTTCGCCTGCATGGAGGTTGTTTCTCGTCGCTATAAAACGACCGTGAACGCCAGTGCCAATGACACGAAGCTGGAGCTCTTCATGTTCGTGAGTCTGTTGGCGATCACGCAGCCGTTGGCGATTTTCGTTACCAGCAAATTGGGTCACTGGCTGGCCCCTGAATACAAAAACATCCTTGCCGATTGGCCTTGGTGGGCCATGTTTGGCTTGTTGATCTTGGTCGATGACCTGACGCAATATTGGTGGCACCGCCTTTCCCATTCGCCCTTGCTGTGGCCGTTGCACCGAGCCCACCACTCGGCTCAGTACATGAGCATTCGCGTCACCTTCAGAAATAACTTTTTCTACTACTTGATGATGCCCGGCCTGTGGTTCGCAGGCGGCTTGCTTTATTTGGGCGTCGGCGGCGTGGTCTACGTGGCTTACATCGTCTTGAAGCTCACCATCATTTTGGGCGCCCATTGCGCCTGGCGTTGGGACGAACCGCTCTACAGGATTCCGGCCCTGCGCCCCTTGGCTTGGGTTTTGGAGCGACTCATTTCAACCCCCGCCACGCACTGGGCCCACCACGCCATCACCAACGACGACGGCGTGGGGCATTACGAGGGCAACTTTGGCAACATGCTGTTCATTTGGGACCTCCTGTTCGGAAGCGCCTTGATTACCCGTCAATACCCCCCTCAAGTCGGTTTGATCGACGATACCTTGTACGGGCCTGAGCGCTGGTATCACCAAATGTTTTTCCCGTTGTTTCAATCTCCGCGTGAGCAGAGTGCTTTGAAAACAGGTCAAAAAAACCTTTAAACCCTTTCTAATCCTGGTTATGAAACTCGATTCCTCGTTATCCGCCATCGTCACAGGAGGCGCCTCAGGCTTGGGCGCAGGCACCGCGAGGTGGCTGGCCGCTCGGGGCGTGAAGGTCGCCCTTTTTGATTTCAACGAAGCCCAAGGGTCGGCATTGGCGAATGAAATTGGCGCGGTGTTTTGTAAAGTCGATGTGACTTCAGAAAGTGATGTCGAGGCGGCTTTCGAAAAAGCCCGTGCTGCGAATGGCCAAGAGCGCATCTTGGTCAATTGCGCAGGGACCATCAATGCCATTAAAACGGCCAGTCGCCACAAGCAAACAGGACAGGCGCAACACTTTCCTTTGGCCGACTTCGAGCGCGTCATTCAAATCAATTTGATTGGCTCTTTCAGATGCCTGGCCAAGTCGGCGGCGGGCATGCTGAATTTGGAGCCCCTGACGGACGGGGAGCGAGGCGTCATCATCAACACGGCTTCGATCGCAGCGCAAGAAGGACAAATTGGGCAAGCCGCCTACAGCGCCTCCAAGGGCGGGATTTTGGGAATGACCTTGCCCATTGCCCGCGATTTGATGAACGAGGGCATCCGCATCAACGCCGTTTTGCCCGGCATTTTTAAAACACCCATGGTTTCAGGCATGCCTGAAAATGTTCAAGCGGCCTTGGCTTCAGGCGTGCCTTTTCCCAAGCGCTTGGG
>Ga0208874_1000225_pt1 | contig 21703 bp, 29 predicted proteins | sample CryBogCBH10Oct08_FD_184604 | JGI IMG/M metagenome (GOLD analysis project Ga0208874, IMG submission 184604) | Freshwater microbial communities from Crystal Bog, Wisconsin, USA - CBH10Oct08 (SPAdes) (version 2) | ecosystem: Environmental > Aquatic > Freshwater > Lake | place: Crystal Bog... | reverse complement strand
TTTACTTCCTATCGCAATACTACATAGAGCAATACGCATTTACGTATGTTTCACGTGTATTCGTAAATGAGTATTTCCGTATGTATTCCAACCATGCGTCGCTTCTCGTTCTTGAAGGACTCGATCCCTAAATACCTCTCAAATCCATATGTCAATGAACTCATTGTCACCGATGAAACGGGCGAAGACTACGACGAGATCACCGCAGCCTTCTCGGATCCAAAGCTGCGCGTATACAGAAACGAACGTCGTCTTGGATCCGTCGAGAATAAGCAGCGTGCGGCTTCTTATGCAACCTGTGACTTCGTTGCTATCATTGACAGTGATAACTTCGCAGACATACAGTACTTTGCCGCATTTAGACAGTACATCGCAACGAACGCGGTTCCTCGTAACTCGCTGTTCCTACCGTGCGCGGCAAATCCGACGTTCCATTATCATTCTTACGTGGGTAAGCTTCTCACACGGGATACAATTCGACACTATTGGCCAGACATCGAGACATGTTTAAACACGATGAACCTAATTGTTCCGCGGACATTCTTGGCTACGTTCGATATCATGTCAGACAAGCCGATGTGTAATCGAGCAAGTGGCGCATGGGACGCGTTGTATTTTTCACTTTACGCGCTCTTCAACATGAAGGCTACGTTGATTGTTGTCCCTGGAATGGAGTATGAACATCGTATCCACGATGGCTCATGGTTCAAAGAGACGTATCCTAGTAGCAATGCAGTTCGGGAACTTCTCCTTCGGCGTTATTTAGCTGTTGGTTTACATCGGTTCATGAATTAAATGAACCTTTCGACATGGCAGAACTGTTACAAGGATTCAACTCAGTTCATCATTCAGGCTTCTTCGATGAATGAGGACGACGCATGGATGCCGTTTCCGATCGGGATGGGATATCACTATGTTGCACAGATGTCAAAGGGACAGCGGTTGCAACATGGTCAACACGACCAGCTGCTGCTGTGTTCGATCACTCCGACAACCGATTACAAACGCCGTGCACATGGAAAAAATAGAAGGACAATTCTGAACACTCTGTATCTGAACGCGATCAGAAACACTTTTCTGCAACCCGATATATACTTTGAGACACTGCCCTCTTACAAGTTTGTCCTGTCTCCCGAGGGGAATGGTATTGATTGCCATCGACATTACGAAGCATTGATGGCTGGTTGTATACCGATCATGGAACGTAACCCACTCGTAGAAGAAAAATACCGCGGGTGTCCGATCCTTTGGACAACCGACTACTCGGAGATTACACACGATTATCTTAACAACAAGTACGAAGAGATGAAGAGCCGCGTATACGACTTTTCACGCCTCTTTATTGGGTTCTACCCCCCTCGTGTTCAGAGTGAAATCAAACAGTGTGGTAACTACTGGATGATCAAACTCACTGGACGACCAATTTACACTTAGAAAATAGAGGGGAGTTTTATGTTCGTAAATACCCCAGGTCTTTTTGGCGTTGGTTGTATTTTAAACAGAGTGATCGCATCGTCATGCCCAGGTGCGTTGAAGTTGGCAGATTGAAAGAAGGAAGGAATGCAGTTCGCGAGGATGCGAAATTTAGGCTGTATCCTTGATATTGCAATGTCCGTGTGACCAACAGCTTTCTTCATTGCTTCGATAACTGCTAGTTTGTACGTCAGTGATATATACATGATCGCGTGGGTACCCAACATGTTGAGTACTCGAACCTGTGTGTTCGAATATGGAACCGTTACAGATTCTCCTAGATTTACATCCAGTGTCGGGTGACTCGCGCACCTGCTCAGTCCAAAATAGATTGCGTCTGCGCCATGAACATAGTCAAAGTCGGAAATTCCGGTAAATTCTACATCATCCTCGAGTAGGATGAAAGGTACATTCAAGTATTTCGTAAGTATATCAATGTTCGCATTCGCCAGACACCTTGGGTATCCATCTGTTCCAGACTTGTAATGCTCTATGTCCTTGAATCCAAGATCATTGAGCATGGTATCCATATGGACTTTCCGCGCATGGTACTTTTCATTGTGATCGGGGCAGATGTAGACTACCTTGAAGTCTTGAATTCGCATTACTTACATAGCCATATTTTTGAGCAGGATGTCTCCCCCGAAGTCATGAATGACACTCCATTTGGGACCGAACAATGCGATAAGCTGATCACGGTTCAGCTGTCCTTCGTATAGGTTTGTGCCGTATTCTGTATATACAAATCGTGTACGGGTTAATGTATCTTTTGCACCCGAGAATACGAGGTCTTCTGCCCCCTGTACATCCGCCCATATGAAGTCTATTACAGCCCCTTGGAGAGTTTCAATGTCATCAAGTCGTCTGCACTGAACTAAAGTAAAGGTGGGAAAGGTTATCCATTTATGCTCCTCGAGGTGACCAGTTGGAACCTTTAACGACGAAGACGACGTCCAATCATTCTCGCGATGCTGTTGATCGGTGACACGATCACCAACGGAACCGGATGACATGAAGAATTGCCGAGATTCAGATTTGTTCGAAAGTGCGATCGGGTGGAACTCGCAGATTCTGTCGATCCCAGTGTCGCGGATGATTTTTATGTTGCGTGGATCGGGTTCGAATCCAACAATTCTCGCCAACGGCAGCATCTTACGGAATCTTCGCGTGTCCTCTCCAAAGTGACATCCAATCTCAACAAAGATCTTAATATTCAGGTCATAAATGAACTTATAGATATCCATGTGTTAAATGTAGGTATTATTGTCTAAATCTTGACGAAGCAGTCTTAACGCCGCTTAAATCCTATCCGTGACATTGATAACCCGGGCGGCCGATCAGTACGAAACGCTCCATGTCCTCCGATAGCTCCCTTGTCCAGGAACATCACGCATGTCTTCTCGAATATCGGTCCCTCTTGGACGGCAAATGGATAAATTAGCAGCGTGGGCGGATTCTTCCAGAAATACCAGTTCAGATGCGATTCGTCGTGCCATTCGGCCATGACGTTGTTATCCATATCCGTCTGTATCCTCTCCTTTAGCTGAGCGGTAAGCTCCATGAACTTAGAATGGGGTCCGCCGAAGAAGCCGCCGCAGTAATAGAATTCGTTCTCACCCTCTGGGATATACGCAGTACTCGTCGGATCTGTACACACTGTTCCCTTCCCGGGTATTAGTCCACCTTCTTTGGTCGCACCAATGTGTCCAGGGTGCATTGTACCCAGTAGTTTTTCGGATAGAAGACTGTGGTGCAGAGTACCTACAAACACGGAATCTACGTCGCAGTAAAAGCTGTAGTCAAGTGGTATGTCGCACATCGAAAAGTAGTGAAACCGCTTCAGGGTCACGTACGGCCACGGCTCATGGGAAATTCCAATTATATGGAAGGTAACCCCCTTGTATCGATCAGGTAGTAACGGCGGGGATGGGTCGTCGGTATATATGATAACATGACGTCTCATCGTTGGGAAGAAGTTTTTGTATACCGAATCGATCATTCTCGGAAGAAACCGAATATATTGATTTGTTGCGATCAAGTGAAGACCTACTGTTGGAAGTACAGGCTCAGGTACGATCGGACGCAGTCTACTACTCAACATTATACAAGATCAACCCAAGAATCCACAATCTTTACCGGATACGCCGAATACAGATCTGCCAACGGGTTGCGCAACACCACCGGGGTCGCTCCGCAGAAGATGGCTTCCCACACCCGATGGGTATCCATGCCGGTGCCTTCGGGACAAAGGACATACTTCGACCGGCACAAGTCATCGTAGTACTGTTCCCGCGTTCGGCCACCTCTCATGACCACGCGGGGATCGTCCTTGAAGGCGTTATAGCAGTCCAACCGTTTCTGAACATTTGTATTGACGGAAAAGTTCAGGTAGATCTCAATATCTCGGGGCACATCAGGACGTTTGAAATTGGCCACAAAGTCCAGTGCTGCGTCCGGGAACCCAAGGGGGATCGTGGTCAGCTTCGGGTGCTTCACGGTGGTATTGACGGCGTAGATATGAATTGCGTGGGGAAGCAGCGCCGCCAACTTTCCTTCATCAAACGGCTGATCCGAGTTGTGGATCACATATAGATGCCGTACCCTGTAGATTGAGAGTGAACGTACAAACGAGTAGACCAGGCCGCCGTTAACGAATACGCGATCACCTGTGTTCGCATCTTTGGATGAATATGTTCGCTGCTCGGGGTACCTCGGATCCACAATCCATCTACATGTCGATGCGAACGCTTTACCCGACAACATTACTGTTCCTCAAGATAAGATGAACGTATTCTCGTTCTGCTTATATGGAGGATATAACGACCGGTATTATCCGGGGATGATTGAGAACATTCAATTGATTCACAGGTACTTTCCAGGCTGGTTTGTCTTTGTATATACAGGATCCGATGTGACGGCTGACATGATGGCCAAACTTCGAGATGCACCGTACGTAGTTGTCAAGCCAACGGGAAAGACCGGAATTGAGAACATGATTGACCGGTTCACTGCGATCGACGAGCCGGGAGTGGATGTTATGTTCGTACGCGATGCAGATTCGCGCGTTCATTCACGTGATCGATGGGCGATTGTGGATTTCATGAATTCACCTGGGTTTATTGCCCATACGATCCGGGATCACAAGGAGCATTCGGCTTCGTTGATGGGGGGACTGTGGGCTCTGCGCAAGACTGCGGGTATCAATATTCGTGAAGAATACGACGCCTACAAGCTCAACCCTGAAGACCGCGGTATCGCGTTAGACCAGAACTTTCTGAGCGTCAAGATCTACCCGAAAGTCAAGCTCAATCTCCTGGTTCACCATGGCGGTGGACCCACAAATTGGTTCGAAACCGTGCGGAAATTCCCGAGTCCCTGGACAGACGCCATGTACTGTGGACGGGTTGAGAAGCCTGGGTTCAACGAAGATGTACCAAAGCGGCCACAACCCTTCCGCCTGAAACTTTCTAGGTGATATGTAATGGCGAAGACTATGCGTAAGATCGGCTCTCGTCGGTGCGTTTGGAACGGAACAGCCGAACACACCCCAGGTGGCTTGACCAAGAGTGATTTGATGAAGAACAAGCACGGGCGCATCGTATCCAAGAAGCGCTCGGCACACGCCACACGGCGCAAGTAGGCGCCTTCTGGGCGGCGCAAGTAGGCGCCTTCTGGGCGACGTAAGTAGACGCCTTCTGGGCGGCGCAAGTAGACGCGACACTACTTATCTTTCCGAAGCAGGAAGATTCCGATCACAACTAAGAAAAGACCCACATACTGTTCGATCCTATCCAATCGGTCGCCCAGTATGAGATATGCCGCAAGACTCTCCATGACAGTTGATGTACTGTCCCACATTCCGTTCACATAGAGGACATTACCTGTTCGGAAGCACTTGATCAAATAATAGACAATGCCAACGTATCCCACTAACCCGGTTGCCAACCACTGGGGTTTATTGGTCTCCGCATAGTAGCGAAGACTGAAATCGCCAAAGATCTCGATTGCAGACAATGTCAACACATCTGCAAAGCTCATCTTGTTATTTTAATAGGGAAACATAATGATCCGTGACGCAGTCGATGGATGGATCGCATCAGTCGATTGGAAAGTCGGTAGGTTTAATCTGCTTCCTGCTGCATTTGGAGTTGTGATGGCTATTCTCGACGTTGTGATGATGGCGTCGGGAAAGATGGTTCACACCGGTACACTTTCGTATGGATTCGCTCTGCCCCTAGCAACCGTTGCATATGCGCTGCAGCCTTATCTTTTCATCAAGGCCATGAACTATGAGTCGATGATTGTGACCAATCTGATTTGGAACCTGATGTCAGATATAGTCATTACCCTTATTGGGCTCTTTTACTTCGGGGAGACAATTGGAGGTGTTCGATGGGTTGCACTTCTCATGAGCTTGTTTGCCATTTTGCTCTTCGCTTACACGGAGAAGTAAATTTTTTAAGCGGTGTAGATAATGGATCCGGGCACGGCTGGAATACTCGTAGCGGAGGGTGCCGCACTGGCTGCGGTCTTGTCCGCATATTCCCTTGGTAGAGAACCTAGTACAGCAGCGGCTCCGACTGCGGCTCCGACTCCGGGTGCGACTGCGGCTCCGACTCCGGCTCCGACTGCGGCTCCGACTCCGGCTCCGACTCCGGGTGCGGCATCTTCGGCGGCGATTGAAGAGGCCAAAGGAGCAGTTCGTCAGGCAGAAGAAGCAGTAAAGGCAGCCGAGGAGAGGGCACAAGCAGCCGAGGCAGCGGCTGCCGCGGCGATGGCAGCCAGGGATCAAGCAGTGGCAGATGCGGTAGCAGCGGAGCAGCAGAAGGCAAGCGAAACAGCTGCTGCGGCGCCCCGGGTGTATCAGGCGGCGGTTGAAGAGGCCAAAGGAGCAGTAAAGGCAGCCGAGGAGAGGGCACAAGCAGCCGAGGCAGATGCGGCTGCGGCGGTGGCAGCCAAGGATCAAGCAGTGGCAGATGCGGCTGCGGCGGTGGCAGCCAAGGATCAAGCAGTGGCAGATGCGGTAGCAGCGGAGCAACAGAAGGCAAGTGAAGCAGCAGCTGCGGCTGTGGCAGCAGCTCCAGTGAATGAAAATCCGACGACCGGATACGAACCACCTGCTTCGCCGCTGCCTCGAATCAGTTCTGCAAGTTCTGTGGCCTCAAGTCTTTATAGTGCGGGACTGACTGACGCTGGTCGTGGATTTCCCCTCCCAGGTGTACCCCAGCGTAGTGCGCTAAGCGACGCAGTGGATGCACTGAGAGTCAAGGTAGCAGCCATAAAAGAGAAAGTCTCGGCGGCACATGCAAATGGATGGAAAACCAGAAGGATGAACGAAGCCATCACCGAGGCCGCCGCTGTCGCTGCTAAGCAGACTGCAGAAGAAAAACGTCAAAAGATGATTGCAGAACGTGCGGAACGTGCGGCCAAAAATTCGGCGAGTGTGCGGAACGCCGCCCCAGTAGAAACATCTGACCAGCGTCAGGCCGCCGTGCCAGTCCGAGCTGCGTTACTGGATGCTGACCACACGGTCGAGTTAGCTATGGCTGCTAGACGCTCCTCGGTGGCCGATCCTCGTACAGTCGAACTTGAATCCCAATTGGCTGCACTCCTGGATTTCCTAGCCCAAACCGAAGCCGAATTTGCAGTCCCGGGAGAACCTGTCTCGAGGGCGGCGCCCAGACCAGGGTGGAGGGGCGGTCGTCGCACCTCCCACCGCCGCCACAAGAACAAGAAGACGCGTAAATCGACTTTCAGGAGAAATCGGAAGCATTGATAAATGTCTGACGATCTTGTCATTGCCAAGACGGTTCAGACTGCCCCCATCCGTATCCTCGCCGAGGGGTTGAAGTCCATGCTGGTTGAGATGAGCCTGGTCTTTGATAAGGATGGCATTCGCATGATTGCCATGGACAACACTCGCACGGTACTGACGCATATGCGTCTCCATGCGTCCAAGTTTGAAGAGTACCAGTATAACCACACTGCTCCTAAGCTTGATGTGGGTCTGAACACCGACCACTTTTACCGCATCGTCAAGACGGTGACGAACGACGATACCATCACCTTCTCGGTGTCCAAGTCGGAGTCCAATCACCTGTGCATCACGCTGGAGAACGGCGAGAAGAAGCGCCGTATCCGCAACAAGCTGAACCTTCTCGACCGCGACGAGTCCGACATCAATATGCCCGAGACGGAGTTCGCCACGCGCATCACCATGCCGAGCATGGACTTCCAGAAGATCTGCCGTGACATGACTTTGCTGTCGGCCAAGACGGTGGATGTCAAGAACGTAGGCGGAACACTGACCTTCACCTGCAAGGGTCCCTTTGCATCTCAGACGGTCACGATGGGTGACTCGACGTCTGACATGGCGATTACCAAGTCCAAGCCGGATGAGATTGTATCTGGCACGTTCTCCCTTCCGCACCTGGTGCTGTTCACCAAGTGCTCGAACCTGTCGAACAACCTGGAGATTCACATGAAAAATGATTGGTTCATCATGATTCGCTATGTCATTGCGAATCTGGGCGATATCAAGCTGTGTCTGATGCCGTGTTCTTCCTAGACATAGAATAATGAAGACACGCAGGACTGTAAAACGGAAAGGGACAAAACGACGCATGGGTGGGGGCAAGATGGATTGGTATAAGATTCCCGAAGTTCCCATCACAGAGTTCGCCAAGTGCATCAAGTCGTTCTACGCTGTTCTCGAAGGAGAAAACGTCGGAAAGGGTGGAGATGACGTGTTCCTTCGGACAATTCTTGTGTCCCATGGAGATCTAACGGACGAACAGTGGACGGCGTCGGAAAAGGCTCGTCGGTACACGAAATCACTCGAGGGGAAGATGGGCGACTTTCACGAGGAGTTAGCTGGTAAGCTCCCGGGGTGGAAAACACTCAAGATCGGCGACCCGTCTGGATGCGATGTCATGAAAGCGGACGGAACCGAGTACCAAGAATGGAAGAACCGCGACAATACGATGAACAGTTCGTCGGGGTCTGCGGTTATCGGGAAACTGCAGAAGTTGATCACCGAAGGTAAAAAGGCTGTTCTCGTAGAGGTCAATTGTCCAAGCGGCAAGGTCTGTCGTTTCGGTGCGCCACCCGATATTGAAGTATTAAACGGACAACAGGCATATGCACGTAACTCTGGACGTGAGTCATTCTTTGATGATCTGAAGCTTACATTGGCATATGTGTTCAAGACATTTAAGACATTCAAGGCTCTTGAGCAAGGAATCGCACAAGCTGCTCCCCAACCGCCTTTGCCAGTTTAACCGGAACTGCATTGCCAATCTGCTTGTACTGCGCACCCATGCCACCGCTGAACACATACGAATCCGGAAAGGTCTGAATCCTCGCGTACTCACGAACTGTGAGTGGACGAGTTTCCAGCGGATGACAACGCTCTGTCTGCTTCTGTGCAGGGGACGTCGTGAGAGTCAGCGATGGCTCATTCATCGCCAGTCGACGGGCAATTCCTCTTTTTCCACCTCCAGCCGCCATACTGGCGGCTCCCATGTAGGATGCCTGAATATCGGACGGGAGGTTCACCCAGCACCCGCCCTGGGGCACGAGATCCATTACTGCACGTTTGGCAGGAGGGTAGGATGCCCCCAGACTCGCAGGAACGTCGACCAAGACATCCCGGAGAACAACGGGGGTGGGGTGAGGTGCAGGGTACTCAAACACGGCGTCAATGTCCGACCGCACACCAATAATGAACACTCGCTCACGCTTCTGGGGGACACTGTAATCCTTTGCGTTCAGTACCTTGTATTGGACACGGTACCGACCCCCGTTCTCAAACAGCTCAATAACACCCTTCAGTGTCTCCCCATGGTTGTGACTCAGCAGCCCCTTGACATTCTCAATCATCAGAACCTTGGGGTTGCACTCGAGAACAAGACGATTGAAGTCGACAATCAGGTGTCCGCGAGGATCCTCAAGGCCTCTACGCTCTCCGGCCTGTGAGAATGCCTGGCAGGGGACGCCTCCCGCTAGAACATCCACTTGTCCCGCAAACTCCGTCAGCGTCAACTGCTGCATGTCTCTAGTCTCGATCCGCACCCCGGGGTGGTTGGCCGCGAGTGTAGCTGAGAATGTCTTGTCGATCTCATTAAGAAGGAGAGGCGTGAACCCAGCCTCCATGAATCCAGTGCTGAGTCCACCACATCCGGAACAAACCTCGATAAAGGTGGGCATATTACCTTACTTGGTATCTCCTCTTTAAGATTCGTTTTGTATTCGACCGTCTGCGACGACGTGTCTTGCGGCGACCGCCCGTTACCGACTCGTCGTCTTCGTCAAATGCACTCAGGTCTTCACCGGGCTCCCCACCACCCTTTGGTTTCGGCCATTTTCCTTGTTTTGCTAGTAATTCTTGAGCAGCCGCCGCGATATCTGCGTCCGTCAGCGCGGAATCGGGAACCTTCATGAACGGTTTCAACCCGGCTGCACCAGATGCAGCCAGTGCTGCTCGTGCTTTGGTTGACGAGTACGACACAGCCCCCGCGGGTTTTTCACGTATCGTTATCATCATCTTCGGCCGGTCGTTTACTTTGATTTCACTCCACATTGGTGCGGTATTAGGGTCAAAGTCTTTCGCACGGTCTTGCCCTATAACCAGTGTTATGTCAGTGAAGCCCCTTTTGTCGCGAAGGTATTTCCACCCAGCATAAGGACCACCACATGCTACCCCACCACAATCCGCCTTCGTATCCACAAGAGTGAGGTTCGACGGGAAGTCTCCTTTTCGTGTGAGCATTTTGGTCAACAGACTCTTCTTTGTCGCGGATGGAAGTAGGCTGTCTACTGCCGATGAAATGAATACAAAGCATTTCTTTCCCGATGTGAGCATCTCGTCGATCATCTCGACATGTCCCAACGTCGGAGGTTGAAAACGACCCACGGTGTATGCAACTGCCATTGTTAATCCCATTGAAAAAGGTAATGGATCAGGATACAGCTACCCTTATTGTCGTCTTGTCGACCACGATTCTCCACGTGTGGATTATTTACGCCTCGTACTGGTGGTTGGTTGAATGCAGCTAAACTACTTCGGCCTCAGATTGTGCGCCTTGTAGGCAATGTCATCGCTCAGCTTCATCTTCAGACTCGGGCTGAACAACTTGCGGTCGCACACCGCAGTTGTTGAGTTCCACACCTTGACGATGTGAAACTGCCCCTTCGGAGACACTGTGACACCGACGATCGAGTCATTGTGGCTCTTGAGGAATGAATTCGCTAAGCAGTGAACCATGCAATCGATGAAGACCGTGTGCGTATCTCCCGCATCGACCTTCTTCGACCATGCGCCACCCTTGTCGTTCTCCGGTGCATCCCAGAGTGGGCGCACCCCTTCCTTCATGAAGAAGAACATGCCAGATTCCCATACATCCTTGGGGATACCATCCACAAGGCTCCAAAACTCGAGAGGGGTTTCCACATCGTAAATGCGGATGTAGGAGGCGAGGCTGTAGTCGTTGTTCGCGGGGTCGTGATACCAGAGTGTCCACTTCATTTTGTCCACTCTACTCCTTGTTGAGAGCAAAGTAATCCGTTTTCCAGAAAACCAATCCTCGGCCATCAAACAAGGAAAGAGCCGCGTCACCATGGATGTTTCATCGATCTACGCTCTCCGCCCTTCTGTTAAGCAGCCCCTCCCCGACAGTGTAGTGGAGATCTTCTCCAAGCTACGCACATCCTTCCGCCCCGTCTTTCGTCGCCCGGTTCGTCGTGAGCCAATTGTGGAAGTGGCAAACTGGCGTCAGAATGTTCTCGTTGAAACCTTTCGCAAGGTGCGCGAGAAGGATGACCCCGACTACGACGAGATCAACGCGGCTATCAACAAGTTGTCCAAGCCTACCTACTCAAAGCTAACGGATCTGATCAAGGCCAAGATCGCAGGTCGAGATGCAATGTTCCGGTTGCGGGTCACGACACTGTTGTTTGACCGTGGAATCCGCCAGAACTTCTATGCGAGTATGTTGGCGGATCTCTACTCGGATATCGTGAAGCTCAGCGAGGATGCCCGTGCAGACCTCATGACCCAGGTGTCGATGTTTGATTCACTCTACGACACATCCGCCGTGACGATTGTGCCGTCGTCGTCTGATGCAGGTTTTGACGATGCATTGATCGCGTGGACGAAGCAGAAGGAGACCAAGCGTGGCTTCGCGGTCTACACCTCGGAGCTCTATTCCCGGGGTCTGATTCCAGAGTCAACCATGACGGTGTTCGTGGTTACTGTGGTCGATGACCTGCGAGAGTCGATCACACACAAGAGGACACCCCCCGTCGAGGAGCATGTCGATCACTTGGTTCGATTCTTGGTTGCCGTCGCGCCCAAGGTCAGAGAGGTCAAACCCAAGGTGACTGAGATTCTTGCGATTCCCCGCACGGATACACCGTCTCTCACCATGAAGTCTCGCTTCAAGCTCGAAGATGTCGCCGCACGTTAAAATAAACGCAAACACAACCTACACTTCTCACAAATGAGCGTCCCTTCAGCGACAGTCATGGCACATGTAGCCAAGTTGGCGATCGAGCATGATAAGCCGATCTACCTTGATTATTTTTCTGATTCCTTGTCCAAGGCCTGTTGCATCGGCGTTACGAACGAGAGCAAGTGCCTGGTCAAGTCGGATACGGAGTATACATCGCCGATCGAGTCCATCATGCGCCTCAAGGAGGAGAAGATGTACATCATCATGACGGAGAACAGTCTCTACGTGGTCTCTGCTGACATCCCGGTGAAGCGCATCGTTCAGCCGTCTACGGAGACTTCGACGATGTAAAGTAATGACGTCGTTTCCACCTCCTCATCGAATTCTTTATGAAGCACTCAATGACAGATCATCACGCGACGAATGGCGTCGCTACGTGAATGCAAATAAACACCGATGCGACTTTGAAGAGGTAGATGCCGCACAGATGAACTCCATTGATGATTTTGCACCATGGGTGGCTCAATGGATGTCATTCACTCCCTCTCAGGCACACATTCGCATCCGTGTATTGGTCGTGTGGCATGCTCACTTTTTGACCGCGGCATGTCAGCAGATGCTACGTAGATCCCTAGAACAGCGATCATTTCGGTGCCGCATATGGTTCCACATTGAAGAGCCAACCCTGCAACCTGCGATCGTATCCAGGTGCATTGTAACCAAAATGCCAGTGTATACGCACATTCCCGAGGTACGTGGTGAGTTTTCAACTCAGTTGTGGGACGATCCTCATGCGTATGAAAAAGGAATCTTGGGTGACGAAGCATAAGTAAGTCATGCGCGTGTTTACAGATGGAGCTTGTTCTGGTAATGGACGGAAGGATGCGAAGGCGGGGTATGCAGCTTGGTTTCCCGAGCACCCCGATTGGTCAGTAGCAGCCCGTATTCCCGATACCGAGCCCCAGACGAACCAGCGGTCTGAGTTGTCGGCCATCTTTCACGCAGTATCCGTCCTCGATACAAAGGGCGCCTTCAACGAAGACTTGGTCATCTATACGGATTCTGAATATTCGATCAAGTGTCTGACAGAGTGGATGCCGGGCTGGGTATCCCGAGGATGGAAGACGACCATGGGAAAGGATGTCCTTCACCGTGATCTAATTGAGGGGATTGCGAGTCGGCTGAGCAAGTTCAAACATCGGTTTCACCATGTTCGAGCCCATACGGGCGGCGCAGATGATCTGTCGAAGCAGAATGATATCGTGGATCGAATGGCTCGTGAGAGCGTAGAAGGAAAGGTAATTGAACTTCCAGGTGCTCGTCCAACCGACGAACTGTTTCCAGGATGCCCGATCTCTCTGCTCGGTGCAGCCGTGCCGTCGGCCGCCGTAGTTGGTTGGGTTCGCAGCAACTTGGCAACTCTTGATCAAGACATTGTCGACAAGCATCTGATGAAGGCATTTGCCGAGATGTGCAAGTTGCGGAATGTCACGCTTACCAAATCCACGGTTCAGCGACAGCCGATGCTTCGTGCTGAGCTGACCACGGTTCACATTGAAAAGACAGAGTAGCTTACGAGTTTCTTGCGCTATAGAACAAAGATGACCGCCCTCCCCGACCGTATTGCTTACCACTTTTGGTCTCCGACGTGCGGTCCCTGCCAGTATATCAAGCCGGTCATTGCCGACTTGATCGAGGATTTTCCGAGCATCTACTTTATCGGTGTCAATACGAAGGATGACCCGCAGGGTATCGCTGCGAAGTTTTCCGTTCAGTTTGTTCCTACGTTCATCATTCTGAAGGCGGGGGTTGAGATCGGCCGCTACACCGGATCGGAACCCGCCATGTTTTTCACCCTCTGTCGGAAGTTGATGAATGCTTAACGAGGGCACGGTGTCGGTGCTGATGCGGGACCACCTGCTGTTGGGGTATTGGCACCAAGGGCACCGGTTCCAAGGGCACCTGTTCCTGCGCGTCCGACTCCGGCTGCACCACCAGCAGCACCAGATGTCTTGCTTCCGGGAATAGCACTTGACGGAAGGAACCCCGGTGCGGCTGCAGTCACGAGCCCAAAGAAACAGCCACCAATCAGTATACCGAGCATCCCCGAGAATGCCGCCTTGTCCGATCCACCCGTAATCGCAAAGGCCTGTCCGCCAAACAGCAGAGCGGCGGCGACGATCGCACCTGCGGCGTCTAACATGCTGAGGTTGGTGATCAAATCGAAGATGTAATACGACAGTATACTCGCAGTGACGATAAGCGTCTCGGGCGTTCCGCTGTTCATCGGATCCTGCATGGCCAACATTTTCAGGCCATCGTATTCACCTGGTTCCGCGCCACCGCGCGTGGCGCGCATTTGTGCCTTGATCGCTCCGAACAAGTTCCCTATCGCTGTACTGATCAAGGGACCAATAAATGTCGAGATCAAACCCACTGCCGTGCCTGTCCAGTATACACCTTCATAGGTAAATGCGTCTGCCAAGATACCGAAAAGCATTAGGAAATGAGGAACGAACCGAAGCAGCTGCACTGCCCAGCTAGGTGCATTCGGAGCAGCACCGGCTCCAGCCGGTTTCAATACAAACAGTGCAACGACCAGCCCAATTAACGCACTACTTGCGGCCAGGATCAATCCCTGCCACCAGTTGAGCAGTCCGCGTGGTTCAGGAGTCGTCATCTTGTTCTCTTTCGCAGACTTGTTTTGTCCATACTAGAACAATGGGCACAGGCGGTAGTACGCAACGGTGTACCAAGAAAGACGTGATTGATCCTAAACCCGCAGTACCGCTTAGCACGGGTATAACCATTGCCGGATCAACACAGTGTACGAGCTGCAATCTGACAGTGTCTTCGTCCGCATCGTCCTCCGTTGTAACTCTGGCACGGGACAAACATACTCTACTCATTCAACCTGCAGTTCCATTGTCCGTCAACTTCAATGGGGTCACTGCGGTGTTCAATGAAGTGAGGTTATATGCACCTGCCCCAACTGCAGTTGAACATGCCAATGCAGACGCTGTTCTTCACTGTGTATCCGATGTACTCTGGATGTTGATTCCACTGAAGGCTGCGGATACTGGTCCAAATGTTACATTTCTCACATCCATCGTCAATGTTCTCGATCCTGCTACGTCGCAGGGGTTGGGAATAGTGGATCCAACCACGAAAACATACGGTACAACCACGGCAGCCCCGGGTCAAGACTGGTCGATTTCCTCGCTTGTCGACGGTGCGACAGATCCGTACTTTACGTGGGTCAATGGAAACCTTGAGCAATACACGATATCGGACTCTGAATGCGAACGTCACCTGGGTTGGAAATCGAGTGCGGGTCCCCAAGTTATCTACTTCCAGAATTCAGTCAATGTCGCATCGGGGGATATTGCGAAGTTGCGTGAGACCATCGGGACTGTCCTTCCTGCAGATGTCGGATTGACCATCAGCAATACGATGTACTCTCCCGGACAGAGAAATTGCCCGACTCCGCTTCCGAAACTCAAGCTTCCGACGTTCAAGCCCGATGCCGCATGGGTCGATTTCGCGATATATTTCGGCGTCCTGTTGATCGCGTTCTTCGCCGTGGTGGCTGCAGTGTCCTTGGCATCCATGCAAAATGGACCAATTCAATACATCTCCCGAGGATTCTGGAAAGTGCTAGGAAGCCCGTTACCGACTGTACGGAAACTCAGCCCACCTGCTGCTCCCGCCGCTCCCGCTGCCATGGCACTGTCTGTCAATCTACCCAAGGGCTTAAAGGGTTTAGGAAAAGGAATGTAGCCAGACACAGGTAACTCAACACCAAGATGGTTCTTGCCCTGTTCATTTCGACATCCGGCACACTCACCGAAACGCCCCTTCCCGCAAAGACATCCGATGTTCTCGAATGGCTTCGCAAGAAGACCAAGCAGCCGACCATGCAGTTTCAAGGCAAGATGATCCACGAGGAGGATGTCTATGCGGTCTTTGGCGTCTCCTGTGAGGAGGACGAGGAGAATGCAAACCAGCACATGCTGCCTTCGCCATTCAATGATGACATGTTCTCAGGTACACTTGTGATCATGAAGTCCGTCAATGCGAACGCAGATGATTATGATGCCCATGCAAACCAATACAAAGACTTGCGGTCTGCGGAGTACGATGAGTTCTATCAGTCGTCAACCTTCCAGGACGATGAGGAAGCCGAAGAGGAAAATGACGAAGACGATGCAGGGGAAGCGGTTGTCGAAGAGGAGGATGACGACGTCCCCGAGACAGACCGTGAGCTACAGCCGGTTCACACGGTTCACGCATCCAATGTCTTTGTCGAGCATCCTCTTCGCAACCGCGTCCGAGACAAGTTTGACTCGAATGAGGTGGAGACTGCCATTCTCAAGAAGTGTGTTGCAGATGCACGAGAGTGGTTCATTGATCAGTCGTGGGACAATCCGGTGTTCCTCAATCTCTATCGCAACCGAGCCATTGACCTGTACAGATATCGTCACTTGATGTCCACCATGACGGTTGACGCATTTGTCAATTCCACGCCATTGGTTCAGAATCCAGAGCGATGGGCTGAGATTGTTCAGACAACGAGCGAGAAGGAGAAGGCTACGCATTCCAAGAAGCAGACCGCGAGTATCTTCCTTGACTGTCGCCGCTGCCGCAAGAAGACTCGCTGCGATTACTACCAGATGCAGACGAGGTCTGCGGATGAGCCCATGACAACCTTCGTGACGTGTCTCGAATGCGATTTACGGTGGCGTTTCTAAAAATGAACATACTCAAACTAAACAATTAAGCATGATGATATTTGGGAGATTCGATCGAGACGAAATGCAGGTGAGAAGCTTCTATCGATCGCTAAATCATTTAACGTCAGAGAGAATAGCGTTTCTAGGATATGCGCCAGGCTAACCTGGCGGCACGTTCTTTGAGCTTTCAGAAAAACAACGACATTGAAACAATGGCTGAGGAAATCAAGGAAACTCTTCGCGAGTGGATCGCAGCAGATGATGAGATTCGCGCCCTTCAGGCTCAGATCAAGACCATCCGTGACCGCAAAAACACACTGGGTAGCACGGTACTCAACTACATGAAGCAAAATGAGCTGGGCAATTTTGTTCTTGACGGGTCGCTTGGTACAATCGCACGGTCGGAGCGCACATCTCGACCGCCTCTCAAGCGGTCGACGCTGAGGCAGCAGCTGTTTCTGCAGTTTGCTGATCAGCCTGAGAGGGTTGCGGAGGCTCTTCGCGCGATCGAGGGAATCCATGAGGGGGATGATATGTCTGTTGGCGGGACGAAGAGGGACGTGCTATCTCGTCGTTTGCCCCGCAGTCAGAACATCTCGTTAAATTGAAAATGGATTGGCACTGGACAATCGTCGCAGCTGTCCTGATCACGTATGTTCACACATTCAACCACCTGGCTGAGCGGTCGCTGGACGGACGTGTGGTTTCCTGGATGGATCTTCTGCGCGTGACTACCAGTAGTATGAACCGGGAACAGTGGCTTTCCGCTGTTCAGGGCTGATCTTGACCTTGCGGGGCTTGGCCTTGGGCGAAACATGTGCGGAGCAAATCGCGACCCAACTATCGCGGTTCTCCTCGGGTGTGCTTCCCTTGATGAAGCCCCTGGAGTGGAGATGGATGAAACACCAGCGATGGTCATCGCCAGAGATGCTGGACTCGGAGGGCAGGACGGCGTGTTGGCAGTAGGGGCAGAACATTTTGGCAGTTGATGGTTGAGGGGGCTCAGCCATTTGCTTGTCTTTAGACAATTCGTTTTCACGTCGCCCGGCTCCTCCGCACGTCGCCCGGCTCCTCCGCACGTCTTCACACCCCAAATCTCCGTTTGAAGTCCGTTACACTCGCATTCAGACTAGGTTTGTTCCACAGAATCCAACGACTCAACGCACCCGGTGTGTCAGGACGCGACCAGTGTTCGCCCATCCCCGAGTGACGTTTGATGTATCGCGCCCGTCGCGTCTTATCCTTGTGTTTCGTATAATCCGACATTCCTCTCGCACCAAACGGGACTACCCTTGTCTTGCCATTCGGCAATTCAAAAATAGCATCCCACTTCTTCGCAGGATTGTGTGACCGACGAAGGGTCTTGAGTTTCATTATTAATAGGTGAGATTACAACGCATCCACCCACGCCTCCCACTGGTCTCGCGGAACGTCGAACTCCTTGAAGGCTGCCAGAGCGTGGGCAGTCTGCAGAATGATGCCACCTTCCATTCCGGCAATGACCGCCATGCGGTTCTGAAGCTTCTCAGCGGGACTCAGCTCCGGGACAAAGGCATCGTCGAAGCCACACAGCACATTGGCTAACCGTGTAATGTGTCCATCGCAACACATGCCCAGAGAATCGACCATCTCCTGCCACAGCCGAATCTCCAGTTCCCGCTTCATGGGTGACGTCTTGATCTTAGCCCACAGACCGTCAAGTGTTCGCTTGTACAGGAAATCGCCATCCTGGCGACATGTCCCTGTTCGGTACCACCGCTTCACGTCGCGGTCTACATCTCGAACCACATCCAACGAGGTCTTGATGCGCCCCAGAGATATGTGATCCATGAAACACATGTGAGACTCTGTCACTGTCTTCTGGTCTGCTGGAACGTCAGCGTTCAGCAGAATATCCAGCGATGAGTTCGTATGCTGCGTAACGACTCGCGTGTGGACGTTCTGGCCATCTCGCGCAAAGGCCTCTAGTTCACCACGGGGCGGTGGACGCTGGGCACGGGGCGGATGCCGGATACCAACATCGTCGTCAAAGATGAGCCACCCGACATGTCCCATCTCATCCATCGGAGCGTGGTCGCCCATGTGATGGTTCCACAGCTCGGGGATACGCGCCTCCCGCGCCAGGGTCAACTCGAGGTGGCGCACCAGCTCATTGCTGATGAACGGCTGTCCAACCTGCCCCCGCCAGTCTGCGACTACGATAGGCCAAGTGTCATGATTCGTGATCACCAGGTTCACCCCCCGCATGTAGAGTGCCTGGAATATCTCATTCTGCCGCCGCGCAACGAACTGAACCTCGTGGCGGCGGCAGCGGTTGAAGACCCCCTGTCGGATGCGCATACACCGGGGGTGGTGGCATCGCTGCTCAACAGGGAGGTCGGGACGCGGACGAAGTTCCTCATGCTGTGCACAATACCCATCCCGAACCGCAACTCGGGTGCAATGACGGCATCGAGGCTGCGGAGGCTGCTGTTGATCGGGTGGAAGGGCTGCGAAGAAACGAACATTGGCGGCGCGACGATGAACGCCGCAGAGATTGTGACCTCCCCAGATGGAGTTGGAGCATTGGTGTCCCGCGGCGGTGGCCGCTGTACATTGATGATGAGGCATGGTGACGCTTATCTTATCCTTGATCCAATGTATAGATCCGTTTTCAGGATGGAGCCATGTACAGGGCTGGATCGACCTCCTCTAAATTTCCATACAGGAAGGCCAAGAAATACTCCTTCCACACATGGCTGACATTCTCACGTTCGAAGATATCGATCAATGACGTACCCGGTCTGTCTCCAACTGTGACATTCATCTTCAGTCGCCCACGATCTGGCCATGTGAGTGTAATGTCATAGGAGAAATCATCCATTTCTTCGACGTCAATGTCGGGATGTTCGCCGAGCGTGTTGAGCGCATGCGTGATAGCCTGGTCAAGGGGGATCATTCTTGTGACCATATGCCCCCGACCCGAGTAAATCCGTTTTGAAAACGAAGTTAGATGTCTTACCAAAAGACCAAGAGACATGACGACTGAAATGCTTCCTTCCCAGCTCTTCGCTCCTCGTAACTCGGCCTTCTACAACAACCCATGGACAGCTGTGTCAGACCCGATCCCATTCAAGTCCACGCGCCCGGGCATTGGTGCCGGTGAGGACAAGGTGGCTGCCGAGTTTGGCACAACCGCTCAAGGACAGAACAGTGCGTGGGATCTGGTCAACTTCAACTTTGGTGGCACCCTATACCCTCGAGGTGATGTCAAGAAGCTCGACACGGACGGATCCTTCAACACAGGTAAGAATGGGCGCAAGGCCTACCGTGACTTCGAGACTAAGATCAACGATCTCTTCTCCCGCTTCCGGCGTTCTGGGCTGGAATCCCTTCGGGAGCTCGGCAATCGTGACACCGGTGAGTTGTGCGAGAGCACCCTCAAGGCGATTGTTGACAATTGCACTCGCCTGGTGACTCTGCGCCGCGATCTCGAGTCGACCCTTCCCATCGTGAAGCCCATGATCGACCCCTATAGTGGCAACGAAGTGCCCATGACAGCCCAGTCTCTCTACGCATTCTACATGCAAAATAAGATTGACCTGCCTGACATCCTCTCGCCTCACCACGAGCCCCTTCGTATGCTTGAGGTTCTAGACCACGAGTATATCCGCGACCCAACAAAGATGATGGACGACCTGACATCCTTGACAGGGGTCTTTGAGGGTGTTGTCCTTGTGTTTGTCAGCGAGACACATGGCTACCACGTGACAACAGATCCTGTGAACGCCATCCGATTCCTTCGCATCACAAAGGGGTGTCCTCGCTTCCGCGTACTGGAGCAGTAGCGAAGATCGTGCTTAGGTGCTCGGAGAACTTACAAGGGACTGCATTCCCCAACTGCTTGTACATGCTTGAGATTGAGCCACTAAAGACAAACGAGTCCGGAAATGTCTGGATCCGCGCACACTCGCGCACAGTCAACCTTCTTTTCAATGATGGGTGATTGTGGATCACCGGACCTCCACTACCACCACCACGACCTGTAATGGTAGGTGCAGGATCCTCCCACTTCAACTCCCTGTTCCCCAGGTAGCCGGTGACAGTGCACTTATGCTTCGTACCCACGTGCTGGATCTCGGGGTTGTACTCTAGAGGTAGATCTCCGATAGCGTGATGCAGAGACAGCTCGACATTGCTAGGCTCCGGCCACTTGACCTCAAATTCAATGTCATTCCGCACTCCGGCAATGATCACACGCTGCCTCTTCTGCGGGACATCGTAGTTCTTGATGTCGAACAACTTCAGCTTTACCTTGTATCCGCACTCCTCGAGATCACTTAGAATAGCCTTGACCACCTTGCCCATGTGGTTCTTCTTATCCTCCTTGGTCTCGTAGCCACCCATGTTGAGGAGACCCTTCACATTCTCAAGGAGAAAGTACGAGGGCTTCTTCAGCTTCAACAATCGAAGGATCTCTAGATAGAGCTCGTTCCGTGTGTCTGACTCGCTTCGGTAGGGATTGGCCATCGAGAAGCCCTGGCACGGGAAGCCGCCAATCAGAAGGTCGCAATCGGGAATGTCTGCGATCTCCTTGATATCCCCATGCGTAGGCTTGATCTTGAAGTTCCTTTCATATGTCGAACATGCGTCCTTGTCGAAGTCATTGACGAATACGTGGGTATATGCGGGGTTGTTATAGAAGCCGTAGTCTAGACCACCACACCCTGCAAAGAGAGAGGCGATACGTTTCATGATTGGTTACTATGCACTTGAGACATTGCAATTCGTTTTGAAAACGAAGTCTCTTCGTCTAGAGTCTTGCAGAGTCACAATGGATCCCCCGAAGACACGTAGTGAAAGCAAGAAGGACTCGCGGTCAAAGCGCGATGGAAAGGATCGTCTCGGCAGCGGAAAGGGAACCCGACAGCGAGAGGCCATCGCGGCAGCGGGTATCATGCGTCCCAAGGGAAAGTAGATTTCTGAAAACGAATTCATTGTCATTACCGAAAAGTCAATAGCCGGGCTCTCAACACATCAAGCTAAAATGTCTTCCTCCAACCTCAA
>Ga0208874_1000218_pt1 | contig 21979 bp, 35 predicted proteins | sample CryBogCBH10Oct08_FD_184604 | JGI IMG/M metagenome (GOLD analysis project Ga0208874, IMG submission 184604) | Freshwater microbial communities from Crystal Bog, Wisconsin, USA - CBH10Oct08 (SPAdes) (version 2) | ecosystem: Environmental > Aquatic > Freshwater > Lake | place: Crystal Bog... | reverse complement strand
CAGTTCCTCAATGCGATTAGCGGCTTCGTCAAATAAATCAGAACTTAATGTGAAATTTTGATTTTTTGGATCACGAATCCATTGTTCAAAATTACGCAGCCGTTTAACGATTAATTCTTTACTCATAGTCCTTCACCTTCATAAACATTTAACTCAACTTTCACGCAAGCGAGGCGACCACCACCACGATCATGAAAATCTGCACGACCACAAGAACGATAATGGACATCAGCAAAGTATTTTGTCGAATGAATAGATGTGCAGTCTTCGTATACATTGATCCAAACAGTTTTCTTAATTCGTGGTTTTACTTCAATGAGATCATTAACATCTGGCGCATTTAACAACACTTTACCAGTCTCCTCATCCCACTGATGCGAATACCAATCAATACCTAGTTTAACCCAGCCATAAACAATACCACGATCAATATGGCTCAACTTAATCTCATCATTGCGTTTGTTGGTGTATTTCTTTTCTAAATCAATCATCTGTATTTTCCTGATTTATAATATGAACATTATAATCTTTATCTTCTCTGATATGCCCATTGATAATGCTAAGATACAGTCGTATTTCCTCCTGCCTTTCAGAAGTAATGCCGTCAGTATTCAAATCATTTAGGATATTTTCAAACAATTCAGCGCATTTAAACAATGCACGAACAATGTTCTCATAATCTTTTCGTGGATAGGATTGATAAAACAACTCATCAAGTTTGTTCTGTATATCTCTATAATCATTCCATATCTGTTGATTTGCAGCAGTGCGAAACATACTAATCTCCTAATAAATATACTGTCAATATAATATAGACTAAATATCAGACTGGGTAAAGCGGAACTGGCGGTTTGCCCCAATTTTTCTTACTAGCTTCTAATTCTTCAGCAAGTTCGGTTGGCCTTTGCAATAGCCCAGTTTGTCTAATGTGGCTCATAGCAATACTGACTGTATCGACCAAGTCATCATGTGCGCCCTTGGGGAATGATGCGACTTGCTCAATGACTTCAGTACTCCATGACATCTCAGGGGCAAATACCAGCCCTTCCGCAAATAGATGCTGGACGGCATATAAGCGGCTTACTTTATCTTTGCCCTTACCCTTGTAATCTACCAGCTGGACGGCAAACTCCTCCGCTCCATAGACACGCCGCAGCTCCTGCGACACGCTTATACCTGCTGCTTTAGCCTCAATAAGCAGTTTATCTACATTAAATTGCTTGGCTGTCTTTTGTACTTTCTCTACTAAATCGTGGAACTGCAACCGAGCTTGCCATGCGCCGATTAGCATAACTCGTGGCGACATCTGACCATAGCTACGCTCGACCTGCATTGTCCTACCATCTTCGCCAATAATACGAGATGATTTGGCTGTTATGTCATGCTCAAAGACGCCCCAAATAGACATAGCCGAGAAGTCATTTTCTTCCTTTTCCGTATATGCCGTATCCAAGGCTGCCACAATATAAGAAAACGGAGGGTATTCTGATGCTTCCCATAACTTCCACCAATCGCTGTCAATGATACCACCGCCCTTTGGAACGGGTAACTGCTGCAACTGACCAGCGGCAGCAAATGGGCCGAGGTTAGTCTCAAGGTTCTTAACTTCTTCCTCCCCGAAGCGTTCAGGCCAGAGCAACTCACCCTCTTGAGTTCTCCAGTCTGACCAACCAATACTAGTTGTATAGCTTCGGGAAGGACTGAAACGCATCGGCAAGCACAGATGCGTCCATTCTTCAAAGTTCTTACTCATCAAATAACCCGTCAGATCACGCTCCGACAGTCTTTGCTGAATAACGACATAAGCGCCAGTCTTGGCATTGTTAAGGCGAGTTGATAAAGCGCCTGTCCACCACTCGATCGTGCTTTCAATCGTAGCATCAGAATAAGCTTCCTGCGCCGCATTAGGATCGTCAACGATAATAATATTACCGCCTTCACCCGTAAGAGCCGAGCCAACAGACGTTGCCAGCCTAGACCCCTTCTTGTTGTTATCGAACCTGCCTTTTGCTGCTTGGTCAGGCATAAGCTGGAAGCGATCACTCCAATGCTTCTGATACCATTCGCTGGTAATCAATCGCCGCATCTTCAAATTATCACGCAAGCTCAATTGTTGCGCAAACGATGCCGTTAGGAATTGAACGCCTGGTCCCGATGTATCCGACAACTGGCTTTGCGCCCATGTCCATGCAGGCCATGCCACACTTGTTAAGCTGGACTTAGCACAGCGTGGGGGAATGTTGATGACTAGTTTCTTAATCTGACCATCAGTCACAGCCATCAGATGCTCGGCAACCGCCTCAATGCAATTCCCATCCACGAAAGGCGAGCTGTCGATATACTTCCACGCCTTAGTCAGAAACTCATAAAGGCTTTCTTCACAGTCTTCCTTCTCGATCTCCTGCAAAGTTTGATCGGGGTATTCCGTAATCAGCGTCTTTATGTAGCTGTCAAGGTCTAGCATCGTTAATTTGCCGTTTCTTTGGCAGGGTGCAGAACTTCTCACCGCTTGCCTTATCCATCCAGATTTCTAATGTCAGTCCATATTGATGTCGTGGATCATCTGTAAATAACAAGTCGCCGTTGGGCATTTCATAGGCATAGCCAGCATCGCTGTCATACTCTGGACGCTTGAGCCAGCCAAACGTATGATAGCTGGCCTTTGACAGGAATACGGCATCATTCTTCTTCATCGTCATCTTCATTTCCTGCCCCAACCTTAGCCGACATAATTAGTTCTTTAAGCATTGCTCGTTGATCGGCATCGAACTTCTTAACGTCTATTTTGAATGTCCCCTCAATAGGCCCACCATTAGCGCCAGTTATTTCGGTCTTATTAGTCTCAGACCAACGGCCCCGTGTTTTCATCCAGAATATAGCAGCGGGAACAGCTCCCGGCTTATTGCTTGTTGCTATACTGTAAAGGTTAGAAGCCACAGCCATGTTAGCCATGTCCGTTCCAGTATCTAACTCGTCACGGAAATGCTTCCGAAGCGTCTCGTCAGAAACGCCAATGATCTTACCAATATTAATTTGCTGGATGCCCATACCTGCCATCATCCGAACTTGCTTTCGCTGTTGCTCGGTTGGCTGGAATGGAGCTGGGCCTCTTTTACCCTTCTTTACCTTGTCGTTCATTTTTCATCTCATTAAACGTTCTGCCATCACCATCTAGAATGGCTTCCTGCCCTGTGAAGTCTTGCCACCGCTTAACAATAACATCTACATATCTAGGGTCAAGCTCCATTAAATAAGCGTAACGACCATTTTTTTGCGCTGCAATAAGTGTTGTTCCAGAACCACCAAAGCTATCCAATACAATATCTCCACCCTTTGTATTGTTTAGCATTTGATATTCAAACAAAGCAACGGGTTTCATCGTAGGATGTTCACCATTGCGAGATGGTTTATCAAACTCAAGAAGCGTCGTTTGTTTTCTATCGGCTGCCCACAAATGTGAAGAACCTTCTTTCCAACCATATAGGCAAGGCTCATGCTTCCATTGATAATCTTGACGCCCCATAACCATAGTGGACTTAGCCCAAATTAAACATTGTCGAATTTTCCACCCAGCATCAAAGCAAGCTCCTCGGAAATTATATCCTTCACTATCAGCGTGCCAAATATAAAAAACAGCTCCAGCTTTCATAACTGTATCAGCAGCCACAAAAGCATCTCTAAGGAATTGTCTAAAACTTTCGTTGCTCATTGAGTCATTTTTAATTGTTAAGGCATCTTTAGTTTTACCTTCATAAGCAACATTATATGGAGGGTCAGTTAACCACATATCAACTAGACAATTATCCGTTAATCTTTGAATATGATCTATACTTGTACTATCACCACAAAGTAGGCGGTTTTTACCCATTATCCAAAGATCGCCTTGGACAGACACGGGGTTTTCAGGCGCTTCAGGCACTTCGTCTGGGTCGGTCAATCCCTCGGTCTTATCAGCCAGCAATCCCTCAAGCACCTTGCCGTCAAAGCCAATAAGGTCAAGGTTGAAGTCCATACCTGCCAAATCTTTAAGCTCAACCGAAAGCAGGTCATTATCCCAGCCAGCGTTCATAGCCAGTTGGTTATCCGCCAAAACATAAGCCTTCTTTTGCGCCTCAGTCCAGCCAGTCGCCGTCATTACAGGCACTTCCTTTAGACCAAGTTGACGAGCAGCCATCACACGCCCATGCCCAGCAATGATTTGCCCTGTCTCATCGACCAGCACAGGCGATGTCCAACCCCATTCCTTGATAGACGCCGCAATCTGAGCCACCTGAGCATCGCTATGGGTTCTAGCGTTCCTTGCGTAAGGTATTAGTTTATCAATAGAAATTCGTTCAACCTTATCAGCAGGCCATTTTTCTTTTATAGACCCAATAGTTTTATCTGAGCTTGGCATTATATTTAATTCCTCTGTAATTACATTTAAATCGGAAGTACTGGTTCACCTACGCCATTATACAGCATTAATACGCAGTAAATACCATGATGACAGGGTAATTCACTAATTACCGACCAATTTAATTCTAGGTATTTTTGTATATTGTTATGCTGCACATATTTATACCAGCTTATTTCAGGCATATTATCTGACCTGCTTATAGACATTAGCCTTTTTGATCTAAAGCCAACCATAATATTACCTATTTAATTCAAGTCGCTCCATATTGCCAAGCAAATGCAATATATTGCACAAAGGATTAATATACTTCCGTCAATACGGGGATTTATAACGAGAGCTATACCACCCCAGATGAACGCCACCCCCGACGCCGCCATCATCATTAGGCTCAGTAGATGCTTGTCTGTCTTCAGTCTCATATCTATTTATCCTATCTATAACTGCCTCAGCTTGCCCTGAGCAGAATATGCAAGCCCTATCACATATCGAACTATCTTCCCCTCCCAGCGAATATCCGCAAAGGGTCAATGCTATTTCTTCTATAAGTGTATCCGATTTGTCAACCATATCTTTACCCCGATTGATACTATAGCACACAACTTATTGAAAATTAATTACAAAAAAAATTATCAACAAATGATAAAATATCGCTTGTCTGGGGACAAATTGTCCTATATAAAAACACTTATGGCACTGATTTGCCACATTATATGGAGATAAAAATGCTTAGTCTTAACAAATTTTACCCTCTTAACTGGAACAAACCTTCAATCACATTTGGCAATTCATGCGAATGGGGTACGATCTGCTTATCTATTTACGAAAGCATTAACAGCGATAATATTGACGAGCTGGAAGCCACTGACCGCATCCATTTTAGAGAATTGGAGACAGAGGATGGCAGCGATTATGTGGAAGGGGTATATCTTGACAATAAGCTAATTGGCTCATGGTCATACCCATTTGCACATAATCCAGAAGTATACAAAGAAATTAAAATTAGCGTTTGACAGGGGACAAAATGTCCTATATATATAAATACATCAGCAACGAGCTGACATTATATGGAGATGACAATGCTTAACAATTACAACTCAGTTGACCGCTACTTCATCCTCAAGGACGAAATTGCAGCCCTCACCAAAGAGCTTGATGCACTCAAGGCAGAGTTTGTAGCTTCTGGCATGGAAACCATCGAAGGTTCAATTGCCACAGTCACAGTAAAACTTGCAGAGCGTACAACTTTTGACGGCGCAGAAGCTAAAAAGCTTTTGACCGACGAACAGATCGCTAAATGCTCAAAGACATCTTTGATCACTAGCGTCACAATCAAAGCTAACGCAAAAGTAATCAAGTCAATGGTGGAGGCGTAAGCCTCCCCCTAAGGGGGTTAACATGGAAATAATTATGTTTGGATTGGTTCCCTTTTTAATTATAATTATGGTGGAGATGAAAAATGGATAAAGAATTAGAAATGCTTAAAGCTAAAATTAAATCTCTTGAAACTCATAACGCAAATTTGATTCAAGCACTTGATCTTGCAATAGAATATTTAGAAGACAGAGCAGACATTTTATTTGATACCGATGAAAACGGAAGCCCGATACCTAATAAAGAATTATCATTATTAAGCGAATTACAACAAGCATTACATGGAGAATAATACAATGATGACACCTAAATTAGCCAAACTCATGCTACAGCACATGGGCTATATACCTGACGATAAAAAACCATGTAGTGAGGTAAATCCTGAACTTTGGCAGCTATATTGTGCTGCCAAAAACAGGCCCAGTTTCGTAGCTGCGCCTTGGTGGACAGAAGCAGATGTTGTGCAAGCCTGTGATCGTCTTATCAAAACAATGGAAGAAAATAATGAACCTATCTACTAATATAGTCGAACAATTTATATTTGCTACAGGTTGCACTAGCGCAGATGTGGCACACTACTTTGACGTATCAGTACGGCAAGTAACACGTTGGAGAACTAATAGGTCTAAAATACCATTTATTGTGAGTCACCTCTTAGAGATTTTTTTATCAGGTGATTTCAAGAAAATAGAAAAAGACGCTAAATTAGAATTTCCTATGCTTTAGCTTTTAACTTCCAAGGACGCAAATTCTCTTGCGGTACAAACCAAGCGGGTGGGCGTCCTTGTGGCGTATCTAAATACCCATCCTTCATAGCTTCATGCCCGTACATCCAGCCTCTGATAATCATGTGGGGCATTTGACCAGTCACAAGCACATAACAATGATCTGGGTTATCTTTCTTGCGTACAATTAGCCGCCCGTGGTCTTTAAACGAATACCTGACTTGACCATCTACACCAACGTCGGCCTGTTTGAACGTATTATAACTTGCGTCAAAATATACATTTCTTGATGCAGCAACAGCTATTTCTGCCGCTACACCTTCAATCTCCATTGGCAAAACAGGGTATTTAGACCTGTCAAACCCATTGGCATCTTTCAAACCCATCTTGTCACTTTCATTTTTGCGTACAATAGCCACAGTCGCAGCATATTGCATTTCACAAACATTAAGCTCTACATTAACGAAATTATTGCCATCAACCCACGTTTTTGCCATCGAAGTATTCTCCACATGAAATATAATCACCTAATGTGTCACACCAGTCATATCCAATTTGGTGAGGATAAATAACTTCGGCTCTAATATGATATTGAGTACAAAGCCGATTAGCTAACGTATATGCCTTTGCCAGACCCGAGTAATTAACATCATTATCTGCATAAATATTAATGTACTTTACTTCTTCAGGCGGTATCCATTTCGCCATCATTGCGCCGTTAATAGCTGCCCACACAGGCACGCCGTGGATAATTGACGCAGATATAGCAGTCTCTATCCCCTCAGCTACTCCCATCAACTCAGCAGGCTTACCAAGTCGTATAGCACAGCCATCTGGCAACTTACCTTTCATGACCCTTTTAACAGGGCTAACTGGAGCCTTATTCCCGTTATTGTCTAGGTATGTTATGTGTATGTTTGCCCCTGCACCATCGACATCGGTGATCCTCGCAATCATAGCATTGAACCGCTGATCGCTGTTTGGATGCCGTATATTAGATACCTCACGGATTGAATTAGAAAGCCACACACGCCCAACTCTTGATCGCAGGTAGGTAGCTACTACCCCATAAGGGTGTACTGGCCTACCTGCCGCCCACAAACGCTTCATGCGTTCCTTTAAAACGGCTTCGTCCTCTACCTGAACATCCTGAACCATTTTTATTATCCCCCCTACCAGCGGTTTAATACGCTTCGATAACTCACTAAAATTAATGCCTAGCTTTCGCTGAACAAGATCAAAACCATCACCTGACCCGCACTGCGAGCATATCCACGATCCCGTTCCCTTCGTATCGTCAAACCTAAATCTATCTTTGCCGCCGCAGATCGGACAAGGCCCATGCTTATTGCGAAGGTATTTACTATCTATTCCGAGTTGTGGAAGCAGACCACGCCATTTGCCGATTGCCAGTTCTCTAGTTGGCGTCATTTTTGTGCGCCTCTCTAAATGCTGCTTCGTCCCAATCGTCTTTCAACCGATTAATAGCTGGGTTAAATGTTTTACGTTCACCGCTAAATTTCCTGTCGAATGATTTCTTTTTAGATTTAGCTTGAGCAATGTTGAGATGAGTAATCCAACTCATTACGGCTGGCGATGGCGTTTTGGGTTGTTTGCTAATCCCGTTGAAGGGCCAAGAACCGAATTTCGCTTTGTATTTGTGAGCAGCCCACCCTTTTGAATAATTTTTGATTTCCGTGTAGCCGAGCAGTTCACGATAAAATAATTCTTTTTCGGCGCTGGTGTATTGTGTTGGTTTTTTGTTTTTATTCCCATCCAATTCATGCAGCTCACCACCAATGTGGTCAACATCTGCACGAGGGTTGGGTTTGGCTCCGCAGTTGGGGCAAACAAATGCGCTAGGCGGTTTAAGGTAAGAGCAGGCATGACATTCTTTCGGTAACTTTTCTTTAGGCTCTGCCTTTGCTGGTTTTTTCTTCTCATGTCCCATATCCAATTTGTTGTGGTGAATATCTGTGACGAAGCCAAGCGAAAGTGTGGTATCGCTGTGGTCTAGAATAATACAATCTTCTTTACCCTTAGCTGTACGAAGGCCACGACCAATCATTTGCACATATAAAATTTCTGATCTTGTTGGTCGTGCTAAAATTATACACCGAACATCCCAATCAACGCCAGTAGTTAAAACACCGACATTGCAAACAACTTTAATATCGCCGTTGTGAAAATCTTTTGCAATTTGATTGCGTTCTGGAATATCTGAAAAAGCATCAACATAGCCAGTCCTAATACCAGCAGCCTCAAATTGCTCTTGAATGTTCTTTGCGTGGGTGCGGTTCACAGCAAAACAAATCGTTGGTCTGTTTTCACCCTTTTCAATCCAAGTCGATACAATATCAGCAACCAATGGCTGCTTATCCATTGCATCACCGAGCTGACCAATATCGTAATCGCCAGCAACTGTTTTAACGCCAGTCAAATCTGGATGGGATGGTGCAAAAACTTTAAACTTTGATAAATGCCCCTGTTCAATCAGGTCAGTCATGGTAGTACCAACAATCAAATCGTCCCACAGTTTGCCCATGCTCTTAGCCCAAGGCGTTGCCGTCAGGCCAATAAACGGAATATCTTTCCAATAATCCATTTGCATCCACTTAGCGTAAAACTTAAATTGGACGTGGCACTCGTCGATAATAACCAAATCAACCTTTTGGATAATTTTACGCCGCATCAAGGTCTGCACCGATGCCACCTGAACGTCAGCGTAAAAATTGGTCAGCTCGTGCATGGCCTGAATAACGCCAACATCGTAAATCCCGTTTTCACGGAACCGCTCTACAGTCTGGTCAATCAAACTCAGGCTTGAAACGCAAAACATAACCTTCTTGCCCTTGGCTAAAGCCATGTTGATGATCTCAGCCGCCACTACTGTTTTACCAGCGCCTGTGGGCATTTGGACAACGGGCCGTTTTTTACCCGCTCCAAGGGATTGCCTGAGTTTGAATATTGCCGTGTCCTGATAATCTCTAAGCTCTGCCATATTTCACCTTAACAATAGTTCCGTATATAGTAGCTATTCTAGTATAACTCATCCTCTGGTAGGGTAATCTCTCCCTCTCCCTCTCTCTCTGGTGTAGCATCGTGCAAGCGTGGTGCTAGCATCGTGCTAGCAAATTCAAAAAAACCATTAGAAATTAAAGGTTTAATAGCTAAATCAAAGTCATCAGATGAAATCCGCAACCGAAAGCATAATTGCATAGCTTCCCCCTCTATTAAACCCTCTGGATGTTCGCTTGCTAGCAACCAAAGCATAGGTGCTAGCGCCTTGCTAGCAACAGGCAAACCATGAAAACGAAAGTCATCCAGCAACGATCTGTGAAGTTTTATCCATGGTGGAGAGCGGTGTTTATAGTGCTGGAACTTAGTCCAACCCTTGACTTTTAATCTTATAAAATCATCCATGGATCACCTAATTTTATTGGTTGATCCGATGGGGAAACAAGTTATAATAAACCTGTTATTACATCGGAACACCGCATCTGTTCCGTTATTCAGGGCCATCAAGTTTGCAGCTTGGTGGCCCTTACTTTTACAATTTGCCTCTAAATCTGATTTGCGTCAACCAAATCTTGCGAAGTTTTAATTGTAATTTCTAAAGTTACTTTTCCTGCATCTAATAGTTTCTTAAAGTTTCTTACCCCATGTAGAACAGTCGTATGATCAAAACCACCAGTTCGTTTGCCAATAACTGGCAGGCTTAACGACATATTATTGCGAGCTAAATACCAAATTTCCCACCTTGCCCAGACAATTTCACGCTGTCGGCTTTTTGACATCACCATTTGTTTCGTTAGGCCACGCCTGCGACATACATCATGAACAATATCAAACAGGGCTATTCTCTGATCAGGTTCAATATTGACCACCAGTTTATATTTATCAGTGATAGATAAGATCTTTTTAGGAGCCTGATTAAAAAACTCTTTGAGCTTTTTCTCGGCTAATTCTTCAGCAGATATAGGCGGTGGTACGGGTTCTGGAGGCGGCGGCGGTAGTTTAGGCTTATTCTTTTCAACCTTCATTTGTTCATACCGAGCAGCAGCTTCTGCCATTCTACGCCGCCGAGCTTTGTGTGCCTCATACATTTCTTTTCTGGTTTTATATTCCATATCAGCCCTCCGCTGGTTCAATTTTAATAACAAACGGGTCTCCATCTTTTACCCATTTGGCATTAACTTCTTCGCATAAATGATCATCTTCAATTATGCCTATGGTAACACATAAATCACTTGCCACTTTAATTAAGTTATCTATATCCCTACGCCGTTTATCTGGTCTAACCGCTTGAATATAAAAACGATATTTACCTTTGATTTGGTTAGGTTTTTGCAAACTTGCTTCCCACATAGCCTGCTTTTTCCATACCCTGTACTTTTCACTTAAATACATTTTACCCTTTCCCATCCGCCATAATTGGTTAACGCTGGGTGGATAAGGTAAGCTAAGGTAAATCATTCGGGTGGATATATGTCAGGGCGTATTTCTTGGCGGGGTACGCCAGTCAACCGCTCCAAAATAAGGACGTAATCTACGGGAACCCGCTTCCATTGATAAATGGCTTGGCGAGATAGTTTAAGTTTTTCAGCTATTTCCTTACGGGAATTAGGCGTCGGGAATAGCTTGGCAAATAATTCTGTATTGTTCATGCTTTATCTTTAATGTGTAAATAAGAGTTTGACAAGTGGAAACTTGTGCTATTATATAACGACATGGTTGAAGGGTCTATCACATTTCAAGAGATTATTGATCAAGGTTTATGCCTTGTGCGAAAAGATATATGGGAATGGGGACTTAAAGAATACCACGATGTTATGGAGACAAATGATAAATTAAATCAAGAAATTGAAATACTAAAAGAACGGATAAGGGAATTAGAAAATGCCAAATGATGAAAAACAATATGAAGAACAAATAACTAATTTACATAATGAAATTAAGTTATTGAATATAAAGCTTTCCCTGATGAGGGATATGTTTAAAGCAAATATGGCTGCTTTAACACCAATTCCAGATGAAGTATTAGACAGCCACATTGCTCGTGTAATGGATCTTGCACAAGCACAATACGATAAAGATAATCATACTGAACAATAATATGGAGATGATAAATGCAGATAGATGTGAAAAATCTATTACAGCAATTGGATGCTATGCTTCTTGAATATCCAGAGCTAAAAGATGACGAACAATTACGAAATGATATGTTTGAAGGTTCTACCGATATTAAACAGGTAATTGATCGTATTGTTAGTTCAGAGGCTTACGACAGCCAAATGATTGAAGGAATTGATCAGCATATTGATCAATTAAAAAAACGTAAAGAACGCCTTAAATATCGCACTGAAATAAAGCGTAAAATGATCCAACGAGTAATGGAAATTGGGCGTTTAAGAAAACTTGAAGTTGCATCTGGAACAGTTACTATATCAAGATCAACAGCATCTGTTATAATTACCGATGAAAGCTTGATTGATGATAAATATTGGCGTATTAAAAAGGAGATAAATAAAACGGAAATTAAAAACGATATGAGAGATGGCATAACTGTTAATGGCGCTTTTTTATCGAATGGCGATGAAACAGTTAGAATTACAAGGATATAAATATGTTCACTAAAGATCAAAAAGAACAACTATCAGCACCCCTTAACAAACAATATGTAAAAGAACGTTCTCAATCAAATAGATCGTTTTCGTACATTGAAGGTTGGCACGCTATCGCAGAGGCAAATCGTATATTTGGATTTGATAGCTGGTCTCGTGAAACTTTTGAATGTCGATTGGTAAATGAAAATGCTTGTAAAGTTGGCTCTGCAAAACGGGATGGCTGGAATGTCACTTATATTGCTCGTGTGCGTATTCGCATTGGCGATATTATTAGGGATGGCACTGGCGCTGGTCATGGTAGTGATGCAAATCTTGGGTTGGCTCACGAAAGCGCCATTAAAGAGGCTGAAACAGATGCCATGAAACGGGCTTTAATGACCTTTGGTAACCCATTTGGTCTTGCCCTTTATGATAAAGAGCAAAAAGAGGTTGTTGAAACTTCTTTGGAAGAAACAGAAATAATTAAAAAGTATATAGATGAAATTCAACTAATTAACGATATTGAAATTTTGCGTGGATGGTGGAAAAAAACTTTACCTATACTTATTAAGGCGGGTTATCCATCTACAAGCAAAGAAGCCGACTTTATTCATGCAGCTTGGTTACTGCATGGTAAAAAACTAAAAGCAAACGAAATCGTAGAAAGTAAGGAGTAATGATATGGCACAAAGATATGACGCACTTGTTGTTCGTAAAACAATCGTAAATGATGAAGAAAAATTGTTTTTCACTAAAATTGGAACAATGTTTCAAGGTCGTGATGGCAAAGACCAATTCATGCTTAAACTATCTGCATTGCCAGTAGGTGGTGCTGATGGTGAAGTGTCTATTCTTCTTCGTCCACCAATCGAAAAGAATAACAATTATAGCAAACCATCCGCTCCAGCATCAGATACAGAAGATGGTATTCCCTTCTGATGGATGCTGATAAACCACTTTCTGAGCAGTATCGAATTGTCGCAAAGCGTTGGGTCGATGCCGATACTGCTGCTGAAATGCTAGAACAGACTAAATCGGCTGTGTTAGCTAAAATGATGTCTGATCTTGGCGATATACCAGTTTCCAAGGCTGAGATGAAAGTCAAAGCCTCGGAAGAATGGAGTGCATTTATCATGCAAATGGTTGATGCTCGACAAAAAGCTGCATTGTTGAAAGTGCAACTTGAATACATTAGAATGAAGTTTAGTGAATGGCAGTCGCATGAAGCGACCAGACGCCACGAAATGAGGTTGTGATGCGGTTTATTTTAACAGTCATTATACCCAATGGACGGATGGATAAACCCATTCATCAGGTATTTTGCGAATATCCTGCACAAAGCCTTCAAGAGTTTGTAAAAATACTCAACAGCAGTGATTTTATTATTGTTGATGAGCTTTATTGGGACGCAAACAGTAAAATGTATTACGTCGCAGGGCAAACAGCACTGAACTACAGATTTGTTGGTAAAGTAAAACTATTAATAGATGAATATGGCAAGACGTAGAATATCAACAAAAGAAAGGGTTGCTATTTTTGAACGTGAAGGTGGCATTTGCCATTTTTGCAATCTTAAAGTGCAGCCTGGTGAAGAATGGGACGTCTCTCACGAGATACCACTAGAAATAGGAGGTGAAGATGGTGGAACTAATTTGCGGGTTGCTCATAGGACTTGTCATCGGCATCAAACTAAATCGGTGGATATTCCCAGAATAGCCAAAACCAAGCGCCAAAAAGCAAAGCACTTGGGTGCGGTTAAAAGCAGAAACCCTCTACCAGCTGGCAGGGGGTCAAAATGGAAAAAGAAGATGGATGGCACAGTTGTGCCTAGATAGAAAAGGAAATGGATATGAATTACGCAGACATTATGACAGCAGCAGCAGCAAAATCTAATGATTTATCAAAGACTTATGGGCAACAAGAGTCCATATATCGTAATAGCTCAGTTTTGGCTGGCATGGCAAAAGGAAAAGTAGTAGATTTACATGACACCGCAATGGCGTTGGTAGCTCATAAATATGCAGAGCTGATTGCCAACCCAATGTTAACGGGTAGCTACATTGATTTGATCAATGCTGTTGCCCATGCAGCTACATTTAGTCCGTCATTGGACGATTTGGATGAAGGTATCCAAAAGATCGCCCAAAAATTTGGGGCAAATGGTAGCGCAATCACGGAGTAATCATGAAAAAAGCTATCATTTCTGCGGTACTAGCTGCTCTAGTTTCGTCTTCTGTTGTGTCTATTAGCGAAGAAGAAACAGCTGCTGAGTTCTTCCGTAAGGATCAAGAACGAATGGGCAAAATACACGCAGAAGCTGAGTGCATTATGTTTTGCCAATCATTCTATGGGGAGCAGGATTTTTCTGCTCCCAAAACAAAAGTCACATCAATGATTGTGGCTGAAACTGAACAGAAGATTGGTAAACGTTGGGTAACAACCATGCTATCAATCGCAAAGGTTGAAAGCAGCTACCAATGTAATGCAGTAGGCCCACGCCTTGGTAAGGGCCATCATGGTGAAAGAGCTATGGGTATATTCCAAGTTCTTCCTTCATCGGCTCGTCAGTTAGGTTATTCAGGCTCTAAATCTGAGCTTCTTAGCTGCTCCAAGGGAATTGAAATAGGATTAGCCCACGCAAAACGCTGCCTTGATTGGGGCGTTAAATCACCTGCTGAAATGGCTTCTTGCCATGTGGCAGGGCCAGCTTGGAATTATCCATTAAAGCGCAGACACGAAAACTACAAACGCAAGTATGTAAGTATGGTGCTTCACCGCTCCAGACGTGTTGTAACTGGGGAGTTATATGCGAAGAAATAATAATATATATAAAGATAAAATTATATCTATGTGGCATGAAAACTATACATCAGGCCAAATAGCAAAGGAATTGGGCATCAGTCGTGGCGCTGTCATGGGTGTTGTTCATCGTGAGAAAAATAAAAGTATCATCAAGATACGTCGTGTACCCAAAGTTAAATTAACTCCACGCATACAGGTCGAAAGGCCCAATAAGAAACCTTTTACGCTTCCAAATTATACGAGGCCAAATATGAGGAAGCACGTTAAAAACCCATTACAGGTGGAGTTTGATCTTTATGTGCCACCTCCACCAAAATCTTTGTTTGATTTAGGACCATACGATTGCCGTTGGATACACGATAATGGCGGTTATTGTGGTGATCGGGTCAAACCAAATAAGTCTTGGTGTTGTAAGCACTACGATATTGTATATATCAAAGGATCTAACTTAACCAAAGTAGCAGCATGATATTACAATTAGACCCACCCATACCAGTTGTAACCCCTCATGGGAAAGCATTGGCTCATGTTCTTATTGATTATGGGCCAGAGTACGATTTGGTATGGGTGTGTTTTCAAGACAAAACTGGTCAATGCTGGTCTTTTAATAATAAAGAGATAACAGCTCAAACAAACATAACATTTAATCGTGTTTTAGATAAGAGGGACAATTAATGGCACTAATTAAATTTAGCAACACAGGAAAATTTACAGGTTTTCCTATTTACGTTAATTCAGATCACATTACCGCAGTTTTTGAAGTTCCATCAGAAAATGGCGGAAGCTTAGAAACACACATTTATGGCGGTAATGCTGGCAATGGAGTTGAATGGATAGTCGAGGAAAGTCTTAATGAAGTTATTAAAATGATTTCCAATGCTACGAAATGCCGTTGCCAGTGATGATATAGGTGTCAGTAGCAATGCTTAAAAGGGTTGTCATACCATACTGACCTAATGATCTATTTCCTGTAGTGCCAGCACCAACAAGGTATATCGTAACACCTGTACCCTGATTAATTGTTATTGGGGTAGATGAGTTATTAAAAATAGTGATGTTTTGTCCTACAGATAAAACACCGCTGTTTAAATTAATATTACCGCTAGTAATAACAATCAATTTACCTGCGTCTGTTGAAACAACTGTGTAGGTTGATGATTGGTTATTAATAGGAACAGCACGAACTTGACCAATATTATCAATAAAGGTTCCCTGCGTATCGGTAACATTAGTTCCATCAAAAGTTAATTTTGAAGAACCAGCAAGGATACCATTATTGTTATATTGGATTTGTGTATTTGCGCCGCCAGTAGGATTTGAGATTAATACAACATTAGTTCCATCAGAATAAATGTAGTTAATCACATTGGATGATATAACAACTGTTGAACCGCCACCAACGCTCTTAAATGTAACTGTGTATGTCCCCAATCCAGCAGAAATGCCTGTTGGGTTAATAAACCACATACCACCAACACCAGAGGGAAACTCAAACGTAACATTGTTACTAAGAGTGCCAGATAAATTTATAATTAGGTTTAAATAAACCGATGAAGATAAAACAACAGGCGTTGAGCTTATTGCAACGCTTAATGTATAGACACCACCAAACGCCGCATCAATGGCAGTGAAGTCATTGTTTAAGGGCGTATTCCAACTGCTAGAATTGTAATCTGGCAATGTAAGATTTTTGTTAGTGGTATAGCTTGTCATTTAAGCACCCTAAATGTGTTTGTTGGCAACAGCCAAAGCTTTAGCAACAGCGGTATCATTGGCATTAAGCAATGGCTCAGTGCCTTTGTTAACTTCTTTTTTAGCCCTTTCAGCAAGGCGCATCAAACGATCAACAAGGTGTTGATGACCAACCTTACCACCATGTTTTCGCTCAATTCGTCCACCACGGGCTTCATTGTTATCTTTATTCTCAAAGGTTTGTGATGCAGGACCACTAATTAAAGGGTTAATCGCCTGACTTGTTCCCACAGCCGTACCTCTGGCTTTAAGAGCATTTTGATAACCTGTTTTATACTTAGGTAGCTCAGAAGCAGGAGCAGTTAAAAAGTCACCCATGCTTTTTTCATACGATGGACCTGTACGTCCCAAAACTTTTTCCGCTGCTATGTTAGCTGGTTGAGCTACAGCAGCTTGATATAATTGTTGTACTGGATGTTGTGTAAAAATAGGCTCTCTTGTTTGAGCACTTACGTTAGTTCCAGTATTAACCCTAGAATTATTGTAAGTTGACTCTAAACTAGACGCTGTGTTTTTATAATTTTGTTCACGATTAGCAAGATTAACAAAATTATCTACAGCATCGGGCCCAAAAACTGTTTCAAGTTTGGTTCTAATAACGCTATTTGCATTATTTCCTCCAACTGCCCGTACCAAACCAGACATTTCGGAAGGAGAATTAGTTAAAACGTTATTGACAGCACCTCTAGCTCCAACGATAAAAGCATCACGAGTAACAGGATCATTCATGAGGCTTTGAACTAACTCTGGATGGGTAGCATCCTCTCCCTTAGCAAATAACTTATCGCCACGTTGATTTGCAAACATTTGATCGTAAATGTTGCTATATTTTCCCATTACATCTTCATAACCAGGCACTTGTTTTTTCAACAAATCGGATAAAGAATTTCTAACTGCTGTAACATTGGGATTTTTTGCAGCATTAGGAATAAGGCCAACATTCCCATCTTGATAGCCGTATTTAATCATACGATCTATTGCCACACGAGCATTTTCAAGCCCCTCTGCACTTGTTTCATAAACAGGAGGAGTAGCTGGAGTAGCTGGTATTCGTTCATTACGAATAAAATTGCCAGTCTTAGGATCTATAATTGGATTTACGCTAGGGCCAGTGCCTGGTGTACCCTCTTTATTAACAAGCATACCTCTAATTTTTGTTAAAGCTTGTTTAATGTCACCTTTGGCAGTCGGCAACATATCATCTATTTTGGCTACCACACCTGATGGATCTATGGGAGGCGCATTATCTAGAATTGGCTTTAACTCTCCGCTCAAAACGCCCTTATACCCATTTAGTAATTGGGCCATTTCACGTTCATTAATCGTTTGTTGACCAATGTTTTGATCAACATCAGACATAACACGTTGTGGACGAGCAGCTTCACGCTCTTTTATAGTTGAAATTATACTGTCAGCTGTAGGTGTATTTTGCGCAACCATATCTTGTGCAACACCTTTAAATTCTGGATTATCCAAAACAAGATCACTTGCTGAATTGAATGGCTGCCCAGCTTCCATTAATCTAAGTTTTTCGCCATTGTTAAGAAGAAGTGTTTGCGTACCTCGTGAAAGCTGGTTAAATGCGTCACCTGCGGCATAACTTTCAAGATTTGCAGCAGTTGGGATTACTGGACCAGCTTTACTAAGAATACGACCACCAATAGGCGCAGCTGCACCTAATAAAGTGTTAAAACCCACTTCTGATAAATTTAATGGTTCTTGAGCACCAGCTAAATTTGCTAAATAATTAGTTGCATAAGTACTTGCGCCACCAGCAACCGCACCAGTTAATGGAGCTGAAACAGGGCCACCTGCTAAGGCCGCACCTGCAAAAAATGGCGCAGAAACTAATCCCTTTTCAAGAAATTGTTCTGTGCTTAATTTGTTAATGCCTGGGTAATCCAAATGATATGCTTTTCCATCTTTTACAGCAGTTGGATTGCCATACATATCTGATGAAAATTTAATATCAGGATCATTCTTTTTAAGAATGTTAGCTATACCTTCTGGCGTATTAGCCAATGGAATACCTAAACGGGATGTTGTAGATACATCTGGCATACTCGCTACAGTAGGCAAATCTTCATACTTGCGAGGTGCGGGAACCTCAATTTCCTGTTCCCCACCAGTAGGATTACCCATAACGTCAACATTGGGAACAGTTATTTTTTTAGGAGGTTCTGGTGGCAAGGGTTGGTCTGCACCATACGAAAAGCTTCCACCGCCCAAATCAGATGGGTTTTGAACTTCGCTATCATCGTAAGGGATAAAGTCCATGGTCTTACCTTACACCATAAGTTACAGCAGGAGCCGAAAGCATATTGCTATAGGCATCTTCCATTGAATTGATTTTCTTTAAGTTTTTGAAACTAAACCCAGATTTCTGTGTTTGCGGATCAGTTGCATTATGGTTAACACCTTCAAAAGTAAACATATCACCAGGCCTTAAACCCTTATCTAACAAAGACTTATACATAGGCGTATTTCGTGCCGTTTTTTGATCTGGCATTACATAAACTGCACCTTCAGTCATATTGTTAGTGCTTGGTAAATCTTCACCTTTGAAATTTCCAAGTAAGTTACCAGCCGATTGAACAAACAATTGAGGTGGATTTAATGTGCGGAATTGTTGTTCAAACGCATTAAAGTTTCTTGCGCCTTTTGCATAAGCAGTTTGCCATTCTTGATTAAGTTTATCTTGATAAAGCAAACCAGCTAAACGTGATTGCACAACTGGATGGAAAGCTCCTGTTGGCATATCAACATTTGGCGTATTTTGAGATGTTACAATCTTAAATTCGCCTTGGGTTGTTTTTGCAAAAGAATTAGCTGTTTTATCAATAGCTGCATCAATTGAATTTTTGAGCAGTGTTTGAGCAGCAGCTGTATCTTTTTCAGACATGATCTGATCTGCAATATTTCCTAAACCAAGTCCACGAGCTTGGTTTGCAAGTGTAGCCCTATCAGTTGACATACCTTGAGTTTGAATTTGTTTAGCGGCTGCTGCTAAACGAAGGTAAGATTGAATACCTTCAGGTGTTCTTTGGGCTGCTTCCCTGAAATCTTTTTCAATTGGGGCATTAAGAGCTTGCGCATCAGCAATAACTTTGTCTTGACCTTTTGCAACGTGGTTGGCTTGCAACATTTCAGGGTCAGGTGCATATCCACCAGAATTAGTATAGCCAAGATTAGGAGATGCTAATTTTACAGCTCCTGTGTTAGGATCAATAGTTCCTCTTGGTGTTTGATCAGTAATTGGCGGAGGAGCATCAACTTGGGGTGCTGGATTGGATCTGGAATAATACTCAGTTCCCTGTTGTGTAACACGGGGAGTGTTAACAATTTTACCTAATTGAGTTTGATAAACTTTTAATTGCTCAGTATGTTGTGCGCCAGTTGGATTATTGGCATTAAGAGCAGCCATTCGACGCTCATAAGCAATACCATCTTGCAAACTATTGGGATCATCTAAGCGAACTGCATCAGGTCCACCTTTAGATGGATCTGGTATATAAGCTCCTGTTGATGGAGCATTTGCTGGCGCAACAGCAGCTGATGAAGCAGTAACTGGCTGCTCTTGGGTTCCCTCAACGGCACGAGGTTTTAATTGAACAGCTGGATTTGCTGTTGAAGATTGACCTTGCTGTTGTTGTGTTCCTTGATTGAATGAGGATGGTGGTTGAATTTTGCCGACACCTCCACCAAACAATTGTTGTTGGAAACCAGACATCATTTGCTGATACTGATTAACGGGAAGATTATTTCCACTTATTTTATCAGTATAACCAGTTATGTTACCCCCAAGGTCATATTGAGGCACATATCTATCTTGGAAGAACTTATAAGCCTCAATGTTTTTGCCTTGTTGCTCAATTTCTTGTTGGCGAAGCTGACGATAGCTTTCAATACCTGTCCCAAGACCTGTACCAACCGCTCCAAGGAATGTGCGGTTAGGTGAAGCAAACATACCACCCAAGAAACCTAGAGCTGCTAATTGGCTATCTGTAAGGCCCGTATCTGGATCATAAGAGAATAACTTACCAATACCTTTGCCCACATTACCTAAACCTGATGTGACGCTATCAACGGCATTTGATGAAATATCACCAAGCGTTTTACCCGCAGGTGATGGGGCATTATCTTGGTCAGGAGTTGGGCCGCTAATAAATCCTTTGCCACCACCCAAATCAACTTGATTTGATGGAGCGGGGGCAGGAGCAGGCGAAGCATCATTAAGCGTAGTGGTATTGGAAGCATAACGTGCACCGCCAAGACCGCCAGTTGGAGCTGAAGCTTGATCGGTTGTATCTGCGTTATCAAAGTTTTTATTAAATTTAGCTACATAAGCAGGCATTGTTGTGCCAAGAGGATCTTGCCTGTTAGCTGCTTGAGATATTGGACGACCAGTGAACCAAACTGACGCAGCATCTTGTGGATTGCCAAATTTTTGTAAATTTTTGCCAAAATGATAACGGAACGTAGCATCTTGAGCTTCTGGGCTTGCAAGAAATTCTTCTTTTGTAAGAGGCTGACCAAGAGCTTCTTTAGTCCAAGAAGGAATGTTTGAACCCATAACTTGATGTGCACCATAACCATTATCAATTGTGCCATCTTTACGCTTAACGTCAGGTCCAATGGCTTTATAATTACCATCGGGGCTACCGCTTTCAATTGTTTTAATAGCTCGATCAGCACGATTTAAAATGTCATCAGTCGGCGATGAAACCAGATCACCTTGTGGAGCATTAATAGCATTAGGATCAATAGAAGGTGAAATTGAGGCGCTATTATCATCTGTAGTAGGTAGCAACCCACCACCGCCAGCTGTTGCATAACCTTGTCTGTTGCCAGCAAGACCACCTGATGCAAAATGACCACGATGTGCCGCATCATCAGTTGCTGTTTTATAATTAACAAGTTTTAATCCGTGTGATTTGGAAACAGCATTAGGATGTTGCTTTTCAACATTTTGAGCAATCAAACCAATTTGATAGCTGTCTTCGCCCTTATAACGAAATTTATAAATAGGCTGACCATCAAATGTTCTACCAACTTCTTGAATGTTGTGTTTAAGATTTTTGTCAGAAAGCGAGAACAACGATACAGCAGGACCAACTAAAGATAATGGATTGAAACCGCCGCCGCCTCCGCCACCACCACCGCCGTGAGGCTGTAAGGACTCAAATTCTCTTTGATCTGCCCTTGCTTCATCTTCACCATCTTGAAGTACAGAATTAGGAACAATGTTGTCAGCACTTTGATATGGGAGAATTGAAGATTCACCACCATCAGCAAATTTATTACGCATAAATCCGCCACGAGCA
>Ga0208874_1000209_pt1 | contig 22256 bp, 21 predicted proteins | sample CryBogCBH10Oct08_FD_184604 | JGI IMG/M metagenome (GOLD analysis project Ga0208874, IMG submission 184604) | Freshwater microbial communities from Crystal Bog, Wisconsin, USA - CBH10Oct08 (SPAdes) (version 2) | ecosystem: Environmental > Aquatic > Freshwater > Lake | place: Crystal Bog... | reverse complement strand
CCCATTGTCCAAAATTCCCCACTGCTGCCTCCCGTAGGAGTCTGGGCCGTGTCTCAGTCCCAGTGTGGCTGGTCGTCCTCTCAGACCAGCTACAGATCGCAGGCTTGGTGAGCCTTTACCTCACCAACTACCTAATCTGATATCAGCCGCTCCACTCGCGCGAGGTCTTGCGATCCCCCGCTTTCATCCGTAGATCTTATGCGGTATTAGCGTAACTTTCGCTACGTTATCCCCCACGATTGGGCACGTTCCGATACTTTACTCACCCGTTCGCCACTCGTCGGCTTAACCCGTTACCGTTCGACTTGCATGTGTAAGGCATGCCGCCAGCGTTCAATCTGAGCCAGGATCAAACTCTACAGTTCGATCTTGATTTTTTTTCGCTCCACACCTCTCAGTGCAGAGCAACTCATAAAAACGGAATTGAAGTGAACTTCACTTCTATTCTCATGAGCGTTTAAAGTGACTAATCTCTTAGCCACGAGTTCCAAAGAACTTGGCAACTCTTTCCTTCAAACGCCCACGCTTATCGGCTGTAAATTTTTAATGAACCCACAAAAAACAAAGCCTCGGAATTAACCTTAACCCCATCTCTTGCTAAACCCCGCTGCGATCAGCGAAGCCCTCTACTATAACACCAGTTTTAATCCCCAGAACAAAAAGATCAAAAAATTTAAAAACTTTTAAAAACTTTTTTCTCTCCCGCTCAACACCCAAACCCGCATCAAGTCCCTCACCACTTTTAAGCAGCGAAGCCCTCGACTATAACACCAAGTTTCAACACAACACAAGTATTTTTAAAGAAATGTGACAAACGGTCGCCACCAACCCCAGGGGCAGGGGGGTTAAGCCTCTTTAGAGGCAGTTTGCAGATACGACACAAGCGCATCAATGTACAACGCAGCCACGTTGCAACCGGTTTGTTGTTGGATTTCCTGGAAGCAGGTCGGGCTGGTGACATTGATTTCTGTGACGCATGAACCAATCACGTCGACGCCCACCAACAACAGGCCGCGGGCCATCAAGACAGGCCCCAAGGCCTCACCAATTTGTCGATCGAGCTCTGTCAAAGGGCGCGCCTGTCCTCGCCCCCCCGCCGCCAAATTGCCTCGCACTTCACCCCCTTGAGGGATGCGCGCCAAGCAATAGGGGACTGGCTTGCCACCAATCAACAAAACACGTTTGTCGCCGTCCACAATTTCGGGCAAATAGCGTTGCACCATCACCGACGTTGCGCCTTCTTGATTCAGGGTTTCAATGATGCTGCCCAAGTTCATGCCGTCAGGACCGACGCGAAAAATACCCATGCCGCCCATGCCGTCCAAGGGCTTCAAGATGATGTCTTTGTGTTCAGCATGAAAGGCCCGAATGGCTTTTTCATCTCGCGTCACCAAGGTGGGGCCAATCCATTCTGGGAACTCCAAAATAGCCAGCTTCTCGGGGTGCTCACGCAAAGCCTTTGGACTGTTTAAAACCCGAGCCCCTTCACGTTCCGCCTGTGTCAGCAAGTGGGTGGTGTAGAAAAACTCCATGTCAAAGGGCGGGTCTTTGCGCATCAGCACGGCGTCAAAATCGGCCAAGGCCTGGGGTTGTGCAGCCTCTGCTTCAAACCAGCTCACCTGACTTATCGTCTGGCCGTGGGCCTCATCCGTCAGGCGTATCCGTCTGGCCATTGCGGTGACGCGCTGGCCTTGCTGCCAAGAGAGGTCTTGGGGCTCACAGGCCCAAATTTCATGACCCCGGGCTTGCGCTTCCCGCATCATCACAAAGGTGGTGTCTTTGTGGATTTTGAAAGACTCAATCGGATCTGCTACAAATAAAAACCGCATCAAAGAAATCCTTCTGCTTCGGCGTTCGGATCGGTCGCTTCCAGCTCATAGCTGACCGCCAACATGGCCAAGCGGGCCACCACGCCATACATATAAAACCGATTGGGAACACTCGCACCTGGCTTGTATTCCGGGTCAGGCAAATGGCTGCTTCGCTCAAAGGCCAAAGGCAAAAACAGCGGCGCATCGACTTGCCACGTGGCCGAAGCATCCGCTTGCGCCTGAACCTTGTAAAAGCCCCCCACCACATAACGGTCCATGGTGTAGACCACCGGCTGGGCCAAGCGGTCATTCACACGCTCTTGGGTCATCACGGCCTCTTGCAACACCAAGCCCGCGGAGAGGTCGATGTCATCGCCATGCTCGGCCTCGACCTTGGCCAATAAAGCACCCAAGCCGGCACTCTGGCTGATCGCCAGGACGCCCCCCTTGCCACGGCGGCTGTTGCATTTGAGCTCCACCACCGCTTGTTCGTGAATGCCGTAGTCTTTGTATTTACGACGAATCTTTCCGAGGAGCGCGTCGACCTTTTCGCCCAGCAACTCGACATTGGCAGCGTTCGAGGCGGTCAATGTCGGCAACAGCTCGTACAAGGGGTTGATCAGCCAGGGGTCAATGCCAATCAGCTTGGCAAAGCGCTTGGCGATTTCATCGTACGCAGACAAGAAACGGCTGTTCAACCGCGATGCGTCAGCGGCATGCAAAGGCGGCAACAGGTTTTGTTCGTGCAACTCCTCCAAAATGCCAGGCACCCCTGTGTCCAACGATTGATTCAAAAGAATGGTGCAGGGATCAAAATTGGCCAAGCCCAAGCGGCGGGGGTCCCGGGCTGCAGGCTCGAGCGTGATGGATTGGCCATCGGGCAACACCAAGGTCTGCGCTTGGGTCAATTGTGGATTGATCGAGCCAAACCGAACATTCAAACCGGCCAGCTGAAATACCCGCTTGAGTTGCAGTAAATTGCTCAAATAAGAGCTCTTGCGCCAAGCATCTTCTGTCGCTTGATTGCTGGGCACAATCAGCAGGTTCTTGGCTTCGGGACAAATTTTTTCGATGGCCGCCGTGCCGGCTTGAACCGCCAGAGGCAGCACCTCCTCGCTCAGATGGTTCCAACCGCTGGGGAACAAGTCGCTGTAAATGGGGGCCAATTTATAACCCGCATTGCGCACATTGACGGCACCATAAAACGGCGGCGTGTGCTCCATCCACTCCAGCCGAAACCAGCGCTCGATGGCGGGCATGCCATCCAAAATGCGCTGCTCTAGTTCGTTGATGGGCCCTTGAAGGGCGGTGGCCAAGTGGGGAACCATGACCGCTTTAACCCCGCACTTCGCCTTGGCCCAGAACCACCCATTTCAGGGAGGTCAGGCCTTCCAAACCGACCGGACCTCGGGCATGGAATTTATCGGTGCTGATGCCGATCTCGGCACCCAGGCCATATTCAAAACCATCGGCAAAACGCGTGCTGGTGTTGACCATGACGCTGGACGAATCGACCTCGCGCAAAAAGCGCTGCGCATGCACATGGTCGGTCGTCAGAATGGCATCGGTGTGGTGTGAAGAATAATGGTTAATGTGGGCAATGGCCTCATCGACGTCAGCCACCACTTTGACGCTGATGATGGGCGCGAGGTATTCCTCAAACCAATCTTGCTCGGTGGCGCGCACGCAATTCAAACCCGGCACTTTCGACAAAATCGCTTGCGACTCGGTGTCGCAACGCACCTCGACGCTCTTGCTGGCAAACACCTCGCCGATGCGGGGCAAAAAGGCGGCAGCCACCCCTCGCGCCACCAACAAGCTTTCGCTGGCATTGCAGGGGCTGTATTTTTGCGTCTTGGCGTTGTCGGTGACTTTGACAGCCAAGTCCAAATCGCAGGGGTCGTCCACATACGTGTGGCAATTGCCATCCAAGTGCTTGATAACAGGCACCTTGGCCTCGCGGCTGATGCGCTCGATCAGGCCCTTACCCCCACGCGGAATGATCACGTCGACAAACTGGGGCATGGTGATCAGATGCCTCACGGCCGCTCGGTCTGTGGTGGGCACCAACTGAACCGCATGCGCTGGCAAACCGGCCTGGCTCAGCGCCTTTTGCACCAAGGTCGCCAGCGCCTTGTTTGATTCAATGGCCTCAGAGCCGCCACGCAAAATGCAGGCATTGCCACTCTTGATGGACAAGCTGGCGGCCTCGATGGTCACATTCGGGCGGCTTTCAAAAATCATCCCAAAAACGCCCAAAGGCACCCGCATCTGCCCCACACGAATGCCCGAAGGTTGTTGCTTCAGGCCTTGAATGTCACCAATCAATTCGGGCATCGCCGCCAATTGCTCGCAGCCCTGGGCGCACGTTTCAATCACCCTGGGGGTGAGCTTGAGACGGTCGACCATGGGTTCAGCCAAGCCTGCCGCGCGGGCGCGGTCCAGGTCATGGGCATTGGCGATCTGCAAGGCGTCAACGGACTCGCGCAGCCATTGCGCCAGGGCCCTCAGGGCTCGGTTTTTGGCACTGGCCGAGGCTTTGGCCATGGCCGCAGAAGCGACCCGTGCTTGTGCGCCCAAGGTCAAAACCTGTTGTTCAAGGGTGTTGTCGTGTTCAGTGGCGTTCATGGGTTGATTTTCCTTTTTTTTAGGGCGGCCGCACAAAGCCGCCCCAAGCGGCTGGCCAAGCGGTGCAGCGCTTGCCAAGAATCCGAGGGCCAGTCAGGCCGTTTAAGGCCCTTCACAATGCCGTCGACCCAATGGGCTTCTTGCAGCAAACGATTGAGCTGGGCTGCATTGAGTTGGGGAATGAGGCGCTCGAAGAGCCTCTCTTTGTCGCCCCAAACGCGCTGTTCACGCAGCACCATTGGCAAAGGGCGACCAGCCAATACAGCCTCTTTAACGCGGCGCAAAGCGCGGATGTCCTCGCTCAAGGTGTAATGCACCAACACCTCGGCCACGCCCTCGGCGCGCAAACCGTCGAGCATGCGTTGCGTGCGCGTCAACTGGCCACTCAAAACCGCTGGGCTGAGTTTAAAAACGTCGTATCGGGCCACATCCATGACCGCCTGCTCCACCTGCTCGAGGCTCAACTCGCCGGGCGGATAAAGCAGCGCCAGCTTTTGTACCTCTTGGTGCGCGGCCAACAAATTGCCCTCCACCCGGTCGGCAAAGAACTGCAAGGTGCGTTGACCCGCATCGCCCGACGCCACACGCTGACCATTGGCTTGTAAACGCTGCGCCAGCCAATTGGGCAAGGCCGTGCGCTCAATCACATCGGTTGCAACAGTCACCCCGTTTTGCTCGAGAGCAGAAAACCAGGCCGTGCTTTTCGTGGCTTTGTCCAAGCGCGGCAAAAAAATCAAGGTCACCGTGCTGTCGTCTTGGGCCGCGCCCTCTGCGATCTGCTGCAACACCGGACTGCCGTCCTTGCCTGGCTTGCCTGAAGGAATTCGCAGTTCGATCAGCTGCCGCTCAGAGAACAAATTCATTGAACCGCCGGCGGCCAACACTTCTGACCAGTCGAAGCGCCCTGCCACCGTGAAAACATGGCGTTCCGCCACGCCTTGGGCGCGCGCAGCTGCGCGAATTGAATCGGCGCCCTCTTGTTGTTGGAGTGGCTCGTCGCCATGAAACGTGTAGAGCGAGCGCAAGCCTTTGGCCAAATGCCCAGAAAGTTGTTGCGAGGCCACTTGCATGATGCTGGCCTAAATATCGCCCAACTTGGACAGGCGCAACAACATTTGGCGAACCACATCCGTCTGCATGCTTTTGTAGGTAATGGCCACCACCGATTCTTCAGCCAAGGCTTGTGAGTTGTTGTAGGAAATGATGCGTTGTTGGAGCAATTCAACCGGGGGCATCAATTCATCGCCTTGTAAATTTCGCACCTTAAAGCGAACCCGAATGCGCAATTGGTACTCGCGCACCTGCCCGGTGGCGTCAAGCACCATGGCCACTTTTTCACGCACATCGGTCAGCAAGTCCAGCACCACTTGGGCCTGGTTCAATTGACTGGCCTCGCGCAGCACCTTCACCTTGCCACCCGCTTCTAACGTGGCTTGCAACTCATTCACCAAGGCGGAATTGGGCGCCCCATTGATGAACAAAGCTTGAAAGGGGTACACCGGGTCTTGCCTTAGCTTGAACCCACAAGCACTCAGCAAGGCGCTGCTTCCCAGCGCCAGGGTCATTGCCCCCCATGTGCTCCCTTGAAGGAAGTGGCGGCGCTGAGAATTCAAGGCAGTCATCTGAATATTTCCGAAATGGCTTACAAGACCAAGTTGACCAAGCGACCCGGCACCACAATGACTTTTTTTGGCGCTGCGCCAGCGGCCGCTTTTTGCCAGGACTCGCTGGCCAGGGCAGCCGCTTCAATGGCGTTTTTGTCGGCCGTGGCGGGCACCAAGACTGAACCCCGCAACTTGCCGTTGATCTGCAACATCAACTCAATTTCATCTTGTTGCATGGCACGAGGATCGACCACGGGCCAAGGGGCGTCCAGCAACTCGCCCAGGGCTTGGTCATACCCCAATCCTTGCCAAAGCGTGTGGGCAATGTGCGGCGTCGCTGGGTACAAGAACCGCAACAACAAACCAAAGCCTTCTGCCAGGACCGCTTGAGCCCCTGGTTCTTCCAAGGCCTTGAAATCTTCCAGTGCATTGAGCAATTTCATCGCGCCTGAAACCACGGTGTTGTATTGCATGCGTTGGTAGTCGTAATCGACTTGCTTGAGCACGCTGTGGCTTTCCAAACGCAAGGCTTTTGCGGCCTTGCTCAATTCAATTTGGCTGAAATCGATGTTTGCGTATGGGGAAGTTAAGGAGGGTGCACCGCTGGTGCTGCCCCTCAGGCCTTGCAACTTCAGACCAAAGTTCCACACCCGGCGCAAGAAACGGTAACTGCCTTCGACCGCGCCGTCGTTCCACTCCAAAGTGGCCTCGGGTGGGGCCGTGAACATGGTGTAAAGACGGGCGGTATCGGCGCCGTATTTTTCAATCAGGTCTTGCGGATCGACGCCATTGTTCTTGGACTTGGACATCGTGCCCACGCCTTCGTAATCAATGGGCGTCCCGACGGGCAGGCCATCGACGGCATTTTTGAGCTTGGCGCCGATGACCTTGCCACTTTCATCGAGGACGTGTTCAACGTCGTGCGGCCAAAAATACTCTTTGCCGCCCTTGTCGGTTCGGCGCGAATAAATGTGGTTGAGCACCATGCCTTGTGTCAGCAGCTTGGTGAAGGGCTCGTCCACTTGGACCAAGCCTCGGGCTTCAGAATCGCCGGGGCCCTTCACTTGGATATCGCGCATGACCTTGGTCCAAAACCGCGCATACAGCAAGTGCAAAATGGCGTGCTCAATCCCGCCAATGTATTGGTCCATGCCGCTGCCACCCGTTGCAGCTTGCTGATCCCGCATCCAATAGTCTGTGCCCCCCGCCACCATGGCCTCTGTGTTTTTCGGGTCGCAGTAGCGCAGGAAGTACCAAGAGGAATCGACGAAGGTGTCCATCGTGTCCGTTTCACGGCGAGCGGGTTGGCCGCAGATGGGGCACGTCACACCGGCGTGAAAACCCGCGTGCTTGACCAGCGGGTTGCCTGACCCATCCGGAATGCAGTCTTGGGGCAACACCACAGGCAAGTCTTTTTCGGGCACCGGTACAGCGCCGTGTTCATCACAGTGGATGATGGGGATGGGGGTGCCCCAATAGCGTTGGCGACTGATGCCCCAATCGCGCAGACGCCAAGTCGTTTTTTTCTCCCCCAAGCCTTTGGCAGCCAAGGCCTCGGCCACCTGGTCCACGCAGGCTGCAAAGCCCAGGCCGTCGTAGGCGCCGGAATTGATCATCACACCGCGCTGCTTGTCGCCGTACCAGTCTTGCCACTGCGTTGAATCGTAAGTCTCCCCCGCTACTTGCACCACTTGCTTGATCGGCAGTTGGTACTTCAGCGCAAAAGCAAAGTCTCGTTCGTCGTGCGCGGGGACGCCCATCACGGCGCCGTCGCCGTAGCTCATCAAAACATAGTTACCGACCCACACTTCGACCTGTTCGCCAGTCAAAGGGTGCGTCACAAACAAGCCGGTTGCCAAGCCCTTCTTTTCTTGCGTGGCAAGCTCGGCTTCGGTGGTGCCGCCGCTCTTGCACGCTTCGATGAATGCAGCCAGGGCGGGTTGAGTGACAGCGGCGTGTTGGGCAAGCGGGTGTTCTGGGGCCACTGCACAAAAGGTCACGCCCAAGATGGTGTCGGCGCGCGTGGTGAAGACGAACAACTTGCCGTCGCCAATCAACTGGCCATCGCTGCCACAGATGTCGTGGGGAAAAGCAAAGCGAACGCCGCTGGATTTGCCAATCCAGTTTTCTTGCATCAAGCGCACGCGGTCGGGCCAGCCGGTGAGGGTCGCTTTGTCGCCGCCGAGTTGCACATGGTCCAACAACTCCTGTGCGTAGTCGGTGATCTTCAGGTAATAGCCGGGGATTTCTCGTTTTTCCACCACCGCGCCGGTTCGCCATCCTTTGCCGTCAATCACCTGCTCGTTGGCCAAAACCGTTTGGTCCACCGGGTCCCAATTCACCACTTGGGTTTTGCGGTAAGCAATGCCTTTTTCAAGCATTTTCAGGAACAGCCATTGGTTCCATTTGTAGTAGCTTGGATCACAGGTGGCGACTTCGCGGCTCCAGTCGATGGCCAAGCCCATCGCCTGCATTTGCTTCTTCATGTAGGCAATGTTGTCGTAGGTCCATTGCGCAGGAGGCACCTTGTTTTTCAAAGCGGCATTTTCGGCGGGAAGGCCAAAAGCATCCCAGCCCATGGGCATCAGCACGTTGTAGCCCTTCATGCGCAGGTAGCGCGTGAGCATGTCGTTGATGGTGTAGTTGCGCACATGGCCCATGTGCAGCTTGCCGCTGGGGTAAGGCAGCATGGAGCAAGCGTAAAACTTCTTTTTGTCGGCTTGCTCGGTCACGCGGTAGACGTCGCGGGCGGTCCAATGGTTTTGAGCGTCGCGCTCGACCTCGATGTGGCTGTATTTTTCTTGCATGAAAGACCTGGTAGCGGGAACAGAGGCGGGCGAAACGGAAAATAGCCCGCGCTGAATGAACAATCAGTGGATTTTAGAGCCCGCGCCCTTCGACGGCGGTTGAGCCGGCTCGGTAACAAAGCCAATGCGCGACAAACCCGCTTTTTGCGCCAAGCCCAAGACGACCACCACCCGGCCATAAGGCACGGCGGCGTCGGCGCGAAGACGCAACTCAGTCTCAGGGTCTTCTTGCGCCGCTTGGGTCAGCTGAACCGCCAAGGCCCCATCCTCGATGATTTTTTGGTTCAAATACAAAACCCCTTGGGCGTCCAAAGACAACATCAGCGGAGGCGTTTGCGTTTGACCGGGCGGCGTCTCCGGCGTGGCTGCGTTGGTTTGGGGCAACGCCAACTTCAAGCTGCTGGCCAACAGCGGAGCCGTCATGATGAGAATCACCACCAACACCAACATCACATCCACCAAGGGGGTGATGTTGATGTCGCTCATGGGCTTGGGCGGCTTGGGGCGCTCAAATTGGGCGAAGGCCATGGACTAAATGGGTTGACCGAAGTCACGCAAATCGTGGGCAAAGCCTTCTAAAGCGGCCTCTATTTGACCAATCCAGCGCCCGAGGACATTGAAAGCCAGCACGGCGGGAATGGCCACCGCCAAACCCGCGGCGGTCATGACCAAAGACTCGCCTACGGGCCCCGCCACCTGATCCAGACTCAAGCTGGACACATTGGCCAACCCCGTCAGCGCATGAAAAATGCCCCACACCGTGCCCAGCAAACCCACAAACGGCGCAATCGAGCCGACGCTGGCCAAGACCGTTTGACCCCAATTCAAATTCCCAGAGACGTATTGCAAAGCCTCTCTTAGGTGCCGGTTCAGTTGGGCCAAGACGCCGGTTGATTCGCCCAAAGACGGGTTGTTTTGTAGGCGTGATTCGTTTTGGGCACTTTGCCCGCTTTGAACCTTTTGCATGGCCACCGCTGCCACCAAGGGGCGCACGGTGTTGCAACGGTCAAACACCACCAACGCTTGCTCAGCTTGCTGAAGTGAGCCGGCTTGCCAAAAGGCCGCCACGCAGCGCGGCACATCGGCACGCGCTCTTGCCAACCACCAAAATTGACGCAGTATCACGACCCAACTGGCAATCGACATGATTAGCAGAATCAGGGCAATCAGCCGAGTCAACGCGTCGCCGTGGTTGAAGAAGTCCATCGTGAAGCCAGCCGAGTCAGGTGTTCAAACCCAAAACGTCAAACATGTCGAACAAACCGGTTTTTTGTTGGGCCAAGAAACGAACCGCTCGCATGCTGCCTTGGGCATAGGTGGCGCGGCTGGCGGATTTGTGGGTGATTTCAATGCGCTCGCCGGTGCCCGCAAACAAAACCGTGTGATCACCCACGATGTCGCCGCCGCGAATGGTGGCAAACCCAATGCTCGAGGGATCGCGCTCGCCCGTCACGCCTTCACGGGCATAGACCGCGCAGTCTTTCAAATCGCGCCCCAAGGCAGAGGCGATGACTTCGCCCATTTTCAAAGCCGTGCCCGAGGGCGCATCGACTTTGTGTCGATGGTGGGCCTCAATGACCTCAATGTCATAACCGGTCGACAAAGCGCGAGCGGCCATGTCCAACAACTTCAGGGTGACGTTCACGCCCACGCTCATATTGGGCGCCATGACGATGGCGATGTCTTGGGCGGCTTCTGCGATTTGGGCCTTCTGTTCTTCCGTGAAACCGGTCGTGCCAATCACCATCTTCACGCCCAATTGCCGGCATACCGCCAAATGCGCCAACGTGCCTTCGGGGCGCGTGAAGTCAATTAAATATTGGGCGTTTTGAAGGCCTTGTTGTAAATCCGAGGTCACCAAGACGCCGCTGTCTCGCCCTAAAAAGGCCGTCGCATCCGAGCCCAAAGCGGGGCTGCCCGGGACATCCAAGGCGCCCGCTACTTGTGCGTCGCCGGACGCCAAAATAGCCTCCAACAACATGCGTCCCATGCGGCCAGAAGCGCCGGCCACCGCAATTGACAATGTTGGCAATGATGACAATGAGGAGTGCTCCATAAAATTAACGCGCTGCTGGCTCTAACGGGGGATAAGGGGTCTGCGTCACGGCCGGGGCACTCTCGACCTCCACCGATTTGGGCAAGGGGAATTTCTGCAACGCCTCGTCTGCCGCCTTCAGCGGAGGGGGTTCAGGTGGTTTTTTGCGGGGGTCTAAGCGACTGACGAAATCAACTTCGGTGGGCATGTCATCGCCGGCCACGTGGTCAACGGCATCGCCGTCGAAAAAAACCGTGAAACGCCTGGAAATGGCCTCAACCCCTTGGCGTTGAATGGTGAAAACATAGTCCCAGCGGTTGTTGTGAAAGGGGCTGATCAACAGCGCGGTGCCCAAAATCTCTCGGGTCTGCTGACGGCTCATCCCAGGCTTGATGGCTTCAACCTGCTCACGCGACAGAAAGTTGCCCTGCACGACTTCAACCTTGTAAGGGGTGAGTTGGTCAGCCAGTTCTGCGGTGGACTTGGCCAGATCAACGCTGTAAGTGCCACAAGCTGACAAGCACAAATTCAGTCCAACCAGCCCCCCTGCCAAGAAGAGCCAGCGGGTACCACGATGAGAAAAAACAGGCATGTTGAACCGTGTAAGGATATGATGATTCATTGTAGCGGTAGAGCTGAAAGTGCCTGCATGTCAAAAAACGATGGACTCAAAAACGCCGGGCTGAAAGCCACCTTGCCCCGACTCAAAATTTTGGAGTTGTTTCAAGGCAGCGAACAACGGCATTTGAGCGCCGAGGAGGTCTTCAGAACCCTGCTGTTGGAGCACACCGACATTGGTTTGGCCACGGTTTATCGGGTCTTGACCCAATTCGAGCAAGCCGGCATTTTGAGTCGCAGCCATTTTGAAAGCGGCAAAGCCATTTATGAGCTGAACGAAGGCCAGCACCATGACCACTTGATTTGCACCGAATGCGGGAAAGTGGAAGAATTTTTCGACGCCGAAATCGAGCAGCGTCAACAAACCATCGCCGCCCATTTGGGCTGGCTCATGCAAGACCACGCGATGTCCCTTTATGGCCTTTGCCAAGCCTGTCAGACCCGCCAGAAAACGACTTAATCCTTAGCCTTCCATGGCAAGGCGTTGACGCGACACAAACTCTTGGTAGGTGTCAATGCCACGCAACTGCAAAATCGTGTTGCGCACGGCCGCCTCCACCAGCACCGCAATGTTGCGCCCTGCGACCACTTGAATCACCACTTTGCGAACCGGCACGCCGAGCACATCTTGCAGCAAGGGCTCCGAAGGCATGCGCTCGTAGTCGCGTTCAAGGGTTTCTTTGCGTACCAAATGAACAATCAATTTGAGTCGCATTTTTCGGCGAACTGCGGTTTCCCCAAAAATGGCGCGGATGTCCAGCAAGCCAATGCCGCGGACCTCCAGCATATTTTGAAGCAGCTCGGGGCAGCGGCCTTCAATCGTGGTTTGGTTGATGCGGAAAAGGTCGACCGAGTCATCGGCCACCAAACCATTGCCGCGTGATATCAGCTCCAAACCCAGCTCGCTTTTGCCCAAACCTGATTCGCCCGTGATCATCACGCCCAAACCCAAAATGTCCATGAACACACCGTGCATCGAGGACCGATCGGCAAAGTGCTTGGACAAATACGCCCGCAACACATCGATCACAAAAGCCGAGGGTTGCGCCGTCGAGAACATCGGGATTTGAGCCCGCTCACACATCGAGACCAAGGCATCGGGGGCGGTTTGGCCGTCGGCCAAAATCAGCACGGGCGGCTCGAGCGTGACGATGCGAGAAATGCGGCGCGCACAATCGGCTGGCGTGGCATTCGTGAGGTAAGCCACCTCCCGCTCGCCAAGGAGTTGCACGCGGTAGGGGTGGATGTAATTGAGATAGCCCACCAAATCGGCGCCTGACCGAGCCGATCGAACGGCCACTTCGTCAAAGCGCCGTTCTGAGGCGCCCAAGCCGGCGATCCACTGCCAGTGCAAGGTGCTGCGAAAACTTTCAAAAAGAACGTCAGCACTGACCGCATTGGGCTTCATGGGCGGCTCTCGGGTTTAGTTGCGCAATTCAGAACGCCAATCGGCAATTGTCTGGTGCAGCAGGGCTGCATCTTCACAGGCTTTCAGGCGTTCTCGCAAGGTCGAGTCGCTGAGCAGTTCAGCAATCTCAGACAAGATCTCCAAGTGTTTTTGGGTGGCCGCTTCAGGCACCAGCAAAAAGATAAGCAATTTAACGGGTTGCTCATCGGGCGCGTCAAAACCAATGGGTTCGGCCAGCTGAAAAACAGCGGCCATGGGCGCCTTAAGGCCCTTGATGCGGCCATGAGGAATGGCCACCCCGTGGCCCAATCCGGTGGAACCCAGGCGCTCACGGGCAAATAAACTGTCCGTGATGAGCGCCCTGTTCAGGCCATGCTGGCTTTCGAACAGCAGGCCGGCTTCTTCAAAAGCCCGTTTTTTGCTCGTCGCGTCGAGGCGAACAAGCACTTGGGCGGCTGGCAAGATGGTGGCTAAGCGATTCATGTTACGGCCGCATTATGCACCGCTGGCCAACGGCTTCGCCAAGCCACCCCCGATCGGTGTCACCGGACTTACATCAAGCGTTTTGGCGCCTCGTGGTGGTGGGCTTGGATGCGGTCTTTGTACTTGACCACTTGGCGGTCGAGCTTGTCGACCAAATCATCTACAGCCGCATACAAGTCGGCGTGCGCGCTCTCGGCGAACAGGTCGTTGCCTTTGACGTGCAGATTGCATTCGGCCTTTTGACGTCCCTCTTTTTCGGTTTGGTTCTCAATGCTGAGCAACACCTTGATGTCAACCACTTGGTCGAAATGACGGGTGATTTTTCCCAACTTAGAGGTCACATAAGTTCGCAAGGCGGGGGTGATTTCTAAGTGGTGGCCACTGATTGTCAAGTTCATAAAGAACCTCCTGTTGTCATCAGGTTAATAAAAGCCCAGCCCTTTTTAAGGAAGGGGCCAGGCCGAGAGAAATCAAAACACGCTGCGGCTCATGCGCCTTTATTCAATTGATTTAACAATGTCTTCGACCACTTTTTTGGCGTCACCAAACACCATCATGGTCTTGTCCATGTAGAACAACTCGTTGTCCAAACCAGCATAGCCCGCGGCCATGGAGCGTTTGTTCACAATCACCATTTTGGCTTTGGAGGCTTCCAAAATAGGCATGCCGTAAATGGGGCTGCCCTTCACGTGCGCGGCGGGGTTCACCACATCATTCGCACCGAGCACGATGGCCACATCGACTTGCCCAAATTCGCTGTTGATGTCTTCCATCTCAAACACCTGGTCGTAAGGCACCTCGGCTTCAGCCAACAACACGTTCATGTGGCCGGGCATGCGACCTGCCACCGGGTGAATGGCGTATTTCACGTTGATGCCTTTGGCGATCAAGGTATCGGCCAGTTCTTTCACCGCGTGTTGAGCACGTGCCACAGCCAAGCCGTAGCCCGGAACGATCACCACCGATTCGGCATTGGACAACACAAAGGCCGCATCTTCCACGCTGCCGGATTTGAAGTTGCGTTGCACCGCGACACTGCCCGGTGTGGCCGCCACTTCACCGCCAAAGCCGCCCAAAATCACACTAAAGAAGGAGCGGTTCATGGCGCGGCACATGATGTAGCTCAGGATCGCTCCAGAGCTGCCCACCAAGGAGCCCGCAATGATCAGCATTTGGTTGTTCAAACTGAAGCCAATGCCGGCCGCCGCCCAGCCTGAGTAGCTGTTCAACATCGACACCACCACGGGCATGTCAGCACCGCCAATCGGGATGATGATGAGAACGCCCAACACAAAAGACAAGGCCAACATGATGAAGAAGGCGGTCCAATCGCCAGTCAGCATGAAATAAATGCCCAATCCCAAAGTGGCCAATCCCATGGCCAAATTGACCATGTGTTGGCCCTTGAACACCACAGGCGCGCCTTGGAACAATCGGAATTTGTATTTACCGCTCAATTTGCCAAAGGCAATCACCGAACCGCTGAAGGTAATGGCGCCAATGGCGGCTCCCAAGAACAATTCCAAGCGGTTGCCGGCTGGAATGGCCTCGCCCTTGCCTGTTAAGCCAAAGGCCCAAGGTTCGGCCACCACCGCCACGGCAATGAACACAGCGGCCAAACCAATCATGCTGTGCATGAAAGCCACGAGTTCAGGCATCTTGGTCATTTCAACGCGTTGCGCCATCAAAGTGCCCGCAGCGCCGCCCACCACCAAGGCCCCTAAAACAAAGGGCAAACCGGGTGCTGAACCTTGTTTGACGATCAAGGCGACGGTGGTGAGCATGGCAATGGCCATGCCCGTCATGCCAAATACATTCCCACGGATCGACGTGGTGGGGTGCGAGAGCCCTTTCAGCGCCTGAATAAAGCAGACACTGGCAACCAAATACAAAAGGGTGACGAGGTCCATGCTCATGGGGCTACTCCTGATTCAGCCGCTTGAGGCTTTTTGTCTTTTTTCTTGAACATTTCCAACATTCGCCGCGTGACCAAAAAGCCACCAAAAACATTCACCGCAGCCAGCGTCACGGCCAACACGCCCATGCTGTGGCCCAAAGGGGTTTCTGTACCTGCGGCGGCGATCATGGCGCCGACAATCACAATGGCTGAAATGGCGTTGGTCACCGCCATCAAAGGGGTGTGCAGGGCGGGCGTGACTGTCCAGACAACGTGGTAACCCACGTAGATGGCCAACACGAAGATGATCAGGTTGACCATGGTGTGAGAAACGATTTCCATTAAGGATCTCCAAATTTAAGTTGAACGGGGCATCAAGCGCGACGGACCGCACCTTGATAAGTCACCAAGCAGGCGGCCACGATGTCGTCTTCCAAATCGACGTGCAAATGACCTTCTTTGTTGAGGATGAGCTTCAAAAAATCCAACACATTGCGCGCGTACAACGAAGAGGCATCGGCCGCCACCAAAGCCGGCAAATTCGTATTGCCCACCAATTTCACCCCGAAACGCTCCACGGTTTGATCGGCCACCGTGAGTGGGCAATTGCCGCCCGGTAAGCCGTCGGGCCCCAGCGCGCCTTTGCCGGCGGCCAGGTCAATGATGACCGAGCCGGGCTTCATCGACTTGACCATGTCTTCGGAGATCAAAGTGGGCGCAGCACGACCCGGAATCAAAGCGGTTGAAATCACCACGTCGGCTTGGGCGACGCGCTTGGCCACTTCTGCTTGTTGGCGCGCCAACCAGCTGGGGGGCATGGGACGGGCGTATCCGCCCACCCCTTCTGCCGCGTCTTTTTCTTCTTGCGTTTCAAAAGGCACGTCTATGAACTTGGCGCCCAAAGACTGAACTTGCTCCTTGACCGAGGGCCGAACGTCAGAGGCCTCGATCACGGCACCCAAGCGTTTGGCGGTCGCAATCGCCTGCAGCCCGGCCACACCGACCCCCAAAATCACCACCCGCGCGGCTTTCACTGTGCCAGCGGCGGTCATTAACATGGGGAAAAACCGTTGGTATTCGTTGGCCGCCAAAATCACGGCCTTGTAACCAGCGATATTGGCTTGGCTGGACAGCACGTCCATGCTTTGGGCCCGGGTGGTGCGGGGCGCGGCCTCCAAAGCGTAGGAGGCCAGGCCCTTGGCGGCCAGTTGTTGCAGGCCAGCGGCGTCAAACGGGTTGAGCATGCCCACCAAGGAGGCGCCGGTTTTCATTTGTGCCAATTCAGTCTCAGAAGGGGCGCGTACTTTGAGCACCAAGTCGGCCTCAAAAGCGCCCGCCGCGTTGGTGATCACGGCACCAGCAGCCTCAAAAGCCGCGTCGGTGACGCTGGCCGCCAAGCCCGCGCCTGCTTGAACCTGAATGTCATGGCCCTGGGCTTTGAGCTTTTTCACCGTCTCAGGGGTCACCGCCACCCGAGTTTCACCCACCGCCGTCTCTGCCGGAACGCCTATCAACATGGCTTCTCCCTGGTTATTTCTAAATTTACACTGATATTACACAATGTCTGCCCATTCAAAAGCCAGACAATCCCTGAGTCGATAATAGCGAGATGCAAACCCGATGGAAACCCAGCGTCACCGTGGCCGCGGTGATGGAGCGCGACGGCAAGTTCTTGCTGGTGGAAGAACACACCGATAACGGGCTCAAACTCAACAACCCTGCCGGCAACCTCGAACCCAGTGAGTCCCCCGCCGACGGCTGTGCCCGCGAGGCGCTGGAGGAAACGGCGCACCACTTCAAACCCACCGCGTTGGTCGGGGTGTATTTGTCTCGCTTTCGCAAAAAGAACACGGGAGAAGACATCACTTACCTGCGCTTTGCTTTTGCCGGCGAAGTGGGTGAGGAAGTGCCTGACATGAAGCTCGACGAAGGCATCGTCCGTGCCGTGTGGATGACCGAAGCCGAGATTCGCGCCAGCGCGGATCGCCACCGCGGCCCCATGGTGTTGCGCTGTTTGGACGACTATTTATCGGGCCAACGCTTCCCGCTTTCTGCGGTTCACACCGACCCGTCCGTGTTGTTGGATCCGCCCACGCTATGAAGCCAGTGAAGCAGAGGATTGTCGTGGGCTTGAGCGGCGGCGTCGACTCGGCTGTCACTGCCCATCTGCTGAAACAACAAGGCCATGAGGTTGTGGGCATCTTCATGAAAAACTGGGAAGACGACGATGACGATGAATATTGCTCGACCCGCCAAGATTTCCTGGACGCCGCCAGCGTGGCCGATGTGCTGGGCATTGAGATCGAACACGTCAACTTTGCGGCCGACTACAAAGACCGTGTATTTGCCGAATTTTTGACCGAGTACCAAGCCGGCCGTACGCCCAACCCGGACGTGCTGTGCAATGCCGAAATCAAGTTCAAAGCCTTCCTTGACCACGCCATGCGTTTGGGCGCCGAAAAAATCGCGACCGGGCACTATGCCCGGGTCCGCCAAAACCCCCATTCGGGTTTGTTTGAACTCCTCAAAGGGTTGGACGCCAGCAAAGACCAAAGTTATTTTCTGCACCGTTTGAATCAAGCGCAACTGAGCAAGACCCTCTTTCCGGTGGGCGAGTTGCAGAAAACAGAGGTTCGCCGGATGGCCTCTGAAATGGGGCTGCCCAATGCCAAAAAGAAAGACTCCACCGGCATCTGCTTCATTGGTGAACGGCCCTTTCGTGAATTCTTGAACCGCTACATCGCCAAAGCACCCGGCCCCATCCGCGATGCCAATGGCCGCCAGCTCGGTGAGCACCAAGGGTTGTCGTTTTACACGCTGGGCCAGCGCCAAGGTTTGGGCATTGGCGGCGTCAAGGAAAAAGGCGCCCCAAGAGGCGGCGGCGCGCATGAACCCTGGTTTGTCGCCCGCAAAGACCTCACCACCAACACCCTGTGGGTGGTTCAAGGCCACGACCACCCTTGGCTGCTCTACCAAAGCCTCACGGCCGATAAAGCGTCTTGGGTGGCAGGGCAACCGCCTCAGGGGTCGCACGGCGCCTCAATGGGCGCCAAAACCCGTTACCGCCAAAGTGACGCGGAATGTCACTTGGTGAGCGCCCTAGACAATCCAGACAATGCCACCTTTGGATTGTCTTTTGGGCAAGCCCAGTGGGCCGTCACGCCCGGGCAAAGTGCGGTGTTGTACGAAGGTGAAGTGTGCCTGGGTGGCGGGCTGATCGCTTCGGCTGAGGCTTGGGCCACAGCTCAGGCTTTGGCATTTTCTTAGGCCACTTTAGCGTGCTCGACCTTCAAGCACGCATCGCTGATCGACCACAAGCCCGCTTCCTTGGCCAGGCAATGCGCCGCTTCGTTGTGGATGCCGAGTTGCTGCCACAAGCACTTGGCCCCAATGGCAACGGCCTCTTGGGCGACGGGGAGAACCTCCTCCGCCTTTCTGAACACATCGACCAGGTCGACAGGAAACGGAATGTCACTCAGTGAGGCGTAACAAGTCTCCCCCAGGATGCCCTGCGGGTCGTTGGCAAAGGCCGGGTTCACCGGCACGATTCGGTAACCATGGTCTTGCAGGTAGCGAGCCACTTGATAACTCGCTCGGTCTGGTTTTTTTGACAGCCCCACCACGGCGATGGTGTGGCATGCAGTCAAGACTTTTTGCAGGTTTGAACGGTCAAGTGTCATGGTGTAAAGCGTTCATTCGGCCAAAGAATCAGATCAAAGTGGACGCTTGATAAAAGGCGACTGTCCTTGAGTTTCATCCATTTATCGTAAATTTTTATCGAAAAATGCAATTGCCTCTTTGGCAAACCGACTCAAGAAGGCCGAACGATCAAAACTTGGTGGGTCAGCCGCAACGCTGCCGTCAGGCGATGGCAGGTCCATGGTGGGCGTGTTCATGAAAGCATAGTGCCCCGCATTGGGCACGAGCTCCAAAGTCGAGTTGCTGCCTTGCATATTTTGTTTGACCCAAAGCGCGTGAAAACGCGGTACGAGGAAGGTGTCTTTTTCCCCTGCGTAAATCGCCACCGGCACCTGGATTGAAGCGAGGGAAGTTTCACTAAATGCCACACCCAATGGGGCCAAAGCCATCACCGCGCGCACTCGCGGGTCGGCTGCCACGGACTCCTCAGGCTCCTCGGTTTCAGCTTGGGAGGCGCTGGCTAATTTACACAGGACGGGATCGAGTTCCGCTTGGTTTTCGCAGTGTTTTCGCAACCGAGAAAGTTGCGGTTTACCCCCTGCGAGGGCCAGTACCGTATAGCCCCCAGCCGAATGTCCAACAGCACCAATCAAGGGTTGGTTGTCCGAAGCATGGGCAATCCTGGCGCTCCAAAGAGGGTCTGCCAATATCGTATCAATGACGCGGGAAGCTTGGCGAGGCCTTTCTGCAAAATAGTGGCTAGGGTTGGCTCGCATCGACTGATCCTTCCAGTTGTCGCCGACATGTTCCACACTTGCCACCAAATAGCCATGGGCCGCCAGTGATTGAGCGAGGGTGGCAAAGCCAGTCTCAGTGGAGGCTGTTCCATGACTGAAAACAAGCAAGCCTCTAAATGTCGCCTCTGGAATCCCGTTCATGGCCACAGTCTGGGTGAACGGCCCCATTGGTATCACCCTCGCCGTATCAGATGTCGGGTAGTAGAGCGAAAAATGAGCCGGTTTTTCACCCCCCCCTTTAGCGGTCACCCTCATTTGACGAAAGCCCACTTCTGCAGCGTCAGCGGCGAATGAAAACACCCCAAAAAGGACCATTAGCAAGATCCCATAAAGAGGTCGCAAACCCAAGTTGGAATAAGCAATCATGGATGTGACACTTTCCGATAGGCTTTAGGTGCTTTAATGCCCCGTGGTTGTGGGGATGGCTCATCGGATTTAATGAGAGATTGCCGCCGTTTAACCCACTTCCAGTGGCTGGCGGGGATCACAAACCGGGCTGTAAACCTCATGGAATAAAGGTTTTCTGAAGTATTTATTTTGAGATACCGTCAAAAATACCGCAAATTGTTATCAAGGGCGGTTGGCAGGCCTGTTAAAGCGCCTTTGAGCACCCACGAGGTCGTCCATAAAAATTGTTTTCAATTTGCACGCGCAAAAATCTGTGCAAGCGCACGCATCTCTGGCCATGGGCCGTAGAGATTTCTACCCCCACCCATTAAAATGTTCTTTAATTTGACTTGCAACAATGAAAATAAGTTTTCATATCCCTGACCGCCCTGCCAAGTCAGAAGTCACTTAAGTCATCCGAACCCAGCCGATACCCCATCGCCCGATAACCACGCTGCCGCTTATCCCACATCCGCAGCAGCGCTGTGTGGCCGGTATCGACAAAGTCGATGATGCGCACATCGGTCTTGGTCGCGTGCTCGCGGTGCAATCGGCCCGCGTATTGCTGCAAGGTCCCCTTCCACGACACCGGCATGGCCAGCACCAAGGTATCCAGCGGGGGATGATCAAACCCTTCTCCAACCAACTTGCCGGTCGCCAGCAGGACACGCGCCGCATCAGGTGGCAACGCGCCCAGTTCCGCGATCAGTGCGGCGCGCTGCTTCTTGGCTATCCGCCCGTGCAGGACAAACAAGGATGGCACCTTGTCGCCCAAGGCAGTTTGTATGGCATCGAGATGTTCGGTGCGCTCGGTCAGCACCAGCACCTTGCGGCCCTGGCCGTAAGCGTTGATGACCTCGGCAGCAATCGCGTCCGTTCGGGCTTGATCAATGGCAAGGTGCCGGAATACATCCTGAATCCCCGCCTCCTGCGGCAAATCTATCCGCGAGTGCAACATGCAGGGCGTGACCGCCAGATCGTGCGGCGCACCTGTGGGCTTGGCTGCGGTGTGGCGAGTTGGCCCGCATTGCATGAAAATAATCGGCTGCTGACCATCACGGCGGATCGGTGTGGCCGTCAGCCCGAGCACGTATTTGGCTTTGGCCTGCTTCAAAATCGCATCGAACGATGCCGCGCCGACGTGATGGCATTCGTCCACGATCACGTGGCCGTAATTTTCGACCAGCGGATTCACTTCGCCCTGGCGTGACAGCGATTGCATCACCGCAATGTCGATTTTTCCGGTTGGTTTCGCCTTACCGCCGCCGATGGTGCCGACCACGCCCTTGCCAACGCCCAGTAATGATTGCAAGCGCTCCTGCCATTGCTTAAGCAGTTCGGTTCGATGCACCAGCACCAGCGTGTTGACGCCACGGCGCGCAATCATCGCAGCGGCCGTCACCGTTTTGCCAAAGGCCGTCGGTGCGCACAGGACGCCCGCATCGTGATGCAGCATGGCGGCCACGGCGAACTCTTGATCTGGCCGCAAAGTACCCGCAAACGCAACGTCCAGTGGCAAGCCCACGTATCGCTCGTCGACCATCTCGCAGCCAATCGAATTGTCACGAAGTAGCGCCAGCGCGGCATCTAGGCAACCGCGCGGCAACGCAGTATGGTTGGGGTGGTTTTCAGCGCAGCCAATCACACGTGGTTCATCCCACACAGAAAAGCGCATCGCCTGCTTTTTGTAAAACTCAGGATTCTGGAAGGCCGCCAATCGAATCAGCCGATTGGCCAGTGACTGCGGGAGTTCTGCCTTTTCAAAATAGATCAGGTTGGCCAGCGTCACCGTAAGCGACTTCGGCATCGGTCCGACCAGCTTCTTGCTGACGGCTGCGGATCGTTTCCACGGTTCTTTTTGATCTTCCTCATCGATGAAGGTCACGTCGAGTGGGTGCGCGTTGCCCGTCGCCCTCAGAATGATGGGCTCGAGATCGTGCGCCGGCATTGGCAGGATCGAGGCCAAGAATCCCCACTGATCCTGGTAAGGTCGCAAGTCCGCATCCACGAACACACTGCATCCGTTCTCACGCGGATGCTTCTGCAGTGGCAGCGCGATCAGATTGCCGAAACCGCCTTTGGGCATTGAATCCTGATTGGGAAACAAGCGGTCGTAGGATTCGAGCTTGAGCTGGCGAGTTC
>Ga0208874_1000208_pt1 | contig 22337 bp, 21 predicted proteins | sample CryBogCBH10Oct08_FD_184604 | JGI IMG/M metagenome (GOLD analysis project Ga0208874, IMG submission 184604) | Freshwater microbial communities from Crystal Bog, Wisconsin, USA - CBH10Oct08 (SPAdes) (version 2) | ecosystem: Environmental > Aquatic > Freshwater > Lake | place: Crystal Bog... | reverse complement strand
TGCATCCCAAGAAATTTTTGTACAGGTTTCGCTGGATCTGGCCGCCGGTCGAGGTGGCGTTGCACCGGATAAGTTGCACGATTTTCTCCGTGACTGCATCTCGCGGTTGCGGCTGAATATCGTTGGGCTGATGGCGGTTGCACCGCTGGGGGAGGATCCCAGCAGTGCATTTGAGCGGCTCGCCGTCATACATCAAAAAGCGAAGTCAGGGTTCCCACAGCTTCGTTCTCTCTCTGCCGGTATGAGCGGGGATTTCGAGGCGGCAATTGCCGCTGGTGCGACACATGTGCGAGTAGGTAGCTCAATCCTCGGTCATCGAGCACCTGCAATCTAGAATTTCGCCATGGCTAATGCATTTAAGAAGATGGCGAACTACCTAGGTCTCTCCGAAGAGGATGAATTCTCTGCCGTAGAAGAGGCGCAGCATGAAGTGGCGGCACCCGCCCGTCGCGGTTTTCGTTCTCACCGCTCGCAAGAGTCAGAGACAGAGCGAGTAGTCACTGCTCAGCTTCCAACATACCTTCGCAGCGCATCAACTGCTTCTGTTGTTTCACCGGTCGCGCCTTCTGTTCGCACCGTTGCGCCGACGCCAGTGATTGATCGCATTGTCACGGTGCAGCCACGTTTCTACAGCGACGTTCGCACAATTGGCGAGCACTATCGCAATGGCCAGCCAGTCATTATGAATCTCAGCGATGTTGAAGAGTCAGAGCGCAAGCGCTTGGTGGACTTTGCATCTGGACTTGTTTTTGGTCACTACGGCAGCATCGAGAAGGTAACCACAAAGGTTTTCTTGCTGACCCCACCAAATGTTGCTGTCAGCAGTGAAGATAAGAACGCTGCCGCACAAGCAAGCTTCTTCAACCAGAGCTGATCGGACGTAATGCGCGATGCATAGCATCGGAGTAATCCTTAACGACGTCATCCAGATTTTTGTCTTGGCGCTTTTCGCGCGTCTGATTCTCGATTACGCGCGTATGTTTGCTCCGCAATGGCGGCCACGTGGAATCATCCTGGCGCTCTCTGAATTCGTCTATGCAGTCACTGACCCAGCAATCCGGTTTGTACGTCGTTTCGTGCCGCCGCTTCGAATCGGCCCAGTCAGCCTTGATCTCTCGTTCATCGTCGTCTTTTTCGGCGCACAGCTGATTGGTCGCGCGGTACTAGCTCTTTAGATTCCCTGCTTAAGCTTTTGCAAGCTCCAGCCACAAGCCAATTTCGCTCGCCTCGTTAGTCGCTCCAGCAACCTGAGTAAAACTCACGGCCAACACTTCGTCCGCGATTTCTGTCTCGCTGGATTGCATAACAGCAACAAGATCTGCCGGACCGTTCCATGAAACGTTGATGCGATCACTGATGTTAAAGCCATCGGTCTTACGTTTCTCTTGTATTGCGCGAATGATTTCGCGTGTTAATCCTGCGGCAATCAGAGCGTCGTTGAGCTCAAGATCTAGCGCCAAGCTCTCGCCGCCATGCGATGCCACCGACCAGCCCTGCTTAGGTGTCTCAGTGATGATCACATCGTCCAAGGTGATGTCAGCGCTCTTTGTATCGCCGTAAGCAATGGCAACTGTTGGCTGTGCGCGCAGGCTCCGGACTAATGCTTCAGGATCGCTGCCGTGAATTGCGCTAGCGATTGGTTGAACATCTGCTCCGTACCGGGCGCCGATGCTCTTGAAGTTAGCCTTAATAGAAACGCTGACGAGATCTGCTCCTGCGCTCGAGATATCTGCCAGATCAATCACATTGAGCTCGTCGGCAATATGAGCGCGGATCTCGGGATCCATCGCAGACCATCCAGCGGCAGCGACGAGTGCTCGCGATAGCGGTTGGCGAATCTTGATTTTAGATTCAGCGCGGGCAGCACGACCGAGTTCCACTAGTCGGCGGGAAAGCTGAACCGAATTGGAGAGGGGAGTATCGATAAGCGCGGAATCAGAGATAGGGAAGGTGGCGAGGTGAACTGATTCAACAACTGCCGCTTCGTTCGGGCGAATCAATTCTTGCCAGACATGCTCGGTAATAAATGGCACCATCGGAGACATCAACAAGGTGAGTTGCTTGAGTGCGGTGTACAACGTTTGCAACGCTTGCGCGTCGCCATCCCAGAAGCGGCGGCGAGAACGACGTACGTACCAGTTGGAGAGATCATCGATAAAGGCAGCGATTAATTTGCCAGCCTCTTGTGAGTCATATGCGGCGTACGCCTTATCCACGCCGGCTGTCAGCGAATGAAGTTCAGAATTTATCCAGCGGTCCAAAGTTACTGTGGATGCGGTCGGGCTCGTTGAAGGAATAAAACCAGCGGCGTCGGCATACAAGGTATAGAACGAGACCGTGTTCCAATAGGTAAGAAGCGTTTTGCGTACGACATCTGAAATCGCATCGTGTCCCACGCGGCGGGCGCTCCAAGGAGATCCAGCTGCCAACATGTACCAACGGACCGCGTCGGCGCCATGTTGATCCATCAGCGCAACCGGTTCGAGCACATTTCCTAAATGCTTGCTCATCTTGCGACCATCTTTATCCAAAATATGTCCAAGGCAGAGCACGGTCTCGTATGAGCTCTTGTCGAAGACCAGCGTGCCGATGGTCATTAAGGTATAGAACCAACCACGAGTCTGGTCGATAGCTTCGGCAATAAAGTCAGCCGGATACGACGATTCAAATTTCTCTTTCGAGCCGGGCTTGTGTGGGTATCCCCATTGCGCAAATGGCATGGCGCCGGAGTCGTACCAGCAATCGATGACTTCAGGGACGCGAGTACTGGTCTCGCCGCATTCAGCGCATGCAAAGGTAATGTCATCGACAAATGGGCGATGCGGATCCGTGCCCGACAACTCTTGACCAGCAAGCGTTCCGAGCTCGGCTAACGATCCGATGCAGACCATATGGTTATTGGCGCAGCGCCAGATAGGCAACGGAGTACCCCAATAGCGATTACGCGAAACGGCCCAGTCAATATTGTTCTCGAGCCAATCACCGTAACGGCCGGTCTTGATCGTCTCGGGATGCCAATCGGTCTTCTGGTTCTCACGAATCAACTCGTCCTTAATGGCGGTGGTCCGGATGTACCACGATGGTTGTGCGTAATAAATAAGTACGGTGTGGCAACGCCAGCAGTGGGGATACGAGTGCTCAAACTGCGTGTGGCGGAACATCAAACCGCGCGCCTTGAGATCCTTAATAAGCGCCTTATCGGCATCCTTGAAGAAGATGCCCCCAACCATCGGCACATCGGGCAAGAAGGTGCCATCCGGTGCAACTGGGTTCACTACAGGCAGTCCATATTTGCGGCAGGTCAACAAGTCATCGGCGCCGAAGGCTGGAGCTTGGTGAACCAAGCCGGTGCCATCTTCGATCGTGACGTAATCGGCCAGGATCACATAGTGCGCGTCAGTTGCATTTTCTAGATCGAAATCGACCAAATCAAATGGTCGGGCGTAATTCGTGTGCTCGAGCTCAGCGCCCTGGAAAGTTGCGATGACGGTTCGATCCTCGCCTAACACGTGAGCCAAATTCTCCGCGATAACCAACCGCTCGCGCTTGCCTTCTTCACCTTCAACCGGAATCTCAATTACGTTATACGTGACCGAAGGATTTACCGCAATGGCAGTATTGGAAACGAGCGTCCACGGGGTCGTTGTCCAGACAAGCAGAGTTGCCTTTAGCTCGGCGAGCTTGCCGGATGTCGCAGGGAAACGGACGTAGACCGATGGGTCGGCGACGGTTTCGTATCCTTGCGCGAGCTCGTGGTCAGATAAACCAGTGCCGCATCGTGGGCAATAGGGAGCAACCCGGTGATCCTGAACGAGCAGGCCCTTGTTCCAAATTTGCTGGAGCGACCACCAGACGCTTTCGACATATTCACTCGACATCGTCCAATACGCCTCGTCAAAATCAACCCAGAAGCCCATTCGACGAGTCATGCCCGTGAACGCGCTGACATGTCGTTGTACTGATTCGCGGCACTTTTCATTGAAGGCTGCGATGCCATACTTTTCGATATCGCCCTTGCCGGAGAAGCCCAGCTCTTTTTCGACCGCAATCTCTACCGGCAGGCCGTGGCAATCCCAACCAGCTTTACGAATAACTTGCTGGCCCTTCATCGTTTGATAACGAGGGAAGAGATCCTTAAATACTCGAGCTTCAATATGGTGCGTACCAGGCATTCCGTTAGCGGTTGGAGGGCCTTCAAAGAAGGTCCAATTCGCAGCGCCTTCACGGGCGTCGACCGACTTCTTGAAAATATACTGCGTCTCCCAGAAGCTGAGAATCTGGTGTTCGACCGCTGGCAGGTCGATTTGTGGGGCAAGTACGCGTGGCGCGCCAGACTCAGACATGGTCCGAGTCTATCGTGCGTAAGCCAAACGGCATTCGGCGCTAGGATTCCGCTCTTACCGAGAATGCGGGTAGAGCTAGTCAAGAAGACTTGCTCAGGTAGAGCCAGTAAGAACTAGTAAGAACAAGTACCGGGGGAATTGTGGCCACAAAGAAGAGCCCAGCGAAGAAAGTCGCAGCCAAGAAGGCGTCAGCCAAAAATGCGCCAGCCAAGAAAGTAGCGGCCAAGAAGGCACCAGCGAAAAAGGCTCCTGCAAAAAAGGCTCCTGCAAAAAAGGCACCGGCCAAGAAGGTTCCTGCCAAGAAGGTTCCTGCCAAGAAGGTTCCTGCCAAGAAGGTTCCTGCCAAGAAGGTTCCTGCCAAGAAAGCCACCACCGGGCGCTCGCCAAATATTGTTAAGCCTTCACTCGCCAAGCCAGCTAAGAAGCTTCCTGGCAAGCCATTTCCTGCGAAGTTACAACAGACCACCAAAGGTGACTCAACCACCATCACCGTCACACCACGCGAAGTAAATGCCGGTCCAGAGGTTGTTGTTGAAGAACGTCGGCTTCAGATGACACCGCCCCCACGCCCAACGAAAACAACCAAGAAGGGTGCTGGTCTTAAGCCAATCAAGAGCGCACCTGCTCCGCTGGTTGTAGCGGACGGCGAAGATCCATGGACCGCTGCTGAGTTGAAATCCGTTCGGGCAGAACTCGCAAAGGATTTGGTACGTCTTCGGGCAGAACTCGCCGAGACCGAAAGCGAGATGGAAGATTTAATTTCTGCCGCCGGCGTTGGTGCTGGCGATGATCAGGCGGACGCCGGAACAAAGACATTTGAACGCGAACACGAAATGTCTCTGGTTTACAACGCACGCGACATGGTTTTGCAGACAGAGCGCGCACTCGAGCGAATTGATAGCAAGACATATGGTCGCTGCGAAGAATGTGGCAATTCAGTCGGCAAAGCACGCCTTCAGGTTTTCCCACGCGCAACTTTGTGCATGGTCTGTAAGCAAAAAGAGGAGCGACGCTAACGTTCGCTTCACCTCAACGGCGCAGCTACATTCTGGCTAGCTTGGTTTTTGTCGCAGATCTGCTCTCAAAAAATCTCGCCCGACATCACCTGTCGCCAAATATCGTGCACGTGGTCGGCCGTTTTCTCGAATTGCAACTGGCCTTCAATCAAGGCGCCGCCTTTAGTCTGGGTAATGGTCATGCGCTAATTTTCACCATTCTTTCCAGCGCGGTGCTCCTTTTTCTTATTGCATGGACCACCCGTTTGGTTTCACCGGCTTGGGGAGTAGCGGTAGGTCTCATGATGGGCGGAATCTTGGGGAATCTCAGCGATCGCTTCTTCTTTGGTGGACGCGTCACTGACTGGATCAAGCTTCCGGCTTGGCCGAATTTCAACCTCGCTGACTCCGCTATCGTATGCAGTGCGATATTGATTGCCGCCTTGGTTCTTCGAAATATCTCGCCCGTGAAAGGCCGTACTGAAACATGAGCACCGCGCGCGAATCCAAGTACATCGCCATTCCTGATGGATTAGAGAACGAACGCGCCGACGCCGCATTGGCCCGCTTGCTTGGACTTTCTCGTTCAGTAGTAGTCGATTTGATGGATGCTGGCGAAGTGACCCAGTCCGGCAAGCCGATGGGCAAATCCGATCGGGTACACGCCGGCGAGATGGTGGAAATCTTGATGCCGGAACCCAAAGCGCCGCCATCGCTTCAGCCCACACCGGCCGAGGGAATGACCGTCGTCTTTGATGATGACGATGTAATTGTTATTGATAAGCCGGTCGGCATTGCCGCGCATCCAAGTCCTGGCTGGAAAGGTGCCACCGTTATTGGTGCAATCGTGGCGGCTGGCTACACGGTGTCGACCAGTGGCGCGGCAGAACGCCAAGGGATTGTGCATCGTCTCGATGTTGGCACATCAGGATTGATGGTGGTGGCGAAAAATGAGAAGGCATACACAAGCTTGAAGCAGCAATTTCGCGATCGAAGCGTCGACAAGATTTATCACGCTATGGTTCAAGGACATATGGATCCATCGCAAGGCACAATCGATGCGCCCATTGATCGTCATCCACGTGAGGACTACCGCTTTGCAGTCGTCGCCGATGGCAAGCCAAGCATTACGCATTACACCGCACTGGAATTTTTTCCATCCGTTTCACTCCTCGAAATTGAACTAGAGACCGGTCGCACTCACCAGATTCGCGTGCATTTCTCTGCCCTCCGCCACCCATTAGTCGGCGACGCCACATATGGCGCTGACCACACCATTTCGGAGCGGTTAGAAATATCTCGACCTTGGCTTCATGCTCACAAGCTCAGCTTCACCCATCCCGCCTCGGGCGAGCGGATTCATTTCGAGTCGCCGTACCCAGCTGACCTGACACGCTCTCTCGATATTTTGGCGACACACGGCTCACGCAACTAGTCAGTAGTAATCTCCGATAAATGTCCGCTGGAAACCCTGCATCCGATTCGTTTGTGCACTTGCATGTGCACACCGAATATTCGATGCTGGACGGTGCGGCGCGTGTCGATGAGTTAGTTGCCGAAGCTGCGCGGCTGGAAATGCCAGCAATCGCAATTACCGATCATGGTTACGTTTTCGGTGCATATGACTTTAATAAGAAAGCGCGCAAAGCTGGCATAAAGCCGATCATCGGCATCGAGGCGTATGTAGCACCCGAATCGCGTTTCACAAAGTCGCGCGTGAAATGGGCAGACGGCGGAGAAGATGACGTCTCCGGCGGTGGCGCATATACCCACATGACGTTGCTTGCTGAGAACAACGATGGCCTCTCTAATTTGTTCAAGCTTTCATCGCTCGCTTCACTCGAGGGGTATTACTACAAGCCACGTATGGACCGAGAGCTGCTCTCGAAATATGCCAAGGGCATTATTGCGACTACAGGCTGTCCGGGCGGCGAGGTGCAGACCCGTATTCGCATGGGGGATTACAAGGCGGCGAAACAAGCGGCGAGCGACCTGCGAGATATATTTGGCGCTGAAAATTATTTCCTTGAACTGATGGATCACGGAATCGATATCGAGAGCCGCGTCAAGGCCGATTTACTCAAGTTAGCGCGCGAACTTAAGCTTCCGTTGTTGGCGACTAACGATTTGCATTACACCAAGCATGAAGATGCTGATGCTCATGCAGCGCTTCTCTGTGTTCAATCTGGTTCAACACTGGCAGACCCGAAGCGTTTTAAGTTTGATAACAATGAGTTCTATCTGAAGACGCCGGCCGAAATGCGAACGCTTTTCGCTGATTTGCCCGAGAGCTGCAACAACACACTCTTGATTGCCGAGCGCTGCAACGTAACAATGCGCGAAGACGAGAATTTGATGCCCGAGTTCTCTGTGCCAACGGGCGAAACCGAAGACTCGTGGTTACGCAAACTCTCACACGCCGGACTGTCTGACCGAATGGGCGGGGAGATTCCTAAAGAGCATGAAGAGCGCCTGAACTACGAGCTAGATGTCATGGTCAAAATGGGATTTCCGGGCTACTTCCTTGTGGTGGCGGATTTGTGTTCACATGCGCGAGAAGTTGGTATCCGCGTCGGCCCTGGTCGAGGTTCTGCAGCGGGCTCGCTCGTTTCCTACGCGTTGGGTATTACCGCGCTTGATCCGATCAAGCATGGCTTGCTCTTTGAGCGATTCCTTAATCCAGAACGTATTTCGATGCCAGATATCGATCTGGACTTCGATGAACGCCGACGCTCTGAAATGATTCTGTATGCCACTGAAAAATATGGCGAGGATCGAGTCGCACAGATCATTACGTACGGCACGATTAAGTCGAAGCAAGCACTGAAGGATTCCACTCGCGTGCTTGGCTACCCCTATCCGATGGGCGAGAAGTTAACGAAAGCTTTGCCGCCATCGGTCATGGGTAAAGACATCAGCCTCTCTGGCGTCTTCGATAAGAAGAATGATCGCTACGGCGAAGCGGGCGAGTTCCGCACAATTTACGAGACGGACCCAGATTCCAAGCGAATCGTTGATACTGCGCTCGGCTTAGAAGGTTTGAAGCGGCAATGGGGCGTGCACGCCGCCGGCGTCATTCTCTCGCGCTACCCACTTCTTGATGTTATTCCTATTCATCGACGCGATGCCGATGGCGCCATCATTACTCAATTTGATATGGGCGCATGTGAATCCATCGGCTTGTTGAAGATGGACTTCTTGGGACTCCGTAACCTGTCGGTGCTTGATGATGCGCTACTCAATATCAAGGCAAATGCCGGCGTAGATGTCGATCTCTCGGCTCTGACGTTGGATGACCCAACCACCTACGCGCTATTGGCGCGTGGTGACACATTGGGTGTCTTCCAGCTTGACGGTGGACCGATGCGTGCGCTACTTCGCCAGATGGTGCCAGATTCGTTTGAAGATATCTCGGCCGTGATCGCGCTGTATCGCCCGGGCCCCATGGGCGTAAAGGCTCACACCGATTACGCCGATCGAAAAAATAAGCGCCAAGCAGTGACGTCAATTCATCCGGAGCTGACTGAAGCACTGGCTGACATCTTGGGGGACACCTACGGTCTGATTGTTTATCAAGAGCAAGTGATGGCCATTGCGCAGAAGCTGGCCGGTTTCAGTCTGGGTCGTGCGGATCTTTTGCGTAAGGCAATGGGTAAGAAGAACAAGGATATTCTGGATAAAGAATATGTGAACTTTGAAAAGGGCATGACCGAGAACGGTTTTTCTAAAGCCGCAATCGACAAGCTCTGGGAAACTCTGATTCCTTTCTCTGACTATGCCTTCAACCGTGCTCACAGCGCGGGCTATGGCTTGGTCTCGTACTGGACCGCATATTTAAAGGCGAACTATCCGACCGAATATATGGCGGCGCTGCTCACCAGTGTTCGTGACGACAAAGATAAGAGCGCGCTCTATCTCAATGAGTGTCGTCGCATGGGTATCAAGGTGTTGCCACCTGACGTTAACGAATCTCGCGGCGATTACACCCCGTTGGGTAAGGACATCCGCTTTGGTTTGAATGCGATTCGTAACGTGGGCGAGAATGTGGTTGCTTCAATCACCGCTCGGCGTGAAGATAAAGGTCGCTACACATCGTTTGGTGATTTCTTGGCCAAGGTTGACCCAATTGTCTGCAATAAAAAGACCTTGGATGCGCTCATCAAGGCGGGTGCTTTCGATTCGCTCAATCATCCGCGCAAGGGCTTGTCCTTGGTCTACATGGAAGCGATTGATTCGGTATCGGAGAGCAAGCGAGCTGAAGCAATTGGACAGTTCGATCTCTTTGGCGGCACTGATGAAGATGGTGCACCATCTAACGTTATTTCGGTGGAGCTCGAGATTCCGCAGCAAGAATGGGAAAAGGGAATCTTGCTGGCGTACGAACGCGAAATGCTTGGCCTGTACGTTTCAGACCATCCACTTCTTGGCGTCGAGCACGTCTTGCGAGCAGCGGTCGATATGCCGATCAGCGAACTCGGTGAAGATTCGATTACCGAAGGTCAGATCACCGTTATTGGTGGGCTCATCACACAGATTCAGCGAAAGGTCTCGCGCAACGGCGACAACTGGGCGATTGTCACAATTGAAGACCTGGAAGGCGCCGTCGATGTCATGTTCTATTCCAAGGCGTACGCTCAACATGCACTGAAGTTGATAGAAGACAAAGTCGTCGTTGTCCGTGGCCGAGTCGATAAGCGCGAAGACCAAGTGAAGTTGAGCGCCTTAGATGTGAGCATTCCTGATATTTCCATGGGGCCGGTGGGTCCATACGTGATTCGCTTGGATTCAGCAGCGTGCACGCCGCCGATTGTCGAGCGCATCAAAGAGATTCTGCGCTCCCACCCAGGCAAGCGCGAGGTTCAGTTGAAGATTGCTGACGGCGAGAAGACTATGTTGCTCAAGATTGATGACACTCTGCGGATCACCGCATCGCCTAGCTTGGGAGCAGATTTAAAGTCCATCCTTGGACCAGACTGCTTGGTCTAGAATCAGCGGATGAGTTCATCCGAGTCAGTAGCGCGGCCAGTACAGGTGCGAGTTGTTGACTTTCGAGGTCGTGCTCTCGCTAAGGCTGGTTATGCACGCGAGATTCCACGAGCCGATTTAAATGTGGATGAAGCCGTTCAGCGAATTCAACCTATTTTGCAACAAGTGGCAAGTGGCACGGAAGAAGACCTGAAGTCGCTCTGCGAGAAGTTCGACGGTGTTCGTCCAGATTCCATTCGCGTCCCGCAATCAGCGATTGCATCAGCGTTAGCCACACTATCGCCCGATGTTCGCACCGCGCTGGAAGAAGCAATTCGCCGAACTCGCAAAGTTCATGAAGCGCAGAAGCGAGCAGAGATTCGCACCGAAGTAGTGACTGGCGGACAGGTCGATCAGCGTTGGATTCCGGTTGATCGCGTAGGCCTCTATGTGCCAGGCGGTCGAGCGGTTTATCCAAGCTCGGTCATGATGAATGTTGTGCCGGCACAAGTTGCTGGTGTTGGAAGCATTGCGGTTGCTTCACCGCCCCAGAAGGAAAACGGCGGATTGCCGAATCCGACAATCTTGGCAACGTGTGCGCTACTGGGAATTGATGAGGTCTACGCTGTTGGTGGCGCACAAGCAATCGCCATGTTTGCTTATGGAATTGCTGACTTGTGTGAACCTGTCGACATGGTGACTGGACCAGGAAATATTTACGTCGCAGCTGCCAAGCGTGCTCTGCGCGGCCGAATCGGAATTGATTCCGAAGCCGGTCCCACGGAAGTCGCAGTGTTAGCTGATGAGAGTGCGATTCCCGATGAAGTCGCGGCAGACATGATTAGCCAGGCAGAGCACGACGTAATCGCTGCGGCGGTGCTTGTGACAAATTCGGAAGCGCTAGCAAACGAGGTTCAGGTCGCGCTCGAACGTCGAGTGAGCGCTACTAAGCACCAGGATCGAATTCGTACTGCGCTGGCCGGAGTTCAATCGGCAATTGTTCTTGTCGACTCCATCGAACAGGGCGTCGATGTCGTCAATGCCTACGCCGCAGAACATCTTGAACTTATTACCCGCGATCCTCGCGCTACGGCCGCAAACATTAGAAATGCTGGCGCGGTCTTCTTGGGTCGCTTCTCGCCGGTTTCACTGGGGGATTACTCAGCGGGCTCAAATCACGTGCTCCCGACCGGTGGATGCGCATGTCATTCGAGCGGCCTTTCCGTCCAAACATTTCTTAAAGGCGTGACCTTTATCGAGTACAGCCAATCGGCATTTCTTGATGTCGCCGCAAACGTCATTCTCTTGGCCAATTCTGAAGATCTGCCAGCGCATGGTGAGGCAATGAGCGCCCGAATCAAGAATCTCGAACAAGGGAAATCTGAATGAGTTCTCGTTGGCCAGAATGGTTGCCACTCAAGGATTCCCTGAAATCGTTATCGCCATACGGCGCGCCACAGGTTCCAGATGTCATCCGCCTCAATACCAATGAGAATCCATTTGATGTACCCGCACCAGTAGTGGCGGCAATGACTGCAGCACTTGCAACTGTGTTGCCACATCTCAATCGATACCCTGACCGGGACGCTATTCAGCTTCGGTCACACCTCGCCGAATATATAAATCGTCAGTCCGGGACAAATTTCGCTGAATCAAATATTTGGGCGGCGAATGGCAGTAACGAAATCTTGCAGACGTTGATGTTGGCTTGTGGCGGCCGTGGCGCATTGGGCTTTCTGCCATCGTATTCGGTGCATCCGCTCATTGCCCAAGTCACGGCAACCGAATTCTTTAATGGTGCGCGCGATGAAGCCTTTTCGGTAAATATTTCTGAAGCGATTGATGCGATAAACCAACGCCGCCCGAGCTTGATATTTGTGACCACGCCGAATAACCCAACCGGTACGTCGATGCCGATCTCAGATTTGGAACAACTTGCGATAGCCGCCGCAGGAGCTGGGTCGCTGCTTGTTGTGGACGAGGCCTATGCCGAATTTTCAGAGGAGACCTCCGCCGTATCCCTGATTGCACGCTATCCGCACGTTGTGGTTGTTCGCACCATGAGCAAAGCCTTTGCCTTTGCTGGCGCTCGGGTGGGGTATTTGATCGCCCAACCAGAAGTTGTTGATGCTGCATTGATCACTCGCTTGCCGTACCACTTGAGTGCCCCGACGCAAGCGTTGGCAATTTCTGCCCTGCAGGCCGCTCCGTTGCTTTTGGCCGAGGTCGACTTTTTGAAGTCGGAACGAGAGCGCGTTGTGCAGGCTCTGCAAGCAATGGGACTCACTCCCGTGCCAAGCGCCGCGAACTTTTTGATTTTTCGCGGGTTTGCACAAAGCCCGGCAGAGCTCTGGCGGAGTTTGATGGAGCAGGGTGTTCTGGTCCGAGATATTGGAATCGATGGTTATCTTCGAGTGACGATTGGCGCCGCCTCCGAAAATGACGCCTTTCTCAGCGCCCTCCGTCAGAGTATTTAATTTTTGCCGCTTCGATTATTTGGCGCCACGCAGCGCTGTCGTTAGATAGATTTGCCTCCTGAGCACAAGGGAGAGTCCATGAGAAGCGCACATGTACATCGCACGACCAAAGAGTCCGAGGTCGATGTCCGACTTAACCTTGATGGCACCGGTGAAATATCGGTCGACACCGGTGTTCCATTCTTCGATCACATGCTCTCTCAGCTTGGAAAGCATTCTGGGTTTGATCTCACCGTTAAAACCTCTGGTGACGTTGACGTTGATTCTCACCATACGGTCGAGGACACATCGCTGGCTTTCGGTCAGGCGCTGCGCGAAGCGCTGGGAGATAAGGCTGGTATCCGCCGTTTTGGCGATGCCACAGTTCCGTTGGACGAAGTGTTGGTTCAAGCAGCTGTCGACCTATCTGGCCGCCCGTATTTGATTCATCGCCAGCCAGAAATTGTTGAATTGATTGGCACATTCGACACGACTCTAGGTCGCCATATTTGGGAGTCGATTGTTGCCGAAGCGCGGATCGCGCTCCACGTTCGAGTTCTTGAAGGTCGCAACGCGCACCACGTATTTGAAGCACAATTTAAGGCTGTTGCACGCGCGCTTCGTGACGCGGTTGCGATCGACGGTCGTACCAGCGGAATTCCATCCACCAAGGGCGTTCTTTGATCGCAATCTTGGATTACGGATCCGGAAATCTGCGTTCGGCGCAGCGCGCCTTTGAACGTGCGCACTCAGAAGTAATTGTGACCTCTGACCCTGCACTCTGTTCGCAAGCCGAAGGCCTGGTTGTTCCAGGAGTAGGCGCATATGCAGCTTGCATGGAGCAGTTAATCGCGGCGGGTGGCGACCGCATCATTCAGGAACGAGTCGATGCTAATCGTCCGCTCTTTGGTATTTGCGTCGGCATGCAAGTTCTCTTTGATGAAGGAACTGAAAAATCCGGACACGCTGGACTCGGAATTTTTGGTGGATCAGTCTCGCAACTTGATTCTCCCGTGTTGCCACATATTGGTTGGAATACTGTTGAAGCTCCCGCGGACTCTGCCTTATTCGCTGGCGCTGCTAATCAATCTTTCTACTTTGTTCATTCATACGCAGCAACGAACGGGGTCAATAACGCGGTGGTTACATATGCGGAATACGGTTCCCGTTTTGTTGCCGCGGTAGAACGCGGTTCAATCGTCGCCACACAATTCCATCCGGAGAAGAGCGGCGAGGCTGGGGCGCACATCATTCGTAACTGGGTCGAAGGTTGGGCTGCGTAGTGGAACCTGTTCTGGAATTACTTCCGGCTATCGACGTGAAGGATGGGCGAGCAGTTCGTCTCGTTCAAGGCGAGCTTGCAGCCGAAACTCAATACGGCGCACCCATTGAGGTGGCGCAGGAGTTTCAGGCAGCTGGTGCTAAGTGGATTCACTTGGTGGATTTGGATGCAGCCTTTGGTATTGGCACTAATGCCGAACTATTAGCAGCGGTGATTCAATCGGTAGATATTGACGTCGAACTTTCGGGCGGCATTCGCGATGATGACTCGCTCCGACGTGCGCTCGCAACGGGATGTCGACGAGTGAATCTTGGAACGGCAGCGCTCGAAAATCCAGAATGGACCGCAAAGGTTATTCACGAGTTCGGTGATCGAATCGCCGTGGGTCTGGATGTTCGCGGACACACGCTTGCGGCACGCGGGTGGACCCGCGAAGGCGGTGACCTCTTTGAAACTTTGGCTCGTCTCGATGCTGATGGATGCGCGCGATATATCGTGACCGACGTCGCCAAAGATGGAACTCTGCAAGGCCCCAACATTGAACTATTGCGCGAAGTCTGCGCCGCGACCGACCGACCAGTTGTTGCAAGTGGTGGCGTTTCCACCTTGGCTGATTTAGCGGCGCTCCGTTCGCTCTCATCAATCGGAGTCGAAGGTGCAATCGTTGGCAAAGCACTTTATGCCGGCGCTTTCACATTGCAAGATGCGCTACACGTTAGTTACGAATAACCATGGCGCTTGCAAAACGAATAATTCCTTGTCTCGATGTCGCTGGGGGACGGGTTGTTAAAGGCGTCAATTTTCTCAATCTACGCGACGCAGGCGATCCAGTAGAACTAGCGAAGCGATATAACGAGGCGGGCGCAGACGAGCTAACATTTTTGGATATCTCGGCCAGCGTTGAGGAGCGAGCCACGACGCTCGAGATTGTCAGTCGCACCGCGGAACAAGTATTCATTCCCTTAACGGTTGGTGGCGGAATTCGAAGCGCGGATGATGTCAATCGCTTATTACGAGCAGGAGCCGACAAGGTCTCGATTAACACCGCTGCAATTGCGCGACCAGAGTTAATTAACGAGATCGCCGATCGATTTGGTAATCAAGTCTTAGTTCTCTCGGTGGATGCCCGCCGAGCACCAACTCCATCTGGATTCGAAGTCACCACCCATGGTGGGCGACAGGGCACCGGCATAGACGCGCTTGACTGGGTGGAAGAAGGTATCGACCGAGGCGTAGGGGAAATTCTTCTGAACTCGATGGACGCCGACGGCACAGAATCAGGTTTTGATGGCGAGATGATTAAAGCGGTTCGAGCGATTTCCGCTGTGCCCATCATTGCAAGCGGTGGGGCCGGAACGGTTGAGGATTTTGGGGCTGCCTTAACAAGCGGCGCGGACGCGGTTTTGGCGGCAAGCGTCTTTCACTTTGGCAAGCTCACCATCGGAGATGTCAAGAGTTATTTAGCGGACGCTGGATTCACGGTGCGCCGGACCGCCTAAATACGAGAGAATATCGCCGTGAATATCCCGGCCGAGATACTTGAGCGTTTCAGCGCGGGCGAGCTCGTAGCAGCGATAGCTCAGGATGCGGTCACGAACGACGTTCTCATGTTGGCCTGGATGAACCAGGAAGCGCTCTCGGCAACGATTTCGAATCGACGCGGCACATATTGGAGCCGCAGTCGTAACGCGCTTTGGGTAAAAGGTGAGACATCGGGCCACATCCAAGAGGTGCAAGAGATTTCATTTGATTGCGATGGGGATGCGATTCTTCTCAAAGTCATTCAACACGGCGCCGCCTGTCACACCGGCGATCGCAGCTGTTTCCACCGAGAGATCGGGGAGTGAGATGGCGGGAATGACGCTCGAAGAATTTCGATTGCATGCACAGTCCAACAACGTGATTCCAGTCTGGGAAAAATTTTTAGCAGACGCGGAAACACCGCTGACGTTGTATCGCAAGCTTGCCGAAAATCGTCCTGGCACATTTCTTTTGGAATCCGCAGAACATGGCGGCACCTGGTCGCGCTATTCATTTATCGGCGTCTCTAGTCAGACGACGCTGACTGAGAAAAATGGCGAAGCGCTCTGGACCGGCACGCCTCCTGTCGGAGTTCCCACTGGCGTAGATCCCTTGACCGCGCTGCGCGAGGCGAGTGCACATTTACGGTCACCTGCGTTGCCAGAGATTGCGCCGCTCACTGGCGGCTTGGTTGGCTACATGGGCTACGAGTCGGTCCGCCGGTTGGAGAAATTGCCCACCGAAACCGCCTCACAATTTCCGGCACCAGAGATTTCATTCATGCTCACTTCCGATTTAGCTATTTATGATCATTTTGAGGGGTCGTTAACCTTGATCGCGAATGCCATCAATTGGGATGGTAGTGATTCCAGAATTGACGAGGCGTATGAAGCATCGTGCGCCCGAATTGTTTCGATGAAAGAGCGGTTGCGGCAGCCGAGTGTTTCTACTATTTCGCAGATTGCGACAAAGACAGTGCCCGAATTTACGCGAGTCACCTCTCACGAGAAATATCTCGCTGATATCGAGAGCATCAAAGAAGATATTCGTTCGGGTGAGGCGTTCCAGGTTGTTCTTTCGCAGCGCTTTTCAATGCCGGTCGATGTCGATCCGTTAGAGGTCTATCGCGTACTTCGGTTGCATAACCCAAGTCCGTATATGTATTACCTTCGTTTTGACGATGGCCTCGATGTTGTGGGCTCAAGCCCAGAAGCGCTAGTGAAGGTCAGTGGCTCAGAGGTAATGATTCATCCGATAGCTGGAACACGACCACGCTCTCATGAGCCAGAGGTTGATGCCCAGCGCGCAGAAGAACTCTTGGCCGATCCTAAAGAGCGAGCAGAGCATTTGATGCTGGTGGATTTGGGTCGCAATGATTTGGGTCGAGTATGCGCATCGGGTTCGGTAGAAGTCGTTGAGTTCATGCATATTGAACGGTATTCACATGTCATGCATATTGTTTCGACGGTGATTGGCAAACTCGCTGCGGGTAAACGTGCGATCGATGCGCTGTTCGCGGTCTTTCCAGCTGGCACGTTATCGGGTGCGCCAAAGCCACGGGCTATGCAGATCATCGACGAGCATGAACCAGTGCGCCGTGGGATTTACGGTGGAACGGTGGGCTATCTGGATTTCACCGGCAATATCGATACTTGTATTGCAATCCGCACTGCCGTGATTCACCAGGGGACCGCATATGTTCAGGCCGGTGCCGGGATTGTGGCTGATTCTGATCCTGAATCCGAGTACCAAGAGTGCATCAATAAGGCAGCAGCAGTATTGGGTGCAATCGCAACCGCTAACTCACTTCGGGCTATCTAATGCATACCTCCACAATTATTCGTGACCTAATTATTTTCCTAGTAGCAGCCATCGTTATCGGTTATTTCATCTTCCGGTTAATTCGCAGAGGTATCTCGAAGAAGTACGATCGCTCATCACCGGTGACAGCGAAGAGCACATGGAACGCCCTCTCTGATGGCGAGGACCCGACACAGTGAGTACCGTCTTAGAAGATATTTGCGATGGCGTTCGGGAGGACGTCGCCGCCCGACAAATCTCCGATGAAAACCTGGCGGAACAGATTGCAGCTGCGCCTCGACCTCGCGATGCATATGCGGCGCTAGCACCATCGGGAATATCTGTCATTGCAGAAGTGAAGCGGGCCTCGCCGAGCAAAGGTGACCTGGCCACGATTGCTCATCCAGCTGATTTGGCCCGCCAATATGCCGATGGTGGCGCGGCGATTATTAGTGTTTTGACGGAGCAGCGTCGCTTTAAAGGTTCCATTGCTGATTTCCAGAGCGTACGCGCAGCGGTAGAGATTCCGTTGCTTCGGAAAGATTTTATTGTTACCGAGTACCAAGTGCTCGAGTCGCGTGCCATAGGTGCGGATCTGCAACTCTTAATTGTTGCGGCTCTCAGCCTGTCCCAACTGCGGGATTTCTATCAGATGACTACAGAGTTGGGCATGCACTCACTAATCGAAATTCATGATGAGGCTGAGCTTGAACGAGCGCTCGATATCTCACCAAAAATCGTTGGAGTGAACTCTCGCAATCTGAAGGATCTCTCGATTAACCCCGACGCCTTTGAACGCCTATTGCCGCTCATCCCTCAGGATGTGATTGCGGTTGCAGAATCTGGAATCTCCCAGGCCAGTGAGGTTGCGCAGGTGCGTGACTTAGGCGCTCGAGCCATCTTGGTAGGTGAGACTCTGGTGCGCGCAGGTGAGCCAGCTCAAGCTATCCGCAGACTACTGGGCGAGTAACTTTTAACCCCCTTCGCTACACTTTTCAGATGTCAGCGAGCACGCAAGAGGCAATTGGTCACTTTGGACCTTATGGTGGACGCTTTGTCCCTGAGGCGTTGATCAACGCGCTCGATGAACTTGAAGCGGCGCATATCAGTGCAATGGCCGATCCGGCTTTTCAATTCCGACTCTCGGAACTTCATCGCACCTACACAGGTCGCCCAAGCATCATTACAGAAGCAAAGCGCTTTGCCGAGCGCGCAGGTGGCGCACGGATTTTTCTCAAGCGCGAGGATTTGAATCACACGGGCAGCCATAAAATAAATAACGTTCTCGGACAAGCGCTGCTCACGCAACGTATGGGCAAGAAGCGAATCATCGCGGAAACCGGCGCAGGACAACACGGCGTTGCATCAGCGACGGCCGCTGCCTTGCTCGGTCTTGAATGCGTCGTCTATATGGGCGAAGAAGATACGGTCCGACAATCGCTCAATGTTGCGCGCATGAAATTGTTAGGTGCCGAAGTCGTGCCCGTCACACAAGGTTCCCGCACGCTAAAAGATGCCATCAATGAAGCGATGCGCGACTGGGTCACCAACGTTGAAACCACACACTATTTGTTGGGCACCGTTGCGGGACCACATCCATTCCCGACCATGGTGCGCGATTTCCATCGCATCATTGGCGTGGAGGCTCGGCAGCAGATGTTGGATGAAGTCGGGCGCTTGCCGGACGCAGTACTCGCATGTGTAGGCGGCGGTTCAAATGCGATTGGAATTTTCCATCCGTTCATTGATGATGCATCGGTTCGACTGATCGGACTTGAAGCAGGCGGTCGAGGCGTCGACTCTGGTCTACATGCCGCGACTATTACCGGTGGTACGCCAGGCGTTTTGCACGGAACTCGCTCATACGTTTTGCAAGATGCCAACGGCCAGACCGTCGAATCTCATTCCATCTCGGCTGGTTTGGATTACCCGGGCGTCGGGCCAGAGCACGCTTATCTTCATGACATCGGTCGCGCTGAATATCGTGCGATTACCGATGATCAAGCGATGGAAGCCTTCTCGTTGCTTTCAAAATTAGAGGGAATCATCCCCGCGATTGAAACCGCACACGCCCTTGCTGGCGCGATGCAGGTTGGGCAGGAACTTGGCCCAGACGCGATTCTGTTGATCAATCTTTCCGGCCGCGGCGATAAAGATGTCCAGACCGCCGCAAATTATTTTGGAATTCCACTGTAATGAGCGCGCTCGCCGCGTTATTTGAGAAGACGCGCTCTGAAAACCGCGCCGCTCTCATTGGCTATCTCCCAGCAGGCTTTCCTTCAAAGGAAGAGTGCATTATGGGAATTCAAGCCATGGTTAACGGGGGAGTAGATGCCGTTGAAATTGGCTTTCCCTATAGCGACCCAGTGATGGATGGTCCGGTTATTCAAGCAGCCGCTGATCTGGCGCTCAGCAATGGAACAGGCGCTTCTGATGTCTTCGATATTGTTGAAGCGACGGTCAAGATGGGCGTGCCCACAGTTGTTATGACGTATTGGAATCCAATCGAACGATATGGCGTTACGAAATTCGCTGCTGAATTGGCGCGACGCGGCGGTTCCGGTGTCATCACGCCTGATCTAACAATTGAGGAGTCCGCGTCTTGGCAGGAGGCGAGCACCACTGCCGGTACCGATCGAATTTATGTTGTGGCTCCCAGCACTACCGAGAAGCGTTTGCCATTAGTGACGGCGCAGTGCAGTGGGTTTATTTACGCCGCAAGCTTGATGGGCGTGACCGGAACCAGAACATCGGTCAGCGGAAATGCGCGCGAGTTGGTTGCGCGAATTCGTGAAACGAGCTCGACCCCGGTGGCGGTTGGTCTCGGTGTCTCGAATAGAGAGCAAGCGCACGAGGTCGCATCGTACGCAGATGGCGTAATTGTGGGTTCGGCCTTCATTCGCCAACTCCAAGAGAGTTCCAGTATTCATGAAGGACTCGAAAAAGTTGAAGCGCTCGCGCAATCATTATCTGAAGGAGTACGTCGATAAAAATGTTGAAGTCGATTCAGAAATATCAAGGTTGGATTTCTTTAATTGCGCGGCTCGTTCTTGGTGGAGTACTGATTGCGGCAGGTGCGCTGAAGGCCGGAAACCCAGCGCATGCCGCAATGGCGGTGCGCGCCTACCAAGTTCTTCCGGTTACGCTTGCAAATATTTTGGGGTATGCCTTGCCATGGGTTGAGATGGGTGCAGGTCTTGCCCTGGTAATTGGGGTCGCGGTCAAAGCGGCAGCGATTATTGGCGGTGGATTAATGGTGGTCTTCATCGTGGCTATCGCTCAGGCTTGGGCACGCGGCCTCTCTATTGATTGTGGCTGCTTTGGTGGCGGCGGCACGGTCGCACCTGGTCACACGGCTTATGTGCAAGAAATTCTCAGAGATACCGGACTCACGGCACTCGCAGTTTATCTTTTCCGCTTTCCACACGGTAAATTTGGGTTGGATAAAGCTCCACAGGCGGAGTGAGACTTTCAGAAGTTATTTTCTAATGGTTTTCTAATGGTTAAGGAATGAGATCTCGTGGCATCTGCGAATAAGAATGGCAATTCATCTAAACAACCACAACAAAAGGGAATGCGCGGTCTGGTTATCGGCATGATCGTCTTTGTTGTAGCCGTTGGCGCAGCGTTTGCTGTCATCTCTAATCAATCCATCAAAAGCCTGAAGCTGCCAAGTAGCGTTTCCAAAGCTGATGGTTACGGAATCACCTTTAATCCAACCGGTTCACCAAAGATTGATATTTGGGAAGATTTCCAATGTCCAATCTGCGATCGCTTTGAAGGCATCAATGGCAACTACATCAACCAAGTGATTCAGGCGGGTCACGCCAAGGTTGTCTTCCACACCATGTCCTTTATCGGGCCAGAGTCGATTCTTGCTGCAAACGCGGGTGCTTGTGCCGCAAATTCGGGCAAGTTCGTTCAGTACCACGCAGCTCTATATAACAATCAACCAACGACCGAGAATTCAGGAAAAATCACCAACCCTTGGTTGACCTTGATTGGGGCTGCCGCTGGCATCACTGATCCGAAATTCGCTTCATGCGTCAACAATGGCGACTACATCAATTGGACCAAGAACATCGAGGCCGACGCTGCTGCGAAGAACGTGAACGCAACACCAACTGTCTTCGTCAATGGCAAAGAGCTTGATCGCAACACCCAGTACATGGATGCAACCGCCTTCAAGAAGGCGTTGACTGACGCAGGAGTTAAATAATCTCTGCCGCTTTTATCCCCACGCCGACGCACTCAGCGCTGTCGTGGGGATTTCTTACTATTCACTACTACGCGCTGTGCATTCTCCTTGGAATCATTGTCGCCATCACTATCGGTCGGCGACGTTACGCCACACTTGGTGGCAATCCCGATGAAATTCTGGATATCGCGATTTACGCAATTCCAGCAGGGATTATTGGTGGCCGGCTTTATCACGTAATTACTTCACCCGACGCATACTTCGGTCGCGAGGGACACCCACTCGATGCCCTGAAAATTTGGCAGGGTGGCATGGGAATTTGGGGCGCCATCTCGATGGGTGCGCTCGCCGCTTTTGTTGCCTTTAAACAGAAGGTGCGCTCGACCACATTTTCTACACTTGCCGATGCGATTGCTCCGACGCTTCTCTTTGCGCAAGCGATCGGGCGAATCGGAAACTATTTCAACGGTGAACTCTTCGGAAAGCCGTCAACTTTGCCATGGGCACTATCGGTGCCGGCAGCACAGCGACCAACCGGCTATGAAAATTTCGCCACCTTTGAGCCAACTTTCCTTTACGAGGCGCTGTGGTGTCTATGTGCGGGTCTGGTGTTGATCTATCTCGGACGCTATTTTCTGGCGGCGCCGGGCGTGACGTTTTTTGCCTACATCTCGTTGTACACCCTGGGTCGTACCTGGATAGAGACGCAGCGGATTGACACGGCGCATCGAATTCTCGGGGTACGGCTAAATGTATGGGTGAGCGCGCTGCTCTTCC
>Ga0208874_1000207_pt1 | contig 22398 bp, 25 predicted proteins | sample CryBogCBH10Oct08_FD_184604 | JGI IMG/M metagenome (GOLD analysis project Ga0208874, IMG submission 184604) | Freshwater microbial communities from Crystal Bog, Wisconsin, USA - CBH10Oct08 (SPAdes) (version 2) | ecosystem: Environmental > Aquatic > Freshwater > Lake | place: Crystal Bog... | reverse complement strand
TTATCGGTGGAGACCTCGAGTAGCGGCTCGTCTACATTGACGAAGTCGCCCTCGGCCTTAAGCCAACGAGTAACGGTGCCTTCGGTGACGCTTTCACCGAGTGCTGGCATAGTGACTGAAAAAGTCATTCTCTATTCTCCTATTAACCGTGAGCGTGTAATGGCTTACCAGCGAGCGCAAGGTGCGCTTCGCCAACTGCTTCAGACAAAGTTGGGTGGGCGTGAATCAAGGCAGCAACATCGCTCGCCTCTGCTTCCCAATTGAAAATCAATTGTGCTTCAGCCAAGAGTTCGCCGACGCGAGATCCGACCATATGAATACCGAGAACTGGGCCATTCTTTTGGGCGACTAGCTTTACTGATCCGGCCGTCTTCAAGATGTTGGCCTTGCCGTTACCTGCCAAGTCGTAAGTCAGTTCCACAACATCGTGACCGCGCTCTTTTGCCACGGCGGTAGTTAGGCCGACCGAAGCAACTTCTGGCTCGGAATACGTGACGCGGGGGACACCGTCATAGTTAATCGGGCGAGGATTGAGGCCCGCGATTTCTTCCGCTACCAAAATGCCTTCAGCAAAACCAACGTGCGCGAGTTGCAAAGTTGGGATGAGGTCGCCGACCGCCCAGATACCTGGGACGTTTGTACGGCACTTCTCGTCGACAATCACGTAACCGCGATCCATCGTGATGCCTTGTTCTTCATAACCGATATTCGCAGATACTGGACCACGACCGACCGCAACCAACAGCACTTCTGCCGTAAACGTTGAACCGTTTTCAAGTGTGACGGTGACGCCATTTGCGCTCTTAGTCGCGGATGCAAACTTGGTTCCGGTTTCAAACTTAATTCCGCGCTTGCGGAATGCCCGTTCCAGCTGCTTGCTCGACGATTCATCTTCAAGTGCGACAAGACGTGGCAGGCCCTCGATGATGGTGACGTCAGATCCAAATGAATGCCAGACCGATGCGAACTCGCAACCGATTACTCCGCCGCCGAGAACGATGACGGATGATGGAACGCGATCCATCGACATCGCTTGTTCGCTGGTAATGATTTGAACGCCATCAATCTCGAGACCAGGCAAGGTCTTTGGGTATGAACCCGTTGCAAGTACAACGTTCTTTCCGGTGTACTGGACGCCATTTACTTCCACGGTGTTCTTGCTGACTAACTTTCCGTGGCCTTCTACGTAAGTGATGTTTCGAGATTTAACCAAGCCCTGCAAACCTTTATGCAATTTGCTGATGACGCCATCCTTATATGCGTTGACGGCCAACATATCCATCGAAATAAATTCTGCTTTGACGCCAAACTCACCTGCATGGCGGGCACTATCGGCAACTTCGCCGGCATGTAGGAGCGCCTTTGTTGGAATGCAACCACGATGCAAGCACGTGCCGCCTAATTTGTCTTGTTCGATGAGAACTACGTTCATTCCCAGCTGTGACGCGCGAAGCGCGCTGGCGTAACCGCCGCTGCCGCCGCCTAGAACAACGAGATCAAATTCAGCCACGATTGCCTCTCTCTGCAGATGTCATTCGCTCGCCGCTTAACCAAGCGGCACTCTCTAATCCTGCCACGATTTGGGGAGGACCTTCGACTGAGGCGGAGCCTAGGCTTGTGATGCCGCTGACTCGATCAGGCGGACCAACGACCGTACAGCCACACCGGTGCCGCCGGTTGGCGTATAGCCGTGGGCCTGGTGCTCATTGAAGGATGGACCAGCGATATCGAGGTGAAGCCAAGGGGTCTCTGGGTTGATGAATTCACGCAGGAAGAGGCCGGCGACGAGCATGCCGCCATAGCGATCGCCGATATTTGCCAAATCTGCGACCGGCGAATCTAACGAGGCGCGGAGCTCCTCGGGCAGGGGCATCGGCCAGAAATTTTCTCCCGCAGCATCAGCAGCGGCGAGAAATTCGGTTGAGAATTCTTCATTGTTGGTCATGACGGCGCTGTAATGAGTTCCGAGTGCAACAACCTGTGCGCCAGTCAGAGTCGCGACATCGATGATGCCGTCCAATCCACCGAGCTTCGCGGCATGCTCTTCCGCGCGAACAAGTGCGTCAGCCATCACAAGTCGACCTTCTGCATCGGGATTTAAAACTTCAACTGTCTTTCCGCCGTACATCGTGATGATGTCGCTCGGACGAGTGGCATTTTCACTGATCATATTTTCGGCAAGTGCAGCCCAGACTTCGATTGCTACTGGTACCTTCAATTTTGAGATAGCGATGATTGCGCCAACAACGGCAGCCGCGCCACTCATATCCGATTTCATCGTCCACATTGACATGCCAGGTTTGAGATTTAAGCCACCTGAATCGAAAGTGATTCCCTTTCCGATGAAGGCAAAACGCTTCTTTGCTTTCGGCGGATTGTAAGAAATATGAAGGAGCCGGGGCTTGCTTGCCGACGCTTGACCTACAGCTGTGATTCCGCCATAGCCTTTCGTTCGCAACGTTGCATCGTTCAGAATCTCTACTTTCAGGCCGGCAGCAGTCGCGCGTTTCTTCTGCATTTGAGAGAAGGAGTCCGGGGTCAAATCGTTAGGCGGCATGTTGATGAGGTCACGTACAGCGGCGATTTCCTCAGCCAGAATTAGCGCTCGAGAGACGGCTGATTTTGCTGCGGCGTCTCTAGCTGAATTAACCAAAATGTTTGTGGACTTCAAGGAAGTGCCGTGTTCGGCCTTCGATGCAAAGCGATAATCGGTATATGTGTACGAGCCCATAAGTGCGCCTTCGGCGATTGCGCCAATCGCAGCAGATGTTTCGGCTGGCAAGGCAAGAGTTGCGCTCTCGTTATTGAGCAACGTGCGGACCGCAGAACCCGCAGCGCGACGGAGTTGCTCATTGGTCCAGCTTTGAGAACTCTTACCTTTAACAACTGTTGCGCTGGTTCCGAGGCCAGTGAAAATCCAAAGCGTTCCGTCGTGTGGGACTTTTACGATCTCATCTATCGCACCAGTCGCGCCCATCGCGGTCAGAGAAGCGAGTAATGACTTGGCGAGCGCGGGGGAGAGAATTCCCGATTGGGCATGCAGATTCAGTTCGCGCTTCGGGCCGATTGTTCGTGACAATCCAACGACGACGACGGTGCTGCTCGCGCCATCCAGTTTTTCAATGAGCTTCGCTGAAATCATGAGTGGAGCATATTTCAGATTTGCCCCAACTTTTCGCTGGGTTTTGGATAGGTTGAGCATATGAAATCTCCGTTGGATAGTTGGCACGTCGCAGCAGGCGCAAAGATGGCGGATTTTGGCGGTTGGGATATGCCCATTGAATACGCCCAAGGTTTCGGCCCAGATCGCCCAGGCGGGGTTTTAGCCGAGCACACGGCTGTTCGTGAGCGGGCAGGAATTTTCGACGTCTCCCATTTGGGCAAGATGTCGGTTGTTGGAAAGGGTGCTCGCGCCTTTGTTAACTCTGTTCTCACCAACGATCTAGCGAAGATTGATGTCGGGCAGGCTCAGTACAACTTGCTCTGCAACGATGCGGGCGGCGTTATCGACGACTTGATTGTCTACATCAAATCTGACGATGAAATTTTTATTATTCCGAACGCTGCAAACTGTGGTGACGTGGTCAAGGTCTTTGAGAAGGCTGCCCCCGTTGGCATGACCGTGACCAACTTGCATAACGAATATGCAGTGCTTGCGGTTCAGGGTCCAGCGACCCCGCAAGCCATGAAAGCGCTTGGTCTTGATCTCGAACTCGACTATATGTCTTTTACCGAAGCGACCATTCCTGGTCATGAACAGTGGGGTTCGGTGATCATCTGCCGAACAGGATATACCGGCGAATTCGGGTATGAACTTCTTCCGGCATCGGCGCATGCATTGGAACTCTGGGAAGCTCTGGTTGCAATTGTGGATTCGCTCGATGGTCGAGTCTGCGGGCTTGGATCACGCGACACCTTGCGGACCGAAATGGGTTACCCCCTTCATGGTCATGAACTCTCACTCGACATCTCCCCGCTACAAGCAGCGGCCGGGTGGGCGGTAGCGCTCGAGAAGGAAACATTCCATGGCCAAGGCGCGTTGCGCGCCGAGAAAAGTGCCGGTGTTGCTCGAATTTCGCGCGCATTGAAATTCAGTGATCGTGGCATCCCGCGGGGCGGCATGAACGTCTTGAACGATTCCGGCGAAATCATTGGCGAAGTCACGAGCGGAACTTTCTCGCCCACCCTCAAAACCGGTATCGCACTTGCCTTAGTCAAACCGGAATACAAAGTTGGATCGAACGTGGTGGTGGATGTGCGCGGTCGTCAGAGCGCTGCTGAAATCGTCAAGCTTCCGTTTGTGGAATCCCACGTTCGCTAATCGCTTTATCGGCCACAATAACTGGCCGGCCGCTTTCTAAAGTAAAGACGTTGATTCGGTTATCAAAGGCGTCCCGAAGTTGAGGTGAATGAATCACCATTTCTGACGGTCCCGTCAATGTGACCCGACCATCGTGAATAATCGAAATATATTGGGCATACATCGCGGCTAAGGTGATGTCGTGCATTGTTGAAACCACGGTTACGCCGCGCTCTTTGAGAATCTCAATATCGTTCAGCACGGAGATTTGATGATGGAGATCAAGAGCGCTGGTTGGTTCATCCAACAAGATCAGGGTTGGCTCTTGAGCTAACGCGCGAGCGATCAGTGCCCGCTGAGTCTCGCCGCCCGAGAGTTGGCTCACGTGTTGGTCCTGCATTCCGTAGAGCTGGGTCTGTTGCAAGATGTCAGCAATAAAGGTGCGGCTGACAAGAGTTTCATTGCCCCAGCCATCGCGCTTGGAGCGTCCCAACATTACGTATTCTGCGACGGTCATCCCCGCTGGAATATGAGGATTCTGCGGAACGAAAGCGACATTGCGATTGTGATTGCGAAAGACTTCCTCGTTGTTATCGGTGATGGAACCGGCGTATTCACATGTGCCGAGTAGCGCCTTGAGAAGCGTTGTCTTGCCAGCGCCATTTGGTCCCACCAAGCAGGTCCAGGCACCGTCCACGATATCCATAGAGATGTCATGCAGAATTTCCCGGTTGCCGTAACGAACGGTCAGGTCTTTGATGGAAATCATGAGTAACTCACTCTCTTGTTACGTAAGACAAACAGGAAGAAGGGCGCACCAACAAATGCCGTGATGACACCGATGGGTAGTTCGGCGGGGGAGAGCAAGGTTCGAGCGCCGAGATCAGCAAGCACCAGGAAAGCTGCACCTACCAGTGCAATGGTGAGTAATGATCGATTCGTTACTCGATGAGTAATACCGCGTACCAAGTGAGGTACGACGATTCCCACGAATCCAATCAACCCGCTTGCCGAAACCGCAGTTGCCGTTGCCAGCGTCGCTGCCAATACTGCGATGATGCGAAGGCGATGTGGATTGATGCCCAACGAAAAGGCTTCTTCGTCCGAAAGCATTAATCCATCAAGCTTCTTGGATATGAACACCATCGTGCTAATCGCGAGAAGAATGTAGAAGGCGCTCCACGAAACGACTTGCCATGAGGCCGCGGTCAATTCGCCGAGAATCCAGGAATAGACCGGACGTAGCGCATCGCTGTGGCGTTGTTGGATAAACGTTTGTACCGCGGTTGCGAATGAACCGACCGCAATTCCGGAGAGCAGCAGAGTATTTGGTTCGGCGAAGAATCGCCCCGATATGAAGAAGCTGGTGAGTACGGCCAAGATGCCGCCGACGAAACTAAAGATCGGCAACAAGCCGTAGACATTTCCATGCGATGCGGTGATTGCAAGGGTGGCACCGAGTCCGGCGCCACTCGCGGCTCCAAGGAGATAGGGATCGGCGAGCGGATTGCGAAAGACCGTTTGATACACGGCACCGCTGCACGAAAGTGCGGCGCCAACCAGAGCGGCCAAGATGACGCGCGGCAACCGCAGGTCAAGCACTAACGTCCGTTGTTCGCCACTCAATCCATGATTCAATCCACAGAGCGTTCTGAGAATGCTCGAAAAGCTAATAGGGATTGGCCCGATGCTGACCGCGAGCAGCGCGATGGCGATAAGCAGGACGGCAGCGCCGGCGGTGATTCGCCAGTTCCAGATCCTGCTTATCGGTGACATGTGGTCTTAATTCTCTCGACTAGGAAATCTTCGCAATAGATGAAGCTACGAAGCGATAGAAATCAACGAGGCGTGGTCCCCAACGGGATGGAATATCCGCAGGCAGAGCAATCACATGCTTCTTCGCGACCGCAGAGATATGGCTCCAACCGACTCGCTTAGCAACTGTCTTACTGGATTCGCCATATTGGGCATCGCTCAGGAAGATGATGTGCGGGTTTGCCTTGATGATGTATTCATTTTGCAACTGTGGGTACCCTGAAGTATCCGCCAATTTTGCGCTGTCTGCGATGTTAGTGAGATTGAAGTCGGCATAGACGTGCCCGACGAAGGTCTTTGATGTAGCTGAGTAATTAGTGTTATCGACTTCGTGGAAGAAGCTGACCGGTAGGGTCTTTCGAGCGCCCTTGATAATTGCTGCGATGGACTTCTTCATGCTGGAAATCAGCGTCGTAGCCTGGGTTATGTGACCGGTGGCCGAGCCAAGGTCGGAAATCTCTGAATAGGCCTCAGCGACGGAGTTTGGTGAAATCTCGGTATACACCTTGATGCCGAGTGACTGAAGCTGGGTGGCAACATCAGCTTCCTTTGTCGCGGTTGAATTCATAATCACCAAATCAGGGGCGTAGGCAGCAATCGCCTCGACATTTGGGTCATAGGCGGAAAGCTTTGATATCGGCGCGCTCTTTGGAAAATTGGAGAGATCATCCACGGCGATAACTTGAGAACCAGCACCGATTGCGAATAGATCTTCAGTGGCGCTCGGTGAAAGTGAAATGATTTTTTTCGGCTGTGTGCTCATATCTGCATGCGCGACAGATGGCAAAGATGCAGAGATGGCGACGAGCGCTACGAGCGCAAACGTGCGATGTGACATAAACAAACTCCCTCAAGAGTCGAGGGAGGAAATATTCGGACTTTCGGATTTCTCGGCTGACGCCTGCAAAATCTAAAGGCCCGACCTTCCTCCGAGGTCGGATACTTCAGCATTGAGTTAGGCGACCTGGCTCAGACTTTTCAGTCATTACAGTTGCGGGAACAGCGCCGGGATTTCACCGGACTTCGCTAAACACCGTGCTACTTCAGAATGTGAGTTCTTCAGCGGGTAGAAATTAGCACAACGAGAGTCGTAGAAAGACTATTCCGCCTTCTTTTTCCGTTGGCGTCGTCCTGCGTTGTAGGCAAGACCAAGCGCAATCACGATAGCTGCGCCTACAAAAATCCATTGAAGAGCATCGGCACCTTCGTGGCCTTCATCAATTCGGCGATGTTCTCCGCCATCGCCTGGTTGACCATTGTTTCGTTGACCGTGATCATCCGGAACGCTTTGACCGTCTGGGCCGTTATGAATCTCCACCTGCGGTGTTGAGGTAGGAGAAGGTGTTGCCATATCGGCGTATGCAACGGAAACTGGCCCGAGAATCAATGCGGTCGCAACGATCGCAGAAAGAGCGAGTTTCGATGTTCGCATAATTAAATCTTATCTCCGCGAGTTACCTGTGGTGCCGGCGCACGCATGCGACGCATCTGAGTTGAACGGAGCCAGCCGTACATTCCGATGCCCTTGACCGATTGGCCTGGGAAGCGAACTGCAACTTCCTTCTTGATCGCGCGAGTAAAGAAGAAGCCGGTAACAATTGAGTACAACATTGCGGCATACATAAAGAGGATTGCGAAGAGCTGTACGGCGCGGACTGGAATAACCGTCAAGAAGAGAACAACGACAATCGCTGGCAAGAAATATTCGCCGACCGTGCGACGGGAATCGACGTAGTCACGTACGAAACGACGGACCGGACCCTTGTCGCGCGCTGGCAGAGCGCTCTCTTCGCCACGCATGTAAGCGGCGCGGCTAGCCATTCGAGCTTCGCGAACCGCAGACTTGTCGCGATTGCGACTCGCCTTTGTAGCGGGCGCTGAAATCGCATTGACATTGAGTTTCGCCTCAGCTGCCTTGCGAGTAGGAGTTGCCTTGCCCTTCGGGGCAGCAGCCTTTTTCGCTACGGACTTGTTGGCAGCGGCCGTCTTCTTAGCTGCGGTCTTCTTTGCGGGTTCTTTAGGACTCATACCGCTACGGTAGAGCCAGCATTCGCTCTAAGGCAACTCTTGCGTGCTCGGCGACGGTCGTGTCTACCTTGATTTGGTTCACAAAGGTGCCCTTAACCAACGACTCCATCGCCCAGACCAAGTGCGGGAGATCGATTCGATTCATGGTGCTGCAATAGCAAACCGTCTTGTCTAGGAAGAGAATCTTTTTGTCACTGTGAGCATTAGCGAGTCGCTGAACCAAGTTGAGCTCGGTGCCGATTGCCCAGGCAGACCCTGTTGGCGCTGCCTCAATTGTGCGAATGATGGCTTCGGTGCTGCCGACGACATCGGAATTTATGACCACTTCGTGTTGGCATTCGGGATGTACCAAGACTTGAATTCCAGGTACTGCGGATCGAACATCGTGGATGTTCTGGAGCGAGAAGCGGCCATGAACCGAACAATGACCTCGCCACAAAATCACTTTGGCGGCTTTGATTGCTTCTTCAGTAAGACCACCCATGGGCTTCCATGGATTCCACACAACACAATCGCTAAGAGAGAGCCCAAGTTTGGTCACCGCGGTGTTGCGTCCTAAATGTTGGTCGGGGAGAAAAAGAATCTTTTCGCCCTTCGCAAAGGCCCACGACATCGCTCGTTCGGCGTTTGACGATGTGCAGACCGCGCCACCGTTCTTGCCGGTGAAGGCCTTAATGGCGGCGGAAGAGTTCATGTAGGTGATGGGGATGGTTCGAGACGCGACGCCCAGGCGCTCGAGTTGCGACCAGCAATCGTTTACTTGGTTGGCGGTAGCCATATCGGCCATGGAACAACCGGCGGCTAGATCCGGGAGCGATACTTTTTGTTTCTCGCTAGTCAAGATGTCCGCACTCTCGGCCATAAAGTGAACGCCGCAAAAGAAGATGAATTCAGCCGTTGTGTTATCGGCCGCGGCCTGTGCCAGCTTGAATGAATCGCCAGTGATATCCGCGAATTGAATGACTTCGTCGCGTTGATAATGGTGACCGAGAACCATCGCGCGACTGCCAAGTGCCTTACGAGCCACCAGCGCTCGTTCGACGAGAGCGGGGTCCGAGGTCGGAGGGAGTTCGCCGTCGCAGGAGACGCCGCGCTCGCTCGTGGCATCGCTTAAGCCAGTTCCCAGCAGCAACAACTCCTTAAGAGGCATATCCGTATTCTATGGAGTAATCTTTTACCATGAGCACTGACACAACCCAAGACATCTCTCTAACCTCTGCACCGGCAACCGGCATTTTGTTGACCGATGTTGCTGCGACCAAGGTTGCGGCGCTTCTCGAGCAAGAAGGCCGGACAGATTTGAGCTTGCGCGTTGCGGTCCAGCCAGGTGGATGTTCTGGTCTTCGCTACCAGCTCTATTTCGACGATCGCGCACTTGATGGCGACACCGTTTCAGAATTTGGTTCAGTCAAAGTCGTCACCGACAAGATGAGCACCCCTTATTTGATGGGCGCATCAATCGATTTCGTTGACACGATTGAGAAGCAGGGCTTCACGATCGACAACCCAAATGCCCAAGGCTCATGCGCCTGCGGCGATTCATTTAACTAATACCGCCACATCACAACCGCGTAGCGTTTAATACTCGCCATGAGAGTTGCTATCGCGGGTTCGGTCGGTCGCGACCATTTGATGACTTTTCCGGGCAAGTTTACGGATTCATTGGTGGAAGGCTCGCTCGATAAAGTCTCACTATCGTTTCTTGTGGACGGCCTAGATATTCACCGAGGCGGCATCGGAGCCAATATTGCATTTGGCATGGGCGCGCTCGGTCTGCATCCGATTTTGGTGGCAGCGGTTGGTAAGGACTGGGCGGACTATGACGCTTGGCTTACCCGTCACGGCGTCGATACATCGCATGTGAAGATTTCTACCGAGCTGTATACCGCCACATTTATGGTGACCACAGATCAGGACTTGAACCAGATTGCATCATTCTTTCCGGGCGCTATGAGCGAAGCGCGCGAGATTGAACTTGCTCCGATTATTGCCCAGACTGGGAAGTTTGATTTGATGGTCATTTCACCAGACGATCCTGACGCCATGCTGCGTCATTCGCAGACCTGTCGCCAACTCGGCATTCCGTTCGGCGCCGACCCATCTCAACAAATGGCGCGCATGTCTGGTGACGACATTCGATTATTAATACAAGGCGCGAAGTATTTGTTTCTTAATGAATACGAGCTTGCGCTTGCGATGCAAAAGACTGGCTGGAGCGATGCCGAAATTTTTGAGCAAGTTGAGGTTCGAGTTGTCACTCTCGGCTCGCACGGCGTAAAGATTGAAGAACACGGCAAACCAACCATCACCGTGGGCGTGGCCCAGGAAAAGGCGAAAGTTGATCCAACGGGCGTGGGCGATGCCTTTCGTTCCGGCTTTGTCGCTGGTCTCTCATGGGGATTGGGGCACGAACGCAGTGCTCAGATTGGTTCGATGCTTGCGACCTATTGCATCGAGACCAAAGGAACTCAGGAGTATCGCTTTACGAAGGCTGATTTCCTTGCTCGATTTACTCAAGCCTATGGAGCCAGTGCTAGCGCCGAGATAGAACAGCACGTCCAACCAACTTTGATTGGTTAGTAGTCACTCTCTTTTCGCACTAAGAATTTCATTGGCTCGAGTTGTTCGCTATGGTTATGGGTCATGCGTGCCCAGGCCGAAATGTCTGGCGCGGTAGCGGGATCATCCGCAAGCAAAATTGCTTCAGTGCCGATGGGCTGATCCCGAAGGAAACGTGCGGTATCAATAATGGGCTGCGGGCAACGGGTGCCTAGTGAATCAATGACAGGCCGGTCAGTCACGGAGTGCAGCTACGCATTCTTCGATGGCAACGAGAAGACCATCAACCTCTTCGGGTGTGACTGTGTGGTGAATGGTCAACCGAATATTTCCTTGCGTCAGCTTGCCCATTGCAGCCAACACATGGCTGGGTTCCAGGTTGGCCGCGTTGCAGGCAGATCCGGAATCAACCGCGAAACCTTTGGCCAGAAGGGCGTTAAGGAGCTGCTCACCATCGACATACAAGAATGACATGGAGAGAAGATGAGGCATCGTTGGGTTTTCTGGTGTAGCGAAATCGACATCGGAGATTCGTTCAGAAATGTAGCCACGGATTCGACGATGAACCTGAAGAATCATGTCTGCTTGGATTTTCTCGTCCGCTACCCAGCTATCGATAGCGAGCGCCGAAGCAATCAGTAGACCAGTGGATGATTCACCGGGGACGGTTCGATTGTCGTTGTGGGGCAAGGGATTACGCCAGTCAGAATTCGGATGCACTGCAAAGAAACCAATGCCTTCTGGGCCGGCCCAGTTTCGTGAATCCCATAGCGCCGTTGACCAGTTCGTTGGCAATGCGAGCCGAGCGCCCGTGGCGGTTGCATCGACAAATATGGATTTAGCGGTTGGAGCGGATTGCTGAACAACTCCGGTTTCACCGTTTCCCAGCTGCCAGGCGAGGACTGCCTCTTGGTTGAGGTTGTGCAGGATTTGCCCTTCGTGCGAGACCGACAGAATTTCTGAATGCGAGTGAGAATCTGCGATCGCGAGAACCTCTTGCCGATCAACGGCCGAGACCTGTAGAAGTTGGGTGGGGGAGAGCAGTCCCTGGATGCCCAGGTAGAAACCGAGGTTGGTTTCGCCCAGAACATGGAGCCATTCAGGCTCGATGCCGAGATGACCGGCGATGGTGGCAAGCGCCTCATTTCGCAGAATGGCCAGGCCGCGAGCCTCCGGTGACAACTTGGAGTAGCCAGGCCAAGCTTGTTCGAATATTGGTGCAATCGCCATTTTTGCAGCTGGATGTATTGGGGTTTCGGAGGAGAACCAGCCTGTGATGAGAGCCACGCAGGGAAGGCTACCGTTGGCGGAAGACGGCTACCAACCCGCGAGATAAACTCGCCCCATGCAATTTAAGCGCGGAATCAAGCTTGCCCTCGCACTAGGCCTCACCACGGTGGCGCTGACTTCGTGCTCCACCGCAAAGCTCAATGGCTTTGGTTACCCCAAGGGTGTTTCGAGCACAAGTAATACCTCGTTGAGTCTGTGGCAGGGAGCCTGGATCACTGCTGGTGTTGTCGGTGTCTTCACATTGATTCTCATTTTGTGGCCGGTTGTGTTCCACCGTCGCAAAAAGGGTGACACCACCTCGTACGGAAAGCAGACTCGCTATAACCTGCCGGCTGAAGTTGCGTACACAGTCATTCCATTTTTAATAGTCGCAGTCTTGTTTTATTTCACGGCTCGTGACGAATCACGAATCACAAAGGTCGATTCAGTAGCGACCGCGCCACACAATATTCACGTCAATGCGATCCAGTGGTCATGGCAGTTCACTTATGACGATGCGGCTGCAAAGCCAACCGTCACCGGTACTCCAGGTCAGCCACCCGCACTTGTTGTTCCGCTTGGCGAGAAGGTTCTCTACACGATTAACTCCAACGATGTTGATCATGGTTTCTGGATCCCGGCATTCATGATTCAAATGCAGGCGTTGCCTGGCGTAACCAACCACATTGAGTTTGCGGCTACCAAGTTGGGAACATTCCCTGGCCGATGCAACATTCTCTGCGGTCGCGATCACTCGCTCATGCTTTTCACGGTCAAGGTAGTTACCCCAGCCGAATACCAGAGCTATATCTCCTCACTGAAGGCGGCATAACATGACGACATATGCAGAACGCATCGAGACTCCGCTAGCCGGCGCACCGCGCCTACAGAAGGAGAGCAAGGGTCGTCTCTTCGTTAAGTGGATTACCTCAACTGACCACAAGACGATCGGCTATCTCTACCTGATTACATCCTTCGTTTGGTTCTTGGTTGCCGGCGTACTCGCACTCTTGCTTCGCGCGGAGCTTGCCCGCCCAGGCTTGCAGTTCCTGAGCAACGAGCAGTACAACCAGATTTTCACCATGCACGGCACGATTATGTTGCTGATGTTTGCAACGCCATTGTTCGTTGGTTTTGCCAACGTCATCATGCCGCTCCAAATCGGCGCAGCAGACGTGGCATTCCCGCGCCTCAACATGTTGTCGTACTGGCTTTACCTCTTCGGTGGTTTGATGGCATTCGGTGGCTTCTTGTCACCAGGTGGAGCAGCTTCCTTTGGTTGGACTGCTTACGCACCATTGGCTAACTCGCAATACTCACCAGGAATCGGTGGCGACTTGTGGGTTATCGGTCTTGCCATCGGTGGTCTCGGAACAATTCTTGGTGGCGTTAACTTCATTACGACCATCTTCACCATGCGCGCCCCGGGCATGACCATGTTCCGTATGTCGATCTTCTCGTGGAACGTATTGCTGACTTCGATTCTTGTTCTTCTCGCCTTCCCACCATTGGCCGCGGCCTTCTTGGGACTCGAGGCGGATCGAATCTTTGGTTCGCACATTTTCGATCCCGCTAACGGTGGCGCCATGTTGTGGCAGCACTTGTTCTGGTTCTTCGGACACCCAGAGGTGTACATCCTTGCTCTGCCATTCTTTGGAATCGCGACCGAAATCCTTCCGGTCTTCAGCCGTAAGCCAGTCTTCGGCTACAAGGGATTGGTAGCAGCAACTATCGGCATCGCTGCACTATCTGTGTCGGTATGGGCGCACCACATGTTCGCCAGCGGACAAGTTCTCTTGCCATTCTTCTCGTTCATGACATTCTTGATCGGTGTTCCTACCGGCGTGAAGTTCTTTAACTGGATCGGAACGATGTGGGGCGGTTCGGTCAGCTTCGAAACCCCCATGCTCTTCATTCTCGGATTCTTGATTACTTTCTTGTTCGGCGGTCTCACCGGAATCATCCTTGCGTCACCACCGTTGGACTTCGCGGTGTCGGCCTCATACTTCGTGGTCGCTCACTTCCACTACGTGCTCTTTGGAACAGTGGTCTTTGCGATGTTCGGTGGTTTCTACTTCTGGTGGCCAAAGATGACAGGTCACATGTTGAACGAGCGCCTCGGAAAGATTCACTTCTGGACGCTTTTCTTTGGCTTCCACCTCACATTCCTCATCCAGCACTGGTTGGGTATCAAGGGCATGCCTCGACGTTATGCCGATTACTTGGCATCGGATGGCTTCACCACAATGAATACGATTTCAACCATCGGTTCGTTCTTGTTGGCGCTATCGATGATTCCATTCTTGATCAACGTCTGGATTTCACGCAAGTCCCCTAAGGTCACGGTTGATGATCCATGGGGCTATGGCGCATCCTTGGAATGGGCAACATCATGCCCACCACCTCGTCACAACTTCACATCAATGCCACGCATTCGTTCGGAGCGTCCTGCATTTGATCTGCACCACCCACATATGGCGTACACAGACCTCGAGAAGGGCCACTAATAATGAAGGCTGGTTGGCGTTTATTTGCAGGTCTCGCAGCGTTCTACGCGATGATGGCAGTTATCTATTACTGGGTTGGCGGGGAAGCGGTTGGCATTACTGCCATTGCACTGAGCGGTGGTTTAGCCGGCCTCGTCGCTTTCTATCTCTGGTTCACCGAGAAGCGTCTGGCGAATGTCCTTCCTGAGGACAACAAGCTAGGCGAAATCGCTGACGCAGCGGGCGAGCTAGGTTTCTATTCGCCACATTCTTGGTGGCCACTTCCCGTCGCTCTCTCTGCCTGCGCAATGGGACTTGGATTGCTTATCGGTTGGTGGCTCACCCTTATTGCTCTTGGCTCATTGATCATCAGCATCCTTGGCTTCGTACTTGAGTACGAAAAGCCTTCCGCTTCAGCTCACTAAGCCCCAAACCTTCCTTCGGTGCTTGAGTCCTCGCGTTTAATCCTACGTCCGCTGACGACCGCTGACGCGGATGATTTGCTTGAGTACCAAGCCAATCCTGAGGTCATTCGATTCATTCCATGGCCGGTACGAGATCGGGCGATGGTCGTTGAAGCCATCGACAAGCTGCTCGCCTTTATAGCGGCAGGAGAGCCTGGTTTGAATCAGACGTACGCCATGGAATTGAAATCATCAGGCAAGGTCATTGGTCAGGTCAACTACATGTTCAAAGACGGCCACGACTTTCAACGCGAGATCGGTTATGTGATTAACCCTGCCTTCGGTGGTCAGGGGTATGTTCATGAGGCCCTGAGCGCAATGGTCACGCATATCTTCGGCATGGGTGACGTTGAACGTGTCTACGCCAAGATAGATGCCCGTAATACACCGTCAGAAAATGTGGCCCAGCGATTGGGGATGCGGAAAGAAGCGCACCATATTCGAGACGATTTCTTTAAGGGGGAGTGGACGGATTCGTTGATTTACGCCATCCTGAAAAGCGAATGGGCCCCGACCGAATAGTCGAGGCCCATCTGTAAACCGCTTAGTGCTTAGTGATGACCACCCTCAAGTTCCTTGGCTTCAGTAGCGGTTGGAACCGGGACCTGCTCGGTCGCTGCGATGCTCATACGAGCACGTAGCTTTGCCTTGAGGCCACCTGGTGCTGGAACGCCGTAGCGATCGGTCGAGGAGATTTGCAACGGAGCTGGTTGTTCGTGCTGTGTAAGAGTCCACTTCTTTTCTGGTGAGAGCTCTTCGTGAACTTCGATGAACTCGCCATGAGGCAACATAACCAGACGACCGGTCTCCTTGCCATGAAGGACGATTTCACGGTCAGCGCGCTGCAAGGACAAGCAGATGCGCTTGGTGATGACGAAGACAATCGGTGGCACGATAATCAAGCCGAAGCGAGTGAACCACATGATCTCGTTAATCGTTAGATGGAAATGCGTTGCGACGATGTCGTTACCGCCATTGAGAAGCGAGATGATGACGAAAGAAAGTGCCATCGCGCCAATCGCGGTGCGGTTTGGATTATTACGTGGCCGATCCAACAAGTGGTGCTCACGCTTATCGCCCGTCATCCACGATTCAATAAATGGATAGAGCGCCAAGCCGGTGAACATGATGCCCGGAATGATCAGACCAGGAATCAGAATGTTCCACGAGATGGTGTGACCGAATGCGTGGGTCTCCAGTGGGGGAGCCATGCGAACCAGGCCATCGAGCCAGCCCATGTACCAGTCAGGTTGTGATCCGGCGGAAATCTGACCTGGTGTGTAAGGACCGTAGAGCCAGATGGGGTTGATTGATGCGACTGCGCCCAAGAACGCGGTGACGCCGAAGACAATAAAGAAGAATCCGCCGGCCTTTGCCATGTAAATCGGTAGCAATGGATATCCGACAACGTTCTTCTCAGTACGACCAGGACCTGGGTACTGGGTGTGCTTCTGATACCAGACCAACATCAAGTGGATGGTGATGAGCGCCAAGAATGCGCCAGGAAGAAGCAATACGTGAACAATATAAATACGTGGAATAAAGACGTGGCCCGGGAATGCTCCACCGAAGGCGAAGAACGCCAGGTATGAACCCACGACCGGAATCGCTTGAATGATTGCTTCTGCAATGCGAATACCTGTTCCAGAGAGCAAGTCATCAGGAAGCGAGTAACCCAAGAAGCCTTCAACGATTCCCAGAGTCAATAGCCCAACGCCGATGATCCAGTTGAACTCACGTGGTTTGCGGAACGCGCCAGTGAAGAAAACGCGCAACAAGTGGGCAACGATTGCTGCCATGAAAAGAAGCGCAGCCCAGTGGTGGATCTGACGCATCAACAAGCCACCGCGGACATCAAAGGAGATGTGAAGTGTGGATTCGTATGCAGCGGACATCGAGACGTTAGAGAGTGGAGCGTAAGCACCGTGGTAAACGACATCTGTCTGTGATGGGTTGAACCAGAACGTGAGGAAGGTTCCGGAAAGAAGCAGAATGACGAATGAGTAGAGGGCGATTTCACCCAACATGAAGGACCAGTGGTCAGGGAAGACTTTGGTGAGATTCTTCTTCAACCACTTAGCTGCGCCAGTGCGCTCGTCTACGTAGTTTGCTACTCCACCTGCGGCACGTTCTTTTAGACTCATGATGAGCGCTCCCAGAAGCTAGGTCCGATTGGTTCTGTAAATCCTTGTTGTGCAACGAGATATCCATCAGCATCAACGGTGATTGCCAGCTGTGGCAGCGGGCGAGCAGCTGGTCCGAAAATGACCTTTGCCGCGCGAGTCACATCGAAAGTTGACTGATGGCATGGGCAGAGCAAATGGTGCGTTTGTTGTTCATACAGAGCAACCGCACAACCCATATGCGAACAAATCTTCGAGAAGGCGATGATGCCGTCGTGTGTCCATGACAGGCGTTGCGCGTCTAAGTTGAAATCTTGTGGCCGTAAGCGAATCAAGAGAACGGCGTCGGTACCGGTGTTCTCTAACGTACGTTCTGTTCCTGCTGGAAGTTCTGGCAAAACCTGAGCAACTGATCCGACTTCGAGATCCGAAGGCTTGATGGGCTGTCCACTTGGATCTACAACCAAACGTGTGCCAGCCTTCCAATCAGTGGTGGAGAGTGCCTTCTTTGGCAGCGGCCCCAAATCGCGCAAAAGCAGGAGTGGTGAAACGCCAACCAAACCGAGTGCTAGACCGAGCGAACGCTTGATGAGCGAGCGGCGACCTAATCCGGCTGAGCCAGCTTGCTCCTTGACGGTCACGACGAAATCTTCGCGATCCTTCTCTTCAGAGCGGAACTCGTGACGCTCAGCGATAACTTCGTTATCTGGCATCAGTGTGCGAGCCCAGTGAATAGCGCCCATGCCGATAAAGAACAACGAAGCGGCCAACCCAACGCCTAGTCCAAGCTGGGCAGCATTGGTGTTACCAAGGATAGGTAGGTAAATGAAAGTTGTTGACTTGATGAAGATGTACGAAAGAACTGTTCCTACGGTGCCAACCGCAGAAAGCAAGAAGAGAATGGCTACTTGGCGCTCTGCTCGCTTCTCGGCATCAACATCGATATCGGATTTGCGATGTACGTGCTCTGGCAAACCAGGATCTTGGAATTTCTGAATATCGCTCATGGGGTTATCTCGCCTTCGATGCTAGCCATACCGAAACACCAATTAACAAACCAAGTCCAAAGGTCCAGATCAGCAGACCTTCTGTAACAGGGCCAACTCGACCAAGAGCGGCGCCGCCGAGTGCTGGCTCGGTGTTGGCTCGCTCGATGAACTTAATGATCGAAAGCTTTTCTGCTGGAGTCAATGTCTTATCCGAGAACTTAGGCATTGATTGTGGACCGGTGATCATCGCTTCATAAATATAGTGAGCGTCTACGCCCATCAATGAAGGTGCGTACTTACCAAGGGTCAGCGCTCCACCTTGGCCGGCAAAGTTGTGACACATGGCGCAGTTGGTGCGGAACAAAGTTCCACCTTGAGCAACATTTCCGTCGCGCTCCCACGAAAGCGATGCATCCGTTACAGCAGCGGGTCCGGGTGCCAGTGATGCAACGTAGGCAGCAAGTGCCGCGGTTTGCTCCGCGTCATAAACCGGCTTTTTGCGCATTGCTTGCTGGCTCATATCGGCCATCGGCATACGACCTGTGCCGACCTGGAAATCAACTGCTGCAGCGCCAACACCAATGAGTGAAGGTGCAATTCCACTGCCTTCTGCATTGAGTCCGTGGCATGAAGAGCAACCACGAAGGAATATTTGCTTACCTTCTTGCACTTGCGTGCTCTGCGAACTTGAAACGGATGTTTGTGCAGCAGGGACTTCAGCCGCGAACGAGAACGTTGTACCGAGACCAATTAACGATACGACCATCAGTGCTGGCGCGGCCCACTTGCGTCGGCGAAAACGTGAGAGCTTCTTCATCATGATTCGAGTCCAGCCTTACTTAATCAGGTAGATAGCCGAGAACAAGGCAATCCATACGATGTCGACGAAGTGCCAGTAGTACGAGACCACAATGGCGGTAGTTGCTTGTTTATGGCCAAACTTTTGAGCTTTGAATACGCGCACCATGACTATGAGGAAGGCGATAAGTCCGCCGGTCACGTGCAGTCCGTGGAAGCCAGTGGTGATGTAGAAGACCGATCCGTATGCACGAGACGAGAAGGTCAAGCCATCACGAACGAGATTTGCGTACTCATAGATCTGACCGCCGATAAAGAACGCGCCCATCAAAAATGTGAGAGCGAACCATTCGCGCATTCCCCACTTGCTGATCTTCCAAATTGAACCGGTACGGCGTGCCTGAAAACGCTCTGCTGCGAATACACCGAACTGACAGGTGATGGAGGAGAGAACAAGAACAGTGGTGTTGATCGAAGCGAACTTCACGTTCAACATTCCAGTTGATTCGAGCCAGACTTTTGGGCCTTGAACGGCGCGGGTGGTGAAATACATCGCGAAGAGTGCTGCGAAGAACATCAACTCGGATGAGAGCCACACAATGGTTCCCACGGCCACCATGTTTGGTCGGTTGACCTTGACGGGGTTCGCGGAGTACTCGGAATGTGCTGGAGCGGTTGTGGTCATGGGGGGATTATTCCCGATTTTGACCGTAAAACCGAAGCGAGAAGAGGCCTCGCCACTACCCCTCTGGGTGAGACGCATCACGCGTAATTTCACGCCTTTCTCGATAGACTTTTTGACATGAGCAGCCCTGGGATTCCGCTTCATATTGCGGTCTATTCCGACGACTCCGCCGTCCGCCAGTCGATACTGACGGCTATTGGAAATCGTCCAAGCCAAGAGTTGCCGGAGCTGCGCCTTCACGAATTCGCTACCGGCCCGGCTCTGCGCCAAGCCATAGACGACAAGAAGAAGTTTGATTTGTTCATTCTCGACGGCGAGGCGACTCCCGAAGGCGGCATGGGTATTGCCCGTCAGATTAAAGACGAGATTTTCCAGGCTCCGCCGGTATTGCTTATTGCAGGTCGAGTTCAAGATAACTGGCTTGCTTCTTGGTCTCGCGCCGATGATGTCGTGATTCATCCCATCGACCCATTCACTTTGACCGCAAAGGTCGTCAATCTTTTGACCACCCATCGCGTTAACGCTTAAGCGCCCTTAATCGATGAGTTCTCATGACCTGTGGGGTCAGCTACATAGCCATTTGCAGGCCGGGCACGATTTAACGCCGGAGCTCGCCACCTTTGTCATGTGCGAGATTCTGGAAGGTCGCGCGAGTGATGATTCCATCAAAGAGTTCCTGGTCGATATCAAAACCAAGGGCGAGTCAGCCCAGGACATCACGCTTTTGATTGAGCAGATGTTCAAGTATTCGTTGCCGATATCTGTTCCCGATCGCGCAGTCGACATTGTCGGCACAGGCGGAGATGGCTACAACACCATCAATATTTCCACCACGGCAGCCATGGTTATTACGGGCGCGGGTGCTCGAGTCCTTAAGCACGGATCTCGCGCTGCTTCCTCGAAGTCAGGTTCTGCTGATGTGCTGGACGCACTTGGTATTAACACCACGTTGGTTGGGCCTGAGGTTGAGGAGTGCGTTCGACGAATTGGAATCGGTTTCTGTTTGGCGACGGTCTTCCATTCATCGCTTCGTCACGCTGCTCCAGCCCGCAAGGCGTTGGGCGTTCCGAGCATCTTCAATATCTTGGGACCGCTGGCGAACCCAGCACGACCAAAGGTCACGGCACTCGGCGTTGCAAATAAGGAAGCGCTCCCGATGATGGCCAAGGTATTGATGGACCGCGGGGGAGAAGGCTTTGCTTTCCGCAGCGAAGATGGCATGGATGAACTTTCGCTTTCTGCGCCCACGACGGTGATTTCATTTGGTAACGGCGAGATGAGTTCGTCGCTATTCGATCCACGAGATATCAATATTGAACCGGCGCCCGTCGAGGCACTGGTTGGTGGCGATGCTGCGCACAACGCGGCAATCATTGAAGAAATCTTGCAAGGCGAGAAAGGCCCACATCGCGAGGCGGTCCTGATCAATGCTGCGATTGGTATTGCAGCCTTTAAGGGTGATTCAGAGCTAGGGATTACTCAGCAGATTGCGAATGGTTACGTGGCAGCTTCTCAGGCTGTGGACTCCGGGAAGGCGTGGCAGGTTTTGCAGGATTGGCGCGCGGTGACCAACGAGTTGGCGTCTGCACGACCCGCTTAACAAAGGCAATCAAGTTCTCTGCGGTCGTAATCTCGTGACCGGCCAAGCGTTCAATTAATCCATGGAGCACTTCTACCGTCGCTTTTGCATCATCTAGCGCGCGATGGTTCGGGGAAACTTCGGTATTGAAGAACGCTGCCAAAGTGCCAAGTTTGTAGTTTCTAATCTCTTCGCGGTCGACAAGCAATCTTGCCAAACTGACTGTGTCGACAGTTCGATACTTTGGCCATTCAATATCTAAATCTTTTGCGGCGGATTTAATGAAGCCCAAATCGAATGGTGCGTTGTGGGCAACCACAATCGTTTCTAAAGGGTCACCAAGAAACCTGAGGAAATCTTCAAATACGTCATCAATAATCGGTGCTCCGATGAGCATTTGATCGGTGATACCGGTGAGGTCAGTGATGTAGCTGGGGATAGCCATCAGAGGATTTACAAAGGTTGAAAATTCTTCAATGACACCACCACCACGGACTTTGATCGCGCCGATCTCAGTAATCGCGGCGCCCGTTGTCGGAGATGCGCCGGTTGTTTCTAGGTCAACGATTGCGAATGTGGTCTCATGGAGCGGCGTGCCGAGCTCGCCAAATTCAGGCTGCCAATTCTCTTTTATCTCTGGGCGCCACGAACTCATAGTCGAACGGTACGGGTTAAGTGTGACAATCGACGATATTTGAGATGTTGATGGTGGACCGTACTGGGATCGAACCAGTGACCCCCACAATGTCAATGTGGTGCTCTACCGCTGAGCCAACGATCCTTGCTTTGTTACCTGAGAAATCCTACCTGACTAATTAGCCCGTCCGAAATCGTCCTCTACACGCTCAATATCGTCTTCCGCGAAGGATGTTCCGGTCTGAACTTCGATGAAGATGATTTCTTCAGGTCCTGTGTTGGCGAGGCGATGCAGGACGCCAATCGCAAACTCAACGGTGTCTCCTGGACCCACTGGCGAATCTTTGCCATCGATGGTGACGACACCAGTTCCCCGAACAATGAACCAATGCTCGGCGCGATATTTGTGACGTTGATAGGAGAGGCGCTTTCCTGGCGAAACCCAGATGCACTTTGTTTTATGTGTTGCGGATTCTTGAAGGACTTCGTAGCGACCCCAGGGGCGTTCTGATTTCTCTAACATCAGGACTCCTTCTCCCAGTTCCTTTAACTCCTACGAAGAGATTAATTCACAGTGGAGGTCGGAACGGGATTTGAACCCGTGTAGCAGGATTTGCAGTCCTGAGCCTCGCCTCTCGGCCATCCGACCACGCTGTGGTTCATCCAT
>Ga0208874_1000198_pt1 | contig 23016 bp, 23 predicted proteins | sample CryBogCBH10Oct08_FD_184604 | JGI IMG/M metagenome (GOLD analysis project Ga0208874, IMG submission 184604) | Freshwater microbial communities from Crystal Bog, Wisconsin, USA - CBH10Oct08 (SPAdes) (version 2) | ecosystem: Environmental > Aquatic > Freshwater > Lake | place: Crystal Bog... | reverse complement strand
ACACCCGCCAAGACCGCAAAGTAGGCGAAACCCGACGCGGGCAAATGGCTTTCAGCGACGGCCTCAATGATGCTGTCTTTGGAGTAAAAGCCAGAGAAAAACGGCGTGCCGATCAAGGCCAAGTTGCCCAGCAAGAAAGTGATCCAAGTGATGGGCATGTACTTGCGCACGCCCCCCATCCAACGGATGTCTTGGTTGTGGTGCATCCCCATGATGACCGAACCCGCGCCCAAGAACAGCAAGGCTTTGAAGAAGGCGTGGGTCATCAAGTGGAAGACGCCGACGCTGTAGGCCGATGCGCCCAAAGCCACGGTCATGTAGCCCAATTGCGACAAAGTCGAGTAAGCAATGACGCGTTTGATGTCGTTTTGAATGATGCCCAAAAAGCCCATGAACAAGGCGGTGATGGCGCCCAAGGTCATGACCAAATTCAAGGCGGTGTCGCTCATTTCGAAAATCGGCGACATGCGGCTGACCATGAAGATACCGGCTGTCACCATCGTCGCCGCGTGAATTAAAGCGGAGATGGGCGTCGGGCCTTCCATCGAATCAGGCAACCAAACGTGCAACGGGAATTGCGCGCTCTTGCCCATGGCACCGACAAACAAGCAAATCGCGATGACCGTGACCAGCAACCAAGAAGTGCCAGGCAACAACAAATTCGCCAACTCGGGGGCTTTGGCAAAAATTTCGGTGTAGTTCAAGGAGCCGGTGTAAGCGGCAATGAGGCCAATGCCCAAGATGAAGCCAAAGTCGCCCACGCGGTTCACCAAGAAGGCTTTCATGTTGGCAAACACCGCTGTGGGTCGGTTGAAGTAGAAACCAATCAACAGGTAAGAAACCAGGCCCACGCCTTCCCAGCCGAAGAACAGTTGCAGCAGGTTGTTGCTCATGACCAGCATCAGCATGGCGAAGGTGAACAACGAGATGTAAGAGAAGAAGCGGTCGTAGCCTTCGTCTTCCTGCATGTAGCCGATGGTGTAGATGTGGACCATCAAGGAGACAAAGGTCACCACCACCATCATCATGGCGGTCAGGCTGTCGATCAAGAAGCCGACTTCCATCTTCAAGCCGCCGACATTCATCCAGGTGTAGAGGGTTTCGTTGAAAGTGGCGCCCGCGATGACGTCACTCAAAGTGAGGGCCGACAACACAAAGGCAATGAAGACGCCCAGAATGGTCAGTGTTTGACTGGCCAGTCGACCTATCAAGTTGCCGCCAAAGCGGGTACCAAAAATACCAGCCAGCGCCGATCCCGCCAAAGGCGCGAGGGGCACAGCCAGCAACAAAGGAGCAGAAAGCGTTGCGCTCATGGTCATATCTCGGGTTGGTCTCGGCTTAGCCTTTGAGCGAGTGGAGTTGATCGACTTCGATGGTCGAGCGGTTGCGGAACAGCAGCACCAAAATGGCCAAACCAATGGCCGATTCAGCGGCTGCCACCGTCAAAATAAAGAACACAAAGACCTGCCCGTGCATGTCACCCAAGTAGCGTGAGAACGCCACAAAGTTCATGTTGACGGAGAGCAGCATCAACTCAATGGCCATCAACAAGACGATCAAGTTTTTGCGGTTCATGAAGATGCCAATGACTGACAGCGCGAACAAAATCGCACCCAGCGAGAGGTAATGGCCCAAAGTCAAAGTCATGCTTTTTCCTCCTCAGTGGCGACCGCCGGTGCCACCGCTTTTTGCGTCACGGGGACCGACACCATCACCAAGCGATCAGCAGGTCGGACTCGAACCGCTTCGCTGGCTGAAATGGCCTTGCTGTCTTTGCGACCACGCAAAGTCAGTGCAATGGCGGCAATCATGGCCACCAGCAAAATGACGGCGGCAATTTCAATGGGGTACAGGTACTCGGTGTAAAGCAATTTACCCAAAACCTGGGTGTTGGAGTACTGCACACCGGCTTGAACCGCTTCGGCGGCCGCGGGCAGTTCCGGGGTGTCAGAGATGCGGAAACCGCCCAACAAAACACCCGCCATTTCCAAGGCCACCACGCAACCCATGAGGGCCGCGAGCGGGAAGTTCTTCCAAAAACCATGGCGGATTTTTTCAATGTCGATGTCGAGCATCATCACCACGAACAAGAACAGCACCATCACGGCGCCCAAATAAACCAGCACCAAGGTGATGGCCAAGAATTCGGCGTTCAGCAAGAACCAAACGGCCGAAGCCTGCGAAAAAGCAAGCATCAAATAAAGCACCGCGTGCACGGGGTTGCGTGCGGTCACCACCCGAAAGGCAGCAAACAGCAGCACCAGCGAGAAGAGGTAGAAGAAACCTGTTTTGGCGTCCATAGACTAGTCTTTCCAATCGATCTGCGGTTAGCGGTAAGGGGCGTCAGCCGCCTTGGCCGCAGCAATTTCGGGCTCGTAGCGGTCACCGACGGCCAAGAGCATTTCTTTGGTGAAGTACAGGTCGCCCCGCTTTTCGCCGACGTACTCAAAGATCGAGGTTTCAACAATGGAATCCACTGGGCAGCTTTCTTCGCAGAAGCCGCAGTAAATGCATTTGGTCAAGTCGATGTCGTAGCGCTTGGTGCGGCGCGATCCGTCCTCGCGCACTTCCGATTCGATGGTGATGGCCATAGCGGGACAAACCGCTTCGCACAATTTGCAGGCGATGCAACGCTCTTCGCCATTTTCGTATCGACGAAGCGCATGCAGGCCACGGAAGCGCGGCGACAGCGGTGTTTTTTCTTCAGGGAACTGGATCGTGAACTTGCGCTTGAAGGTATAGCTACCGGTCAAGGCCATGCCTTTGAACAACTCGTAAAGCATGAAGCTTTTCAAGAAGTCCTTGAGAGAAAACGGGGCAACGACGGCGGTGTTCATATCAATTCCAAATGTTCCAAGAAGTCTGCATCCAGAAACCGACCACCAACAACCAGAACAGCGTCAGTGGAATGAAGATTTTCCAGCCCAAACGCATGATCTGGTCATAGCGATAGCGAGGGAAAGTGGCGCGAATCCAGATGAACATCGAGACCACCAAGAAGGTTTTGATGCCCAACCAAATCCAACCGGGTACGGCGTTGAACAGGGCGTTGTCGAGTGGCGAAGCCCAGCCGCCCAAGAACATCAAGACCGCCAACAGCGACACCAACCACATGCTGGCGTATTCAGCCAAGAAGAAGATGGCAAAGCCCATGCCGGAGTATTCGACCATGTGTCCGGCGACGATTTCAGCTTCGCCTTCGACCACGTCAAAGGGGTGGCGATTGGTTTCGGCCACTGCGGAAATCAGGTACACCATGAAAATCGGGAACAAAGGCAACCAGTTCCATGACAAGAAGTTCAGGCCCATGGCCGCCATCGTGCCCTTGGTTTGGCCGGCCACGATGGCCGTCAAATTCATGCTGCCCGAGACCATAATGACCACCAAGAAGCAAAAGCCCATGGCGATTTCGTAGCTGACCATTTGGGCCGATGCACGCAAGGCCCCCAAGAAGGGGTAGCGTGAGTTGGATGACCAACCCGCGATGATGACGCCATAAACCTCAATCGAGGTGATCGCCATGACCAACAACACGCCCGCGTTGATGTTCGTCAAAACCACTTCGGGGCCAAAAGGAATGGCCACCCAGGCCGCCAGCGCGGGCATGATGGCCATGATGGGACCCAAGCGGAACAGACCCAAATTAGCGGCTGAAGGGTTGATCAATTCTTTGGTGAGCAGCTTCAAGGCGTCGGCAATGGGTTGCAGCAAACCAAAAGGGCCGACGCGGTTGGGGCCAAAGCGCACTTGCATGAAGCCCAACAGTTTGCGCTCCCACAAGGTGAGGTAAGCCACCGCCCCCATCAAGGGCAGCAACACCGCCACGATTTTGATGAGAATCCACAGCACCGGCCAAACCAAGGTGGCCCACCAGCTCGAATCGCAGGCGTGCAAGCCCGCGTTGTACAGCGCGTCAATCATGCCTGCGCTCCTTGAAGTTCATGGGCGGCGCGTCCATCGGCCGTCATTTGCAAAGAAGGGGCACGGCGGACCAAGCCATCCAATTGGTAGATGCTGGCCACCACCGGTGCGGGCTCATTGGCATCTGAGTAACGAACCAAGGCGGCCGTGGCGTTGCTCAAGCGATCGGCGCTGAGGTTCGCTTTTTGGAGCACATCGGTCGAGGCCTCAAAGTCAAAGCCGTCGAGATCGAGCAAATTGCCCAAGACCCGCAAGACCTTCCAAGCCGGACGGGTGTCAGCCAAGGGCTTGACCACGGCGTGGAAGCTTTGCGCGCGTCCTTCTGCGTTGACAAAAGTGCCCGAGGTTTCGGTGAAAGGCGCAATGGGCAACAGCACATCGCTGATGTCCATATTGGTTTTGAAGGGGCTTAAGGTCACGACCATGTCGGCCTTGGCCAAACCGCTTAGCGCCGCTTCGCCCGACAAGACCGTGTCGTGTTGGGGCTCCAAGTTCAGCAACAAGGCGGCTTTCAGTCCACCTTGGAGCATTTCCAAGGCGTTCAAGCCTTGGGCTTGGGGCTGAGCACCCACCAGTTGGGCGCCCACCGTGTTGGCGGCTTCGGTCAGGTAACCCACGCTGGCGTTGGTTTGTTGGCCAATCCAGTTTGCCAAGGCCAACAGGCTGGCGGCATTGGCATGGTGCGCTGCGGCGTTGCCCAAGAGCACGGCTTTTTTCTCGCCACTGATCAAGGCCTTGGCCACCTGAGTGGCCGCGGAGGTCACTTGACCCACAAAAGGCGAGTCAATCTTCAATTCTTGCGCCAAGGCCGCGGCCACGTTCGACAGCAAGGTTTCCCATTGGTAAGCCGCACTGACCTGGAATGAAGCCACCGGCAAAGCCCAATCGGTTTGTACCGAATGGATGGCGTGCACTTGCGCACCTTGGCGGGTCGCCTGGCGAATTCGCGCCGCAAACAAAGGATGGTCCTTGCGCAGATTGGAGCCCACGACCAAGACACGTTGCAATTGGCTCAAAGAAGCAATCGAGGTGCCCAACCAACGCACGCCTTCAAAGGCAGCAAACTGGGCATTGCGCAAGCGGTAGTCGATGTTGTCGCTGCCCAAACCACGCACCAAATGGCTGGCCAAGAACAGTTCTTCAACTGTGCTTTGGGGGCTGACCAAGGCGCCAATTCGGGCTGCACCGTGGTCTGACTTGACCTGGCGCAGGCCGTTGGCCACGTATTCAAGGGCAGTGGTCCAGTCGACTTCTTTCCACTCGCCGCCCTGCTTGAGCATGGGCTTGGTCAGGCGGTCGGGCGCATTCACGGCCTCATAGGAGAAGCGCTCGCGGTCGGCAATCCAGCATTCATTGATGGCCTCGTTTTCTAAGGGCACCACGCGCATGACTTGCTGGTTTTTGACTTGAACAATCAGGTTGGCACCGCTGGAGTCGTGCGCGGCAATGCTCTTGCGACGCGACAACTCCCAAGTGCGGGCGCTGTAACGGAAGGGCTTGCTGGTCAAGGCCCCCACGGGGCACAAGTCAATCATGTTGCCGGACAACTCGGAGTCCACCGTTTCGCCAACCACGGTGGTGATCTCAGAGTGTTCACCGCGGTTGATCATGCCGAGCTCCATCACGCCGGCCACTTCTTGGCCAAAGCGCACGCAGCGGGTGCAGTGGATGCAACGGCTCATTTCTTCCATGGAAATCAGCGGGCCCACGTCTTTGTGGAACACCACGCGTTTTTCTTCGTCGTAACGCGATGTCGAGTCGCCATAACCCACCGCCAAATCTTGCAACTGGCATTCGCCGCCTTGGTCACAGATGGGGCAATCGAGCGGGTGGTTGATGAGCAAAAACTCCATCACCGACTTTTGGGCCTTGACGGCCTTGTCGCTCTTGGTGTGAACGACCATGCCTTGCGTCACGGGCGTGGCGCAAGCGGGCAGTGGTTTGGGGGCTTTTTCCACATCCACCAAACACATGCGGCAATTGGCCGCAATGCTCAGCTTCTTGTGATAGCAAAAGTGAGGAATGTAGCTGCCGGCTTTTTCGGCCGCATGCATGATCATGCTGCCGGGCGCTATTTCTATTTTTTGACCGTCGAGTTCGATTTCAACCATAGGTATTCTCAGGGTTCAAGAGGTCAAGGGGTCAAGCGTGGGCCGCGCCGCGTTGGGCTGCTTGCTCAATCAAGGCCTCAAATTCGGGGCGGAAATGCTTGATCATGGCGCGCACGGGCATCGCCGCTGCATCACCCAAAGCGCAAATCGTGCGGCCTTGAATGTTGTCGGCGACCGAGTTCAACAAATCCAAATCTTCGCGCCGACCGTGGCCGTGCCAAATGCGGTCGACCACGCGCCACATCCATCCCGTGCCTTCGCGGCAAGGCGTGCACTGGCCGCAGGATTCGTGCGAGTAGAAGTAAGACAAACGCAACAGGCTTTCAACCATGTTGCGCGAGTCGTCCATGACAATCACCGCGCCCGAGCCCAGCATGGAGCCGGCCTTGGCGATGGCGTCGTAATCCATGGTGAGTTCCATCATTTGCGCAGCAGGAATGACGGGCGATGAAGAACCGCCGGGAATGACCGCCTTCAAGGTGCGGCCTTTGCGCACCCCGCCAGCCAATTCGAGCAACTTGGCGAATGGCGTGCCCATCGGCACTTCATAGTTGCCAGGCAACTCGACGTCGCCGCTGACCGAGAAAATTTTGGTGCCCCCGTTGTTGGGCTTGCCGATGTCCAGGTAGGCTTGGCCGCCGTTGCGAATGATCCAAGGCACCGCCGCAAAGGTTTCGGTGTTGTTGATGGTCGTGGGCTTGCCATACAAACCAAAGCTGGCGGGGAATGGCGGCTTGAAGCGGGGTTGGCCTTTTTTGCCTTCCAACGATTCGAGCAATGCGGTTTCTTCGCCGCAAATGTAAGCGCCGAAACCGTGCGCGGCGTGCAGTTGGAAGCTGAAGGCGCTGCCCAAAATGTTTTGCCCGAGCATGCCCGCGTCACGCGCTTCTTGCAAGGCTTCTTCAAAGCGATCGTAGACTTGGAAAATTTCGCCGTGGATGTAGTTGTAACCCACGCTGATGCCCATGGCATAGGCCGCGATGATCATGCCCTCGATCACGATGTGCGGGTTGTACATCAAGATGTCGCGGTCTTTGCAGGTACCGGGTTCGCCTTCGTCAGAATTACAAACCAGGTATTTTTGGCCAGGGAATTGGCGGGGCATGAAGCTCCACTTCAAGCCGGTGGGGAAACCCGCGCCGCCGCGCCCGCGCAGCACCGACTCTTTGACGGTGGCGATGACTTGGTCTTGTGTCAGGGGCTCGGTTTCAGCGCCCTCTTCTTTGCCCAAAATTTTGCGCAAAGCCGCGTAGCCGCCACGGGCCACGTAGTCTTTCAAGCGCCAGTTGGTGCCGTCCAAGTCTTTGTAGATTTGGGGCTCAATGTGGCGGCCATGGAAGCAAGTCTGCGTTCCGGTGGCTTCGAATTGGTCAAGGATTTGGTCAACGTTCATGTCTGTCCGCCCCTTATTTGCTGACCGAAGCGCGCAGGCCATCGACCAATTGATCGAGCTTTTCATTGCTCATGAAGCTGCACATGTGGCGGTCATTCACCAACATCACGGGTGAATCGGCGCAGGCCCCCAAGCACTCTGATTGCTGCAAAGTGAACAAGCCGTCGGGCGTCGTTTGACCCATTTCAATGCCCAGTTTTTGCGCCAAATGCTGCAAGGCCTTGCTGCCGTCTCGCAATTGGCAGGGCAAGTTGGTGCACACGTTCAGCTTGAACTTGCCCAAAGGCTTTTGGTTGTACATGTTGTAGAAAGTGGTGACTTCGTGCACCGCGATTTCGGGCATGCCCAAAATCGAAGCAATCACGGCTTCACTTTCTTCACTGACCCAGCCCTGTTCTTGCTGAACAATCGACAAACAGGCCATGACGGCAGACTGTTTTTGATCGGCCGGGTACTTGGCAATTTCGCGCTCAAAGCGAGCGCGGGTGGCTTCGGTGATCATCGGTCAATCTCTCCAAACACAATGTCCATGGTGCCAATGATGGCCACCGCGTCGGCCAGCATGTGGCCACGCGCCATTTCGTCCAAGGCCGCCAAGTGGGCAAAACCAGGGGCGCGGATTTTCAAGCGATAGGGTTTGTTCGCGCCATCGCTGACGCAATAAATGCCGAACTCCCCCTTGGGGTGTTCCACAGCGGCGTAGGCTTGACCCTCAGGCACGTGGAAGCCTTCGGTGAACAGCTTGAAGTGGTGAATCAAGTCTTCCATGCTTGACTTCATGCCTTCGCGCGAGGGCGGTGCGATTTTGTGGTTGTCGGTGATGACGGGGCCTGGATTGGCACGCAGCCAATTGACGCACTGCTGAATGATTTTGTTGGACTCGCGCATTTCGGCCACACGCACCAAATAGCGGTCGTAGCTGTCGCCGGTTTTGCCGACGGGCACTTCAAAATCCATTTGATCGTAGACGTCGTAAGGTTGGGTCTTGCGCAAATCCCAGGGAATGCCCGAACCACGCAACATCGGACCGGTGAGGCCCATGTTCAAGGCCCGCTCTGGGGTCACGACCCCAATGCCCACCGTGCGCTGTTTCCAGATGCGGTTTTCGGTGAGCAGCGTTTCGTATTCGTCCACGCGCGTGGGGAATTCTTTGACAAAGAATTCAATGAAATCAAGCAGCGACCCTTGGCGGTTGAAGTTGAGTTCGTTGACTGCCTTTTGATTCTGGATCTTGTTGACCTTGAACTGCGCCATGGTCTCAGGCAGGTCGCGGTAAACGCCGCCAGGACGGAAATAGGCCGCGTGCATGCGCGCACCTGAGACCGCTTCGTACATGTCGAACAGGGCTTCACGCTCGCGGAAGGTGTAGATCAGGATGGTCGAACTGCCAATGTCGTTGCCGTGCGAACCCAGCCACATCAAATGGTTCAGCAAGCGGGTGATTTCGGCAAACATCACGCGGATGTATTGCGCGCGAATCGGCACTTCAATGCCCAACATTTTCTCGAGCGCCAAGCAATAGGCGTGCTCGTTGCACATCATCGACACATAGTCGAGGCGGTCCATGTAAGGCAAGGACTGGATGTAGGTTTTGGTTTCGGCCAGCTTTTCAGTGGCGCGGTGCAACAAGCCAATGTGCGGATCGGCGCGTTGAACCACTTCGCCGTCCAGCTCCAACACCAAACGCAAAACACCGTGAGCGGCCGGGTGTTGGGGACCAAAGTTGAGGGTGTAGTTTTTAATTTCAGCCATGTCACAGACCCCCGTAGTGGGCTTCGCGGATGATGCGCGGGGTAATTTCACGCGGCTCAATGGAGACGGGTTGGTAGACCACGCGCTTCAAATCGGCGTCGTAACGCATTTCGACATGACCCGAGATGGGGAAGTCCTTGCGGAAGGGGTGCCCAATGAAACCGTAGTCGGTCAAAATGCGACGCAAATCGGGGTGGCCATCAAACACGATGCCGTACAAATCAAACGCTTCCCGCTCATACCACAGCGCTGAATTCCAGACTTGGTGAACCGAGTCCAGCAAGGGCATGACGTCGTCAGCGCAGAAGACCCGCACGCGCAGTCGCTGGTTCAAGCTAACCGACAACAAATGGGAGACCACCGCAAAACGGGGGCCTTCATAGGTGCCGTCGGCGTAGGTGGAAAAATCGAGGCCGCACAAATCCACCAATTGCTCAAAGGCACAACCGGGCGCTTGGCGCAACAGGGTCATGACTTCCAAGTAATGGGCCGGGGTGACATCGAGCGTCACTTCGCCGAGTGCAATTTCTACAGATTTGGCTTTTTCGCCCAAAACCGACAACACCGTCGCTTTCAGGGTTTCGGGGTGGATGGCTTGCAATGTCATGCTTGAGTCCTGGTTGAGTCCTTAAGCAACATCAAACACGCGCAATGGTTTGCGTGCGGCGAATTTTTTGCTGCAGCTGGATGATGCCGTAGATCAAGGCCTCGGCCGTGGGCGGGCAGCCTGGCACATAAACATCCACCGGCACAATGCGGTCACAGCCGCGCACCACAGAGTAGCTGTAGTGGTAATAACCACCGCCGTTGGCGCAAGAACCCATTGAAATGACCCAGCGGGGCTCGCTCATTTGGTCATAGACCTTGCGCAAGGCGGGCGCCATTTTGTTGCACAACGTGCCGGCGACGATCATCAAATCGCTTTGACGGGGGCTGGCGCGGAACACCTCAGCACCGAAGCGCCCCAAGTCGTAACGGGCCGCAGCCGCGTGCATCATTTCGACGGCGCAGCAAGCCAAGCCAAACGTCATGGGCCAGAGAGAACCGGTTTTGGCCCAGTTCACCACCGAGTCGTAACTCGTCGTGACAAAGCCTTCTTTGAATACGCCTTCAATCATGGTGCCCGTTCCTGAAATTGAATCTGATTAAATTTGGGATGAATGGAATGTCGTCGAAAGCCATGAAGCGGGTTTATTCCCAGTCCAAGGCGCCTTTTTTCCACTCGTAAGCAAAGCCAACCACCAAAATGGCCAAGAAAATCAAGACGGCGACAAAGCCGGTCATGCCCACTTCTTTGAGCGACACCGCCCAAGGGAACAAGAAGGCGATTTCGAGGTCAAACAAGATGAACAAAATCGCCACCAAATAGTAGCGAACGTCAAATTTCATGCGCGCGTCTTCGAAGGCCTCAAAGCCGCATTCGTAAGGGGAGTCTTTGGCCGCATAAGGGCGATTGGGGCCCAGGACATAGGCCAGCGCTTGGGGCACGATGCCCACCAAAACGCCAACGCCGATGAACAACAAAATGGGCAAATATTGGTCGAGATTCATCGCGAATATCAATTCATGTCTGGTGGTGCCGTCGGCGAGACTCGAACTCGCACAGCTTTCGCCACTACCCCCTCAAGATAGCGTGTCTACCAATTTCACCACGACGGCACAGTTTGTGTTGAAGCGCTTGAGGACAGTCAAACAGCGCTACAAACCAGCGCGGATTCTACCCGTAAAAGAGCTGGCTTTTACGGATAAACCCGCAGTAATCGAACAACTCATTCAGCCCATTATTTGGTGGGAATGGCCGCCGAACCTTTTGCAGGCTGAGCGGGTTCAGCGGGGGGGATTGCAGGCGCGGGCGCGGCTGTTTTAGCGCCCTCCAAAGCAGAACCCACGCCGGCTGCCGTTTCCAAGACAGAACCCGTGCTGGCGGGGGCTTCTGCGCGCAGGTTGCCAAAGTAAGCCAAGGCCAAAGTGGTCGTGAAAAAGACTGCCGCCAGCACCGCCGTGGTGCGCGACAAAAAGTTGGCGCTGCCACTGGCCCCGAACAGGCTCCCGGAGCCGCCACTGCCAAAGGCGGCGCCCATGTCGGCGCCTTTCCCGTGCTGAACCAAAATCAGGCCAATCATGCCCAAGGCCGACAACATTTGGGCCGTCAAAATCAATGTCACAACGATGCTCATACTCTCACTCCAGAAAATTTCAAGCCACAGCCTGGGCTGCAGCGACGATTTGTAAAAAATCAGCGGCCTTCAAAGCGGCGCCACCAATCAGGCCGCCGTCAATGTCAGGCTGAGCCAACAAGGCCGCGGCGTTGCTGGCATTCATGCTGCCGCCATACAAAATAGGGATGCGCTTGGCGTTCGAACTGGCCGCCTGCAGCTGAGTCCGAATGACGGCATGCACCGCTTGCGCCTGTTCGGGCGTTGCGGTTTTGCCGGTGCCTATGGCCCAAACGGGCTCATACGCCACCACCAACTCGGTCAGACAGTGGCCATTCACATGGATCACCGCCGCCAATTGGCGCTTCACCACCGCCTCGGTTTCACCCGCTTCACGCTGGGCCAAGGTTTCGCCCACACAAACAATGGGGGTAAGGCCATGGGCCAACGCGTTTTGGGCTTTCAAAGCCACCAGTTCGTTGGTTTCAAAGTGGTTCTGACGCCGTTCTGAATGCCCGACGATGACAAAACGGGTGCCAAAGTCTTTCAACATCGAGGGGGACACCTCACCGGTGTATGCCCCGCCTTTTTGGGGAGAAACGTCTTGCGCCCCCAAATCCACCGGGCCACGCAAAGCAGCCACCTGAGCCAAGTAAGGCGCAGGCACGCAAACCAGCACCGACACTTGCGCGGCCTCCAGCGCCTCAGCCGAAGGCAAGCCCGCCACGACCGCGCCCATCAAGGCCGCGTTGTCGGCCAAGTTGCCATTCATCTTCCAATTACCGGCAATGAGTTTTTTGGTCATTTGTAGGCCCTCTTCTTCGAAGCTTCAAGCGGCATCAGGCATCTGGGATTACCAAGTCAGGACAATTTTGCCCACATGCTGACCCGACTCCATCAAGGCATGCGAGGCGTTGGCCTGCGCTGCCGGGAACGTCGAGTGGACTTGGGGCTTGATTTGACCTTGACTCAAAAGCGGCCAGACCTTGGTTTTCAATGATTGGGCAATATCAGCCTTGAAGGCCACCGAACGGGGACGCAACGTGGAGCCGGTGACGGTCAAACGCTTGCGCAACAAAGCGCCGGCGTTGAAGCCAGCCTCTACCCCGCCCTGAACGGCGATGATGACCAAACGGCCGTCTTCGGCCAAACAATCAATTTCACGCGCCACATAAGGCCCAGCCACCATGTCCAAGATCACATCAACCCCGTGGCCTTGGGTCAGGTCTTTAACGGCCTGCACAAAGTCGGTGGTTTTGTAATTGATGGCTTGGTCGGCGCCCACGCTTAAAGCCGCCGCGCATTTTTCATCGCTGCCAGCGGTCACGAAGACTTTGGCGCCAAAGGCTTTGGCCAATTGGATGGCGGTCACGCCAATGCCGCTGGTGCCGCCCTGAATCAACAAGGTTTCGCCTTTTTGCAAACGGCCGCGGTCAAAAACGTTGCTCCAAACGGTGAAGAAAGTTTCGGGCAGAGAAGCCGCTTCGACATCGCTCCAACCGGCTGGAATGGGCAAACATTGCGCCACCGGCGCCACGCAAAGCTCGGCGTAGCCACCGCCCGCGACCAAGGCGCAAACCCGGTCACCGACCGCAAAACCGGCCTGGGCCATGGCCTGAAGATCACCCGCGATCACCGTGCCAGCCACTTCAAGTCCGGGCAGATCCGATGCGCCGGGCGGCGGGGCGTAATGCCCCAAGCGCTGCAACACGTCGGGGCGGTTGATGCCACTCGCGCCCACACGAATCAGCAGCTCGCCCTCGCCCGGGATGGGGTCGGGACGGGTGCCGAGTTGCAAGACTTCGGGGCCTCCAAAGCCCTTGAGTTCGACTGCTTTCATGGCGCGCCTCCTTGAAGTGATGAATTAAAGCGATGATTTCAAGCGGTGGTTGAAGCGCGAAGTGATCAGGCTTGACCGCCTTCAGTGGCGCCTTGTTCGGGACGCTCCATCAGGGCCTTCATGGACAGCTTGACGCGGCCCTTTTCATCGGTTTCCATGACCTTGACCTTGACGATCTGGCCTTCGCTCAGGTAGTCGCTGACCTTTTCAACGCGTTGGTGGGCAATTTGGCTGATGTGCAACAAGCCGTCTTTACCTGGCAGCAAATTAATCAGGGCACCGAAGTCCAAGATCTTGGTCACGGGGCCTTCGTAAATTTTGCCAATTTCCACTTCGGCGGTAATTTGCTCGATGCGGCGCTTGGCTTCTTCGGCCTTGGCGCCGTCGGTGGCGGCGATGGTGATGGTGCCGTCTTCGTCGATGTTGATCTGGGTGCCGGTTTCTTCGGTCAACGCACGGATGGTGGCGCCGCCCTTGCCGATCACGTCACGGATCTTTTCAGGGTTGATCTTCATGGTGAACAGCTTGGGAGCGAAGTTGGAGACTTCGGTTTTCGCTTCGCCCATGGCCTCTTGCATCTTGCCCAAAATGTGCAAACGGGCTTCCTTGGCTTGAGCCAAAGCGACCTGCATGATTTCTTTGGTAATGCCTTGGATTTTGATGTCCATTTGCAAGGCCGTAATGCCGTTGGTGGTACCGGCCACCTTGAAGTCCATGTCACCCAGGTGGTCTTCGTCGCCCAAGATGTCGGTCAAGACGGCAAAACGGTTGCCGTCCTTGATCAAGCCCATGGCGATACCGGCCACATGGGCCTTCAAAGGCACGCCAGCGTCCATCAGCGACAAGCAGCCGCCGCAGACCGAAGCCATCGACGAGGAACCATTCGATTCGGTGATCTCAGACACCACGCGCATGGTGTAAGGGAACTCTTCTTTGCTCGGCAAGACGGCAGCCAGTGCACGCTTGGCCAAACGGCCGTGGCCAATTTCACGGCGCTTGGTGCTGCCCATGCGGCCGACTTCGCCGGTGGCAAAGGGAGGCATGTTGTAGTGCAGCATGAAGCGGTCTTCAAACTCACCGGCCAAGGCATCGATGCGCTGGGCATCGCGCTCGGTGCCGAGGGTGGCAATGACCAAGGCTTGGGTTTCGCCGCGCGTGAACAAGGCCGAGCCATGGGTGCGGGGCAAGACCGAATTGCGAATTTCAATGGGGCGCACTGTGCGGGTGTCGCGGCCATCGATGCGGGGCTCGCCCGCCAAGATTTGGCCGCGCACGATGCGGGCCTCAATGTCGAACAACAAGGTTTCCACGGAAGCCGAGTCAAACTCAGCGCCAGCGGCCTTCAAGCCTTCCATGACTTCGGCATAGGCTGCACGGCAAGCTTGGGTGCGGGCTTGCTTGTTGCGGATTTGGTAGGCGGCGCGCAGCTTTTCTTCGGCCAAGGCGTTGACCTGAGCAATCAGGGGCTCGTTCTTCGCCGCAGGCGCCCAATCCCAGGCGGGTTTGCCGGCTTCACGCACCAAGTCGTGAATGGCGTTGATGGCAATCACGCCTTGTTCGTGACCGAACACAACCGCGCCCAACATGATGTCTTCCGACAATTGCTTGGCTTCGGACTCAACCATCAGCACGGCAGCTTCGGTGCCAGCGACAACCAATTCCATTTCGCTGTCTTTGCGCTGGGTTTGACCCGGGTTCAACACGTATTGACCGTTGATGTAACCCACGCGGGCAGCACCAATGGGGCCATTGAAGGGCACACCCGACACCGCCAAAGCGGCCGAGGTGGCCACCATGGCGGCGATATCGGCGTCCACTTCGGGGTTCAACGACACGGTGTGAATAACCACATGCACTTCGTTCAAAAAGCCCTCGGGGAACAAGGGGCGAATGGGGCGGTCGATCAGGCGGCTGGTCAGGGTTTCGAGTTCGCTGGGCTTGGCTTCACGCTTGAAGAAGCTGCCGGGGATCTTGCCTGCGGCGTAGGTTTTCTCGATGTAATCGACGGTCAAGGGGAAGAAGTCTTGACCGGGCTTGGCGGACTTGGAAGCCACCACGGTGGCCAAAACCACGGTGTCGTCGATGTTCACCAGCACGGCACCCGTGGCTTGGCGGGCGATTTCGCCGGTTTCCATGGTGACGGTGTGTTGACCCCATTGGAAGGTCTTGGTGACTTTGTTAAAAATGCTCATGTCAATTTCCTATTCATGACAAACCGCTCTACCCGAGCGGCGGTGGGTCAGATGGGCCTATTTGGAACACGATGCCATTCCAGAAAAAACCGGGTCTCTGTCAACCGGGTTTCTTTTGGAATGACACAGCGCGCATTCCTGTTTCGTCCTATCTGAAAAAAACAAAGGCCTGAGCTAGGGATCTAACTCAGGCTCTTTTTATCTTGGCCTTGGCAAAAGGGCTGCTTACTTACGCAGACCCAGCTTCGCGATCAAAGCGGTGTAACGGTCCGCGTCCTTGGCCTTCAAATAGTCCAACAGCTTGCGGCGACGGCTCACCATGCGCAACAAACCGCGACGACCATGGTGGTCTTTGGCGTGTGTTTTGAAGTGGGGGGTCAACTCGTTGATGCGGGCAGTCAGCAAGGCCACTTGGACTTCTGGGCTACCGGTGTCACCAGCGGAACGGGCGTTGTCTTTGACAACTTCTGCTTTGATAGAAGCGGCGATCATTTCATTTCCTTAAAATTATGAGAACTTGCGCAAGGCCGTGGAAGGTGGCCTGCGTGCGACTTCGCAAGGGCTGTCTTCATTTAATTGAGGGCAGCCGCCAGCAAAGCTTTTGGATTATAGCCGATCAAAGTCGCTCGAACACCGTCGCGATGCCTTGACCGCCGCCAATGCACATCGTCACCAAGGCGTAACGCCCGCCCGTGCGCTGCAATTCATACAGCGCTTTGGTCGCCAGGAAGGCACCAGAGCAACCCACGGGGTGACCCAAGGCAATGGCGCCGCCATTGGGGTTGGTCTTGGCGAGGTCAAAGCCGAGCACCTTGGCCACGGTCAAGGCTTGCGCGGCAAAAGCCTCGTTGGATTCGATCACGTCAATCTGATCCAGGCTCAGGCCGGCTTTTTTCAAGGCCAACTTGGAGGCCGGGATGGGGCCTTCGCCCATGATGTCATTGGAGACACCCGCCACCGCATAGGACACCAAACGCGCCATGGGCTTTTGACCGGCCTTGGCCGCAGCGTCGGCGCTGGCCAGCACCATGAAGGCCGCGCCGTCGTTGATGCCGGAGGCGTTGCCTGCGGTCACTGAGCCGTCCTTCTTGAAGGCGGGTTTCATTTTGCCCAGCGTTTCCAAGGTGGTGCTGGCTTTGACGTGCTCGTCGGTATCAAAAACGACGTCGCCTTTTCGGGTTTGCAACACGATGGGGACAATTTGCGATTTAAAGCGCCCTTCCGCAATGGCCGCCGCCGCGCGGCGGTGCGACTCCACCGCAAAAGCGTCTTGCTCTTCGCGGGTGATGTTCCATTTGGTGGCCAAATTCTCAGCGGTAATGCCCATGTGACCCACGCCAAAGGGGTCGGTCAGGGTCGAAACCATCATGTCGACCGCCTTGGTGTCGCCCATGCGAGCGCCGGAGCGCAATGCGGGCAACATGTAGCCACCGCGCGACATGACTTCCACGCCGCCGCCCAAGCTGTAATCAAAATCGCCTAACATGATGCTTTGCGAGGCGGTGACGATGGCTTGCAAACCCGATGAACACAGGCGGTTCAGCTGCATGGCAATCGAATCCATGGGCAAGCCAGCTTGAATGGCGGCCACCCGGGACACATAGGCAAAGCGGGCGTCGGTGGGAATCACATGGCCCACCACCACATTGCCAATTTGGTCAGACGGCACGCCCGACCGCGCGACGGTTTCCTTCATGACTTGACCGGCCAACTCGGCCGGCTCTAAAGTGGACAGCGAGCCGCCGAAGGTACCAATCGCGGAGCGCGCTGCGCTCAAAACCACCACTTCTTTTGCCATGAAAATCTCCTTGGGTTCGTTTAATTTGAAAAATGGGTTGACCTAAAAGTCTCTATTTGACCTATTAGTCACTATATTAGGACGACTTGCTGACAGGCAACCTTACAGCCACGGTCAATGACAGCGGGACTCAATGACAGTGTCGCAAAAAGTCATCGTTTCAGCCAATTCGAGAGTCGCTCCACCCCCGCATCCAATCGGCTCAGGTCTTGCGAGGCAAAACACCAGCGCAGCCAAGCCGCTGTTTCAGTTTGGTCTGTTGGGAAAAACGCGCTGCCCGGGGCCAAGCCCAAACGCGCTTCGCCTACCAATTTTTTAGCCAAGGCCAAAGAGTCGGTTTCACCGTCCAAACGGAAAAAAGCATACAAAGCTCCCGGGGCTGGGCTGACATGCACACGCGGCAAAGCCTGCAATTGGGCCACCAAGCGGTCACGGCAGCGCTGCAAATGCGCCACCACTTGGGGCGTGATGTGCTCCGCTTGCGTCAGCGCGACCCGGCCCGCGCGCTGCACAAACACCGGCGCGCAAATGGTGTTGAACTCAATCAATTTCCCCACAGCCTCGCTGCAGCCTTTGGGCAAGACCAACCAGCCCAAGCGCCAGCCCGTCATCATGAAGCTTTTGGAAAAACTGTGCGCCACCATCAGCCGGTCCTCGGGGCCAGCCAGGTCAAGAAAACTGGGGGCACAGGCTGTTGAGTTGAAGTTGGCCTGGTGGTGTTCGGTGGGGTGTTCACTCGGTTCAAAATAAAGCCGCTCGTAGACCTCGTCGGCCAAAATCCAAGTGCCTGTCTCTCGGCATCGCGCCAAAATCGACGCTTGTTCGTCCCGGCTCAGGGTCCAACCGCTGGGATTGTTGGGCGAATTCAGCACCAAGACTTTGGTTTGGGGCGTGATGGCTTGCAGCAGTTCGTCCAAATCCAGTCGCCAAGCGCCACGAGGGTCTGGGCTGCCCCCGGTGGCCGGCCCATTGGGTTTCAGCGAGACGGTGCGCACGACTCCGCCCATCAAGGTCGGCTGGTACATCAAATTCGGCCAGATGGGCGTGACCAACAACACCTCATCACCGGCGTCCACCAGGGCTTGGAACGCCACCATCAACGCGCTCACACCACCCGAAGTGACCGCAATTCTGTCCAAGCCAACGGCTGATTGGGGATGCAGCGCCAATGTGTAATCGGCGATGGCTTGGCGCAGCTCGGGCATGCCGAGGTTGTGAGAATAGAAGGTTTCGCCCTGTCCTATTGAATCCATCGCGGCTTGGCGCACCGCTTCGGGCGTGACCTCGTCGCCTTCTCCAAACCAAAAGGCCAGCACATCGGGCAACCCCAAACCCTCATTGGCCACCGCCCGAATGAGCGACCCTTTAAAACCACGAACGATCGAACGCATTGACAGCTTCCTAAAATTCCGAGGTGGCCTTTGTGACAACTTGGCTGTCTTGGCCCCTGTCTTCCAAACCCCATCGAGGGTGCACATGGAAGGCGTAGTCCTTTTGCGCCACGCTCTGTCCTGCTTGTAAGCGCATGGCCGCGGCCATGGCAATCATGGCGCCGTTGTCGGTGCACAAATGGAGTTCGGGGTAATGCACCCGCACCCCCAAGGCGGCGCAGGCTGCATTCAGTTGCTCGCGCAAAGCACGGTTGGCGCCGACGCCACCCGCGACCACCAAGCGCTTGAGGCCGGTTTGCTTTAAAGCCATCAAGCTTTTTTTGAGAAGCACTTCCACAATCGCCGCCTGCGTGCTGGCGGCCAAATCGGCCTTGCGACCCGTTAATTGGTCTCCCAATTTTTGGCATTGCGTCAACACCGCGGTTTTTAAACCCGCAAAAGAAAAATCCAGATCACCCGAATGCAGCAAAGGCCTTGGCAATTTGAAGGCCTTGGGGTCGCCGTCTTGCGCCAATAGCGACAAGGCCGGCCCGCCCGGATAACCCAGGCCCATCAGCTTGGCCGACTTGTCAAAAGCCTCGCCCGCCGCATCGTCGATGGTCTCGCCCAACAAGGCATAGCGCCCGACCCCATCGACCTGCATCAATTGCGTGTGGCCGCCCGATACCAGCAGCGCCACAAAAGGAAACTCAGGGGCGTCGGCACTCAAAAACGGTGACAACAAATGCCCCTCCAAGTGGTGCACACCCAGCACCGGCTTGTCCAAGGCCGCGCCCAAAGCGCAAGCCACCCCCGCGCCCACCAACAACGCCCCCGCCAACCCAGGGCCTTGGGTATAGGCCACCACATCGACCTCGGCCAAGCCAACGCCAGCGCGCCGCAGCACTTCGCGGGTCAACGGAATAACACGCCGAATGTGATCGCGACTGGCCAGCTCCGGCACCACACCGCCATAGGCTTGGTGCATTTCAATTTGACTGTGCAGGGCATGCGAAGCCAATTTCGGCAAGACCGTTGATGGGGTGTCCATGTGCACCAAGGCCACGCCCGTTTCATCGCAAGAGGACTCGATGCCCAGGACCCAAGTTTTTTGGGGGACCTCATTTTGAGAAGTTTCGGGTTTAGGAAGCATGGAGAAAGCGGACGGGTCGAAGTTCACTGGGCTTCATTATCGATCGTCACATCACCAAGGCATTCGAAAAGTTCGAGGACAATCCTTCCCTTCAACGCCACCATCCCATGAGCATTACCCCTTACCTCAAAGAAATTGGCCGCGGCAAGGACGGCGCGCGGGCACTGGAACGTGCACAGGCTGCCGACTTGATGGGCCAGGTGCTCGATGGTGCGGTGAGCGATTTGGAAGTCGGGGCGTTTTGTCTGGCCATGCGCGTCAAAGGTGAAACCGCCGAAGAAATGGCGGGTTTTTTGGACGCCACACACGCCCGGATGCAGCGCCTGTCGGTTGACCCTGTTCAAGCCGCGACGGCGCTCCCCACGGTTGTTTTACCCAGCTACAACGGCGCTCGCAAATTACCTGTGCTGACGCCATTGCTGGCCTTGCTGCTGGCTCGCCAAGGCTTGCCGGTGTTGATTCACGGCACCCCCACCGAAGTTGACAGCCGCCGGGTGTTGACCGAGGCCGTTCTGGCGTCATTGGACACCATCAGCGCTCTGCCCTCCCTTGTTGTATTCGTCCGCACCGAGCAACTGCTGCCCAGCCTCAAGCGTCTGCTGGATGTGCGCCGTGTGGTGGGGTTGCGAAACTCGGCACACAGTTTGGTCAAACTCATGAACCCTTGCGCCAACGAGGCCGTGGTGGTGGGCAGTTACACGCACCCCGAGTACGCCGAGTCGATGGCCGCCACGCTGCAACTGACGGGGCAACGCGCCCTGCTCCTGCGGGGCACCGAGGGCGAGCCGGTGGCCGATGCACGACGAACGCCGCTGATGACGGGGTATTGGCAGGGTCAAAGTGGCGTCCTTCAAGCCGCACAGACGGGCCCACTGGCCCAGCTGCCCGACTTGCCCCTGGACATTTCTGCGGCCAGCACAGCGCGCTACATCCACCGCGTGATGGCAGGTGAATTGCCCGTGCCAGAACCCATCGCCTGTCAGCTGCAGCGTTTGGTGGCCCTGGCCCAGATGACCGACCCCGCCCAGCTCTCGTCACCCCATTCACCCTTCATGGAAAAGCAAAATGCCCGCTGAATTTGACGCGGTCATTGTCGGCGCAGGTGCCGCTGGACTTTTTTGCGCCGGGGTGGCCGGGCAACTGGGGCTGAAGGTCTTGGTGATCGACCACTCACCCAAAGTGGCTGAGAAAATTCGAATTTCTGGCGGGGGTCGTTGTAACTTCACCAACTTAGAAACCAGTCCGAATCAGTTCCTCAGCCAAAACCCGCCTTTTTGCCGCAGCGCCCTGAGCCGCTACACGCCCCAGAATTTCATCGACCTGCTGAAGCGCTACGACGTGCCCTTTCATGAAAAGCACAAAGGGCAATTGTTTTGCGACCGCTCCGCGAACGACATCGTGAACGTGTTGCTGGCCGAGTGCACTGCGGCCAGTTCTCTGGGCGGCGAGGTCACTCGCTGGCAACCTTGCCAAGTGCATAGCATTGCCTATTCAGACGCAGCGGCTCCTGACAATGCCGCTGCCAAATCCGAGCGCCTGGGTGGCCAGGGGCATTACCTGTTGGCGACTGACCAAGGCTCGGTCAGCACCCCCAATTTGGTCATGGCCACCGGCGGTTTGTCGATTCCCAAAATTGGCGCCACCGATTTCAGTCACCGTGTTGCGCTTCAATTTGGCTTGCGCGTGGTGACGCCCAAGCCAGGTCTGGTGCCCTTGACTTTTGATGGCCAAGCTTGGCAGCCCTATGCCGAACTGGCAGGACTGGCGCTGCCGGTGCGCATCACGACGGGCACCAAGAAAAGCCAAGGCGAGTTTTTGGAAGACCTGCTTTTCACCCACCGAGGGCTCTCGGGTCCGGCGGTGCTGCAGATCTCTAGCTACTGGCAAAGCGGGACGCCCATCCAAATTGATTTGAGCCCTCAAAAAGATTTAACAGCCGAACTGACCCAAGCCAAATTGTGTTCTCGAAAACTGTTCGCCAATGAACTCAGTCACCAAGTACCGGCGCGGTTGGCCGAAGCTTGGTGCCAGCATGACCCGGCGTTGGCCCCCAGCCTCGCCCGCCCCATCAACGAGGTGCCCGACAAGGCTTTGATCAAAATCGCCGAACGCCTGCAACACTGGGCGTTGTTGCCCACTGGCACCGAGGGCTATGCAAAAGCCGAAGTCACCCTGGGCGGCATCGACACCCGCGACTTGTCTCAACAAACCATGATGTCCAAGCAACCGGGCTTGTTTTTCATTGGCGAAGCGGTGGACGTCACGGGGTGGCTGGGCGGCTACAACTTTCAGTGGGCTTGGGCCAGCGGCTTTGCCTGTGCCCAAGGCTTGGCAGCCCGGTAAATCTGTTCTATAATCGCAATCTTTGCTGGCAAAACCCCAACTGCCGGATCCATTTTTTGTTGGGTATTTCGCAGGCATGACTGAATTGGCCCGATCTTCCACTCAGTCCTCTGTTTGCACATTTCGGAAAACTGAAATTCATGACGACCATTCGTGTAAAAGAAAACGAACCCTTTGATGTGGCGCTGCGCCGTTTCAAGCGCACCATTGAAAAACTGGGCCTGCTGACCGACCTGCGCGCCCGCGAGTTTTACGAAAAGCCCACCACCGAACGCAAGCGCAAGAAGTCTGCTGCCGTGAAGCGCCACTACAAGCGCGTGCGCAGCATGCAATTGCCCAAAAAACTGTATTGATTTTTTAATTCAGTACGCAGCGGCTTTCCGCTGCGACAACCCGCGTTTTAGGGCCCTGCCCCTGACCGCGGGTTTTGTTTTTTTAATTCCGGAGTTCAGCCATGTCCGACACCCCCCCCATCGTCAGCCCCTTAAAAGCCCGCATCAGCGAAGACATGAAAACCGCCATGCGCGCCAAAGACAGCGAGCGCCTGGGTGCGATTCGTTTGTTGCAAGCCGCCTTGAAGCAAAAGGAAGTCGACGAGCGCATTGAACTCGATGACGTTGCCGTGGTCGCCATCGTTGACAAATTAATCAAACAACGCAAAGACTCCATCGCTGCTTTTGAGCAAGCCAATCGACAAGATTTGGCCGACAAAGAAAAGTCTGAAATGGCCGTCTTACAGGTCTATTTGCCAGAACGCATGAGTGCCGACGAAGTGACTGCAGCGGTGCAAGCCATCGTCACCGAATTGGGCGCTGCAGGCCCTGGCGACATGGGCAAGGTCATGGGCGCCGTGAAAACCAAATTGGCCGGCAAAGCCGACATGGGACAAGTGTCGGCGGCCGTCAAAGCCGCCTTGAGCCCCTAATCAAAATTGAATCAAACAGGGTTCAACCTTGGATGAAGAGGCCCGTGAGCGATTGCAACCGG
>Ga0208874_1000196_pt1 | contig 23164 bp, 26 predicted proteins | sample CryBogCBH10Oct08_FD_184604 | JGI IMG/M metagenome (GOLD analysis project Ga0208874, IMG submission 184604) | Freshwater microbial communities from Crystal Bog, Wisconsin, USA - CBH10Oct08 (SPAdes) (version 2) | ecosystem: Environmental > Aquatic > Freshwater > Lake | place: Crystal Bog... | reverse complement strand
AATGCTTAAGATAAATACCGTGGGCGGAAATTACGAAATTATTCCTTATAAAAGTGGATCAGAGGGCGTGTTTGCAGTCGTATCAAAACAAGTGGATGCTACTTCAGAGGCTAGCGTAGTGGTTTTGCCGCAAATTGAAGGTAATAAACTTAGGGCCATTGCCTCCACTTGGAATAAACGCATCACGCGTTTACCTAACGTACCAACTACTAAAGAGTTGGGATATCCCAATATTTTCATTGGCCATTGGTCGGGAATATTTGCGCCGAAGGGTACGCCAAACGAGATTATTCAGAAAATGAATGCTGCTATACAAGCGGCTCTAGATACCAATGCCCTTAAGGCGCGTCTCATTCCACAGGGTATTGAGCCTGCACCTGGTTCTCAGGCTGACTTTATTAAATTCTTAACTGAAGAAAGAAAGCGTCTTCAGCCGATCGTCAAGAGTGCAAACATGAAAGATGAGTAAGTAAAATTGAAATAGTAGCCATATTAATAAGAAGGTGATCGAGAGACATGAGTGATTTGATACAGACTTATCTTAGTTCGCCACGCAAACCTGCGTTTAAGCTACCCCCTAAATCTTGCGATGCTCATTGCCATATTTTTGGACCATCCGATCAATTTCCGTATTCGGAGAGTAGATCGTTTACTCCAGTAGATGCGGGTAAGGACCAGCTTTTTGCCTTGCATGATTTTTTGGGTATAGAACGTTGCGTTATTGTGCAAACCGCGCTACATGGATTTGATAACTCAGTTGTAGTGGATGCCATGAAGGCACGTAAAGGATCCTACCTTGGTGTAGCTTTGGCACCAGCCAGTGCGACTACCGAGCAGATTGCCAAGATGGATCAGCAGGGTTTTCGAGCGATTCGATTTAACTTTATGGCGCACCTCAAGAATAGCGACTCCATTGAAGATATCCTAGCTTTAACCAAGCGGATGGAGCCATTCGGGTGGCACTTGCAGGTGCATTTCTCTAGTGATTTAGTGCATTCACTAACCCCCTTGTTAAAGCAGTCAGCAGTTCCTGTGATGATTGATCATATTGGGAGGGTAGATGCCTCTCTGGGTATTGACCATGCTGACTTTCAGGGTCTTCTGCGCCTGTTGGATGATCCTCGCTTCCATGTAAAGGTGAGTGGTATCGATCGTATTTCAAAGGCGCATCCTTATAACGACGGCGTGGCTTTGGCAAAGCTTTTGGTTGATCGATTTACAGAAAAATGTGTATGGGGAACTGATTGGCCTCATCCAAATCATCACCACATACCAGATGATGGGAATTTAATTGATTTGATTCCTCGGATTGCTGATAGCCAGGTAAAGATCCAGAAGCTTATGGTCAGCAATCCCGAAAAGTTTTATCGTTTTGCATAAAAAATATAAACGGACTTAATGATGGCTGGACGCTTAGAAGGAAAAGTAGCATTTATTACTGGAGCAGGCTCAGTTGGGTCTGGCTGGGGTAATGGACGTGCAACTGCTGTACGCTTTGCTCAAGAGGGTGCAAAAGTATTTGCTACGGATATCAACTTAACCCGCTTAGACGAAACTTTGCATTTGGCGGGTGAATTTAGAAAGAATATTCAAGTTGGAATCTTGGATGTCACTCAGTCAGGCTCTATAGAAGAAAGCATTCAATCTTGCATTAAAGGGTTTGGAACCCTAGATATTTTGGTAAATATTGTTGGGGGCTCTGCAAAGGGTGGCCCAATAGAAATGACTGAAGAGGTTTGGGATGCTCAAGTCGATTTCAATCTGAAGAGTGTTTTTATGACCTGCAAGTATGCATTGCCTGAGATGATTCGAAAAGAATCTGGTTCGATTATTAATTTGGCATCCACTTCGGGTATTCGTTGGACTGGATCTGCGCAAATTGCTTATGCTGCTACTAAAGCAGGCGTCATTCAATTTTCAAGAGTCCTTGCCGTTCAATACGCAAAGCAAAATATCCGCGTCAATACTGTCGTTCCCGGTCAGCTGCATACACCGATGGTTGAGACTCGTTTAGCGAAGCAGCGTGTTGGCGGTGATGTTGAGCTGCTATTACAGCAGAGGCAGGCACGTATTCCGCTACCGTTTATGGGCGATGGTCGGGATACAGCCAATGCCGCATTATTTTTAGCTTCAGATGAATCTCGCTTTATTACTGGGACAGAGATTATTGTTGATGGTGGGATGTCTGCGCGTTGCGATTAGGAGATCGGAAATGAAAAGATTTTTATTGGGAGTGTTGTGTTGTTTATCGATTGCTACAGTACAAGCACAGTCAAATGTGATTAAGATGATTGTTGCCTTTCCGCCTGGGGGCCCAGTGGATTCAATGGCGCGCTCCCTTGTTGAGCCCTTGGGAAAAGATTTAAATGCGCAAATCGTTATTGAAAATAAGCCGGGTGGCAATGGGGCGATTGCTGCTGAATTCCTAGCAGCCAATTCAGCTGATGGAAAAACCATCTGGTTTACCAGTGCAGGAGCGGTGGCAATCAATCCAGGTCTTTATGAAAAGCTAGCCTATAACCCGGTTAAAGATTTAGCGGCTGTTTCTTTGGTTGCTAATAACGTTGAAGTGCTCGTTGTCAATCCAGCTAGCCCCGCAAATAATGCCGCTGAATTTATTGCTTTAGCTAAGAAGAGTGATCTCACTATGGGCTCATCTGGAACTGGTAGTGTTCCTCACTTGGCACTAGAACAGTTAAATGATTCCGCTAATGTCAAGATTTTGCATGTGCCCTATAAAGGTGCTGCGCCAGCAATTACTGATGTCATGGCCGGTCACGTGGATGGTTTCTTTGGCGATATTCCAGGGCTGATTGGCTACATTCGGAGTGGTAAGCTAAAGCCGATTGGGCTTGCTGCCGATAAACGCAATAGCGCCATACCGGATGTCAAAACATTTAATGAGATGGGTATTAAGGGCGTAGATACTAATAATTGGTATGCGGTTTTTGTTAAGGCTGGCACACCAAAGTCGGACATTGATCGCCTTAGCGCCTCCATCAAAAGAGTGGTCAAGCAAGAACCTTTAAATTCTAAATTGACGCAAGCTGGAAGTGAGCCTGTGGGATCTAGTCCAGATGAACTTAACGCCATATTGAAAAAAGATATTGCCAAGTGGACACAGTTAATCAAGACTAAGAAAATTTCACCTGAATAATTATGAATACTCGTATATCCCCAATCACACCCGGTAGCAATGCTGAGTTAGCTTCATTAGAAGCCAAGATTCTTGCTGAGCGTGGACGTATTTCGCCGCTGTATCAAATACTCTTGAATGCTCCGGAGATTGCACGCGGCTGGGAGGCTCTGCTAACCGCCATTCGTAACCGTAATTCTTTATCTCCCGCAATTAGAGAGATGATTATTTTACGAGTAGCCATTTTAAATAAAGCAGACTATGAGTTTGATGCGCATGTTCCCCACGCCATCAAGGCTGGTATGAGTCAAAAAAAGATTGATGCACTAAGGAATCCCTCAATCAATGAGTTATTCCATGGGCAAGAGCGATTAATACTACAACTAACTGATGTGATGACTATGGAAATTCAAGTTCCTGATAGTCTTTTTGATCAAGTAAAGCCGCATTTTAATGACCAAGAAATTCTAGAATTGGTTACCACAATCGCTGCTTACAACATGGTGTCAAGATTATTGAATGCACTACATATAGGTCACTAAATGGGTGATCAATCCATTGATTTATTGCTATTGAGAGCTACGCCAAAAAGTGGATCCAAGAATATCTCTGACATTGCGAGCGCACTAAGACTGGCAAAGCAAGGTGAATTTGCGAAAGTAGTCGTGACTTATAGCAGTCAATCAAATGATCTCTATGGGTATTTTTATTTGAAGAACCCCCGCAAGAATGCTCCAGTTGATGCTAATACTTTCTTGGGCGAACTTGCCAGTTTCTTAGATTCGTTTGAGTTGAGCCGCATTGTGTTTGTCAATTCAATTAAAGGTTTTTCTAGTGCAGAGCTTCCACAAAATCGTTATACAGTCGAAATGGATTTTGAGCTAGGGTGGGAACGGGAGGTATTTGCTTGGTATGACAATGAGCATCTGCTGGGTTTGGCTAGTGTGCCTGGATGTGTTGATACCACTCGTTGTATCAACTTAGATCATGCGCCATATTCATTCGCTTTCTATGACCTTGTATCAACTGAGGTGCAGAGTTGTGGGCCGTGGTTGAAAGTTAGAAATACCACATGGAGTGATAAGGTCAGACCGCATTTTTCTAATGTGAGAAGGGCAATGTTTAGTTTCTTGTAGCCATCATCTGATGGGATGTCCCTTTTTAGGTGATACTAAGGCCTAGCAATCAGTAGAATTTAAGAAAACACAATAAAAATGAGTTTTAACTCATATGGAGACCAAATGAAAATGACTTGTAAAATATTTGCCTTACTGATTTCTTTCGCTGGGATCGGTCAGGTATTTGCCGCTGGAAAAATCCAAATGAATGAATACATGGTGCAAAGCGATACGCCCGGTATTTCTCTTTATGTTCGCAATAAGCATTTAGCTAGCATGAAGAAGTTTTCGGCAGAAAAAACATTGCTATATGTGCATGGCTCAACTTACCCAGCAGAAACTGCCTTTGACCTATCTCTTGGAGGCACTTCTTGGATGGAGTACATGGCAGCAAGAGGTTATGACGTTTGGTTGGTTGACTTACGCGGCTATGGAAAATCAACTCGCCCACCTGAAATGGATCAGCCTGCAGAGCAAAACACACCCCTGGTTCGTACGGATGTTGCTGTAAGTGATGTTTCTAGTACAGTCGACTATATCTTGAAAAAGCGCAATATTCAGAAGATGAATTTACTGGGTTGGTCGTGGGGCACAACTATCATGGGTAAATACACTACTGAACATAATGAAAAAGTGAACAAGCTAGTCTTGTACGCCCCTCAGTGGTTACGTCAGGGTGGTGCGCCATTGACCGATAAAGGTGGCCCGTTGGGCGCATATCGAGTAGCTTCAGTCGCTGATGCTAAAAACCGTTGGTTAACTGGTGTTCCGGAACATGCAAAAGCTAGCTTGATTCCAGAGGGTTGGTTTGAGAAATGGGCTAATGCCACTTTCGATACTGACCCTTGGGGTAAAACACAAAATCCAAAGAAGTTAAGGGCCCCCAATGGCACAGTGCAAGATGCGCGCGAGTATTGGACTGCTGGGAAACCGGTATATGAGCCAAAAGATATTAAGGTGCCGGTGATGTTAGTGCATGCCGAGTGGGACGCGGATCTACCCAGTTACATGATGTATGAATACTTTACTAAGCTTGAGAATGCGCCATACAAGGAGATGCTACAGATTAGTGAGGGTACTCACACCATCATCATGGAAAAAAATCGCATGTTGATGTTTGCCGGTGTTCAAGAGTTCTTGGATAGTAACTTTAAGTCAGAAAAATAAATTTTTAACTGATGCTAGCCATCGCGGGGTGGCTAGCTCTTGATGATGAATTCTGGATTGAGTGGCCTGATTCGCTCATCAACATAGTAGCCACCATATTCACCATATCTTAGGTACTTTCGAGAGCAGTCAATGCACTCATAGATATTGCACCTGGTGTAAGGGTGATAGCCAATAGCTATAGGCGCATTATCAGACCAAGAGTGGGTTCCATTGGGGTGATATTCATCCCAAGTCTCAGGGCTCTCTTCATTGCGAAGAGTGCCAACGAGTTTTAAGCGCTTAAGGTCAAAACTTCCAGAAACAGACTCCCATCCTGGGTGTATTAGCGCATTGCAGGTTTCACATTCTGAGTCTGGCCGATTTGCGAGTGCAAGCTCTAGGAGCTTGCTGGAAGTGCTTATTTTAAGCATTCGTTATTCTGATCCAAAGAGTAAATAATAGGCTAAAACTAGCTCGAAAGTTTAAAGGAAAGCCAATATATTTGCGTTATATTGCTAGGATTAAACAATATAAATATATGCGGGAGATTGAGTGATGAGCACAACTGGGATTGAAATCCACCCAAGAAAAGAAGCCTTCAAAGAAGGTGTTGCAGCTCTTACGGGGCTGGCAACTTCCGTGGTGAGTGATGTTTTGGGAAGGACCATTGGCGCAGTCAATATTCTGCCAGTGAATAAGTCCCCCGTTTCGGTTTGTGGCAATGCAGTAACGGTTAGTGTTCGTGCTGGCGACAACCTTTTGATCCATAAATCCCTACAAATTTTGAAGTCAGGCGATGTCTTGGTAGTGGATGGTGGTGGCGATCTTTCACGTGCCTTATTTGGGGAAATCATGATGACGGTTGCCAAATCGAAAGGTGCCATTGGTTGCGTTTTTGACGGTGCCATTCGTGATGTAGATGCTTTTGAGAAACATAAGTTCCCATGCTGGGCTCGAGGTGTGAATATGCGTGGCCCTTATAAGGATGGACCTGGGTCAATCAATACTTCCATCAGTATTGGTGGAATGGTCGTTAATCCAGGCGATATCATTTTGGGGGACTGCGATGGAATCATTGCACTGTCACCAAGTATTGCGCTCGAAGCAGCTAAGTTAGGCAAAGAAAAAGAGGCGACGGAACATAAAACGATTCAATCCATTCTGGATGGTCAATATAACGACGCTTGGGTCGACGCTACTTTGAAACAAAAAGGCGCGCTATGAAAAAACTTCTCGCCACTCTTGCTTTAAGTGCCGTGGTGATGAATGTCTATGGCGCATACCCCGATAAGTCCATTAAGTTTTTAGTTCCATGGCCTCCAGGCGGGGCAACTGATCAGGTAGCGCGCATCTTAGTGCAGCCCTTAACAAAAGAGCTAGGGGTTTCGGTATTTGTGGAGAACAAGGGTGGGGCAGGCGGGAATATTGGCACCCAATCTTTCGTACAAGATAAACCTGATGGTTACTCTATTTTGATGGCCACAAGCTCTACCAATGCTGCCGGCCCTCATTTATTTGCGAACCAGGGATTTGATGCAGCTAAAGATTTCACGCCAGTAGTGCTGGTCTGCACGATTCCAAACATCATGGTTGTGCCAGCTACATCACCCTGGAACAGCATGAAAGATCTCATGGCTGATGCAAAGCAGAACCCTGGAAAGTTTACTTATGGCTCGGCTGGTATTGGCGCCTCTCAGCATTTAGCTGGAGCGCAATTTAAAACGGTCACTGGTTTGGATATTCGTCATGTGCCATATAAGGGAAGCGGTCCAGCAGCCGTGGATTTGATGGCCGGTCATATTGACATGATGCTAGATACGGGTTCACTTAATAACATTAAGGCGGGCAAGTTGAAGGCCCTTAGTGTTGCCGCTGATAAACGTATTCCTGAGCTGCCGAATGTACCCACAATGAAAGAGGTGGGGGTATCGATGGTGGCTAATGCCTGGTATGGTGTCATGCTCCCAGCTGGGGCTCCAAAAGATGTTACCGAAAAACTGAATGCAGCCTTTAATAAGGTTTTAAGAGATCCTGAAGTGAAACAACATCTCCAATCCATTGGTGCACAGATAGATGGTGGTTCTGTTGCTGATTTCACAAAGTTTTCTCAAGCAGAGATTAAGCGTTACGAAGGTATTGTCAGAATGTCAGGGGCTCCTAGAGAGTAAAAATAATGAAAAAAATGATCTCCAATGTCTTATTGTTCTGTGGGCTCCTGTTTTCAGTCCATTCAATGGCCCAGGACTATCCAAATAAGCCGATTAAGGTTCTGGTTGGATATGCTCCAGGTGGTGCGGTAGATTTGGTTGCCAGAAGTTTGGGGCAGAGCCTTTCGGGCTCAATGGGACAACCTTTTGTCATTGAAAACAAGCCAGGTGCTGGAACTAATATTGCGGTTAAACAATTGATTGATAGCTCGCCAGATGGATATACGCTAATGGTTGCAGCCAATGCCTTAGCCGCCAATATGGCCCTTTATAAACCTCAGCCATTTGATGTCGATAAAGACATCACCCCAATCGGATTGATTGGTAGTGTGCCGGTAGTCATTGCCACAACCGCTGGCAGTAAGTATCAAAAATTATCAGACCTGATTAAAGCGGCAAAGGCAAATCCGGATTTCATTACCTATGGATCACCAGGTAATGGCGCAACCCCACACATGGCCATGAAATTCTTTGAGCAGGCTGCTGGAGTTTCCTTTAAGCATGTCCCGTATAAAGGGGGTGCACCCGCCATTACGGATTTAATCGGAGGCCAGTTAGATTTAGTCGCAATGAATATGCTCGAAATTGCTCCTCAGGTTAAAGCTGGAAATCTCAAAATCATTGCAGTGATGAGTGCCAAGCGTTCCCCATTATTTCCAGGTGTGCCTACAGTTGCAGAATCTGGATTTCCTGGATTTGAGGCTTCTGTTTGGTATAGCTTAATCGCACCTGCTAAAACGCCAGCAGCGATTGTGAAGACATTGCACTCAGAGGTAGAGAAAGCGCTGAAGTCGAAAGACATGATTGAACGTTTAACTTCGGTTGGTGGCGAGGTTAGTCCCGGTAGTACGGCGCAATTTACGACCTTCCTCAATTCAGAGCGCAAGCGTTACGAAAAGCTGGTTCATGATGCCAATATTCAGCCTGATTAATGCTTAATAAATAAGTTAATGAGACATCGTTTTTCCTGGAGGAGGTTGTATGGATTAGTTTTTTCACTAATCCTTTGTGCTTGTTCCATTGCGCCACAGAACCCCATAACCCCTCAAGGTGAATTAAGGATGGGCCTCTATAAAGGGACACCAACCTCAATCTTGCCAGCCAATTCAGTCGGTGGTGAGTCCCGGGGAATCGGGTATGAATTAGGTAGAGATCTCTCTAGCAAGTTAGGCGTTCAATACTCTCCGGTAGTTTTTGAAAAGAATGCTGATGTTCTAGCAGCTGTGAAAAAAGGTGAGGTTGATTTAGTATTTACGAATGCTAGTACTGATAGAGCGCAATATATTCAATTTTCAAAGACGGTGATTCAGATTGAAAAGGGATATTTAATTGGCCCTCGAAGCAAAATTAATTTACCTTCTGAGTTGAATCAACAGAAAGTCAATATTGGCTACAGCATGGGTAGCAATTCTGCGCGAGAACTCCCAGGTCTGATTCCGAATGCCACGCTGGTACAAACCACTTCGACAAAACAAGCTATTGAGCTTCTCAAATCTGGTGAGCTCGATGGTTTTTCAAGCAATAAAGCGATTCTGTATGAAATGGCGGGAAGCACACCCGGATCGAGAGTGCTGCCAGTAGTTATTGGCTATGAAAGCCTTGCTTTAGGAACGCCTTTAAATAGAAATGGCACGACTGAGCAATTAAATCTCTTTGTTGATGAAATAACTGTCTTGGGGAAATTAAAGATGATTATTGAGCGCTCCGGTATTCAGGGTCTTGCTGCAAAATAAAATGATAATTAGAGAGATGCAGAATGATTATTGACTGTCATGGGCACTACACCACAGCGCCAAAATCTTTAAAAGCATGGCGTGACGCGCAAGTTGCCAACTTAAACACTCCTGAGCTTGGTCTAAAAGTATCAGACCTCAAGATCAGTGATGATGAAATCCGAGAATCAATAGAGCAGAATCAGTTGGCAAGGATGCGTGAGCGGGGCATTGATGTCACCATTTTCTCGCCCCAAGCTAGTTTTATGACACACCATATTGGTGATTTCAATACATCAGCAACTTGGGCCGCTATCTGTAATGAGCTTTGCTATCGAGTGACTCAGCTATTCCCGCAGCATTTTGTAGGCGCTGCGATGCTCCCGCAATCACCTGGTGTCGATATCAGCACCTGCCTACCTGAAATGCGTAAGTGTATTAATGAGTATGGATTTGTGGGTATTAACCTCAACCCCGATCCTTCTGGAGGGCATTGGCGCGATCCGCCCTTAAGTAATGTCTACTGGCATCCTATTTTTGCTGAAATGACCGCATTGGATGTACCTGCCATGATCCACGTCAGTACCAGCTGTAATGAGTGTTTTCATACGACTGGCGCACATTATTTAAATGCGGATACCACGGCATTTATGCAGTGTTTAACTTCTGATTTGTTCGAGAAATTTCCAAAGCTACGCTTTTTGATTCCACATGGCGGCGGCGCTGTTCCATACCACTGGGGGCGCTTTAGAGGCTTAGCTCAGGATATGTATATTTCAGACCTCAATCAGAAGCTTCTGAATAATATCTACTTCGATACTTGTGTTTACCATCAACCAGGTATCAATTTATTGACTGAAGTAATTCCGGTGAAAAATATTTTGTTTGGCTCGGAAACTTTTGGTGCCGTGAAAAATATTGATCCTAATACTGGCTTCTATTTTGATGATACGCGTCGTTATATTGATGAAGTGAAGTCATTGAGCGAGAAAGATAGATCAATGATCTTTGAGGGCAATGCTCGAAGAGTATTCCCAAAAATAAATACTAGAATTAACTCTTGAGTGCAGAAGCAATACGTCTAGTCAGCTTGGGAGGACTAGAGTCAATATGAAAGCGATACCGCTCTTCTTGCATAGCTAGGTCATCGGCTGTGAAGCGGTCAAATCGTCTGAGATAATCGGCCCAAGTCTCAAATACAAAATATTCCAAGAACTTGCCGGCATGCTCGGCATCCTCGAAGAGACTCCAAGATAGCGCCCCTTGCTTAAGCCTGGATCTGCGAGTCTTGACCATTAGTTTCTTAAATTGCTCTACATGCCCTTTGTTGACGTGATACTCCATGGAGATCATGACAGGACCCTCATCAGGGTCGATATCTCGAGATGGATGTGGGCGCTCAATTGGGCAAACGGGTGTTAAGTCTTCTACCTCATGACCATTCACGCGATGTTTTCGAATGAGAACTAGCATGACGAGTCCAAATATAGCGCTAAGGCAAATGCTCACAGTGACATTATGTGAGGTAGTGATCTTCCCCCAAACAAATGCCCCAAGTGCGCTACCTCCCATGAGACTCATTTGATAAAAGGACATGCCGCGCGCGCGAATCCAATTGGGAAGTGATAATTGTGAGGCGGTGCTGAGTGAATTGCCGACAGAGAACCAAGACATTCCACATATCACCATTAGTGGGGCTGCGTACCAAATATTAGGAACTAACACTACCCCAACTGAACTTAGTGAAAGAAAGATAATTCCATATGCAGCTAGTTGATTTGGGTTCCAGCGCGCCCTGATAGTTTGAAGTTGTGAGCCAACCAGAATGGCGCCAAATCCGAGGCACGATAGCAATAAGGTAAAGGTATTAGCATTGCCATGAAAGTGATCTTTTGCAATGACTGGAAGTAGGGCAAGCAAACTCGAAGACTGCATAAAAAATAAGAAGGATCTCAGCAGAATTGAACGCATCGGCTTGGATTGCCTAATGTATTGAGCTCCAAGGCGCATGGCACCGAAGAAGCGTTCACCTGGCAGGGTAGAAACATAACTTTCATTTTTCCAGCGGACCACGATCCATATCATCCCCAAGGAAAGAATCATATTGAGAGCAAATACAAACTCGGTACCGATACTCGCAATAATGAGTCCGGCAATCAGAGGGCCCAAAATGCGGGATGCATTCATGGCGATGGAGTTGAGCCCCAAAGCAAGATGTAGTGAATCTCGCGGTACAAGATCGGGGACAATTGCTGCATAGACTGGCCAGCGCATAGCCAAACCGATTCCATTAATAAAGGTCAGTATTAATAAGAATGTTGGATTGAGCAGGTCGAATGCTGAAGAGAAAAATAATAAGGTGGCATTGACAGCTAACCAGAGTTGCGTAAAGACCAGAAAATGCTTGCGATTCAAAATATCGGCCAGAGCCCCGCTAGGAACGCCTAATAAAAGTACTGGTAGATTTGCGGCAGTTTGTACTAAAGCGATCAATGTAGCTGAAGTGGTCAGCGAGGTCATCATCCAGGCGGCCGCTACATCATTGGTATACATGCAGACGTTGGCAACCAACCATGTAGACCAAAGTGCCCGAAAAACAGGAAATGACTTTAGTGGAGCCAGCCACCCAGGAACTTTGGTTGTTGGCAGGATATTTATACGCATGACGCTTATATTACTTGAGCAGCATCATTTTTGTTGAGGCCTAAAGTGCAGCGAAGGGTATGGGTTTGCGATTCGTAGTAATTAGTTCTTCCAACATATCTAACCTATCTTGCCCCCAAAATGGTTCGTCCTCATAGAAGAAGAAGGGGGTGCCAAATACCTGACGATCTACTCCTTCCTGGGTTAGTCGATCAATTTGTAACTGAATGCTTGGATCTTTGCTTTGTTCTAGTAGTGCATGCCCATCTAGATCAGAGCGGTTGGCAGCTGCCACCATGACTTGCGGGTCTTCAATATTGAGATCATCGACCCATAAAATTTTAAGGGCGTTAGCTACAAACTGACGAATATCTTCCCCGTTAGACATTGCAGCCAGTAGCATTCGATGACCGATCTCGGGGTTAGATGGATGGTGCTTGGGTTTTAAAACTAAGGGGATATTTCGAGCAATCGCCCAGCGCTGCATTTCTACAAAACGATAAGCCTGTCTTTGCGGGGGTCTTTTGGAGACCGGAAGGCCGCCACCTGCTGTAAAGATCGCGTGTAAATCAATTGGTTTATAGGTGACCTCTAAGTCATACTTTTGCACAAGCGCCTGAAATGCTTCATATCCAATATAGGTATAAAGGGAGATAAAACTAAAGTAAAAATCGATTTTTCTTTTGGTATTCAATGGAGTCTTTCCGAATGGATCAATCAGAAATGAAGCTTAATCTACTTTTGCTCCAGAGTCCTTGATCAGCTTTGCCCACTTAGGTGTTGAGGTAGCTAAATACTCTGCTAATGTTTTAGGTGAGCTAGCGATAACCTCAAACCCCTCTGATACCAATTGTTTCTTCACTGCTGGATCTTTCAGAATTTTGACCATTTCTTGATTTAAAAGGGCAATAACTTCATTGGGAGTACCTGCTGGCGCTAAGATTCCTTGCCAAGAGTTGAGGTCATATCCAGCAAGGCCAGCCTCGGCAATGGTTGGGATTTCTGGTACTCCAGTTGAACGTTTCGCAGAACTAATGCCTAATGCATTTAAGCGACCAGAGCGAATTTGCTGAATCGCTGCTGGTAAGGTCACCATGAGAGCGTCAACATGCCCTGCAACTAAGTCCGCTACTGCTGGCGCACCACCTTTGTAGGGGATATTAGAAAGCTTGATATCAGCCATACTTTCCAAGAGTGTTCCTGCGAGATGGCCGGGACTGCCATTGCCAGCATTAGCCAGGCTAATCGCGCCTGGATTTCTTCTGGCAACTTCAATAAAGGTTTTGAGATTTTTCACCGGCAGCTTTGGCCCAACAACCAATACTTGTGGTGCGGTAATTGCCAAAGTGATGGGCGCAAACTGATCGAGCTTGTATGGGAGAGCAGGATAAAGGCCTGGATTAATTGCAAGACTGTCCCAGCCTAGCAACAAGGTATAGCCATCAGGAGCTGCTTTTGCAACGTAGCCAAATGCAATATTGCTGCCGCCCCCTGCCATATTTTCAACGATGACAGCTTGATTGAGCGAATTTGTCAGACCCTTTGCAAGTGTTCTAGCCAAAATATCTAAGCTGCCACCTGCAGGCACTGGAACAATAATCCGAATGGGTTTATTGGGCCAATTGTTATTTGCAAAAACAGAGAGCGGTATAGCGCTAGCGCCCAGGGACCCGAAGGCAATGGCTAAAAACTTTCTGCGAGTAGGTTGCATGGAGGGCTTTCAATTATTTTATTCTTTTCAGAATATATAAAAGCATTTAAAAACGAAACAACTATATTGGCATGTCGATATACCGATATCGTCTATAGAATTTGGGGATGCAGTGAAACAATGGATTTACCTCTGAATGAGGTCCATGCCACTGTTTTGGATGGCTTGCGTAGCTTGTTTGGAGATCAGTAGCTGGATCAATTGCTGAGCGGATGTGGTCTGTTTGGATCCTGTTACGACTGCAGCCGAAAATGTTTGTATTAGTTGCACTTCTTTGGGGAGTCGACCGATATAGTCAATTCCGATAACATGAAATAATTCGCTAGTTGGTTGAACCGCCATGCCAACTTCTTTTGCTGCCAGCAGTGCAGTTGCTTGACTACCGCGTTCGGTCACCTTAACGGATATCAGATTAGTGAGGCCAAGACGTGGAAAAAGTTCATCAACCAGATAGATGCCGCTAGTACTCCCTGGCACGGCGATAAATTTTGTATCGATGAGGGCTTGTTTGAGTTCTGCCACTGTGTCGATCTTAGGCTTTGCTGTTCCTGCTGGAATTGCTGCGCCTAATGGCGCAGTTGCTAAGTCAATATCTGTTCCTGGAATAATTTTTCCAGCCACCATTAATTCCGTAAGACCCTCTCTTGACAGTATTACCACATCGGCACTGACGCCTTTATCAATCTGGGCTTTTATAGTTTTGGGGCCAGAGCCCTGAGATGCGCCTGATAGTGTGGTGACGGTCACCCCTGTCATTTTTTCAAATTGTGGAAGCATTTGCTGATAGGGCCCGCTAAAGCCTCCGGAAATCATGACGGTGAGTTGTGCCATTACTGATGTACTAAGAAGTAGGGTGGTGATGCTGCTGAGAATATATTTCAATCTTTACTTTCATTATTTTGATTTGATAAAACGTTGGGCACGTTTACCAGTATCTACTTCAGTGGTGTAAACGCTGCCATCTGAGTCCACAGCAATGTTATGGACCCAATGGAAGTCGCCAGAATTTCGACCACTTCTACCAAAGGTGCCGACTTTCTGCCCAGTCTCTCGGACTAGAACAGTGACTTCGTTATTGGTGCCATCGGCGATCAGAATGTATTTTTGACTTGCATCAGATGGAATGAGATCCCATACAGAACCAGATCCTTTAGTTTCAGTTTCGTAAGCCATTTCACGAATGAATTTCCCGCTCTTCTCAAAAACCTGAATACGATTATTGGCCCGATCACAAACAAAGAGTGTGTTGTCTTTCATTAAGCGCACACAATGAACTGGGTTTGCAAATTGAGATGACGTAGGATTGAAATTAGCCATTTTTTCATCACTAGGAACATTGCCATAGGCGCCCCAATGTCGTTTGTAGACTCCAGTGTTTGAATCAAAAACAATGACACGTTTATTAAGATAGCCGTCAGCGATGTAAATTTCATTGGCAGCAGGGTCTACATTCATGTGAGCAGGCCGACCTAATTGAGAAGTGTTATTGCTGCCCAAACTTTCCCCTTTGCCACCAATCTGCAAGAGAAATTTTCCTTTTGGGGTGAACTTCAAGATCATGTGATCAGCGACATCATTGCCACCAACCCAAACATTACCCCCGGGTTCAATATAAATACCATGCTCGTTTTTAGGCCAGTCATAACCCTGGCCTTGCCCGCCCCAAAAATTTAATAGATTTCCTTGCTTATCAAATTCCAGCACGGGTGGTGCAGGAATACAGCACTTGGAGCGTTTGGGGTTTAGTGTTGCACCCTTCTCATCGTCGGTCACCGTGAGTGGGCGATGAATAATCCAAATATGATCATTTGCATCAGTAGCCACCCCAGCCACTTGCCCCAATATCCAATTATTTGGCAATGGCTTTGGCCAATAGGGGTCAACTTTATATTGAGGCGCCTTACTGATGGATGTGGTTTGCGCAAAGCTGCTGCTACAAACTACCATGAATAGCATCAGGAAAAAGTGACGAAAGAATGTGCTCATATATTTCTTTTTAGCGTGTTACTGGTTTTGATAAATACTCTTTGGATTGTGCTTCACCTTTTAATGGGGTCACCTTATCGGGGTCAAAGCGAATCATCAGGTAGTTAATGTGATCTTCGATGTGAGTAAACCAGTGGCCCGTTCCCGCAGGAATGACTACAACATCTCCAGGCTTTAAGTCACGGGAAATGCCATTCAAGATCTCTGAACCATTGTTACCGGGACCATTAAATTCAACAACAGTCTTTTGGGTAGACGGTCTTCGTTGTCTCTTGGTAATGTCGGGACCAAGCACCAGGGTGCCAGATCCAGAGATAATGTAATACACCTCACTAATTTGATCGTGCTCTGCAACAGAGTCTGGATAGGGGGCGTCTAGCTTCCCGCGATAGACCATACCGATACCTACTCTAGCTTTGCCAATATCGATATCACGCACTTGCTGATCAATATGTCTTTCTTCGATCGCTTTTTTTGTGTAGGCATTCAGCTCTTCGACTGGGATAAAGGTTCCTGGGCACATGTAACAGCTTGGCTGCGGATCTGTGGGGTTCACTTTTCCTTGGGCAAGCAAGGTAGTGCTGGCCATGAGCGCGAGCGCGCCACAAAGTAGGTATTTCATGCTGCCTCCTTTTGCTTATTTTTATGCTTAGAAGCTTAGCCTAAAAACAATGTTTAGAAGCCTAGGTAAGGGGTAATCCCTTAGGGAGTCTTACTATTCGCCATGTTAGATTGAGTCAAATTGCAGTACATAAAAATAACGAGATTTGGAGACCATGATGAAGCTAATAGATTTTTGTAAAGTCACTTTTTTAACGCTAGCAGCGGCTACAACCACATTCTCGGTTCAGGCTCAAAGTAGCCCTAAGGATTTTCTTGTCGTCAAACCAGATCAAGTAGTTTGGGGGGATGCTCCGGCTGGCGTGAAAACAACCGTTTTATATGGTGACCCTAATAAACCTGGAATGTATGTTGTGAGAAACATATTTCCTGCTGGGATTATGAGTACGCCACATTTCCATACACAAGATCGTTTTGTAACAGTTATTAAAGGAACTTGGTATGCGGGTACTGATGCTAGCTGGGATCCAGCGACCACAGTTGGCTTACCAGCTGGCAGCATGATGTTTCACCCTGCAGGAGTGGTGCATTTTGATGGCGCTATCAAGGGCGATACTGAAATTCAAATTATCGGTATGGGACCCGTCTCAACTACGTCGGTTTATCCGAATGAAGGACGATTTGGAAAGCCACATAAGCTAAATTAAGTTACCCTAGTGGTATATCTCTATAAGAAAGCAATTGATTCAAGAGTAGATTGGATTCAGATCAAGTTGAATCATTGAATAAAAAGGAGCTTTCTTTATGAGCAAGAACCCATTTGATTTAAATGCCATGGCAAATCAGCAAAAGGTCATGAAAACATCTAAGGCTGTCGGTCAAGTTGCGGCTGAAAGTGCTCAAGCAATTGTGCAAATTAATCAGAAGGCGGCACAAGAGTTGGCCGCTCTGTTTCAGAAAAAAGTGACAGAGCTTTTAAAGACACAAGATCCAAAGGCTGCATTTGATCATGTTCATGCTGAAGTGCTGCAAGATGCCGCCAAGGAAGTTGCGCAATATCATGCTCAGTTAATGGATGTTCTCAGTAGCGGCAATAAAGAACTGAGTCAAATCGCCGAATCGATGATTGAAGAGTCTAAGGTTGACCTCATTCATTTTGTGAATGAGGCAACGAATAATGCGCCCCCAGGTTCGGAGGCTTATGTATCTGTTTTTAAAACATCCTTTAACACCGCCCTACAAAATTTTGAGTTGGTAAGGGCTGCGATGGCGGATTCATTTAATAGCTTTGAAAAGAGTGTTGAGAATGTGTCTCACCTCGGGGGTATGCAAGCTCAAAAGTCTGTAAAGACTGACGGTAAAAAGCGATCATAGGCTTAAGCTGCCCCCAGACAGAGGGCTATCACATGTTCCTTGTACTTGGGGTATGATATTTTTTTCAATAAAAATATACAGGTGACACGTGACAACTGCTCGAATAGTAAGTCTCAATGAATTGGGAAGCGCTGACGTTATTAAGTTGATTGATAAAGAGCTGCCAGCACCTGGCAAGGGTGAGGTGCAACTACGCCAAACGGCAATCGGTTTTAACTTTATTGATGTTTACCAGCGCTCTGGCGTCTATCCCTTGGAATTGCCAACAGGACTTGGGCATGAAGCCGCAGGTGTAGTTGAAGCGGTCGGTGAAGGCGTGACGCGCTTTAAGATTGGTGATCGCGTAATGTATATGAATGCCGGTATCGGCGCTTATGCTAGCCACCGTAATGTCTCTGTTGATAAATTGGTTTCGATTCCTAGCAATGTTTCCGATGAGGTTGCGGCAGCCATATTCTTTAAGGCAATGACAGCTCAGTACCTTGTTCAAAAAACATATAAAGTGAAAGCGGGTGATGTGGTTCTTATTCATGCTGCTGCTGGCGGAGTAGGGCAGATAGTTGCTGGTTGGGCAAAGGCTTTGGGCGCATTTGTCGTGGGTACGGTTGGGTCTCAAGCTAAGCTAGCAGTTGCAAAAGCTGCTGGCTGTGATGCGGTTGTTGATTACTCGCAGCCCAATTGGGTTGAAGCGGTGATGAAGGCCACAGGAGGACGTAAGTTTAATGTGGTTTATGACTCTGTAGCTAAGGATACTTTCTTGGGCTCCTTGGATTGCGTTGCTCCTTTTGGCACCTTAGCACTATTTGGTGCAGCATCAGGGCCTGCTCCTGAGATTCAGCCAGAGATTCTCAATAAGAAAGGTTGCCTGTTCCTAACAAGACCTTCTGTGTTTCCCCACAATGCAACACCAGAATTACTACAAGAAAATGCTCATGCTGTATTTGAAGCAATTACGAGTGGCGCTGTCAAAGTTCAGATTGGCGCTAAATTTAGCTTAGAGCAAGCTGCAGATGCTCATAAAGCTGCCGAGGGTAGAAAAGTTTCTGGTGCCATCATCATGATTCCTTGATCAAGCAATACCTGCATAGCTTTTTATTAAAAGTTAGTAATAGCGGTTTTGTATATGGCTGATAAGCAATCTAATTTCATTATTAACGCCCAAAGACTCTCGACCTTTATTGTTTTTATTGGCTTTACTTTTTTATCTTGCCTATCCTTTGCTGCTGATTCTCAGAGCTCTCCACTAGCGTGGAGTGGCTCCTATTCTGAGATGCTTAAACGAGGGCTTATTCGAGTCGCAGTTCCCTACGACCGCACTATCTACGTTAATGACAAGGGCATGCAGCGCGGTATGTCTGTTGATGTGACAAGAGCATTGACTCAGTGGATTAATGATAAATATATTTCCCAATTAGCAGGTAAGAAAATTACCATTCAATTAGTTCCGTGCCCCAAGGATCAATTGCTTAGTACATTGACCTCCGGGCAGGCGGACATGGTAATTGGGGACTTAGGTCTGCATGAGTCCATTCCCAATGCTAAAGATTATTTGGTAAGCCATGCAAGCAAGCTCGAGAATGAGGTCTTGGTTACTGGCCCAAGCTCGCCTTCTGTGACAACCTTTTCCGACCTTTCTGGCCATACCGTTTACGGTAGTCGTAACACCAACTTTCACACTACCTTACGTGGCCTAAATAAAGAACTTCAGAAGGCTGGCAAACCGGTGGTGAGTTTGATTTCTCCCCTGGGTGATCTCGATGACGAAGATCTTTTAGAGATGTTGGATGCTGGACTGATTCCTTTTGTGATCGTCAGCGACTGGAAGGCAAAGTTATGGCAGCCTATTTATACAAAAAATGTGGTTCATCACGATCTATCAGCCCAGGATGCTGGTTGGATTGGGTGGGCGGTCCGCGTTAGTAATCAGGATTTGCATGACGATTTACAAGCCTTCTATCTGAGCGATAGTGCTACTCAAGCAATCAACGCATTTCGTCAGCAAGATTACAAGCAGCATCTTCGTGGATTGAAAGATCCGATTGAAAAGACCGCTTGGGCTCGCTTTGAAAGTATGCAACCACTCTTTAATCAATACGGCGCTGAATATAAGCTCAACCCATTATTTATTGCCGCCCTTGGATTTCAGGAAACCTTGTTAAATCAAAATGCGGTGAGTGGTGTTGGCGCACTCGGCGTTATGCAGTTAATGCCTGCTACTGGGGCGTCCTTAAATGTGGGCGATATCCATCTTTTGGGGCCTAACATTCACGCTGGTGCTAAATACATGGATCAATTGATTAATAAGAATTTTCCCAATATTCAATTTCAGAGCTACAACAGATCTTTATTTGCGGTAGCGTCCTATAACATTGGGCCGAATAATGTGGCGAAGGCTAGGGTGCTGGCACTGCAAGCTGGCTTTGACCCTAATCAATGGTTCCAAAATGTAGAATTTATTGCCGCCCAGAAAATGGGGTTTGAGCCAATTAACTATGTGCGCAATGTCTATAAGTACTTTATCTCTTACCAATTGAAGCTCAATCAAATCCAAAGCATTCAACCTTAAATTGGTGCGCTGCGATATAAACTCAATATTCTTTTCTGAGATATAGTTTTACAAGCTTTATAAAAATACAACTGGAGACTGATTTATGCGTATTCTTTCATTCAAAAATTCTATAGGGGCTTCGCTGATTGCAGGCCTATTGCTGACCCTTGCTTCTGGCGCCCAGGCTCAGGCACCAGCCACTACCGGCGTACAGGGCAAGACAGAGTTATTGTGGTTCGGGCAGGCGGGCTTTCGTATTAAGAGTCCGGCTGGCAAGATGATCCTGATTGACCCATGGATCACTGGTGGACCGAAGACGCCACCGATGTATAAAAATGATTTAGCGGCAATCGGCCCGATTGATTTGTTATTGGTAACCCATGCACACGTTGATCACCTTGGTGATGCACCCGCTGTTGCCAAGGCAAACAATATCAAACTCTACGGTCCAGCAGATATGGATACTCCGTTGAACACCTTAGGTATTCTGCCGCCTGAGTTGACCCATCGCTTTAATAAAACGGGGAACGTTACACCTTTGCCAGGAATTAAGGTGACTGCTGTTCAAGCAGAGCATTCCTCATTATTGGTTTGGAAAAATCCAGCGACTGATAAATTAGAATCCCATCCAGCTGGCGAGGCTATGGGCTACATCATCCAACTAGAGAATGGCTTCAAGATCTGGCATATGGGTGACACTGGCCTCTTCAGTGATATGAAGTTTATTAGTGAATATTACAAACCTGATTTGGTATTGGTTCCAATTGGTGGTAACTTCACTATGGCGCCAGATGATGCTGCTTATGCATTGCGTACTTGGATTAAGCCAAAGATGGTGATTCCGATGCACTATGGATCCAATCCGATGACCAAAGGCACTTTGGCTGAGTTCCAGGAAGCAATGAAGGGAAGTTCTATCAAGATCATCCCAATGACTCCGGGTGAGACAGTACAGTTTTAATTTTTTTCTAAGTGGTATCGGCATGAAAACCTCGCCTGTTGTGCGAGGTTTTCATTTGGAAATTTACTAATGAGGGATCTCTTTTGGATGTCATTTCACCTGAAGTGAAAATGCAGCTCACATCTAATGGGGTTTTGTCTGCTGCTGTCTATTTGGGCAACTTTCTTCTAGTGACGGGGCGAAGCTCAATAGGGGAGCCGACAGGCATTGCTCCCGATATATGTCGTGCTATTGCAGAACGCCTTGGAGTCAAACTGGTTTTAGTGCCCTGTGAAACTCAAGCTGAGGTGGTAGATTGCGCAGCAAGTGCTAAGTGTGGCATCGCCTTAGTGGGTTCTGACCCAGCACGTGCGGAGCGTGTTACTTTTACGCCCGCATATGTAGAGTTAGAAGCTACTTATTTAGTCCCTGCTAACTCAAATATCACCGAGGTATCGCAGGTTGATGAGCCGGGTATTCGGATTGCCTCTTTTTATAAAAGCGCTTATGACCTTTGGCTCCAGCGAAACTTAAAGCATGCTCGCCTAGTACATGCCGATAGCATAGAGGCTAGTAATACATTATTTGTGAATGAGCGCCTGGATGCATTGGCTGGTTTAAAAACGGGTTTAGTATCTGTTGCCAAAGACATCCCCGGGTCTCGAATTCTTAAAGGCCAATTCACTGGAATTCAACAAGCAATTTGTACAAGAAAATCCAATCAGGAAGCTATCCAATTTTTGACTAAATGCGTCGAAGACTTTGTAGGTAACGGTCTGGTAGCTAAGTTGATCGAACGCTATCAAGTTGAAGGCTTATCTGTTGCACCCATCCATCAAAGAGGCTGAAAATTTAATATGAAAAAATTAATAGCCTGGCTACTTATTACTATCACCGTAGGATCTAGTGGCTATGCTCTTGCGCAGACTAGTAACTATCCTAATCGACAAATTAAGATCATCTCTCCATTTGCAACCGGTGGAATTGCGGATGGTTTTGCTCGGATAATTGCGCAGGGCTTAAGTGAGACCTTTGGGCAGCCCGTGATTGTTGAAAATAAAACAGGGGGTGGTGGCAATATAGGGTCAGATTTTGTTGCTAAATCAGCTGCAGATGGATATACGCTCATCATGGGCAGTATAGGTACGCACGCAGTAAATCCTTATCTTGTAAAGAGTATGCCCTATGACCCTTTGAAGGATTTTGTTCCAGTAGTTTTTGTATTAGATGCTGAAGGTCTTTTAGCAGTAAATCCAAGTCTCCCGGTAAAAAATGTGAGCGAGTTAATCATCTACTTAAAGGCAAACCCTGGAAAAGTATCTTATGGTTCAGGTGGTGTGGGTACAGCAAGTAATTTGGCTGGTGAACTTTTTAAGCTTATCGCGAAGGTAGACATGATGCATATCCCTTATAAAGGAAATGCATTGGCAATTACGGATTTGATCGGTGGCCAAACCCAATTAATGTTTGCAACTATGCCCACCATTGTTCCATATGTGAAGGGCGATAAATTACGGGGCTTAGCAGTTACGGGCGCAACAAGAGATCCATCAATGCCAGACTTACCAAGTATTAGCGAGACCCTTCCAGGTTTTGATGTTAAGAACTGGATTGGTTTATTTGCACCAGTTGGAACTCCGCCAGCTGTAGTGAAAAAATTACATGATGAGGTGACAAAAATCATGCAGCAGTCTACTGTTCAGAAAAAGCTAGAGTCTGAAGGCGCTAAGTTTTACCCAATGACCCCAGAGGCTTTTGGCGCATTCCAAAAGAAGGAATCAGTTCGGTGGGGCAAGATTATCCAAGGCGCTGGAATTAAGCCTGAATAGCAATGCCTTGAAGAAGGGTTAGAGGGTTTAATGAATTGGGGAACTTGTCCCAATTCACAAAAGACTATCAACAGGCAGTCTTTTGTGGCCCATTGTTGCTGAAAATGCATACTGCAGTGCACTAGTTTGTTCTATATCAAATTGCTTGCTACATGGTTGACCGATACTGAGGGTTAACCATAGATCGATCGCCATGGACAAACATTACCTTTCTTACTTATTTCAGCCAAAAAGCATTGTGGTGTTTGTT
>Ga0208874_1000194_pt1 | contig 23317 bp, 13 predicted proteins | sample CryBogCBH10Oct08_FD_184604 | JGI IMG/M metagenome (GOLD analysis project Ga0208874, IMG submission 184604) | Freshwater microbial communities from Crystal Bog, Wisconsin, USA - CBH10Oct08 (SPAdes) (version 2) | ecosystem: Environmental > Aquatic > Freshwater > Lake | place: Crystal Bog... | reverse complement strand
TTGAAATCAATCTTCTTGAAGCCTGGGTACCCCTTTGTGGCCTTCACATATTTCTTCAAGGCAGACATATCGCCACCCAAAGTGCCGTTAATTCCGTGCTTCGAAATCAGGATGCGGCCCTTAAGGCCCAATGTTTCGCAGAGCTGCTTCTGCCAGAGTTTGACGGCCTCAGGATCGTGCAACGGCGTGAAGCCGTAATACAGGATGATCTTCTGAAGCTCCACGGCGATATCTTACCGCCGCGATTATTACCGCCGAAACTTCAGGAACGGGATAACTGCCGCAGTGCTGCGTTGGTACTGCGCATACTCTGGATATTTGGAGAGGCTAATTTGCTCGGTGAAGCGGGTTGAGCCGATAAAGAGAATGGTGAGCAACACCGCGCCAGCGACGGTCCATTGGCTCAAGCTGCCAGCGGCGTATGCGCCCATGAGGAAAAGCACCCACCACTGCGCAACTTCACAGAAATAGTTGGGGTGGCGCGATACCGAGAAAAGCCCGGTAGTCAGAAAGTTTGATTCCGGCTTTTTACCTAACGCAATATCTGCGTGCTTCTTCTTATGGAAATTCCATTGTTGTTGATCCGCGATGGTCTCGCCAAGCAAGAAGAGAACAAAAAGAAGGCCGAGCGCTATATCCCATGGTCCAAATTTCTTGTTTTGATGGTCGTATGCCGTTAGCGCAGGAAGCGCAATCAGAACCAAGATAAAGTTTTGATAGAGCACGATAAAGAAAAAATTGAAGAGCTGGAACTGCCACTTGGTCATGCCATCACGCAATACCTGCCAGCGATAATCTTCTAGGCCGGAGTAACCACCTTTACGAGCAAAATTGAACGTTAACCGTAACGCCCACAACGTCACGACAATTGCCATCAGATTCAACCGACCATTGTGCATGTGTGCATGGGCAGCAAAGACCCAGACATAGACCGCCGGAACAATAGACCAGCCACGATCCACCCATGATGTATCGCCGGTAAGGAGCGAGGCGACCCACGCAAATGCACAAAATAGGGCGGCAATAACAATGACCATATGAAGGGCGGTATTCATGCGTGAATAGTAAACATCTTTCCGATGAAATCAGCTCAAATAGCTATAAATGCGGAGGTCTGCCGAGAAAGAATCTTGGGTCACCGTTAAACTCGCCGCATGACTCAATCAGCTAATCTCGAAACCGGCAAGCGCCCTAAGGGCCACCGTAAATTTATTGTCATCGCATCGGTGGTGACCCTCGCTTGGCTCATGATCAGTGGTGTCGTTGGCCCACTGTTCGGCAGCCTTTCTACTGTTCAGAAGAATGACAACTCCAAGTTCTTACCGGACGGTTCTGAATCCAGTCGTGCATCGACCGCGATCAACACTTTTGCCGCGAAGGACGCCTTCAAGCAGTTCCCGACGCTGGTCCTCTTTATTGGACAGTCCACGCCCGCCAAGGTAGCGAGTGCAAATGTTTTTGCACAAAGCCTTGCTACTAAAGATTTGGTCGATAAGAACGGCCAGCTTGTAAAGGATGCTTCCGGCAAGTCGGTCTCCATCCCACTCTCGAAATATTTGGCTCCTGGTGCACAAGTAGGCGCTTTCCCATCAGCGAAGAACGATGCAATTCTTGCCAATATTCCACTCAGCTCGGATTCGGCCGGCAATCTCTTGCCTAACAAGAAGCCAGTTCTTCCAGCGGTTATTACCACCATTCGTTACTACGCGAATCAATACGCGACCGCTAACGGATTCACGACGCATACCACCGGACTAGGAGCGCTCTTCGCGGACCTCTTCGATTCGTTTAGCGGATTGGATTCATCGCTTCTCGCCACTACTGGTTTGGTTGTCGCGGTCATTTTGATCATCGTTTATCGATCACCCATCTTGTGGATCTTGCCGCTCTTCTCTGCGATTATCGCGCTCTCGTTGGCAGGCGGTGTTATTTACGAGCTGGCCAAGCACAACATCATCACCTTGGATGGCCAGTCGCAAGGCATCTTGTCAGTGCTGGTCTTAGGCGCCGCGACTGACTACGCGCTCTTATTGATCGCTCGTTATCGTGAAGAGCTGCACATTCATGAATCACGCGTTGTTGCAATGAAGAAGGCGTGGCGCGGCGTTGTCGAGCCAATCATCGCTTCTGGCAGCACCGTGACACTCGGATTACTCGTCTTGTTGCTGAGCCAACTGACAAATAACCGTGGCCTTGGACCAGTCGGTGCAATCGGCATCATTGCCTCGATGTTCACCATTCTTACTTTGCTACCAGCGTTGCTCGTTCTTTTTGGTCGCTGGATCTTCTGGCCAAAGCGTCCTAAGTTCGATTCTGCTGACGAAAAACTCAGCGGCATTTGGTCAAAGGTTGCAAAGGCAACCGAGCGCAGCCCACGCAAGTACTGGGCAGTCTCCGGCATTATCTTGGTTGTATTAGCTGCATTCTCCACAACCTTGCATGCAAATGGTCTCTCGACCTCACAAGGATTTACCAAGAAGACCGACTCGGTCATTGGTCAGAACTTGTTGCCAAATTACTTCCCTGCCGGTTCGGGCCAACCAACTCAGGTTGTGGTCGCCGCCGACAAGGCAGCAGAAGTCAGCGCAAAGTTGAGCGCGATTCCTGGCGTGACCAGCGTCGTTCCATTGCCAGAAACGCCATATGTTCCTGGCAAGCCAAATCCTGCGGTCAAGGTTGTTAACGGCAAGATCTTGTTGGATGCAACGCTTGCCTACGCGCCAGATAGCGATAAGGCAGTCAACATGATGCCTGCCATCCGCGCAGCAGCCCATGCCGTGGATCCAACGTCGTTAGTTGGTGGCACATCATCTGTTTACTACGACACCCATCAGGCAACTCGTCATGATCAGCGCACCATCATTCCGGTGATTCTGATTCTGATCGCCATCATTCTGGCGCTCTTGTTGCGCTCTATCTTGGCCTCGGTCTTGTTGTTGGTCACGGTGGTCTTGTCGTTCTTGGCAACGTTGGGTGCTTCATCCATCGTCTTCCACCACATCTTCCACTTTGCGGGTGAAGATTCGTCCTTCCCATTGTTCGCCTTCGTCTTCTTGGTGGCGTTGGGTATCGACTACAACATCTTCTTGATGACTCGCGTTCGGGAAGAGACCATCAAGCACGGAACGAAGTTCGGTATGACAAAGGGCGTAACTGTCACCGGTGGAGTTATTACATCCGCAGGTATTGTCTTGGCCGCAACCTTTACTGTGCTCGGAATTCTGCCGCTAGTATTTTTGGCAGAGCTCGGATTTGCAGTTGGTTTCGGTGTCTTGCTTGATACCTTGTTGGTTCGTTCCATCTTGGTACCAGCGCTTGTTCACCACATCGGCCCTAAGGTCTGGTGGCCTTCTAAGCTGCAAGAGAAGGCTTAGCAATAAATTAATAACTAAATAAGTTAGCTAGATAACTGGTCGGACCCCAGGGCGCTCATCAAACCAAAAGCGATGAGAAAGAGCCCTGGGATCCACAGTGCAACAGAGATAGACGTGGCCTGCGCAACCCACGAGACGATATTGCGCGAGAGAAGCATCAAAGTATTCGTAGCCAGCCCCAGCATTGCCACAACCTGACTTGATGGCAGACCTGAGCGCCGATTAGCAATCGTCGCGGCCATTGGCGCAGCAAATGAACCACCTAAGCCAGCGATACCGAAGCCAGCAATCAATAGCGCAAAGCCGATGATGCGATGTGAGTGTGAGATGAGATGTGCGCTTTGGGTGAAGATAAGAAAAGCCGCGCCACCAGCAAAGCCACCCAAGCGAATCCAGTATTTCTCGGATCGAATCTTTGTTAAGCGATGGAAGGTGCGGCGACCAATGATGATGCCCAATACAGATGCGAAGAATGTTAAAACACTGACGGATGCACGGACCCGGTATTCCTGGTGGGCAAGCAGAATGCTCCAGTCATAGGTCGCTTGCTCTACGCCCACGCCGAAGACGAACATCAAAACGCAGAGCCGTTGAAAACTGAAGACTTTAAGAAGGTCGCGCGGGTGAAGTGGCTCGACCGCCACGGTAGTCGCTTTAGGTGCGACAAGCAGTGCGGTCAGCTTGTGTATCTCATATTGCATAACGAACCACACCACCACCATTGCTGAATCAATCTCCCAGGCGAAGGATGTGTGCCCACCAATCAACAGCGTCAAGCAGGTGGAGACCAATACGCCGGTGCTCCATCCACCATGCATGCGCGGTAATAAAAGCTCGTCTTGTTGGTCTTGTAATGCAAATGCCTGAGTGTGCATAGCGATGTGATACGCCGAGTACGAGCCGGCGGTGATAATCGCAAGCGCCAAGAAAATCCATGGCGAATGATTGTGGGGGACAAATGCTATTGAGCCACAAAGAGTGATGGAGCTGACGCGCAGAGTTCGGATAACGCCAAACTTTGGGACCAGCTTTCCCATCGTGAAGAGTGCGATAAGCGAACCGATAGTGCCTGCGCTGACGAGAGTTCCGTAGAGACCGTTGCTGACGCGGAGAGACTTCTCGAGGTCAGGTGAGCGCGTGCTGAGCAACATCGACGAGACGCCACCCAGAGTAAAAATTCGCAAGAGGTTGGTAATTGCGGGCGACGAAGCAGATCGTTCTGTTCCGCGCTTGGCCATACCTGATTCTGACAGAAAAATACCCCCGAGGTGAGTCGGGGGTATTTTCAGTATCGATTAGTTAGAGATAAGCGCGACGCTCTTCTGCGGTTGGCTTATCGAAATACGCCGATCCTTGAATCCAGAAGATTGCCATCGGAATGATGCCAAGCGCCACGGTGCCAACGCCAACCCACAAAGCAAGGTGAGTCAATGTTGGGATTACCTTGAAGAGAACGGCGATCAAAAAGACGCCAGACATCAGTGGCCAGAGACCCAAGAAAACGAAGTTCTTGGCGCTCTTGAGCACGTAATGGCGATACAACACGATGACGCTGAGCGCGGCCAAGGCGTAGTAGAAGCAGATCTGGATTCCAATCGCGGCAACACCTGATTGTGCGATGTTGTTTACGCTGGATACAAATTGCGAACCAATAAAGAAGAGCAACACAAATACAGTGGTGAAGAGGGTTGCGTTCCATGGTGTCTTGAAGTTGGTGTGGACCTTGCCCATTGATTGTGGCAAAGTCTTATCGCGACCCATAGAGAACAAGGTGCGAGTTACCTGGATCATCTGGGTTTCAATGGTGGCCACGGTGGAAAGCAATACCGAGACAACAATCAACTTTCCAAACCAACCAGGAATAAGCGCTGCCGCGAAAGCGGAGAGAACGCTGCCACTGGTGGACAAGGTTGCATCACTGAGGACCAAGTTGATGGAAACCAAGGTCAACAAGAAGGTGAACGCGACAAACAAGGTGCCGATGATTCCGCCTTGACCAGCGGTCTTGTGGCCATCCTTTGTCTCTTCGTTGAGGTTAGCTGTTACATCCCAGCCCCAGTAGAAGAATGCGCCGGATACTGCGCCAATCAAAATCGCGGAAAGACCGTGCGCAGTCACGTACTTCACGTCGAAAGGAGTCTGAGTTGAACCCAAGACGCTCGATGGGATGGAGTACGACTTAATTGAATTGAACGAGAACCAGCTCAGTGAGAAGTGGTGCGTCTTTGGGTGGTGGAAGAGCGCCAAGATGTCGAAGATCCACAAGAGACCGAGTTCGATAACGGTCATCAGAACTTGGGCCTTCGCAGTGAACTTGATTCCCACGGCGATGATGGCAACCATAATCAAGAAGATGATGACGCCAACAAGGGTGGTCCAGTGAACGTTGCTGATTATTTTGTCGTTGCTGGTGAAGAGCGAGAGCAAACTGGTTGATGCGGGCACGGTCGAGACCATGCCAAAAATAATTGATGCGGTAACAAGTGACCAACCGGCGAGATAGCCAAGAATTGGATGAAGTGCGTTGCGCACCCAAATGTATGTCGCGCCTGCGTTCTGGCGATGCTTGCCCATGTAGTGGAAGGCAACGACAACGCCGAACATTGCGATACCGGAATAGAAAAGCTCTCCTGGGCCAAAGAGACCAACAGTGAGAGCGAGAGTTACAGTTGTTGCGGCGATTGAATAAGCAGGTGCACTACCTGCGATTCCCATAATCGATGATTCAAATAGTCCAAGAACGTTCGAGCGGAGCTTGTGATCTCCAGGTGGAATGTCTTGTTTTGCTGACATCTATCTACCTCCGATAAAGGGCTGCATTGGACAGCCGCGGGTCATAACCCGAGAATCCTAAGGCTTGCGGGGCGCTCTGCCGAGCCAAAACTAGATACTTTCTTGGCTCTCAGGTTCATACTTGGACCATGGCCAGACGCGCTAACCAGAGTCGAGATTTCGACGTTCTCATTGTTGGCTCTGGTTTTGGTGGTTCAGTAAGCGCCCTTCGATTGGTGGAGAAGGGCTATCGAGTAGCGGTGCTCGAGGCAGGCCGGAGATTCACAGATCAGGACTTTCCCAAGACCTCGTGGCGCATTAACCGATTCCTATTTATGCCGCGACTCGGCCTGCGCGGCATTCAGCGAATTCACGCGTTGCCCGATGTCCTGGTTTTGGCCGGCGCGGGGGTTGGCGGCGGCTCACTGGTTTACGCCAACACTCTATATATTCCACCAGATACCTATTTCAATGACCGCCAGTGGAGTCACATCACCGACTGGAAACGCGAACTTCTGCCTTGGTACGACCAGGCATCACGAATGTTGGGCGTTGCTGATAATCCGTACTTCTCGCCATCAGATCAAGCAATGAAAGAGGCCGCGATTGAGATGGGCGTTGGCCATACATTTCGGATGGCACCGCTCGGAGTTTATTTTGGGGAAGGATCTGGAGTGCTTTCCAAGGATCCGTTCTTTGGTGGAGTTGGACCAGATCGACACGGATGCATGCAGTGTGGCGGATGCATGACCGGATGCAGATTTAACGCGAAAAACACGCTGCCAAAGAATTATTTGGGTCTGGCAGAAAAGTTTGGAGCGCAGGTTTTTCCCGAGATCACCGTGACAAAAATTTCGCAGTTGAAAGATGGCAGCTGGCAAATCCACGCGAGACATAGTTCGGCCTGGTTCGGTCGTTCAAAGATTTTCACTTCCAATGAAGTAATAGTGGCGGCCGGGACTTTTAACACGCAGAAACTTCTGCACCGCATGAAGGCGGAAGGCGTCTTACCTAAGTTGTCGCAGATGCTCGGCAAGCTATCGCGCACAAACAGCGAGGCGCTTACCGGTGCGTTGATGCCTGATGATTCAATCGATTACAGCAAGGGTTCTGCAATTACCTCGTCATTCTTTCCTGACGAGCACACTCATGTTGAGCCCGTGCGATATGGCGTGGGAAGTAATTTAATGGGGTTACTTCAAACCGTCCGAACCGATGGCCACACAGCGCGCGAACGGCGCCGACACTGGCTTAAGACCGTGACTCAGAATCCGTCGCTGCTTCGAAGAATTCTGGATGTCCGCAAGTGGAGTCAGCGAACTGTGATCGCGCTCGTTATGCAGAATGTTGATTCGTCCATATCGGTGCGCGGCAAGCGCTCAATATTTGGGTGGCGCCTAACTTCGACCAATGATGCGAGCACTCCAAATGCGACATATATTCCGGCCGCAAATGAAGTAGTGCAACGAATTGCCGATAAGAACGGTGGAATTGCCGGAGGTCATATCGGAGATCTCGTCAATGCACCGTTCACCGCGCACTTTGTCGGTGGCTGCGTAATTGGCGATTCCGCCGAAACAGGTGTCATCGATGCATATCATCGGGTTTGGGGGTATCCATCGCTGCACATTGTGGATGGGTCAGCGGTTACAGCGAACTTGGGCGTGAATCCATCGCTAACTATTACGGCCCAAGCAGAACGTGCGCTTTCAATGTGGCCTAACAAGGGTCAGGCAGATTCGCGACCACCACAAGGTGCTCGATATCAGGAAGTAAAAACAATCGCACCACTGCATCCAGTGGTGCCGCAGGGTGCGCCTGCTGAATTAAGAATTATTCGCTAAAAACTTCTTTGTGACGATCAAAGCCAGGCCCAAAATCGACGTCCGACAGGTCGAGTTCGGCATCGGGGGCATTCCTCTTTACATACTTCTTGAGAAGCGGATACGAGAGTGCAGCAACGCCTGATAAACCGATACCGATCCAGAAGGCAAGCGGTTCCTGGGTTAACGAATTCCACAACAACCACAGGGTCAAGATGGTTGGTCCCACGGTTACGCCAATTACTCCCACCCAGCCATATTTGATAGCGAATGGACGTTTCATTAACGGGTATCGCTTGCGCAGAATGATGAGCGCTACAAATTCGAGCATCAAACCAAAGAGGCTGAGGATGGAATCTGAATCAATCAACGTGGTGAAATTCAGCGCTGCGAATACAGCGAAGATCGAAACGCTCGTGATGATTGCGCGGGCGGGTGATTTTGCGTTGGTGGTCAGACGAGCCAGGCCGGAAGGAAGATAAGAATCGGCAGCGAGAACAAGCGGTAGGCGCGATACACAGAGCAGCAAGGACGAGAAGAGACCGATCTGACCAAGAAGTGCGCCGAGGATTAACGCGTTTTTCAACCAGGTTCCACCAGCCAAACCACCAGCGTTTGCGAAGTCACCGTTCTGCCACGCACTCACATCGCTGGAGTGATATCCGGTTGCTACCGCAGCAAGGATTGGCAACAGATAGCCAATGACGATGAGCGGCACGTTAATGAGAAGCGCTTTTGGATAAATCGTTGACGGTTTGCGAATTTCGCTGGATGCCGTGGTGATTTGGTCGTATCCGATATAGCTCCAGATCATGATGCCCAGACCGGCACCAACGGAGGAGAAGATGGATTGATGGGGGAGTGTCATTGGTTGAAGCAAATGCGAATGTGGATGCGCAATGAAGTGTTTTGCTTCAAAGAAGATCAAACAGAGCACGGGAACGAAAATGCCGACGACGAACAACATGGTGGAGCGGCCCACGACATCGGCGCCACGGACGTTGAGATAAGCAAGCGGCGCCATCATCAAGAGTGCGACGAACCAATGCAGATCGATGCAGAAGCCACCGTTCCACAACGTAATAAGCGGGTGCTTGCCACGCGCGAGAGCTGGGAACCAAATAGATAAGTAATCGACAAAGATCACAGGATAGAGCGCGGTGTCGAGCCAAGACGCCATCCAGCTGAACATTGCTTCCATGAAGCCAGCGAAGCGACCCATCGCGATCTTCACCCAGGCGTAGTAGCCACCTTCAAGTGGGAGTGCGGACCCAAGTTCAGCCGCCATCAGTGACATGGGGATAGAGAGAACGAAGGGCATTACTAAAACGAGAATTAATGTGATTCCAACGCCAGATGTGGAGAGCGCGGTCTCGAGACCGTAGGCACCGCCAGAGCTGGTGCAGTAAATAAGGGCGATAAGTGGCAGAAGTCGAATCGTGCGCTTGAGTTGTAGCAGCGTCTCTTGGTTGCGACTCGCTTTAGCCAATTATCAGCACTCCTTGTGGATTGACCTCGCTGAAACCAGCGTCAGCGCGACAACGGTACGGCAAATTACTGCGAAATGAAATCAAATAATGACATGGCGGTGCCCGCCGGAGTCTCGATTGTGATTGGCCCGACGTCGGTGCCAATGGAGATCGAATTCGATGCGCACCAACCGGCGGGCAATGAAATGACGATGACTTGAGGGTTGGCATTTGTCGTGACCGAGGAAACGGTGACAGAGATGACCGGGTAAATCGGGCGGCCGTCGATTGCGGCTTGGTCGTTGCTCATTGGAGACCAGAATCCTTTGCCAGTGACGGTGATAGTGACGCCGGTGGTGTCGTTACCGCTGACGGTGAATCCGAGAATTACTGGAGCAGTGTTGGTGGTCGAACTATCAGAGGCGGTCGTGGTGTCCTGTTTTGCTACAGGAGTTGGACCGTTGGCCAACTGGAATTGGTGAGCGCCAGCGTTGTATTGAATACCGTAGAGGGAGAGCAGTGGATTGAAAACGATTGTCGCGGTGTCCTGGGCGGCCAGATAGTTTGCGGATTGCGGAACGGTTACGGTCACCGAACAGCTGACGGGCGCAATTCCGCCGGCATATATTTTGGAACCGGAAAGAGAGCATTGCGGCGAGGAAGATCCAGTCACCAATGAATATGTTGCAGTGACGGTGTCGTACATCGCGTAATACGGAGCAATTGGCGTGGCATTTGTGATGTACAAAGTGTTTGTTTCGGTCAGGATTCCGGTCAAATAACCATTCGGTGTTGGTCCAATAGCGAAGCCCGTGCGAATGCCACGGTTGACGGTGATCGTTTCGTAAACAGTCGTTTGCGCTCCCTTCACGTCAGAGACAGTGAGGGTGTCGTAATAGGTTCCGACCAGGGTATTAGTGTCAATTAATACCGAATAAGTATTGGTATCAAAGCGGATATGTCCACTAGTAGATGGCGTGACGGCGAATGAATAAGTGAGTGATCCAGTTCCGTATTGTGCGGTCGCGGTATCAAAAATATTTGGAGTGCCGAACGAGGTGGTAACTGATAAAGATTCAACCGAAATTTGGATCGCTGGATTGACGATTAAAGTCGCGGCGGATGTTGAATCAGTTGCAACAAGACCAACCGAATCGGTGTCGTAAATAATGCAGCGCAGCAACATTCCGGAGTTTGAAGCGGCAAGAAGCGGGGTGGTATAGACAGAGCTGGTTTCTCCGGTTCCGGTTGGCATGACGTAGCGAAGATAAACTGCACCGGCGCCACCATTGCCGCCGGAATTGGCGTTGGTGTTGTAGCCGGCGGCACCGCCGCCGCCACCACCTAGTCCTGCGACGCCATTAGATCCCGCGGTTCCCGAACCGCCGCCGCCATTACCGCCACCGCAACCCGCTGCAGCTGTACCGCCAGTTGTGTTTGATCCGCCGCCGCCGCCGCCGCCGTAACAAACCGCCACACCAGTAATTGAACTTGTTACACCCGCTCCACCGGCACCTCCGGTTGTGGATACGGCATTGCCACCTGCACCGCCTGCGCCACCACCACCACCGGCAGAATTGTTGCCTCCGGTTGTTCCGGCGCCACCTTGATATCCGGCACCGCCGACACCAGGAGTCGTGGTGGTAATCAGTACACCACCACCACCACCGGTCCAACCGCTGTATGTCCAGCCGCTAGCGGTACCCGTCCATGAATGATCAGTTCGACCCATGGCACCGTCGCCGCCAAGTGCGTATAGCGATACATCACCAGTAATCGAACTCGTATCACCGGTAGTTCCACCCGTATTCGAATTCCCGGTTACTCCAAAGCTAGCGGTTCCATAAACTCCACCTTTTCCTATGGTTACAACTTCGGTGCCGCCGGGCGTGACTGCGAATGAACTAGTTACTACTTGACCACCGCCACCACCACCACCGATGTCGTTACCACCGCCGCCGCCGCCACCAACGATCAGAGCATCAACGCGATTCACGCCGATTGGCGCGGACCAGTTGCACACACTCGTCGTGTCCGATGTCGTCGACAACGTGTCTATGGCATAAATTCCATAGCTCGATGTTGACGAAATACATGAAGTGCTGGGGTTAAGTGCGATATTTCGCCCCAAAGTCCCAGCATTTGTCCATGGTCCACCGGTGGTCGTTTCAATTTGCCATTGATATCCACGTGTCATACCCGTGAAAGGTGTACCTGTGACTGTGAATGTGTCTGTCAAACCTGCAGTAGTCGTGTCACTAGCGGGCGAGGTGAACGTATTGAGTGCGGGAATGTAGCGAAGGTAAAACGCGCCAGTGCCACCGTCACCGCCGGGGGTTCGTTGTGTGAGCCCATTTGGAACTCCATTGCTATTTGCGGCGTCGCACGCATCACCCGCACCGCCACCTCCGCCAGTGTTGGCCGTGCCTGATTGGCCCCAACTCGCACCCCCGGTGAAATAAGTGGAATTAGCCTTGAAGAATGTAGCGCCATTGCCACCGCCACCGGAACCTCCAGTTGTGCCAGCAGTGTTTGCATCTCCAGAGCCGTGACAGGTTCCACCGCCACCTCCGCCGGAATAGTTGATGGCTGTCCCGGATATGTAAAATTTCGGTCCGGCTGGGCCGTTGTACTGTGAAGTGTTTTGCGGCTGGTCATTTTCGCCGCCCGTTCCGCCAGTGATTGATTGACCAGAACCCGTGGAAGTACCACCAGCTGGAGTGTTGGCAGATCCCGACCAGTTTGAAACGTCGCGCTTTCCGCCTGCGGCTGCATAAATTTTTGTACCGCCCCACGAGACCGTAGTTGAGTCGCCGTCGGTACCCGTTGGGTTATCACCCGTATCTGTTCCAGCGTAATAGGTGACACCACTCGAGACGCCACCACCATTACCCCAATAATTTGGGCGGCCACCCTGTCCGATAACCGTACTGATTACCGTTCCTTGAGAAATCGTTGTTGTGTCGAACCGAAGTTCGCCACCGCCACCACCTGCACCACCGTCGGCGCCGCCACCACCGCCGCCACCTATCAATAAAATCAAAACATTTGATTTAGTTGCGGGCATTGTCCAGCCACCGACATTTGTGAGAATTGTTCGTGGTATCAGGGTTAGTGCAACACCATTTGTAATAGTGGTTGATTCCACCTTCGTCCACATAGTGGAGCTGTATAAATTCAGGTCTGATGTTGCGTCAGCGGAAGCCGCCATATTGTGAGCAATTGTTCCAGTGCCTTCATTGAAATCATAAACTGCTTGAATACCAGCAGTCGTGGTGTCATACGTAACCATGTCACGTGCTACTTGGGTACTGGATCGCGAGTAGTTCCAGATAACAACGTGGTCTACCTGACCAGGAAAATACGAATCGATGGTTCCGTTAACGCGCGCACCAATTGAAAAATAGGTATTTACATTGGAAACCGTGCCTGTGCAGCTAGATGAGCAGGTTGGCGTTCCGGTGTAACCGAGCTTCCCGTTTTCATAAAATTGGACACCGTTGGTCGCATTGCCAGTTCCCGTTTTTACAAGGGCTATGTGTGCCCACATTCCAAAATTAACTTGAATTTTAGTATCGACCCAGGTCCACGTTGGAGACGATGGATTTGATCCATTGTCATCTATTGCGAAGAAGTACGTCTGAAGCGGAGTCGCGCTATCCGCTGGGGTTATTGGGTAGTAATTGTTGTATGGGGTTGAGTTTGCAATCTTGATGGCTACCGAGTTGGCTTTGTTAATGATGACGCAGCCCGTTGCACACCGAGCCATTGGTTTTACCCATGCTTCCAAAGTAAAGGTATCGTTAAATTGAACGGCAGGGTCATTCGATACGGTCACATATTGTGATGAACCATCCATGGAAATCGCGTAGTCGACTGTCGTAGTGTTAAAGCTTGAAACAGCAAGCAGTGCGGGTGACGAATAGCCAAATGAAGAAATAACGCCGTCGGTATCGGTGACGATTGCGCGATATACGTTGCCATTCATGCTTAAAGTGATGGATGGAATCGTCAACGTTGCCGATGTGGCGCCAGAGATGTTTGTCCAACCACCACTTCCATCTCCCCGCTGCCATTGGTAAGTGTGGGAGAGTGTGCTCGAATCCGAAACGCTGAAAGTAACCGTTCTGCCGACATATGCATTCACATTTGGGATTGCGCTAATCGTAGGAAGAGGGATCCATCGCAAGATCACGACGCCCTTTCCGCCGTTGCCACCCACTCCGGATACTGCTCCATAAGAACTATTGCCACCTCCGCCTCCGCCACCAAGACCATCAGTACCTGGAGTTGCATTAGTTGTGGCAGATTCATTTGCTCCAGTTCCGCCACCACCTGCTCCACCAGCACCACCGTGAGTAGAGATGTAGGCCGAACTGTCACCATAGCTAATTCCACTTGCACCACCACCACCACCGGCGTACACAACTGCTGCACCTGTAATTGTTGACGTTTCACCCGAACCACCGTTTGGAGTTACTCCGCCAATCGCCCGGTTGCTACCACCGCTACCTCTTGTACCCGCCGAATGAGCACCACCACCACCACCGGTGTAGCGACTTGGATCTGTTGCTGTGGTCGAAGCACCCGCATTACCTTGCGTGGCAGACCCGCGTGAAAAACCTGGTTGCTGAGATGGATATGCGCTAGCTGCGCCGCCGCTCCACGCATACGTTGAATAGTTAAATCCCGAGCCACCGCCAGAGCCACCTGCAAGTCCGGTGTCATTGTCCGAATAGCCTGAACCTCCGCCACCGCCGCCCGCTCCGCCACCATAAACCGTTTCCGAATCGATATAAGAATTGCCGCCGTTATTTGCTGTTGTGGAGTTGCCGGACACAGCGGCCCCTCCAGCGCCTACTCCAATGGTGTGAGCTGGTGATGAAACCGTCATCGTTCCCGTTTCAAATCCACCCGCACCACCACCGCCACCCCGACCAAATCCACCTGCTCCACCGCCACCGACCATTAAATAGTTAAGTGAATTAACTCCGCTGGGCGCATACCAAGTAACCGGATTTGGGCTTAGGAATCGCAGTACGCAGTAGTTTGAAACAGTGAACGTATCTATAAATTGATTCGAAGTGGCTTGCGAAACACAAGGCCCATTTACGTAGTTAGTGAGTTGCGAAACCAGGAACGCAGCGGAAGAAGTAATCGTTGAACCAATTGATGAAATACTTGCTTTATTAATTGCCGTGACTATAACCGTGTAGTTACCGCCAGGAATATTGCTAAGCACGCACGACGTGGAAAGAGTTGTACAGGAAATTCCTTGATACACATTGCCATAAGCGTCATACAACTTTGCGACGTACGAACGATATCCAGTGCCAGTTTCGGAAGAACCCCAAGATCCGGGAGCCGTCCAAGTGACTGTTTCGGAACCACCATTTGTATTTGGAACTGCGGTCACTGAAACATTCGCTGGCGGATCCGGCGGAGACTGACCATCGAATGTATTGATGCTCAAGCTCCAGATATCCACATTTTGATAGTCGGCGCCAGTACTCGAGGAAAATCCAAATTTGAAAGTTTGTGAATCTTTGTAGGCCAACGGCGCTGGGGTAGTAATGGTTAGAGATCCATCTATGTACACCTTGATCATCGGAGATGAAAAATATGATGGGTCAACGGTGATCCGCATAAGGTGCGCACCTAGCTGACGTGACGTGAAACTAGTTGAACCGATATTCGCGGTGGCTGGGCTCTGTGGGTTTGGCGAAATTATGCAATAACCATTGTTTTGATTTGTACCTTGGGGGCCGCGCACAACGATTTCGTTGGCCAAAGTCGGCCTACCGTCTCCAGACGCGTAGTACGTCTCGGTTTCGTAGGTGATTACGCCATTTCGGTTAATTGCAGAAACGTATTTATACTGTCCTTGAGTCGCATTATTTGCGTTAGTTTCGCAGTCGTTTCCTCCTTGATTTCGACCCGAAAAGTTTCCAAACGTGTCGAAGCCAACGCCAAAGAGCGCATTCGAAATTCCAGGTAACTGCCCATTGGAGATGTCGGGCGAGTAGCCCAAGGATCCGCCATTAGGACCCGGTGTTATATCTGAGTCATTTCCATCTTTGAGAAAAACTGAAAAACCGTCAGCAGGATTTCCCCATTGGCCCGCGTAACCATTTCCCCACATCGATTCATAAAAAGATATGTCCAGTCCGTTAGCAGTGTTTCGCGCTTGGTTGTAGAGCGCGAACGCTGATTGATTTTGAGCCGAAGTAACCAGCCGAAGAGCTCCTTGACCAGATACATCAAGGGCCGTAGCTGCGGATAAGTTACATCCAGACATGCTTGAGGTGTTTACGACGCCACCAGCATTTTGTAGCTGACTGGAAGCGGCCGTTAAACACTCGGGGTAGCTGTTGTACGTCATGATCCAACTACCGGGGCTGTTGAGCGCGGAACCAGTGAATGCTTCGCCTTGAAGTCCGACGTAAATGGTCACTTCATTGGACGAGGTACTGGCACTCTGGCCGTTAGAGGTATTTGTTACGACCACGGAATACAAACCAGCATCCGTAGAAATTGCTGAAGTGTCATAAAGTGTTGCTGACGAAGCGCCAGAAATATGTCCCGCCACGTTTGCTACTGCGGAGATTGTGTCCGATGTGGAGGAACGCTTGTACCACTGGTAGCTCAACGAACCACCGTCAGTAACGGAAGCGACAACGGAGATCGAGAAGTTTGACCCCAACGCAGGATTCTGCGGCAGCGGTTGAGTATTAATCGTTGGCGAACCAGCCGCATAAGCGTTCGGCGCGGAGGTGAAGATCTGGGTGGTCGCAACGACGGGGACCAGAATGAAGGAGATTCCGAGAAGCCAAACCAGGGCCTTGTGCAGGCGCGGGTTTGGATTCCAGACCATTGGTCCATTTTAGGATGTCAGGCGCATACATATCCATTTAGTAAGTACGAGATTCATCGCCGGGAACGGGCATACTGAAGCCATGTTCACAGGCGCGAATTCCGCACTCTTTCTCTCTGTTTTCTTGGCTTGTGCCGTGGAAGCGGTTGAGGCTACGACCATCGTCCTGGCGGCTGGCACGGCGCGGGACTGGAAGTCGGCGCTGCGGGGAATGTGGGCAGGTCTGCTGACTCTGGTCATCATCATTGCGGCAATCGGACCATCCATTTCTTCGATCCCCATCAACTCACTTCGCCTCTTTGTTGGCACGTTGCTCTTGGTCTTTGGATTGCAGTGGGTGCGCAAAGCGATCCTACGTGCATCGGGATATAAGGCGCTGCATGACGAAGAAAAGATATTTCAGGAAGAAATTGCGGCCGCACGTAAGGCGAAAGAAGCTAAACGATTCGGAGTTCCGGATTGGTATGCCTTCACGCTTTCGTTCAAAGGTGTATTGCTTGAAGGGCTAGAAGTTGCGTTTATTGTTCTCACTTTCGGAACAATTCAACACAAAGTGGGTCTGGCATCAATTGCGGCGCTCGCAGCCGTTGTAATTGTTGCGATTGCTGGAGTGCTGCTGAAGAAACCGCTGGCTCGAGTACCTGAGAACGCGATGAAATTTGTCGTAGGCATCATGCTGACATCGTTTGGAATTTTCTGGGGCGCGGAGGGCGCTGGTGCAATTTGGCCACATGCCGATGCAGCGCTGTTGGGAATCATTCCGTTTGTGGCTGTCGTTTCATACGTTTTGGTTTTGTTGCTTAAAGCGAACAAGGCAAAGTCGCTGATTGGCATTAAACCTGCATCGGTTGTGGATTTTGATGAAGCCGATGTTGAATCCGTTGAGTCCGATCGTGGGCCTTGGAAGCTTATTAAAGATTTCGGGTATTTCTGGTATGACTTCTTGATTGGCGATGACTTGATCGGCACCGCGATTGTATTGGCGTCCATGGAAGCGACCTACCTTTTGCACCATGCAGGCCATCGGACCGTCTGGTGGGTCTTGCCGCTTGGCGTTGTGATTTTGCTGCCGGTCAACCTCTTTCGGGTAACCAGATAAGAAGGTAATCTCCCCACATGGAAAAGTTACGTTGGGGATTTATTGGTGCTGGTGGAATTGCTCAACGGGCACTCTTTCCCGCGATTTCTAAGTCGAGCTATGGTGAGGTTTACGCCGTTGCCTCTCGCGATGCCGAGAAGGCCAAAGTGCTTTCACCGAACGGGCGCATATACACGTCGTATGACGATCTGCTCGCCGACGATGGCGTTGAAGCGGTCTATATCTCCTTGCCCAATGCCTTTCACTTGCCATGGGCGATAAAGGCAATGAAGGCAGGCAAACATGTCTTGTGCGAAAAGCCATTGGGTATGAATGCCGCAGAAGTTCGTGAAGCCGTTGCTGTCTCTCATGAGACCGGCAAGGTCTTTGTTGAGGCCAGCTGGAATCGTTGGCACCCGCGCACACAGCGAATTCAAGAAATTGTTGCCTCAGGCAAACTGGGAAAGATTAAGCACATTCGTTCGGCCTTTACATATGACGGATTAGACGACGGAAACATTCGCTTGGATCCGACAATCGGTGGCGGTGTGTTGTATGACCTCGGACCTTATTCAGTAGCAGCACCGCTATGGATTATGGGCTTTCCCAAGGTGGAAGATTTAACGGCTCGCGTTGTGTGGAGCAAGAGCGGTGTAGATACAACTACTCGCGTTAACTACACGGTCGCGGGCGCGGAAGCAGAAACGCTCTCTTCATGCCAGATTCAGAATTCATTGTGGCTGATTATTGAAGGCACCAAGGGCACGCTTCGGACCGGCGGAAATGATGCATTCAATTCGCATAACGCTCCGAGCACCTTGATTCTTGAGACCAAAGGCAAGACCAAGGTCGAGCGTTTCGATGCCTGCGATCCGTATCAGCTGATGTCCGACGCCTTTGCGCGTCGCGTCCGCGGCAAGAAGGATTGGATCATGCCTCTCGAAGAGTCGATTCGCTTTGCAGAGCTCTTTGATGCGGGCTTTGCCGCGATGGGTCGCCCATAGGATTTATCGAAGCGATGCCCGGCGCTGCACCAAAAGTACGGCAGTGGAGGTAATGACTCCGGCAAACCCAGTGTCCACGGGCGTGAAGATTGCGTTCACAACTACCGGTGCTTGGATAGCTGGCTTATAAGGGCAGGTAATCGTGAATGCATTCCCCGATGTAGCTTTGAGGTTTCTGCAGTTTGGAATGAACTTTCCATTGACTTTAAAATCGACTTTACCTGTGACATTTGTAATTGCCGTGATATTCGAAGCTGTCCGATAAATTAGCGCCGCATTCAGGATGTTTAAGGTAAGCGTGCTTAGCCCATTTGCGAACACAATGCTGGCATTTGATGAAGTTGTAGAAAGATAAGTCGAATCAGCTGCTTTCGTTGCATTTACAACACAAGTGCCAGTGCCAGTCGGCGTAATGCTGGAACCCGTGACGGTACAAGGCCCGCTCACATATGTGTATGTGATTGCACCAGTACCAGAACCACCCGACGCATTAAGAGCATAGTTGGTTCCGTAGTTTCCGTTTCCATTTGCAAGCGTTAATGCACTTTGTGCGATGAGAGCTGTATAAGTGAAGGTGACGAATCCATTGGCACCAGCACTCACTGAGGCAGTTGAGGCTGATAGGCCGCTGATGCCTCCGGTCGAAGAAGATCCTGCGTTGCCACCGTAACCTACATATTCAGAACTATTTGCTGGTCCGTGGCCACTAGCTGAACCTGCAGCACCGCCAACCGCGCCACCACCACCCGCTCCACTTCCACCGCCATCACCCGGCGGTTGGTATCCGTTTTGACCAGTTGTTCCTGTTGTATAAGAGCCTGATGTTGGATTCTGTACGTTGCTATTTCCTGCAACGTTTGTGCTGTTATCGCCTCCGCCAGCACCACCACCACCACCTGCGATGACATTGATGGAATTCACTTGGATTACCGTCGCTGCACCGCCACCGCCACCAGAGCCCGACGTTCCAGAGTTGCCAGCATTTCCGCCGGTTCCACCGTTATAGGCAGAAGTTGGATTTGTTCCAGGGCTTCCTCCGCCAGAACCTGCAGCATTGCTTGCTCCAGTGCCACCACCGGATCCCACCACTACGTTAATTACCTGGCCGGGAGTAACTGAAATAGTGCCAGTGATGGTTCCCGTAAAAGTGCCGCCCACGCCACCAGCATTTCCATCACTACCGCCAGATCCACCACCGCCACCTTGCATTGAGACAGATAGCGAATACACATTGGCTGGAACGGTAAAAGTCGTAGCGCTTCCCGTGTAAGACAAAGTCGTGGACGATGCCCAAGCATGTGACGTAGGAAGTACGACCAAAGAAAATAGGCAGGCAAAAGCAACAATCGATCGAATCATCGCCCGCGCCATAGTGAGAGTTTATCCACTTCTGTGGAGCCAGATATATCGTCCGCAACTAGATTTAGCCTGTGCCTGAACTACCCGAAGTGGAGACCGTTCGACGAGGTCTGGAAAATTTGGCGGTCGGGTGGAAAATCTCTACGGCGCGTAATCAGCATCCACGCCTTTTAAAGCAATCGTCGGTCGCCCCTTTGGCCAGCATCACCGGCGCACGAATCCTTGAAGCAAAGCGCCGTGGCAAGTTTCTCTGGTTGGTACTTAACCGTCCAGAAGTCTTAGTGGCGCACTTGGGAATGAGTGGGCAGTTCCTATTCCACGAAGCCGACAAGCCACGAGCTAAACATGCGCGGGCAACTTTTCAACTTGCGAAGGGGCTCCGAAAGCGAGAGCTCATCTTCAATGACCAGCGCACTTTTGGGTGGTTATCGATCGAAGAATGCATTGATGAGATTCCGACCTCGGCTCAGCACATCGCGCTAGATCCCTTCGAGCCTGGTTTCGATATTTCGTCCGTTGTCGAAAAAATTCGGAAGCGAAAAGTGAGCATCAAGACCGCACTTCTCAATCAAGAGATCATGAGCGGCGTCGGCAATATTTATGCCGATGAATCGTTGTGGCGAGCCAAAGTGCATCCCGAGAGCGAGGCATCATCCATGAGCGCCGCGCGCATTCGACGCGTGATTGAGTCGGCAATCGAAGTGATGGGCGAGGCAATCCAGCAAGGCGGCACGTCATTCGACGACATGTATATAAACGTCAACGGCGAGAGCGGGTTCTTCGAACAAAGCTTGAACGCGTATGGATTGGAAGGCGAGCCATGCGTTCGATGCGGGACTTCGATTCGCCGCATCGCCTTCGCAAACAGATCTTCGCACTTCTGTCCGAAATGCCAGCGAAAGTAGCGCTACTTCAGATAGTTCAGCGCGTTCGCGATGATGTCACCGCGCTTGTTTTCTCCAAGTGAGATGTGCCCTTCACCAGGTACAAAAACCAATTTTGAAGTTGGAATCTTTGAGTTCAACCATTTTCCGTGAGCGTGCGGAACCATGAAATCATCATCGCCTTGCCACAATTCAACTGGCTTATTAATCGCTGCGATATCAAAGCCCCACGGTTGTACGAATGCTAGATCGTCGTCCATCCACCCGTAATAACTGACAGCCATTGAATGGCGGAATGCAGCCGCAGTTTCTTCAGCGACTTCTGCGGTTAAAGATTTCTTATCGGCATCGCCAATCAAGCCACCAAATGCCTCAATGATTTCTGGACCCGACACTTGAGTTAAGCCGGTCGCATTCTCTTTCATCCACGTTTCAATCGTGGATTTACCTTCGATAGCAGCGCCAAATTCAACGTGGTTCTCTTCGCCCATACCGGCAAGGAAATCAAGATCAGATGCGCCAAATGCACCAACGCCCGCAATGCTGATTGCAGCTTTGTTTTGGGCCAGAGTGGTGTCGGCGAGGCAGTGTGGTCCACCGCCGGACCAACCGATAGAAACAAAACTAGAGACCCCAAAGTGTTGAAGAATCGCGGCGGTGTCTTGCGAATTGCTGATGACGGTGCGCCCATCATTTCGATCACTTAATCCATAGCCAGCACGCGAGGAGGCAATTGCAAAGCCGCCTTGGTTCGCTACCTCCGGCAACCAACTTTCCCACGTCTTCCACGCACCTGGTGTGCCGTGATGAAAAATTACGGCAGAAGGTTGGGGATTGCCCGCGGTTACTACTTCAAGAGAGCGGCCATCAGAGAGCGTGAGCGAGTGCTTGTCCATGCCCTGAGTTAACCAGCGATGGGCAGAATGCGCGAGAGTTAGCGCGTGCCAGGTCGAGCCTGGACGGAGTATTTCGTTCCACCTGCGCTACTGGATTGGTACGTAGGGTCGGCAGGCGTGAAAAGCGCGACTATCGAAATTGAATTATGCGTCGCGGGTTTGAAAGTACAAGTCGCGGTATAGGAATTACCCGAGTTGGATGGCCGATTTCTACACCCAGGAATGTACTTTCCGTTGGCCTTGAAATTAACTGCTCCCGCGATTCCGGTTGCGGCAGTGATTGTTGAGTTTTGTCGATAGACAAATGCTGCACCACCGAGATTTACCGTCACTGAAGTGCTGGTATTTGGTGTGTAACGAATAATTACGATTCCCGATCCACCACCAGCAGAACTCTTGTAAGAAGCATTGCTGGCATTTGATAATCCGCCACCGCCACCACCGCCAGTGTTTGCGGCTCCGTTGGTTGCACCAGTAAAGGAACCCGACGTCACATACGTCGCGTTTCCGCCACCTCCTGTGCCGCCATAGCGAACAGCTACAGTGCTTAGGCCCAACATATTTCCGCCACCAGCTCCGCTTCCACCATATACGGTGGCGGTATCGGTGATCGAGGAAGTTAAATTTCCAGAATTTCCGTTTGTGCCAGGCCCTGCTTGTCCGGATACCCAACCAACGCCGGCGCCACCTGTTGCGCCTGTCGTTCCTGTGCCGCCTGAACCCAGGAAAGTGCCACCGAGTGCTGCAGCTGGCTGCGGATTAGTACTAATGCCATTGGCTGCTGCAGCTCCACCTAAACCCGCAAAAAGGGTTCCATTTATAGTAATGGTCGAACTTTCACCGCTTTGCGGCGAGGTAATACCGTAGTTGCCGTATGCACCACCGTTACCTACGTACAAGTTATAAACCGAACTAGGCGTTACAGATGTCGCAGACGTTTGATACGCACCTCCGCCACCACCACCGCTTCCACCGTCAATACCGCCGCCACCGCCACCGCCCACGACAAGTAATTGAATACTGGTGACACCGGCAGGGGCGGTCCAGCTGTTTGCAACGCCAGAAGTTGTGAATGTGACCAAGCAATCGCCACCGGCAAGGCGCGTGGCGGTTACTCCACCCGCACTACCGACAGTTTGATTACATATGGCGTTGTTGTTGGATGTAACCGGCGCCGCCATGCCTTGATTAATAACAATGCATGAAATCAGCGTAGAAAGAATCGCGACTCGTGCAATTTGATGAATTCGCGCCTTCACGTAGCGAGTATATAAGTCCCCACCCAGGGCGAATTAGCCGAGATGAAGTAGCGTCAACAACCGCGCGACCTCGCCTGCGACCTCGCCACGTGCCTTGCCGATGTATTTGCGTGGATCAACGAGCTTGGGGTCACCATCAATAACCGAGCGAACGGCGTCGGTGAAGACATGGTTGAGATGAGTAGCAATGTTGATCTTTCGCATGCCGGAGCGAATAGCGGTTTGTAGGTCGGGATCGCTAACGCCGGATGAGCCATGCAAAACCAATGGCACTGGAATGATCGCGTGGAGTGCTTTGATGAGGCCAAAATCGAGCTGCGCATCGCGACTGGTCATGGCGTGCGATGAACCAACCGCAACCGCTAGTAAATCAACACCAGTATCCTCGACGAACGACTTCGCCTCTTGTGGGTCAGTGCGGACGCCAGGCGCGTGAACGCCATCCTTGCCGCCGATTTCACCGAGCTCGACTTCAATCGTTGCGTTGTATGAATGCGCTAGCTCAGCCATTTTCTTGGATGTAGC
>Ga0208874_1000191_pt1 | contig 23604 bp, 21 predicted proteins | sample CryBogCBH10Oct08_FD_184604 | JGI IMG/M metagenome (GOLD analysis project Ga0208874, IMG submission 184604) | Freshwater microbial communities from Crystal Bog, Wisconsin, USA - CBH10Oct08 (SPAdes) (version 2) | ecosystem: Environmental > Aquatic > Freshwater > Lake | place: Crystal Bog... | reverse complement strand
CGCGCTCCGTTCGTATGTCGCCAAATACGTGGATGATCCTCGGTTGCAGATGATTGTGGACCGATATGCAACGTATTCGGGTTCTGATCCACGAAAAGTTCCGGCTGTGTTGTTGACCATCGCCTTTATCGAAACAAGTTTTGGGGCATGGCATATCAAGGGCGGTCTGGGTCAGCTCTCTGTTGCGCTTGAAGAACGGGCGCGTTCATTGGGCGTTGAATTTGCATTTAATTCTCCGGTTTCGCAGATCTCGCAGGACGGAAAGCGCGCGACTGGAATTGTCCTTGCCAAAGGCACAGTCGTATCTTCAGATTACGTGGTAGCGAATGCCGATGCGGAGCACGTCTATAACTCACTTCTACCCGCAACGCTTCGCGCCACACAGCGAGAGGTGAAGAAGTTAAAGCGAGCAACGAAGTCGCTGGCCGGATTTTCATTACTGCTTGGTCTGGATAATAGAAAAATCGCGGGCGCGGCACCCACGATGAAGCATCACACCGTCTATTTTCCGAAGGATTACGATCGCGAATTTGATCAGATTTTCACTGAGCAGACCCCCGTGACGGACCCAACCATCTATATCTGTTCGCCCAATGACGCCACAATGGTTCGTGGCGAATCGGCGGAGCAGAAAGAATCGTGGTTTGTTCTCATCAATGCCCCCCGTCACAATCCGGTCAACGGATACGACTGGAGCGCTGGCGGCGCGGAATACGCCCAGAAAATAATCTCGAAGTTGGATGCGTTGGGACTCCGTGTCAGCGAGCGACTAGATGTGATGGAGTTTCGGACTCCCCTCGATTTACAGAACTCGGTCGCCGCTCCCGGTGGATCTATTTATGGCACATCGAGCAACGGCGCACGCTCTGCTTTTCTGCGGGCCGCTAACAAATCGCCACTGCATGGCCTCTACTGCCTTGGTGGCAGCGCGCACCCTGGTGGTGGATTGCCACTTGTGGGGATCAGCGCTGAAATCGTTGCCGAATCTATTGGGCGGGCTCTTTAATCTAAGCGAATTAAATAGTTAGATAGATTGTCGTTGGTAACGCACCAGCTGCGAAATTGCAATCACTTGAATTGCCAGCCAGATATACGCTGATATTTCGGGGAGCGTTCGATTGACATGAAAGCTGGTTAGCGCAACCAAGAGAAAAATGACGCGCACTGGGCGTTCGGATAACGTGACAACACCGGTTGATGTGTTTCCCAAGCCGCCGGCCCGCGCGCGAATGTATTCCTGCGTAAAGCTCAAAATCCAAGCGAGGAAGAGCGCCGTGGCCACCGTGGGCGCGATTCGATAGAAAACCAAAAAGAAGAAGGCTTCGGTAACTCGGTCTGCGAATGAATCAATCAGCGCTCCGCGAACGGAATCGACGCCGCTATAAATAGCAAGCGAACCATCCAACCCATCGGCAAAGAGCGCAAACATGATGAGTGGTAAAGCCCACCAGGTTTTAGCTAGTGGCCAGGCCGCTGCAGCAAACACGATCCCACCGAAGGTCAGTGCATTAGGAGTTAGCCGGATTCGCGTAAAGAACCGAGCGAACCGAAATGATAGAGATAGCCAACCCTTAACAACACCAGTTATCGGCGCACCGCCATGGAGCGAGCTCCAGCGGGCGAAAAAATCAGCGCGATTCACGACCGACCAGTCCAAGATTGTGGGCGATTTCCATCGTCGCTTTCGCAGTGTTCATCGTATAGAAATGCAATCCCGGAACGCCGGCCGCCAGTAATTCTTGACAGAGTTCGGTCGCAATCTGAACTCCCACTTCATGTACCGCCACTGGGTCATCTGCGATGGCTTCAAATCGAGCAGTCATCGCGGACGGTATTGCCGCTCCTCCCAGTTCTGCCATTCGATTGAGTTGCTTGATATTGGTAACTGGCAGAATGCCCGCAATTATCGGCAACTCTGAACCACGCTTCGCAAGGTCGTCGACCAATTTTTGCCAGCGCGCGACATCAAAGAAGAATTGTGTTGTTGCAAATGTTGCGCCGAGTTCTTGCTTGCGCAACAGGACATCAATGTCACGTGAAAAATCACCACCGCTGGCTGGATGACCATCCGGAAATGCTGCTACACCAATTTCAAATCCACCTAAATCGCGCGCAAGTTCCACGAGCTGGTCGGCGTGATCCAATCCATCGGGCGTGCTCACCCACGGCGATGAAGGTCCGCCAACTGGGTCGCCGCGCAAAGCCAGAACGCTGTGAATGTTGGCGGCTTTATATTGGTGCAGAATCGCAATCAGCTCATCCCGGGTCGACCCCACACAGGTCAGATGCGCGACGGTATCAATCCCGGTTCGCTCTTTAATTTCAGTGGCGATTCGAATAGTGCGGTCACGGGTTGAGCCACCAGCACCATATGTCACCGAGATGAAGTCCGGCGCCAATTCGTGCAACGAATCCATTGCGCCCCACAGCCGGTCAACTCCGGCATCGTCTTTGGGTGGAAAGAACTCAACCGAATAGGTCGTTTCTTTCTTTGAAATGGCTGACATAAGGGTTGCAGGTTACCCTTATCGCGTGGAATTTACCCGTAAGCCCAGCTTGATTGAGATTCGTGATGCGGTCAATCAATCGCTCGCCCGCTTCTCTCAAGCCGAGTGTGATTATCTGCGGTCAATCGGGTCAGAGCTCAACCCAGTCGCCGACGCGATGCATCAATTCATCACCGATAGCGGAAAGCGACTTCGACCAATCTTTTCCTATGTTGGATATTTGGGAACTGGCGCTACCGCCGACCAATCCATCATTGACGCTTCGGCATCGCTGGAGCTTGTGCATGTCTGTGCGCTCATGCATGACGATGTGATGGATGGATCGGATACCCGCCGTGGCGCACCTGCTATCCACCGAGCCTTCGAAGCGCTGCACAAAACGGAGAAGCTTCAAGGTTCAGCGGAGCAATATGGAATTTCAGCAGCGATTCTGCTTGGTGATTTAGCCCTGATCTGGTCGGCAAAGGCGCTCCACAACTCTGGTATTTCAGCCGAAACATTGATCCGAGCACAGGCGATGTATGACGAGATGCGGATTGAGCTAATGGCTGGGCAGTATCTCGATATTCATGAAGGCGCGTTGGCCACGCAAAGCGTTGAACGATCACTCAAAGTCGCGCGTTATAAATCAGGTAAATACACGATTGAGCGACCACTCCACTTTGGGGCCGCACTGGGAAGCGCTACGCCGGCCGAACTCCAAAAAATTTACTCTGCTTATGGCCTGCCGCTTGGTGAGGCATTCCAGCTGCGCGATGATGTCATGGGCGTCTTTGGCGATCCGCAGGAGACCGGCAAACCTGCAGGCGATGATATTCGTGAAGGCAAGCGAACTGTGCTGATGGCAAAGGCTTTCCAGAAACTGGACCAGACTGATTCGACTGGCGCTGCGACCTTGAGCAAAGCGTTAGGAAATCCCTCGCTTTCGAACGACGATGTAGAGCGCGTTCGTTCCATCATTACAGAATCTGGCGCGCTTACTGAACTCGAGCAGCTCATCACTGATTTAACGGATCAAGCGGTTGCAGCGCTCAATGCGCCAGTTTTGCATTCTGAAGCTCGCGAAATTTTGACCGAACTAGCCACCGTTGTTACACGTCGTAAGAGTTAGGAACTCATGAAGCGAGTAAAAGGACCGACCGACCACGTAGTGATTGTTGGTGCAGGGCTAGGCGGGCTGAGCGCCGCCCTCCGGTTGGCTGGCGCAGGTCGAAAAGTCACTGTCGTTGAACGCGAAAGCGTTCCTGGTGGACGTAACGGATTGCTCAATAAAGATGGCTACGCCTTCGATACCGGTCCAACGGTTTTAACGATGCCTAACTTGATTCAAGATGCACTTGCTTGCGTGGGTGAAGATATTAAGGATTGGTTAGAGCTGGTGCCGCTTGATCCGCTCTATCGCGCCTTCTACCACGATGGATCAACGCTCGATGTCCATGCCGATACCGGTCGCATGCAAGAAGAGATCCGAACCGTGATTGGCGCTGAAGAAGCGGCGGGGTACGGGCGTTACGTCGATTTCGTCACCAAGCTCTACAAGTACGAAATGAATGATTTCATCGATCGCAATATCGATTCGCCGCTAAATCTTTTGACGCCTAACTTGGCCAAACTCGTGGCACTCGGCGGATTCCGACGCCTCGCGCCAAAGGTCAACGACTATCTGAAGGACCCACGCACCCAGAAGGTTTACTCGTTCCAGGCGATGTATGCCGGAGTCAGTCCACAACAAGCGCTCGCTATCTACGCAATCATCGCTTACATGGATTCGGTCAACGGAGTCTTCTTCCCCAAGGGTGGAATGCACGCGGTTCCACGGGCTCTCGCTGGCGCAGCCGCAAAGCATGGCGTTGAATTTAAATACAACAGCACGGTCACATCAGTTGAACACTCGAACGGTCGGGCGACCGCAGTCATTACTGAACATGGTGAACGCATCGAATGCGATGCGGTAATTCTCAACCCTGATCTGCCTGTGGCATGGCGCGATTTACTCGGTAAGACGCCTGCTTCAGTAAAGCGCCTTAATTACTCACCATCGTGCGCAACTCTATTAGTCGGCTCCGCTAAGAGTTACCCACGTTTAGCTCATCACAACATTCACTTTGGCGAGTCATGGGATGGCGTCTTCGACGAGCTCATCAACAAGAAGACGCTGATGACAGACCCCAGCTTGCTGGTCACTGTCCCGACGCATGACGATCCATCATTGGCACCCGCGGGCAAGAGTTCGTATTACGTTCTCTTCCCTACCCCAAACCTCACCGCCGATATCGACTGGAAAGTCGAAGGACCGAAATACCGCGATCAGATGATTCGCACCATGGAAGCGCGCGGTTATGAAGGCTTTGGTGATTCGATTGAAGTCGAACACCTGACCACACCACTAGATTGGCAAGCGCAAGGAATGGAACAAGGCGCACCTTTCGCAGCTGCACATACCTTCTTCCAGACCGGTCCATTCCGATCAAAGAACCTGGCAAAGGGTTATGAGAATGTGGTCTTTGCTGGTTCAGGAACACAACCGGGTGTTGGTGTTCCGATGGTGTTGATTTCTGGTCGATTGGCTGCTGAACGAATCGTTGGCCCGGTTAGCTAACCGCTAGACCCCAATATCCTCGTTCCAGACTTCCGGCTTCTCGGCGATAAATTTTGCCATCAAGTCTTTGCATTCTTGCGAGTTTAAATTGATGACTTCAACGCCATTGGCGCGAAGTAAATCTTCTGCACCCATAAAAGTCTCATTTTCACCGAGCACCACTCGGGGAATTCCATAGAGCAATATTGCTCCGGTACACATATTGCAGGGCGACAAAGTCGTATACATAGTTGCTTTTTGGTAAACCGACGCAGGTAACCGACCAATATTTTCTAGGCAGTCAGTTTCACCATGGCGAATTGCGCTACCCAGTTGAACACGCTTGTTGTATCCAGTGCCCAACACTTTGCCTTCAACGACCAACGCGCCGCCGATCGGGACACCACCTTGCGAACCACCTTCACGCGCAGCCGCTATTGCATACTCCAAGAATTCTTGATCGGTACTCATGAAAGTCCCTTCTTTCTATATCTGGTGGCGAGACGACGAAAGCCAGCTGGCACAAAGGCTAGCTGGCTTTCAGGTAAATCGGGGTATTACTTCTCTGCTGAAACCTTCTTCTTTGCAGCGACGTAATAGATTACAAAGGCAAGCACGAAGCCAACCAAGAAGGCGATATCGCCAATTCCTGGATGGTGCTTAACAAAGTAACCGGTGTAATACGACTGGTTCGAGAAGCCCCAGATTGCAACAAATCCAGCAACCACAAAGGCAATTGGACCAGCGATATTCTCGCGCTTAGCGAAGAGCAGCTTCTCAATAGATGCGCCCTTGCGGATGACCTTGTCGGCAATCAAAACGCCTAGCCATGGCCCAATCCAGTACGACATAACCAACAAGAAGTTCTCGTAGTTGTTCGCTGGGTTATTGAGCGCGGCATGAGCCAAGAGGAATCCGAGAATTCCAAAAATGATTGCAGAGATTGCGCGACGCTGCTTGGTGCCGACCTTGAAGCCGATTGCCAAGAACGAAAGTGCTCCTGAATAAATGTTCAGCACGTTTGCACAGATTGATCCGCCAACAATGCCGAGCAAGACAAGCTTGCCAAGCCATGAAGGCATCAAGTGTGTGAAGTCGCCGGTTGGGTTGGTGTTTGCACCGTATCCGTGCATGCCAGCTGTTACAGCGGCTGCGCCGACAATCTGAAGAATCGTTGAGGAGACGAAGATTCCAAAGCCAGCTGCACGACCCGCCGCCTTGCCATCTGTTGATGCCGGTAGGTAGCGAGCGAAGTCAGATGAGAATGGGTTCCAGCCGGCCGCGTATCCGTAGACAGCGCCAACCAACAACAAGAATCCACCAGGGGTATGACCACCAGCATGAGCGCTGAGGTGTCCCTTGCTGAGTGCATAAATTGCAGCAGCGCCAAAGACGACCACGAGATATGGGAAGAGATACTTCTCCACGTTCTGGACCAAGTTGTGACCGATGAATGCAATCGCAACCTGAATCAATACAACGATGATGAGCGCTGTAAGCACCTTCATCTTGGTGAGGTCTGCAAGCGCGAATGCACCGGAGACGCTGTTCACTGCGAACCAACCGATTCCTGCTGCGCCAGCGTTCAACACTGAAGGAATAATGTTGCCTAGCTTGCCGAAGGCAGAACGGCTTACGATCATTTGTGGAACGCCGTACTTTGGTCCATCCTGAGTTAGGACATACTGACCGGCTGCACCTAGTGCGTTACCGATGACGATGCCAAGGACTGCTTGCCAAAATGTGAGGCCGAAAAATAGAACACCTAGTGCGCCAACGTAAATTGTTGCGAACTCGAGGTTGGGGCTGGTCCAGGTCGCAAAGAGATTGCGAGCCTTGCCATGTCGATCTTTTGAGGGAATTGATTCGATACCGCCGGGCTCAACCGCGAGAACTTTCTCGCCGTATTCCCCTTCTCTTATTTCTAGGTTAGACATGTTTCTCCTGATTTTGTTATCGGGGGTGTTTGCGACCCCGAGTGAAATGACGGCTCACTGGGCCGAGGGAATATGGGGAAAATACCTGTCCTCGGCCACTACTCAAAGGTTCGCCACGCGGGTGAGAGCTCGCCGGGCGCCATCCCCTCTAGGATTCCCGCATGAACGAACTCGATGCGGCCGGCATAACCAATCCAGCCCTTCGAGCCTCGTACGCCGAGTGCAAGCGGCTGAATTCACTCCACGGCAAGACCTATTACTTGGCCACCCTGCTACTACCGCCTGCCAAACGGCCACACGTCCACGCCCTATATGGCTTTGCGCGTTACGCCGATGAAATTGTGGACGATTTGGAGTCCACTTTGACGCAGGAAGAGAAAGCAGAAGCGCTTTCGAGTTGGGGAAATGGCGTCCTTGCTGATCTGCGGGCCGGCGTTAGCCACGACCATATTGGCGCCGCGCTTGTCGATACCGTCAAAAGGTTTGATATTCCGATTGCCCACTTTGAGGCTTTCTTACATTCCATGACCATGGACTTAACGGTGAGCGAGTACCAAAGCTATGGCGACCTGATGGAGTACGTCTACGGCTCTGCTTCTGTTATTGGTCTGCAGATGGTTCCGATTTTGGGAGTCTTGGATCCAGCGGCGTACGCAGCTGCCGAAAAATTAGGGACGGCCTTTCAATTAGCGAACTTCATTCGCGATGTGGGCGAAGATTTAGAACGAGGTCGGGTTTATCTTCCTATCGATGAATTAACCGCGGCTGGCGTCACATCCGAAATGCTAGAAGAGCGGGTTCTGACTCCTGAAATACGTAGTGCGTTGAAATTTCAGATTGAACGAGTTCGTCGATTACAACGGGAAGCGTCTCCTGGGATTCAGATGCTCGCCCCCGACAGCCGCGCCTGTATCGAAGCTGCGAGCGAGCTCTATTGCGGAATCGTGGATGAGGTCGAAAAAATCGATTACCAAATTTTCGAGAAGCGAGCCGTTACTTCCACGTGGCGCCGCATCAAGGTTGCGCTACCTGCCTTGATCAGAGCACGCCGAGCGCGCAGGTAACAAGTAACTGCTAGCCTTTCTACCAACGGGAGCCGAGGAATTGGCTGAGAGGATCCGATAGCCGGGTCGACCGTACGACCAGTTCGGTAATGCGAATTGGAAAGGGGTTCATCATGCATATCCATTTAATGGCAGTCTTTTTTACCGCATGGGGTTATCACCTCACCTATCTTGAGTTTGTTGCATTTGTGACTTCGGTGGTCGGCGTTGTGCTGGGCGTATTCGGACCTCGCCAGACCTGGCCATGGTGGAATATCTCGTCACTTCTGTACGCGGGTCTCTTCTATGAGCAGAAGTACTACGCCAGCGCAGCACTTCAATTTGTCTTTGTCGCGGGCGGAATCTGGGGTTGGTTTGGTTGGGGCCCTAAGGGCGCCAAGCCGGCTCGACTCACTGCAAAAGAGAAGGCTGGTTGGGGCGCTGTGATGTTGGTCGGCTGGTTCGCTTTGTATCCACTTCTCAAAAAAATCGGAGCGGCTGCATCGCTGACCGACGCCTTCGGTTTTGCCGGAAGTTGCATCGCTCAAGTCTTGATGGTGTTCGAGAAGTACGAAAACTGGCCGCTCTGGTTTGTCGTGGATGGTGTGTACACCTATCAGTTCTGGCACGGCGGCAGCTATCTAACCGCTATCTTGTACTTCATCTTCGTTCTCATCGCCGTTGGCGGTTGGAAGCGCTGGTTACGTGAATCCCGAGCCGAGGCGGTTATTACACATCATGCAGATTCCAGTAAATCTTCTTGACGATATTCAGAACGCTAAAGCCAAGTGTGGCCCGACGGTTCTGATCACGATCGATGGACCAGCAGGTGCGGGTAAGACCACGCTCGCTGAAACCGTTCGCGAAAAATTAACCGAGCTGGGGCGTTCCGTCACCGTGCTCCATATGGACGATGCCTATGAAGGATGGGAGAACGCGCTCGGCGGGTCACTGTCATCCCGATTGCGCAACGAGATTGTGCCGGCGCTGGCAAGCGGTAAGGCATATACCTTTCCGCGCTTTGACTGGCTCATAAATAAATGGGACGAACCCACTCGTCATGAACCAACCGACGTCATCATTCTCGAAGGCGTCGGCGCGGGTCAGCGAGCGACTCGATCGGTCACATCCCTCGCTATCTGGATTGATCTCTCGCCCAAAGAGGGAATGAATCGCGTTTTAGAACGCGACGGTTTTGCTATCGAACGCGAGATGAAGCACTTTAAAAAGCAGGAACTCGTTCACTTTGCGGCTGAGGCAACGGCGAGCGCTGCGGATTACTCGCTGGATGGTGCGTCCTAGCCAGCCCTAGCGGGGTTTCCTCTCTAAGATTTTGCCGTGTCAGACCTATCGGGCCAACTCATTGATGGCCGCTACCAATTGCAGCATCTCATTGCCGCAGGTGGCATGGCGAGCATTTACGCCGCCTTTGATACTCGACTGGATCGCAAGGTCGCGGTCAAAATCATGCACCCTCACCTCGCCAACGACGAAGAGTTCGTCAATCGATTTATCCGGGAAGCAAAAGCGACCGCGTCACTCTCGCATCCCAACATTGTTGCGATTCAGGATCAAGGCTGGAACGAAGGTGGAGCGCCAGCGGTCTTCTTGGTGATGGAATTTATCGAGGGCTTCACCTTGCGCGAATTACTTCATGAGCAGGGCGCGCTCGCGACGGATGTGGCGCTTCGATATCTCGCACCAGTCGTCAGCGCTTTGGTCGCGGCACATAAACAAGGAATCATCCATCGCGATTTAAAACCCGAAAATATTTTGATTGCCAAAGATGGTCGAGTAAAGATTGCGGACTTTGGCTTGGCCCGCGGCGCAAGCCTCGGCACGACCATGACCGTCGAGTCGAGCGTCGTGCTGGGCAGTGTCTCGTACCTCGCGCCTGAACAGGTGCAACGAGGCGTAAGCGATGCACGAAGTGATATCTACTCCTTAGGCATCATGCTCTTTGAAATGGTGGTCGGGCAGCGTCCGTTCGATGGCGACTCCCCTATTGCAATTGCCTATAAGCACGTCAACGAACGTGTTCCTGCGCCTTCGACGATCAAAGCAGGGTTGCCAGCATTGGTGGACGAGATTGTTCTCAAGGCAACCGATCCAAATCCAGATAAGCGATATCGAGATGCCGCGGCCATGGAGTTGGATATTCAAAAACTGCAACAAGAACTTGATCCGGCTCGACGTCAGCTCACGCTTGAACTTGATGTGGCGCCGCTGATCGCTAAACCAACGAAGAGCGTGAAGAAAAAGTCGCAATCAGAAAAGCCCGCACGGCCTGGACTTCGATTCGGATCGGTCCCGGTCACGAATCCAATTACGAGAACATCAACCGCACCAGCAGCCCAAGAGAGTGAACCCATGCGCGAAGCAACAAACTCCACTGCCGAAATCCGACGCCGCAAACTCTCGCGCCGGGTAAAGCGCAATCGATTTGTAGCCGCGGTTATTCTTGTTGGCGCGCTTGGCTTTGGTTGTTATCACTTTCTAGGCGCAGGTAGCGGTGTCAGCATCCCATCGGTCGCCGGGTTATCTCAGTCGCAGGCAAATTCAATGTTGCAACCGCTGGGTCTAAGCGCCGACGTTGCGGCAACCGTGCCGAGTGAAGATATCCCCGCTGGCATCATCATCTCCTCTTCTCCCGGCGGTGGTGGTCACATTAAAAAAGGCGGCACCGTTCACCTCACCATTTCGCAAGGTCCAGCTCAGATTGCAGTCCCGTTGCTTGTCGGACTATCGCCAGCCGATGCTAACAAGGCAATTGCAGCTGCTGGTCTACAAATCGGAACAACGACACCGGCTTATAGCGAGACCGTTACCGCCGGTGCAGTGATTGATGGAGTACCAGCAGCAGGTACGCAAGTAAGAAAAAATACCCAAATTGATTTATTGGTGAGCCAAGGTCCGGCACCTGCAGGCGCGCAGTCATACATTGGTCTTTCGAGCGATCAGGCGTTAAACGAATTAACCGCCGCTGGCTACAAAGTACTCAGCAAGTACGGCTATAGCGACACCGTTCCGGCTGGTTCAGTCATCACGCAATCCCCGCCTGCCAACACGCCACTCCCCAAGGGTTCGAACATCACCATCGTGATTTCGTCCGGCAGTGCAAAGGCTGCGGTCCCCAACGTGCTCAAGCAATCTACAAAGACCGCGACCGCCAACTTGGAGAACGCTGGCTTCGTTGTGAAGGTGAAGAGCTCGGGCACGCGCAAGAGCAAGGTAGTTGTCGCTATCTCTCCCAAGGCGGGCACCAAACTCAAGCGTGGCGGGACGGTAACAATCACCGTCAGATAGAGTTGCCAAATGGTCACTCCTAAATCCACGCTGCCCCGTCTTGGCGCTCATACGCCCACATCTGGCGGTATGGCCAAACGTTCCATTGCCTACGCGCAAGAAATTGGCGCGGAAGCTATTCAAGTCTTTGCATCGAATCCTCGCGGCTGGGCAATGCCTGACGCCAACCCAGAAGCAGATAAAGCATTTCGCGATAAAGCACTTGAGCTCGATATCGAAACCTATGTTCATGCGCCTTTCTTAATCAATCTAGGCTCTCCTACGCCCAGTACCTATGAAAATTCGGTTGCATCGACCGCGTACTCACTCAAGCGCGGCCGAGAAATTGGTAGTCAGGGAGTTGTCATTCACACTGGCTCTGCGGTCGATGAAAATCACGTTGATAAAGCGTGGAAGCAGATCAATAAGGGCATGATGCCGGTACTTAAGAAGCTGACCGACGAAGACCCATGGCTATTGCTCGAGCCAACCGCTGGTCAAGGCCAATCGCTAGTGAAAAAGTTAGACGACTTAACTAAATATTTCGATGCCCTGGAATGGCACCCCAAAGTGGGAGTCTGTCTCGATACCTGCCACGTCTTCGCCGCTGGTCATGACATCGCCAAAAAGGGTGGAATGACCGAGACGCTCGACCTGCTCGTGAGTTTGGTCGGTATTGAACGCATCCAGTTGATCCATGCCAATGATTCGATGGATGTCTGTGGCGCGCTCAAGGATCGCCATCAAAACCTAGGTGACGGCGAAATCGGGATCAAGCCATTCGAAGAGCTACTCGCTCACCCGGCCGTCAAAACCGCTCCCCTCATCCTCGAAACACCAGGTATGGAACCGGAGCACGGCAAAGAAGTCGCACTGCTCAAGAAAATGCGTAGCAAGATTAAGTGAGAGTTGCTCGAAAAGAAGTAATTTTTGCGGCGCTGCTTCTTGGAGTTGCTGCAATCTGGGGCGGCGCCTTCGTTGTCATGAAAGACACCTTGCGGCGTTTGGATGTGAATTCCTTCTTGGCGTGGCGCTTCATTATCGCCACGGTGCTCCTGATTGCGATTCGCCCCAACGCCCTGAAGTTGATTGACAAGAAATTCCTGCTGAAAGGCGCGCTCATCGGGTCATTCCTCGGCGCCGGATTTATCTTGCAGTCTTTCGGACTGACGATGACATCGGTAGCAAAGACCGGATTCATTACCGGCCTCTACGTAGTTCTTACACCGCTACTTGGCGCGGTAATTCTGCGGCAACGTACTCATGTCTGGCAATGGATATCGGTAGCGCTTGCCACGGCGGGCTTGGCGCTCCTTTCCTACAATGGCGTGAATATTTCGACAGGAGACTTTCTTGTCTTTCTTTCCGCTCTGGCTTTCGCCTCCCACATCTCCGCACTGGGTCAATGGAGTTCAGCGATGGATGTCTATGCCCTAACAATTGTTCAACTGGGAACCTGCGCCATCATCACGACAATCGCAAGCCTAAAAAGTGGTTTTCATATGCCGCCTGACCATGGCGTTTGGTGGGCAATTATCTATACCGCCGTCTTTGCCACGGCAATCGCATTCATCTTTCAAACGTGGGCACAATCGTTCATGCCCGCTACGACCGTCGCGGTAGTCCTGACTATGGAGGTCGTATTCGCCGCCTGGTTTGGTGTCTGGTTCGGGCACGAGACGATGACCGCAAAGGTTCTCTTTGGAGGCTTGCTCGTTGTCGTTGCCATGTATTTAATTATCCTGACCGAGAACATCAAGCCGAAGGCGGTAGAGACTGCATGATTGATTTACGTTCTGATACCGTCACTAAACCCAGCCAATCGATGCGCGAAGCAATGTTCGCTGCGCCAGTCGGCGACGATGTGTATGGCGATGATGCGACCGCAAATTCATTAGAAGAGCGCGTCGCACATTTGCTGGGCAAGGAAGCTGGTTTATTCACGCCTTCTGGTTCACTTGCCAATCAGCTTGCGATTCGAATGTTGGTCAAGCCCGGCGAGGAACTTCTCTCGGAAACTCATTCGCATATTGTCCGAGCCGAACTCGGTGCAGCCGCGGTCTTTAGTGGAATCACCACCCGCACGTGGTTAGCAGATCGCGGCATACTCAAAGCAAGAGATGTGCTGGAAATTGCGCGGCCAGATTCCGGTCCCTACCTAGTTTCTACAACCGCGATTGCCGTGGAGAACACTCACAATTTTGGTGGCGGATCCATCCAGCCGCTTAACGAGATTGCTGAACTTCGACGAGAATCTCAAACGCTCGGTATCGCTATGCATTTAGATGGCGCTCGGTTGTGGAACGCTCACGTGGCGACCCGAATCGCTTTAAACGATTATGCCCAACATTTCGACACGGTTTCGGTCTGCCTCTCCAAGGGCTTGGGTGCTCCAGTCGGCTCGGTCATGGTGGGTTCGAAGGAGCTCGTGGCGAGCGCGCGCCAATGGCGCAAGCGTTACGGCGCTGGCATGCGTCAGATTGGAATGCTTGCCGCGGCCGGGCACTTCGCGCTGGATAACAACATTGCTCGGCTATCCGAAGATCATCGACGTGCGCAATTAATTGCCACGGCGGCCCATGCAATCTCGCCAACATTTATCAATCCAACAACGGTTGATACCAATATCGTCGCCTTAGATTTACGAGCGATAAAGGCGACAGCTAGTGAAGTAAATGCTTCGTTAAAGGCAGAAGGAATTCTTGCTAGCGCGTTAGGACCTAAATTCCTACGCCTCGTCACTCATCTGGATGTTAACGATGGTGATATCGAGGCGACCTGCGTGGCGCTTAAAAAAGTTCTAAGCAACGCCCTCGTGGCGTAGCAACCAGTCTTTTACTTCAAGTCCATAACCGTAATTTCCGAGCGCTCCACCTGTCTTGACGACTCGATGGCACGGGATGATAGGTGCAATTAAATTACGAGCACATGCGCTACCGGCTGCACGAACGGCATCAGGTGACCCTGCGCGCTTTGCCAGATCGGCATACGACCAGACTTTGCCAGCTGGAATTTTGCGCATCGCTTTCCAGGCCGCCTGTGAAAATGCTGCGCCGGGTTGGCGGGCTTGGATTGAGTTAAAGGCGTTTAAATCGCCGTCAAAATAATCGCTTACTAAATCACTGATGATGGAAATTGACTTGACTCGAGAGTGTTGTCGCGCGGAATCGTCGGGATCCATGCGCTCTAACAAATCTTCAAAACTGTGAAAACCAGCGCCGAGCAACACGTGTTCGTGGCTAATGAGATAGAGCGTTCCGACCGGAGTTTTAGTCGTTGCGAGCGAGAGCATTTCTGAAGTGTAGGTCAGATTGTCTGGTGGCGAAAGGTCTAGCGATCCCGCAGCATCTCGGCTACCAAAAAGGCCAGCTCGAGTGATTGGGAGTGGTTCAACCGTGGGTCGCAAGCAGTCTCATATCGAGTCGCTAGGTCCTCGTGCGAAATCTGTTCGCCACCGCCCACGCACTCGGTCACATCATCACCAGTCAGTTCGATATGAATTCCGCCTGGATGCGTGCCCTGTGCTTTGTGGACCTCGAAGAAACCACGAACTTCGTCGGTGACATCTTCAAACTTGCGCGTCTTGTATCCGCTCGGGGCTTCGTAGGTATTGCCGTGCATAGGATCGCAGACCCATAGAACTTTGGCGCCCGACTCAGTGATTGCCTTAACCAACGGTGGCAGCTTCTCACGAATCAATCCCGCACCCATTCGAGTAATCAAGGTCAAGCGACCAGGTTCGTTGTTCGGATTGAGCTTTGCAATCATCGCTAGCGCATCTTCTGGTGTTGTCTTTGGCCCCAGCTTGATGCCGATCGGGTTTTGAATCTTCGCTGCAAAGTCCATATGTGCGCCATCGAGTTGGCGAGTGCGCTCTCCGATCCAGACGAAGTGTGCGGAGACGTCGTATGGCAGATCGGTCCGAGAATCGATTCGAGTTAGCGCTTTCTCGTATTCAAGAATGAGCGCTTCGTGGCTCGAGTAAAAATCTACGGTCTTGAAGGCTTCGGGGTCTACGCCTGCAGAAGCCATGAAATCTAAGGCGCGACCGAGCTCGGTAGCCATCTGCTCATATCGAGCACCGAAACGTGGATCGCTGACAAAGCCCTTGTTCCATTCGTGAACCTGGCGAAGATCTGCGAACCCACCTTGCGTAAAGGCGCGAACCAGATTGAGCGTGGCTGACGATGTGTTGTACACCTGCACGAGTCGCTGTGGATCTGGTCGGCGAGCTTCTTCGGTGAATTCAATATCGTTAACAGCGTCGCCGCGATAGGCAGGAAGCGTTACATCGCCACGGGTCTCGTCGTTGTTGCTGCGTGGCTTCGCAAATTGCCCTGCCATGCGTCCGACCTTGATGACCGGCAAGCTCGCGAAATACTGCAGCACCGCTGCCATCTGCAAGATCGTCTTGATGCGATTACGAATCGAATCGGCGGTAGCAGCCGCAAATGTTTCGGCGCAATCTCCACCTTGAAGCCAAAATGCTTTTCCTTCGGCAGCTTCAGCGATACGAGCCTTGAGGTTGTCACATTCGCCCGCGAAGACCAGCGGTGGCAACTTCTTGAGTGTTTCAACAGCAGCGCGGACTTCTGCGCCATCTGGACCGCCGGGCCATTGTGGCTGCTGGGCAGCCACAAGACCTGGTGTGAATAGTGAATCTAAATTAGCCAAAGAAAACTTCCGCTTCAGCGTAGAGCTCTGGGCGAACGAGCTTGAGCTCGGTTGTAGCGGATGCCAATGGAACACGAGCAATAGTGGTTCCGTGAAGCGCGACCATCTTGCCGAAATCGCCTTCATGAATTGCGGTGATTGCGTTTACGCCAAAACGAGTGGAAAGGACGCGGTCGAATGCGGTTGGCGAACCACCACGTTGAATGTGTCCGAGTACAACCGTACGAGTCTCTTTGCCAGTCTTCTCTTCGATCTGTTGTGACAACCACTCGCCAATTCCTGACAACTTCACATGGCCGAATGAATCAAGAGTCTGATCTTTCACCATCATGTCGCCATCTTGTGGAATAGCGCCTTCAGCAATAACGATGATGGGCGCAAAGCCATCGGCAAAGCGACTCTCTACCCACTTTGCGACCTTGTCGACAGAGAACTTCACTTCTGGAATCAAAATCGCGGTCGCGCCACCGGCGATGCCCGCGTGCAACGCAATCCAGCCAGCGTGACGACCCATAACTTCAACCACCAGTGCGCGGTGATGCGACTCTGCTGTGGTGTGGAGGCGATCAATTGCTTCCATCGCAATATTGACCGATGTATCAAAGCCGAAGGTGTAATCCGTATTGTTCAAATCGTTATCGATGGTCTTAGGAACACCGACAACCTTGACGCCCAATGAATCGAGCTTGGTCGCGACACCCAAGGTGTCTTCGCCGCCGATAGCGACAAGCGCGTCCACGCCCATCTTCGCCAAATTCTCTTTGATGCGCTCTACGCCATTTTCAATTTTGAATGGGTTGGTGCGTGAAGAACCAAGAATTGTTCCGCCCTTAGGCAAAATGCCACGGGTGGTCTCCAGGTTCAAAGGCATAGTCAGGCCCTCGAGTGGCCCCTTCCAACCGTCGCGGAATCCGACGAACTCGTAGCCATATTCCTTAACACCCTTGCGAACGACGCCGCGAATAACTCCATTAAGGCCGGGGCAATCTCCGCCACCAGTAAGGACACCAATACGCATTTCAAACTCCAGATCGGATGAGAAAAAGTTAGCCGTCGACAGTGACCTGACAAGTCTACCCTCAGTAGGCTCTGAGCCATGCCGAATAATTCTGAGCCCAGCACATCCGCGCAGACGCTGGTCGCGGGCGTCGATTCATCGACCCAATCCGTAAAGGTCGTCGTTCGAGACGCCCATACCGGGCAGCTGATTCGCGAAGGTCGTGCCAGTCATCCCGATGGCACCGAAGTGGACCCAACGCACTGGTGGTCGGCGCTAAACACGGCGATTGAAAGCGCTGGCGGCCTGGCCGATGTTCAGGCGATTTCGGTTGGTGGCCAACAACATGGCATGGTCGCATTGGATTCCGAAGGACGCGTCATCCGCCCAGCGTTGTTATGGAACGACACTCGATCAGCATCAACCGCCAATGATCTCAACAACGAAATCGGTGGGTCGCCAGCCATGGCGCAAGCTGTCGGTTCCTCGCTCGTTGCATCCTTTACTGCGAGCAAAGTCCGCTGGTTAGCTGATAACGAACCTGATAACGCCGCACGTGTAGCAGCCATCGCACTCCCCCATGATTGGTTATCGTGGAAATTATCTGGATCAACAGATATCAACGATTTATTTACCGACCGATCAGATGCATCCGGCACTGGCTATTTCGATTCAGTAAGTTCGAGCTATCGCCGAGATATTTTTGCACGCGCTCTGAAAAGTGATCGCGCAGTTGTACTGCCACGAATTGTTGGCCCAAACGAGTTCGGCGCGACGACGTCAACCGGATTAAAGATTGCCGCTGGTGCTGGCGATAACGCTGCCGCCGCGCTCGGCGTCGGAGCGCAGCCTGGCGATGTTGTGGTTTCACTCGGCACAAGCGGCACCGCATTTGCAGTTTCTGAGACACCAACGCACGAAGGCACGGGCACGGTCGCTGGATTTGCCGATGCCACTGGTCGTTACTTGCCCTTGGTCTGTACGCTCAACGCGGCCCGAATCATGGATGCTGCGACTCGAATTCTTGGCATTGATTTTGATCGGCTCGGCCAATTGGCACTTGCGGCGCAACCAGGCGCAAACGGTCTAACGCTCCTTCCGTATTTCGAAGGCGAACGAACTCCCAACCGCCCAGATGCCACGGGCGTTTTTGCTGGCATGGATTTAGCTAATTCGAATCAACAAGATATTGCCCGCGCAATGATTGAGGGCATGCTCTGTGGATTGGCGGATGCAATACAAGCCCTCGTTGAACTTGGCGTGGATGTTAAGCGAGTTCTACTTGTTGGAGGAGCTGCAAAAAATCCTGCAGTTGCACCAATTGCATCTGCGCTCTTTGGGCGCGAAGTCCTGTTGCCGCCCGCTGGTGAATACGTAGCCGATGGTGCAGCGAAACAAGCCGCTTGGGCTTTGCTCGGTGGTGCGACCCCACCACAATGGAATCTCGGCGAAGTTGAAAAGTTCTCTTCGCCCGCTACGCCAGAAGTTTTGACGCGCTATCGCCAATTGCGTGACCGAACTGAAGGTTGGTAAGACGTGACTCTTAAACCGGAGATGCAGGCATATGTAGATTCCATGGCAGCATCAGGTTTACCAGCGCAATGGGAAGCTCCAGTATCAGTATTGCGCGCCAACACCGAGGGACGTCCCGCTCTCTCAGGTACGCCTGAGAATATTTTTAGCGTGGAACACCGGTTCATTCCTGGCCCAACTGCAGACTTACCGGTGCGAATTTATCGCCCACACAACAAGACAACTTTGCCGGCGCTGATTTTCTTTCACGGTGGCGGGTGGGTGCTCAGCAATTTAGGCGTGTATGAACAAGCACTCCGTTCGCTAGCTAACCACGGTCAGTTCGTCGTCATCGCGGTGAATTATCAGAAAGCACCCGAACATCCATTTCCTATCCCATTTGATGATTGCTATGCCACGCTTGAGTGGGTTCATAAGAATGCGAAGACTTTGGGTATTGAGTCGACGATGATTGGTGTTGCGGGCGATAGCGCTGGCGGCAATCTTGCAGCGGGCGTAGCAATAAAGGCGCGCGATGCTCAACTACCTCTCGCATTTCAAGGGTTGATTTATCCATGTATTGAACCGGCGCTTACAACGGAATCTGCCAGATCAAACGCAGCAGGATTTGGATTGACTACCCGTGGAATGAAATGGTTCTGGGAACAATACCTTCAGAATTCTCGGGATCATAAGAACCCGTATGCCGTGCCATCGTCGGCAAAGATGCTAACGGGTGTCGCGCCGGCCATTGTTGTCACAGCCGAGTATGACCCGTTGCTCGATGACGGATATGGATACGCCGATATGTTGAAGCGAGATGGAGTTACCACCGTCTACCGCGAGTACGAAGGTCAGATACATGGCTTTTTCAGCTTGGCAGCGGTAACAAACGATGCGATTGAACTGCAACACTTCTTGGCCGATGAAATAAACGCTCTGCTAGGCAGGTAGTGTTCGGCAAATGTCACGACGCAATTGGGTGCTTTTCTTTCTGGTCGGCCTGCTCTGGGGTATTCCGTATCTCTTGATGAAGGTGGCGGTCCGCGAGCTCTCGCCCGCACTCATCGTTTTTGACCGAGTATTTATTGGCTCGCTGGTCTTGATTCCGATAGCCATCAAACGAAAGACGCTCGCGCCAGCTTTCGCACACATGAAATACATTTCGATCTACGCCGTGGGCGAAATGATCTTGCCGTGGATTTTGATTACATCCGCAGAGAAAAAGGTGAGCTCTGGCCTTGCCGGACTACTTGTCTCCACCGTGCCAATTTGGTCGACGATTATGTCCTCTTTCAACGGCGACAAATCTGTCTGGCATCACAAACGCCTCTTTGGTCTCGTTCTTGGTTTCATCGGGCTTATTTTGGTCGTGGGTATTGAAAGCTTTTCCGGCAATCAAAGCCTGATGGCAATTGGCATGATTCTGCTTGCCTCGGTTGGCTACGCAGCTTCAACCGTCATGGTCAATGCCAAGATTCCACACGTCGACGGGATTGCAATTAATGGCATTGCAATGGTAATTACTGCAATCGTCTATTTGCCGTTTGCAATCATCAATTGGCCGTCACATGTTCCATCGGGCGAGACGACGCTCTCGTTGATTGCGCTCGGCCTCTTCCCGACCGCGATGGCATTTATCTATTTCTTCCAGCTTATGAAATCAATTGGGCCGGCTCGCAGTTCACTCGTTACCTATCTCAACACAGCGTTCGCGGTGTTGTTGGGAGTGATTTTGCTGCATGAGCCGTTGACGGTTGGAATCATGGTGGGCTTGCCGCTAGTTCTTGTCGGTTCCTACTTTGCTAGCCGCAAATCGTCACCAGCGTCATAAAACAATTTCTCTGATTCTATTTCTCGGAGAAGCCTAATCGCGCCAGGAGTTTAGGGTCGCGTTGCCATTCCTTCGAGACTTTCACATGCAAGCCCAAGTAAATCTTGGCGCCCAAGAAAGTCTCGATATTTCCACGAGCCCGGGTGCCAATCGCCTTTAAGCGCGAGCCTTGTGGGCCGATGATGATTGCCTTCTGACTATCTCGCTCAACGTGCAGTGTGGCATGAATATCGTAAAAATTCTTACCTTCGCGCAGGGACATCTCATCGATGGATATAACGACCGAGTGGGGCAACTCTTCATACAAATCTTCAATTGCTACTTCGCGAATCAGCTCGGTAATCGTCATCTCGACCGCTTGGTCGGTGGTGATGTCCTCGGGATACAAGCTGGGCGATTCGGGAAGCGCCTTGGAAAGCAGCTCGAGCAGTAAATCCATCTGCTGATCATGCTTCGCGCTGATCGGCACAATCTCTTTCGGAGTTATTCCGAGTTTGTTTGCAAAGTCCGCAATGCTCTGCAAGTGAGCCATCAACTCTTCCGGCTTCACACGGTCAATCTTGGTGATTGCTAAATAGATATTGCGTTGGCTCGCGATGGAGCGGGCAATGAATTCATCACCGGCACCGATTGCCTCATCCGCAGGCAGGCACAGGACTGCGGCGTCAACTGATTCAAGGTTTTCGGTAACCATCTCGTTCAGTCGCGCACCCAGTAACGTCTTGGGTTTGTGCACACCAGGTGTGTCGACCACAATCATCTGAAAATCTGGACGCGAAATGATTCCGCGGATGGGATTACGCGTCGTGTTGGGATGGTGCGACGTGATCGCAATCTTCTCGCCGACAAGAGCGTTAATCAGTGTGCTCTTACCTACGTTGGGCCGTCCGACAATCGCAACAAAGCCAGCTGTGTGTGGCTTTGATGGTGTTGTCGGTGATGTCATACCCGTATTCTCTCACTCGGTGGCCATCGGCATTACCAATTCCAAAATATCGGGCACCGATGTAACAAGCTCGGCCAACCGTTCACCCACCAATCGGTGGCATCCCTCGCTGGTTGGCGAATTAATCGGTCCGGGCACCGCCATAACTGGTCTAAATATCTCAGCGGCATCACGCGCCGTCCGCAGAGATCCACTTCGAAAAGCCGCCTCCACAACAACTGTGCCCTTAGACAGCGCCGCGATAATTCGGTTGCGCGTTAAAAACCTCACCGGAATCGCCGGTACTTGTGGCATGACTTCGCTGATCAAGATTCCATCATGAGTTATTTCTTCAAAGAGTCGTTCGTGTCCAGATGGATAATTTTTAGAGATTCCGCCAGCCAGCACTGCGCACGTCACGCCCTCGGCAAGCAACGCTCCGCGATGCGCAGCGGCATCGATTCCATACGCTCCCCCGCTAATGACCGCCCAATCTCGATCAACAAAACCAGCAGCAAAATCCGAAGCAATGGTTGCGCCGTAATTGGTGGGATTGCGTGTGCCGACGATGGAAATCGATTGGGTCAGATATTGAACGTTTTCGCGATGGCCCCGAATAATCAAACCAATCGGAATAGCCGCCAAATCATTGAGAGGCTCTGGCCAATCCGACGATTCGGGCGTAATAAATTCTCCGTGAGCGCGTTCTATCTCTGCCAGAACTTCTTCGCCCAGCAGTGAAAGCAACCGCTCGGATATCCGCACCGACGAATGTTTCGCATCGGTGTAAACGCCAGCACGAAGCCGATCCCGCACCTCGATAGGTCCATAAATATCGATTTCGTTCGACCAATATTTAGAACCACCCTCGATGGCGGCGAAAAGTTCAAGCCGGGCCGTTAATTCAGGTGCGAGCGTCACAAATAGTTCTCCAACCCTGTGCGAAATGCATATGCGGCCTTCACATCGTCAAGCGTGGGGATTTCATGCCCTTCACGATCTGCAATACTCCAAGCGACGCGTAACACGCGATGAAATCCTCGAGCGTTTAACCGTTCCGTTTCAATCTCGCCATGCAGCATCCGCATCGCGGACTTTTCGGCGGCGTACCCTCGGTGCAATGCGCTGCTTGGAATCTGGGCGTTTCGACTCCACTTCTCATCGCTAAACCTGGCGCGGGCGCGTTCGCTCGCAGCGATGACGCGATAGCGCATCACCGCGCTTGATTCGCGCGGCGTCTCGTCCACCAAATCAAGTCGAGATGGCGGTGGCACTGGAATCCGAATATCGATGCGATCGAGAAGCGGTCCCGAGAGTCGCTGGAAATATCGAGCACGAGCAACGGCACTACAAGTACAGGCCCGACCGCGACCAAAAAATTTGCCACACGGGCATGGATTTGCAGCCAGCACCAACATAAATTGCGCCGGATACGTAACACTTCCCACCGCTCGAGAGATGGTGATGCTTCCGGATTCCAAGGGTTGACGTAAAGATTCGAGGACGACCCGGTTGCATTCAGGCGCTTCGTCGATAAAGAGAACGCCAAGATGAGCAAGCGAACATGCGCCCGGCCTGATGTGCTTGTTGCCACCCCCAATCATGGAGACCGCGGTTGCGCTGTGATGCGGGGCGAGAAATGGTGGCTCGTTACGATGGAATTTCTCGGAGTTGTAATATCCGGCTATCGAATGCACCGAGAGGACATCAAGCACATCGCCATCGCTCAGCGGAGGCATGATCGTAGGAATCCGCTCGGCCATCATGGATTTTCCAGTGCCCGGTGGCCCGACCATTAAGACATGATGTCCACCGATGGCAGCGACTTCGAGCGCTAACTTTGCGTCGTGCTGTCCAGCGACATCCGAATAATCGATGAACGATTGTGAGAGCTGATCTGCTTCTAGTTCGTGAACCGAAGGCAGGGAGCCGCTTCTATAAAATTCAAGAATTTCCGAGAGCGATTGCACACCGATAACCAAAATCTCTTTGACGCGCTTTGCTTCCCAAATATTTGCAATCGGCACAATCGCGACGGTAAAACCGCTCTTCTTTGCCGAAAGAACGAGCGGCAAAATTCCTGGCACTGAACGAACATCACCATTTAGACCAAGCTCCCCCAAGACCACGGATCCAACCGTTGCTTCTGCGGAGACCAAGCCCTGAGCAACCATGAGTGCGACGGCAATCGGCGCATCAAAGGCCGACCCACTTTTCGGAACCCACGCGGGCGAAAGCGAGACGGTTACCTTCCGGTTCGGCCAACTTCCTCCAGAGTTAATAATGGCGGAGCGAACACGTTCTTTTGATTC
>Ga0208874_1000187_pt1 | contig 23912 bp, 25 predicted proteins | sample CryBogCBH10Oct08_FD_184604 | JGI IMG/M metagenome (GOLD analysis project Ga0208874, IMG submission 184604) | Freshwater microbial communities from Crystal Bog, Wisconsin, USA - CBH10Oct08 (SPAdes) (version 2) | ecosystem: Environmental > Aquatic > Freshwater > Lake | place: Crystal Bog... | reverse complement strand
ACCATAAGCGCTACGCATAGCCGTACTTTATCTCAGGAATTCTTAATCATTCTATGAATCCGATTCGGAGGCGGAGTGAGCCACGTGTGACAGACTGAGCGCATGCGAGTCGCTGTTTATTGCTCTTCCGCCCCAGATATCAAGCCGGAATTCCTCGACCTGGCATTTGATATTGGCGTCGCAATTGGCAATCAAGGCTGGGATTTGGTGTGGGGTGGAGGTACCGCTTCGATGATGGGCGCGGTTGCGCGCGGCGCTCGATCGGTCGGCGCTCAAACAATTGGCGTGATTCCAGAAAAATTGCGGAGCAAAGAGTTTGAAGATGGCGATGCCTCCGAGATGCACGTCGTCGCGGATATGCGAACTCGCAAGGGAAAGATCGAGGAGTTGTCAGACGCTTTCATTGCGCTGCCTGGCGGCATCGGCACGCTTGAAGAATTTTTTGAAATTTGGGTTGGTCGCTACTTAGGCTTTCACGCCAAGCCAGTGGTGGTCTGCGATCCACACGGCGCGTACGAGCCACTTCGTGAATCGCTCGCGCATCTCACCCATCTCAACTTTATGAAACCCGGTCAGCGCGAGCTTGTTACGTGGAGCCAAGACGTTGCTTCGGCGATCAGCGCCTGTCAGGCGAGCCTGTAGTTGAGATAACCTCGACCCATGGCTGACGCACACAACTCTCAAACTCTGGAGGAGTTGCTCGCCAGTCTGCCCGAAGAGGAACGAATTATTCTCTCCTTGCACTATCTCAAAGCGATGACCGATGCGCAGATTGCCAGCGCGCTGGGCGTACCCGAGCGGGCCGTGACCGTCGTTATCACGAGCGGCAAGAGCCGTCTACTTTCCGCGTTAAATCGCGTGCTTTAGCCCGCCCATTTTCGATTTCCGTAAGCGGCCATTCCTACGAGATACTTATCCCTCGGTTTATTTGATTTAAAGGAGTTACAACATGGCAGCCATGAAGCCTCGTACTGGTGATGGACCCATGGAAGTTACTAAGGAAGCCCGCAGCCTTGTCATGCGTATTCCACTCGAGGGCGGCGGACGCTTGGTCGTCGAACTCAACGTCGAAGAGGCAACCAATCTCGGTAACGCCCTTCAGGCAGCTGTAGCCCTCGTCAAGAAATAATCACGTCTAGACCCACTAACGGATCCCACTAACGGGCAAGTCGAGAATTACGTGAGCGCGCAGCGTCCAGATTTAGCTCCCACGATTGAGCTCATTAATTTTCCAGCATCTACTCAATCTCCTGCGTCACACCAATCACCTGCATCACAGATTGACTGGTCGGCCTTTACCTCAATTGCCCTTCCCATTCGCGCAAACGCTGGCACCGTGGAGATTCCGGCAAGCGCATTTCTCAGTACGGCGCTCGCAGAAATAAATCGCACCGCTTCGCAACTTCTTGCCATTCATTCGAGCGCAGCCGGCAAGGCCGGCGAAATATTTGACGTTCAGATTGATCATCCAACAATCAAACACATCTATCTGGTTGGCGTTGGAGATGAGAAACGCGATGATCTGAAGAAAGCCGGAGTGGCGCTCGCGCGCAAGGTTAAGGGGAGCGACGAACGCGTCATTAGCGCTGTGAATCGAGATCGAGCCACTGCCGTGGTTCATATCAACGCGCTTGTGTTGGCGAGCTTCGTGTGGAATTTAAAGACCGGCAAGGAATCACCGCGCAGTTCCTTCGCGTTGATCGGTGATTTTCTCGAAGAGTCAGAACGCGCGACCACGATTGCTTACGCGACCTGGTCTGCTCGCGAATTAATTCATACCCCGTCAAATATCAAGAACCCTGCATGGCTGGCGGATCAGGCAAAAGCGTTCGTTGCCAAGAGCGGTGTTCGAGGCCTCGACGTGAAAGTGTGGGCCGGTAAAGAGTTAAAACGTTTTGGCGGGCTGCTTGCGGTCGGCAATTCGGTGCCCAAGCCGGGACCGCGAATGATTGAGATTACCTATGCCCCAATCGGATCAAAGAACTGGCCGCATGTTGTTTTAGTCGGCAAGGGAATTACCTTCGATACCGGCGGAATCTCATTGAAGCGTCCGTATGATTTTATGGTTCCGATGAAGACAGATATGACGGGCGCGGCCGTTGTCCTTGCTGCGACGATGGGTGCGGCCCAACTTTCACCGAAGGTACGTATCACCGCATTGATGATGTGCGCCGAAAACGCCGTTTCATCCACCGCGCAACGACCTTCCGATGTTCTTATTCAATATGACGGGACTTCAGTAGAAGTTACCAATACCGATGCCGAAGGCCGGTTGGTGCTTGCGGACGGCCTGGGTTATGCCAACCTCGAACTCAATCCCGATTATTTAATCGATGTCGCCACCTTGACCGGCGCGGCGACACTAGCGCTCGGTCGCACGCACAGTGCTATGTATTCGCGTGACTCCAAACTCGCCGAATCACTGATTGCCGCCGGTGAAAATATCTGCGAACGTACTTGGCGCATGCCGCTCGTCGATGAATACGCACCCGCGATTCACAGCGACATCGCGGACCTGAATCACATAACCGATAGCGAAAACTTCTCGGGTGGCTCAATCACCGCCGCACTTTTCCTCGAAAAATTTGTCGGTGATCGCGCTTGGGCGCACTTGGATATCGCTGGACCGGCTCGATCCGAGAGCGACGCCGGAGAAAACCCCAAGGGCGGCACGGCGTACGGCGTCCGATTGCTCATTGAGTGGTTGACTTCGTTCTGATGAGCAGCACCGGCTTTAACTCAAACATAAATGCGCGCGGCGATATGGTCGCCTTTGCCGAGAATTACCCGCTGGAAGATATTCACATGCAGCAGGCGCGTAAGAATGGAATTGAATTGGGAGCGCTGGACCCATCACCCGCAGTCGGCGCGCTGATAGCGACTATCGCACAAATGGTGAAGGCGAAGTCAATCGTCGAAATTGGAACCGGTTCTGGTGTTGGCGGTTTGTGGGCGTTTCATGGTTCAACCGCGGACTCGACGTTTACATCGATTGACGATGAGCGCGAACATTCCGGAGCGGCGCGCGCTACCTTCGAGGAAGCTGGAATTCCTGCACAACGCTTTCGTTTAATTACTGGAAATATTATTGAAGTAGTCGGAAAGTTGGCCGAGGATAATTACGACTTAATGATTGTTCGTTCGCCGCAAGATATCGTCGATGTGGTTCAGGAAAGTTTCAGATTACTCAAAGCTAGCGGCACACTAATTATCGATTCGGCGATTGACAACGGTCGCGTTGCCGACCCGACCCAACGGGACTTTGCCACCATCTCGCGACGAGATGCGATCAAGGCAATTAAAGAAGATTCACGGTGGAGTTCCGTACTTTTGCCGGTTGGCGCTGGCGTGCTTGTAGCTACCAAGCGCTAGCCCTTCGTAAAAACCGTCAGAGCGCCTTAACGCGAATTACGGACTAAACTCGTCGGTATGAGCGAACGCAATATTCCTTCGTCTGACACACCATGGTGGATCTCAACAAATCCCACTGAGGCAGAGCGCCCTTCACCATCGCGGAATTCAGGCGGCCGAACTATCAGTATGAGTGTCGCAATCGTGATGACGCTATCCGCCGGCATCATCGGTGGCGTTGCAGGCAAATCCATCATTACGGCTCAGAACACCGGACTAGTTACTTCACATTCCAACATTGATCGCAGCCCTAATTCAATCGCGGGTATTGCGGCGCGGGTGTCGCCATCTGTTGTATCCATCGATGCACAATCCTCGATGGGTGAAGACACCGGATCTGGTTTCTTCATCGAATCGAACGGCACAATTCTGACGAATAATCACGTGGTCGAAAGCGCCGTGACATCGGGCGGCAAGATCACCGTCAATTTAACCAACGGAAAGAGTTATTCGGCCACCGTTGTTGGCCGTGATTCGTCCTATGACCTAGCGGTCTTGAAGATTGATGTCACCGACGCTCCCGCACTTCCGTTGGGGGATAGCGACAAGGTTCAAGTAGGCGATAACGTGATTGCCATTGGCTCTCCGCTCGGATTGGCCGGCACCGTTACGTCAGGAATCATCAGCGCCAAAAATCGCGCGGTCACTTCTGGAAATGGAACAGGAGAGAGTTCATTCATTAACGCGCTTCAAACAGACGCGGCGATCAACCCAGGAAATTCTGGCGGTCCTCTTGTGGATATAACCGGATCGGTGATTGGCGTGAATTCTGCGATCGCTTCGCTGGGATCCGGCTTTGGTTCGCAATCCGGTTCGATTGGCTTAGGTTTTGCGATTCCGATTAATCAGGCGAAGAAGACCGCCGAGCAACTAATCAAGACCGGTACTGCTACATATCCGATCGTCGGAATGTCCCTGGATCAGAGCTTCACTGGAATTGGCGCAAAGGTGGCCACCGTCCCAAGCGCAATTCTCCCCGGCGGCCCGGCAGAGCGCGCAGGTATTAAGCCTGGCGATATCGTCACCGAGATCGATGGCGAGGCAATTCATTCTTCGGACGAGGCAATCGTTGCGGTTCGATCTCATAACGTTGGGGATGTCATTACCATCACGATTTTGCGTGGCGATAAGACCCTGCACTTCTCGGTGAAATTAATCGCGGCTAAGAAGTAATAGGCTGAATCCATGTTCAATATTGGCGCCGGAGAGTTTCTCACGTTGGCGCTATTGGCCTTGGTCCTGATTGGTCCCGATAAGTTGCCGACGGTTGCCGTAGATGCTGCTCGGCTGCTGAAAAAAGTGCGCCGCCTTGCGCAATCGGCTACCGCAGAACTTCGCGAGAATATGGGTCCCGGTTTTGAAGATTTGCAGGTCGAAGACCTTCATCCGAAGAAATTGATTGCAAAGCAGCTCGGCTCGTTGAGCGAAATCGCCGAGGAATCCAAGGTCGAACTCAAAGAAATCAACCACAACGCGAAGATCGACCCGGACCTATTGTGAGTACCACCGACCTCATTCCGTCGGTTCAGGCTGCGCTTGCAACAGTCAACGACCCTGAACTTCGCCACCCGATTACAACATTAGGAATGGTGGAATCCGTCCATGTTGAAGGCGGCGCGGTAAAGCTCACGGTTTTGTTGACCATTGCTGGCTGTCCGATGCGGGATCGATTGACGAGTGATATCGAAAACGCGTTGCTGAAGGTTCCCGGCGTCTCCACAATTGATCTCACCTTTGGCGTCATGAATGACGAGCAGCGCAACAACGTGAAATCGATCATCCGCGGTGGAAAAGAAAAATTTATTCCCTTTGCTCAACCAGATTCGCTCACTCGAGTCATCGGAGTCGCCTCCGGCAAAGGCGGAGTCGGCAAGTCTTCGGTCACCGCAAACCTTGCGGTTGCTGCCGCGTTATCAGGACTCAAAGTAGGCATCCTCGACGCCGATGTGTATGGCCATTCGATTCCGCGCTTGATGGGAATCATGGGAAAGCGACCAACCGCTATCGATCAAACCTTCATCCCGGTTGAGGCCTATGGCGTGAAAGTTGTCTCGATGGAGATGTTCAAGCCAGAGCGAGCCGATCCGGTGGCGTATCGCGGACCGCTTCTGCACCGAGTACTTGAACAGCTTTTGAGCGACGCGTATTGGGGCGATTTGGATCTGTTGCTTCTTGATTTACCGCCGGGTACCGGCGATATCGCAATCTCACTCGGCCAACTTCTCCCGGCGTCAGAAATTTTGGTGGTCACAACGCCACAACTCGCGGCCGCAGAAGTCGCTGAACGCGCCGGTCGAATCGCGCACCAATTGAAACAACACATCATCGGCGTTGTTGAAAACATGTCAGATATGCCATGTCCCAAGTGCGGCGAGAACATTTCCCTCTTCGGATCCGGTGGCGGTGCGCTTACAGCACAACGTTTGTCCGAACTCGTTGGTGCAGATGTGCCGTTATTGGCTGCGATTCCATTCACGCCGGCGCTGCGAGAAGGCGGCGACGATGGGGTGCCGATGGTGTTGGCACAAGATAATTCACCTGGCGTTCATGCATTCATGGAGTTGGCGCAAGCGATAAAGGTCCGCCCCCGCTCGATTGTTGGCGTGCCACTCAAGATTCACACCTGACCGCCATCGCATCAGTTCCTGATAAGTAGGGACTCCCTTAGGATTAGCCCATGAAAGCCACGGTCGTCCCAGGAATCACTTCGGTGACCAAAGTGGCCAAGGTGACTCAACGACTCGTTGGCCGAAAAGATTCGGTCCTTGCGCGTAAGACCGTTCGTGAATCATTGGTCTCAGTTGCCGGGCTCATTGGACGTCCGGTTCGCGACTTGGAAGGCCGCGATATTGGCCACTTGGTCGACATTGTGGTTCGTCACTCTGCCGATACGTATCCGCCAGTTTCGGGTTTGATCGTGAAAGTCGAAAAGCGCAAATCATTTATTAACGGCGCGCGTATTTCTTCCCTTACCCAGGATGAAATCCGACTCTCTTCAACAAAAATTAACTTAGAAGATTTCAAGCGCCGCGAAGGCGAATCACTTCTCGATGCCGACGTTCTGGATCACCAGATCGTGGACGTTGATGGTCTTCGCGTTGTTCGCTCCTCGGATTTATATCTCGCCCCACTCGACAAGGAAATTCGAGTCGTGGGAGTGGACATCTCATTTCGCTCGCTGGTGCGTCGTCTTTTCCCTGGCGCGCTCAGTCGTCGCCCTACGCCAGAACACGTCATCGATTGGGCGACCGTTGCGTCGCTCGCGGATGGCACCGGCGTTGTTCGTACCTCAAGCTCTCGTTCAAAGTTGAGTCAGCTTCGACCGGCCGACCTTGCTGACTTGATTGAAGACCTCGAAGGTCGCGAGCAAGAAGCATTCATCGAAATGTTGGAGCCAGGACTTGCGGCCGATGCGCTGGAAGAAATGGAAGACGACGAATTGCAAGGATTGCTGCGCGGTTTACCGGCCGAACGTTCTGCGGCGTTGCTCGAAAAAATGGAGCCGGACGAGTCCGCCGAAATTCTTCGTGACCTGGCCGATGATCACCGCGAATCTATCTTTAAGTCGATGGATGCAAAGGTCGCTCGCGAACTTCGCAAGCTCGTTTCGTTCGACGAAAAATTAGCGGGCGGAATCATGACGACGCACTTGTTGATTACGGTGGAAACCGACACGGTGGCGCATGCGCTGAAGTTATTGGTCGAGAACCGTGAGCGCGATATTTCGGATGGCGTAGTCGTTGTCGATGGCCGCGGCCGTTTGCTCGATCACATTCAAGTTGTGGAATTAGTCGCGGCGAAACCAACCGCTTTGTTGTCGACGCTGATCGGTGCGCCATTCCCCACCGCGGTCACGCCCGATACCAAGCTCGAGGATGTTGTCGAAGAATTCGGGAATAACCGTGGCTCTTCCATCATCGTTATCGACGAGAAGAGCAAGCCAGTCGGCCGTATTTTGGCGGATGACTTGGTTGACGCGCTGGCCGAGGAATCAGGCTATCGCGGCGCATCGCAAGGAAATGGTGTTCTCTCATGAGCGCAAAGTTAGAGTCAGAGAAGTCGAATTCAGCGAACAAGTCAGCGGCAAAGACCAGCAACAAAATACGAATTGGCGCCTTTCTCGCCGTAATGGGTCCAGGAATCATTGCTGGACTTTCAGATGATGACCCCGCGGGTATCACAACCTATTCGCAACTTGGTGCACAATTTGCCTATCGAATGTTGTGGACCTTGGTTATTTCAACATTCGCTCTGATTCTGTTCCAGGATCTTGGCGCCCGGATTGGCGTAGTGACACGTCAAGGTTTGATTGGTCTGGTACGACAGAAGTATGGTGCGCGAGCTGGTTTGCTGGCTGTTGTCTCATTGGTCCTGGCGAATCTCGGCACGATGACCGCGGAATTTGCGGGTATCGCGACCGCGGGACAACTCTTTGGTTTCTCCAAGTACATCACTGTTCCGATTTCTGCGGTCTTGGTTTCGTTCCTTGTTTTACGCAGCTCATTTGCTCGAGTAGAGAAGGTCTTCTTCGTTCTCTCGGCCGTCTTCTTCGCATACGTCATCGCCGGGTTTATGTCGCATCCACATTGGGGTACTGCTCTGCATGGAATGGTTACACCATCGATGCCGCTAACGCACGATGCCGTATACATCGCGACCGCGACCTTGGGAACGACGCTTGCACCGTGGGGTCTGGCGTTCATTCAGTCCTATGCCGTGGATAAGCGCCTTACTCGCGATGATCTAAAACTTTTGCGTGTCGACGTATGGACCGGATCGTTATTGACGGGTGTAATCGGATTTTTCGTGATCGTGACCTGCGCCGCGACTCTTAACGCGCATGGCACCACAAACATCACGGATGCAGCACAGGCTGCTGCCGCGCTCAAGCCGCTTGCCGGAACCCTTGCTAAAGATTTATTCGCGGTTGGATTAATCGGAGCTGCTCTCTTAGCCGCTTCCATCCTGCCGTTATCAACCGCATACTCAATCACTGATTTGATGGGACGACCATCTGGCGTCGATGACAAGCTGGAAGAAGCCCCGCTCTTCTACGCCACCTTCGGCATTCTGACGGTTATTGCCGCGGTCCTGATTCTCATTCCTGGCGCTCCGCTCATCACGATTCTGATTGTGACGCAGATTCTCAACGCGGTTCTCTTGTTGCCACTCTTGTTGTATATGTATGGAATTTCAAAAGATAAGCGGTTGATGGGTGAATTTGCTGCCACCCGAAATATGCGCGGTATTTATCTCGCCATCATCGCCATCGTTGGCGTGTGCGTTGCCGCGATGCTCTGGTTTACCTTCTTCTAGAGCGGGGACCTCACATGAGCATTGATGATCATTCGGCCCTGCCCAAAGGTAAAGACATTGGTTATTTAGCCCTGGGCGTGGTCGGAATCGGAACATCGGGGCCCGTTATTGCGCTCAGCACGATGCCGGTTCCGTCGTTGATTTTCTGGCGGAATCTGGGCGGCGCAATTGTGATGTCACCTTTTGCACTGCGCGCGAAGGAGTGGCGTACAAGTGCTCAACGTTCGGCGATAGGGCAATCGGCGATTGCGGGAGTCTTCCTTGCAGCGCACTTCCTAGGATTCTTCGCAGCGATGCGCCTGACGAGCGTCGCGGCGGGCACTGCGCTCACGACCACTCAACCAATATTTGCCGCGCTCTATTTGCGATTCAAGGGCGAACACATTCCTCGACGTGCATGGTGGGGGATGTCCATCGCCTTTCTTTCCGTCCTGCTGATCACCGGTTTTGATCTGCAATTATCGCTCCGCGCTTTTCTTGGCGATCTAGCGGCGTTGGTTGGTGCAGCACTAGCCGCCGCGTATATGTTGATTGGGTCAAAGGCGCAGAAGCGAGTTTCTACCGCGACGTATACCTCTGTCTGTTACGGCACCTGTGCGGTTGCGGTATTGCCCGTCTCGCTCGTTGCCGGGTTCGAGTTACTGCATTTTCCTGCCAAGCAATGGCTGCTGGTCATAGCACTGATCCTTGGCGCGCAGATGCTTGGTCACACCATGTTCAATCTTTCGTTGAAGCGAGTATCACCGGCGATTGTTTCTTTGATTGTGTTTTTCGAGGTTCCGGTCAGCGCAATCTTGGCCTTTTGGTGGTTGGGTCAACATCCTGCGGGTGGAACCATTCCAGGAATTATTGGACTCTTGCTCGGATGCGGATTCTTCGTCTTTCGCTCGAAGGTGAAACCAGATGATTGACCTACATACACATTCGACTATCAGTGACGGAACAGATTCGCCGACCGCGCTCATAAGCAAAGCGATGGCGGCAGGAATCACGACACTGGCCTTGACCGACCACGACACCATTGGCGGCTGGGACGAGGCGGTATCGGTATTACGACCAGGATTGGACTTGGTACTTGGTGCGGAAATTTCTTGCCAGACCGAAGACTTAATCAGCGTTCATATGCTGGGACTGCTCTTCGATGGCACCGAGCCAGAAGTGCAAGCAATGATTGATCAGACCCGAGAAAATCGTATTGGTCGAATGCAAAAGATCATCAGCCGCATGAACGCTGCCGGGATTGAGATAACGATGGCCGAGGTGGAAGCGGAGCTAGCCGAAGGCGCGACTCTTGGCCGCCCGCATCTTGCGGACGCGTTAGTTCGCAAAGGAATTGTGGCCTCTCGCGATGAAGCGTTCGCGGATCTTCTTCACAATCATTCACCTCATTATGTGGCTCACTATTCACCATCGCCCGAAGCCGCGATTGCAGCGATTAAAAAGGCCGGGGGAGTCGCCGTGATTGCACATCCGATGGCATCACTCCGCGGACGCACCATTAGCATCGATAGCTTCCGCTCGCTCGCTGAAGCTGGCTTAGACGGAATTGAGATTGAACATCGTGATAATTCAGTTGAAGCCCATCAATTACTGCGCGATATCGCGCGTGAATTTGACCTGGTTGAAACCGGGTCGAGCGATTACCACGGCAACGGTAAACTGAATCAGCTCGGGGAGTGCGTCACAGATCCCGAACAATGGCTTCGCCTCGAAGCCCGTGCGAATGCGAGAAGGGTTGTGTCACGATGAATATCGTCGCCACTACATCCGCGATCACTTTTGGCTTGCAAGCGTTCGTCACGCTCTTTGTGATTATGGATCCACCTGGTGCCACGCCGGTCTTTCTTGGTTTGGTTACTGGTGCGACGCCACGCCAACGCGTTCGTCTGGCCTGGCAAGGAGCGATGGCCTCGCTCATCGTCATCGTCGGATTCGCGCTTTTCGGAAAATTCATTCTTGATTATCTTCACGTCTCCATCAACGGGTTGCAGGGCGCCGGCGGATTGCTGATGTTCCTCATTGCCCTTGATTTGCTAAAAGGTAAGGATGAATCCACAGAGAAGGGCGCAAACGCGAATGTGGCGTTCGTTCCACTCGGCACTCCGTTGTTAGCTGGCCCAGGTGCAATCGTCACGACAATTCTTTATGTTCAGTACGCCCACACCGCTCAGATGAAATGGGCTCTTGCCGCGGCAATCGTCACGGTGCATTGCGCAATTGGTCTCACCCTGATGTTCTCGACCAAGATTCTGGGGCTCATTCGTGAATCTGGCGTTCATCTCTTGGCTCGCATCGCTGGACTCTTGCTGGCGGCAATCGCGGTCGAAATGATTGTTCAATCGATTAAAGGATTTTTTAACCTCTAATGACCGCTTCGCTCTTTGCGCCGGATAGCGTCACGTGGCGGATTCATTCTGACCCGTCGATGGCGGTCGGCGGAGTACGTGCGTTACTCGAACAAGCTCTGCATCCAGGAGCCATGGATGGCGTAGCGAAGAATTCAAATTTTCGGGAAGACGCCTGGGGTCGCCTCCAGCGCACCGGAGATTACGTGGCGACGATTACATTCGCGCCAAAGGATGAAGCAGAGGCCCTGTCGGCGCGAGTGCGTGCGGTTCACACAAAGCTCGGTCTGGATGATCCGCACCTTCTTCTCTGGGTTCACATGGCGCTTGTCGATTCATTCTTAGATGTAGCGGTTCGATCAGGGTTAAAGCTCACGATGGACGAACAGAATCAATATGTTGCAGAGATGGTGGAGTTCGCGCATCAGGTGGGAATTTCGCGCGCCGATACGCCGGCGTCTGTCAGTCAAATGGCCAAGTATTTTGAGGATATAAAGCCAGAGTTAATGGCGAGCGATGATGCGAAGCGCGCAGCGCTCTTTCTGACCATTCCACCCATGCCAGGTGTGATTCGTTTTGCGACGCCAGCTGCGCCCGCATGGGCGAGCGTTGTTGCGTTAGCAAGCGCTTCGTTGCCGGATTGGGCGCGCACGATGTACAACATTCCTTCCTTGCCTGGGCAAAGGATTGCGACCGATGTTGCGCTGCGCGCAATGCGCGCTGGCCTTTTAATGGTGCCGCAACAATTTCGTGAAGGTCCGATTGCTCGCGCGGCAAAGGCCAAGCAGGCTGAAGCTTCGTGATGGTAATTATCGCGGTAGCCAATCCAGCAGGCGGTACCGGCAAGACCACAACAGCCCGAGCAATTGCGACCTCGGCGGTTGAGTACGGCAAGCGCACGGTGCTTGTCGATATGGACGAGCGAGCCACGCTGACTTTTTTTCATGGTGTAGAAAATCCTCGCCATAGCTCGGCCGATGTACTTCAGGGAAGGGCAGGGATTTCGACCGCCGGGTTATCTACCGCCGAGCGATACACATTTATTCCTTCCTCGGCCCGCAATTCAGTTCTAGAGCGCAATCCCGATAGTGCGGTCTGGTCAAAGAATTTCGCATCGGCGATGGCCGCCGCCGAATTGCCGATTGACGTTGTTGTGCTCGATCTGCCGAGCTCTATTTCGCAAGCACTTGCATGGGGGGTTGAATCCGCGACCAAGGTTGTGGTGCCGTTTACCGAGACCATCGGCGCAATTCGTGGTGCGATTCAGGTGAAGAACATTCGCGCTACTGAGGTTCACGGTTTGGCCGTGCTGCAAAAGGATTTGGGTAGCGAGTTAGCAACCGAGTTATCGCAAGAAATGCCGATCCTGGATACCGCTATTCCGAAAGGAAATCAGGTTGGATTGGGCGAACTAAAGAAGCAATCCGTATTGGTCAGCTCAAAGGAATCGGCGATTGCACAGGCCTATCGGGAGATGACCTATTTCTTGCTAGGGCTTTAGTTCGACGACTTTGGGAAAGCCGAAATACCGCGCCACAAAAGATTTGAGACTAATTCATCGGCGACTTCGCGACTGATTTTGCTATCGCGTTCGAGCCAGTGGCGGGCCGATGTTTGCACGGTTCCGATAAGTCCGACCGCAAGCATCATGGATGCTTCCTTTGGCAATCCGGTATCGAGCGCGATGACCGCGCTGAATGCAGCGGCACAGTCGTAGGTCATGCGATTGAGTCGTTCGCGCACTTGTGGCTCGACGTTCATATCGCTCTCGAAGAGCAAGCGGAAGGCTTCGCCTTCGCGGGTGATGAAGTCAAAGTATGCGGTGACGGTCGCCTTAACGCGATCCGCATTGTCCTTTGTCGATGAGACCGCCTTTTGAATATCAAAGATCAGCGCATCAATGTGAAGGTCCAGAACCGCGAGATACAAATCTAACTTTGAAGGAAAGTGCTGATACAAAACTGGCTTGCTTACCTGAGCACGATCAGCGATCTCGTCCATGGCGGCCGCGTGATACCCAGCAGCAGTAAAGACTTCAAGTGCGGCTGCGAGGAGTTGTGCTCGGCGCTCGTCGCGAGGCAGGCGAACTTTGATCTGCGAGTTAGCAGCAGCAGGCGTTGAGTTTGTCATCAGCCGTATCGTAGTCCATTCGGAAAGTGCTTAGACTTTGCCGTATCTTGTGCGCATGAGTACTGAAATTGCTGGAAAGCGCCTGCTCTTGGTTCACGCGCACCCCGACGACGAGACCATCAACAATGGCGCCACCATGGCTCGCTATGTTGCACAAGGCGCGCACGTCACGCTGGTCACCTGCACCCGCGGCGAAGAAGGCGAAGTCTTGGTTCCAGAACTCGCCCACTTAGCGGCCTCGCAAGAGGATGGCTTGGGTAAGCATCGTGAGACTGAATTAGCTAATGCAATGTCGGCGCTTGGCGTTACCGACTTTAGATTTCTTGGCGCGCCCGCAAAGCAATGGCGGGATAGCGGAATGATGGGAACCGATCCCAACAATCGAACCGATGTTTTTTGGCAGGCAGACCTTGACGAAGCCGCGAGTTATTTGGTGACAATTATTCGCGAGGTAAAGCCACAAGTGTTAGTTACCTACGACGATTTTGGTGGTTACGGACACCCCGATCACATTCAAGCGCATAGGGTCGCTATGCGTGCCGCAGAGCTTGCATCCGAGCCCGCATACGGCGAGGGGCAGGCGTGGACCATCTCCAAGATTTATTGGAACACCATGCCGCGTTCTGTTGTTGAAGAAGGTATCAAGACCATGAAGGAACAAGGCGGCAGCTTCTTTGGTACCGAGAATGTCGATGACTTGCCATTTGTTAAGCCGGATGAGGTCGTTACATCGGTGATTGACGGAAGTGAATATGTCGGCCCCAAGATGAATGCGATGAAGGCGCACCCAACCCAGATCGCACTCGACGGCCCATTCTTTGCGCTGTCGAACAATCTCGGCAACAAGGTCTGGGGCTTTGAGTACTACACACTGGTCAAGGGCGAGAAGGCTGGCCCATTTGATGCCAACGGTCGCGAGACGGAGCTCTTCGCGGGCGTATGAAATATCTAGCAGCGTTTGGTTGGGGCCTTGTACTGTCTTTCACCAGTATTGCTCTGCACTCGGTGGCGATGGGTTCCTTTCCGATTGGTCTGATCCTTGCTCTGATTGCAACCTTTCTTGGCATTCGACTTATCCGCCAGCGCTGGAATTCCTCGCGAGTCACATTAGTAGCTGCAGCGTCATGGATACTTCTGGTCATGCGCGCAGGAACGTTTAGCGCGGGACGAGAAATCTTGATCGTCGGCAGTACCGTCGGAAATGCGTTTATCGTTTTGGGTTTGGCCGCGTTGATAGCTGGTCTGGCAATTCCTACCCGTTAGCGCCGTCTTTAACCTTTACGCCCATCGCGGTTAATAAATCGCGGAGGCGATCGCTTTCGGCATAGTCCTTATTCGCTCGTGCAACCGCGCGCGCATCTAACAACTCTTGTGCTCCGGCTGGCAACTCATCTGAAGGAACGCGCTGCAGGTCTAATCCAAAGAGCGCGTCCACCGCGATAAAAATCGCGGCCTTGGTTGCGCCGTTAACTTCTGCATCTTTCTCGAGCGAACGTAGCTTCTGGATTGCGCGCGGTGAGTCCATATCGGAATTGATATCGGCAACTATCGCTAGGCAGGTGGAATCGATTAGTGCGCTATCGGGGGCGCCATCGTTCGCCCAATCGCGAACCTTTTCGCGCCATCGGCTCAGCGTCGTGTCGGCTGCCTTAAGCGAATCCCAACTCAAATCCATCTGCGAGCGGTAGCGATTCTCGAGAAAGCAGAGACGTAGCGCGAGCGGGTCTAATCCACGGGCGATGACGTCACCCAGAAGAACAACGTTGCCCGCGCTCTTAGACATTTTGCGACCCTCGAAGAGCAGGTGCTCGCCGTGGACCCACGATGTAACGACTTCCTCATTTGCGTTTGCGGCATTGGATTGCGCGCGCTCATCTTCGTGGTGCGGGAATCGAAGATCGATGCCACCGAGATGGAGGTCAACGTGTGAATCGAGGAAGTGCATCGACATAGCCGAGCACTCGATATGCCAACCCGGGAAGCCCTTACCCCAAGGCGAATCCCAGACCATTTCGGTCCGATTACCGGCCGCTTTCCACAGCGCCCAGTCAGCGTGGAATTTCTTGGCACCGTCTTCGGTGTATTCGTAACGATGGCCAGGCTTCAAGTCCGAGAGTCGGTTACCGGAAATTGCACCGTACGAGTCAAAAGACTCAGCCGAGAAGTACACGCAGCTATCGGTTCCAACATAGGCGTTGCCTTGGTCAATCAGCTTGGTGATCAGGTCTTGCATCATCTCAATCGACTCGCTGGCGCGCGGATATGCATCAGCGGGCAGGGCGTTCAAGCTCTTCAGGTCGTGGTGAAACTTATCCTCGAACTCTCGTGCAATATCTAGCGCGGTCCGTTTAACGCGGTGCGCCTCGGCCAGCATCTTGTCTTCACTTTCGAAATCTTCACTCATGTGTCCAACGTCGGTGATGTTTTGGACCACGGTCGTGCTGTAACCCTGAAAGCGAAGCGCTCGAACGATGAAATCCGCGAGTAGAAATGTACGCAAATTGCCGACGTGCGCGTCGCGATAAACCGTAGGGCCACAGCAATAGATCCGGACCTGGCGGTGGTCATCTGCGGTTATCGCTAGCTCTTCCCGTGCCTTTGTGTCATAGAGCGATAACTCGGTCTTCATGCTTTAACTCGGAATCGATAGTTGTGATGAACGCGAAATCCCATTGAGGTATAGAGCGAAATCGCCGTGAGGTTGGAGACATCCACTTGCAACGCGATTTTAGAAATAGTCGAATTCTTCAACCGATCCAGAGCCGCACTCACTATGCCCTTGCTCATACCTTGGCCGCGATGTGATTCACTCACAAACAACCGACTCAAAATCGCCCAACCATCCGCTTCGCTCACCCGCAGTACGCTAACCAACGCACCATCGACCCGCACTCCGAAATACTGGGCGGGGTAGTTCAACATGACTTCGTATCCCACGGCCTTGCCCTGAACCTCGAGCCATTCGTCACTTGGTTCATCCGCGACTTCAACCGTAGCTCCGTTCGGTAATTCGGTTCGGACGATGTCTGGGGAGTCGGCAATCATCAAGTGGGCTTCGATGCGCATCTCCCAACCCGCGCCCTCTAGGTATTCATCGAGCTTTTCATAAATCGGGAGCGGAATATGGATTGCGGGCGTGATTCCTTTTTCGGAATATCGAGCGACGGCTTGCTCCACCTCGAGCTCGATCGAAAGTTCTGGGTCACCGTACGGCGGTGAACCAACCGGCAAGATGGAATTACCTCGAAAAGTGAAGCCACTCGAAATTCGATAACGCCAGCCACCGCGAACCTCGGTCGTATTCGCGGGCCAGGTTTTCTCTGTAATGCGCTCTAATTCGTTGATGCGAATCGAGAGTGGTTGGCCCTTGCCCGCCGGATAATCGCGCGCTTCGACGATCCGCCACGCGGCGATCTGAGTGGGATCAAAGTCCGCAGTCGCGCCATCTTTCTTCAGCACTTGGGTCGGAGATATGAGCGTTCCTAAGATGTCGCGAAAACCCGCGCCCTCACGGAGCCGAATCGAGACTTTTTGGCCGATATCGGAGGACGAGGGGCGTTGCTCGTGATTTATGCCGCTCAATTCCACCGCTCCGCTCGCCCGAAAGGTTGACCTTTCGGTACTCTAGCGCCATTAGGTTTCGAAGAAGTTTTCAACACTTATTAGAATTCGAGGCCTACTACTATTAACGGAATTACCTGGATGAGAAGGAGTTGCCCGTGACTTACGTGATTGCCGAACCTTGTGTTGATATCAAGGACAAGTCATGTATCGAGGAATGCCCGGTCGACTGCATCTACGAGGGCGATCGTATGCTCTACATCCAACCCGATGAGTGCGTGGATTGCGGCGCCTGCGAGCCGGTGTGCCCAGTCGAAGCGATTTATTACGAGGACGACGTCCCTAGCCAGTGGAAAGACTATAAGCAGATGGGCGGAGAGTTCTTCGTCGAGATTGGTTCACCTGGCGGCGCAAGCAAGGTTGGCCCAACCGGCACCGACCATGCAAAAGTAAAGGCAATGCCACCTAAGCAGAGCTAGGTTTGGAAAACTGAAACTTCCAGATTTCCCCTGGGACACTTTGGCGCCGTATGGCGACAAAGCCCGATCACACCCGGACGGCATCATCGACTTATCGGTCGGAACCCCGGTTGATGACACTCCTCAATTCATTCAAGACGCGCTAGTCACATCGGCGAATTCGCCGCGCTATCCGGTCACCGTCGGAACGCCCGAATTACGCGCGGCAATGCGCGACTGGGCAATCAACGTATTGGGCGTGCAAGGCGAGTTTGATGTCTTGCCCACAATCGGCTCGAAAGAACTCGTGGCGCTTCTTCCCACAATCCTGCAGAGTAAGAAAGTTCTTTATCCCACCGTTGCCTATCCAACGTATTTAGTCGGTGCAGAAATTGCTGGTGCGCAGAGCGAACCGGTCGACCTGGATGCATCCCGCTGGCCCACCGCAGATTTAGTCTGGGTAAATTCGCCATCCAACCCAACCGGACAAGTGCAGAACCAGTCCCAACTCCAGGCGGCCATCGATTACGCCCGACGCACCGGCGCAATCATTGCGAGCGACGAGTGTTACTTAAATTTCCCTGCTGGTGACGTGCAACCCATCTCTATCTTGAAGGTTGCGGCTGGCAACAACACGGGATTAATCGCAGTGCATTCGCTCTCCAAGCGATCAAACCTGGCCGGATATCGCGCAGGCATCATCGTTGGCGATCCAAAAATAATCGCTACCATCCTCGAAGTACGTAAGCACTCGGGTCTGATGGTGCCGTTGCCTGTCCAGCGCGCGATGACCGTCGCCCTCGGCGACGAAACGCACGTTCACGAACAAGCCGCGCGATACCGCGCTCGGCGAGCGATTATGCGCAGCGCCTTGGAGTCAGCTGGTTTCAGGATCGAACACACCGAAGCCGGGCTCTATATCTGGGCAACGCGAAACGAAGATGGCTGGGCTTCGGTCGGCTGGTTATCGTCATTGGGAATTCTCGCGACACCTGGATCCGTGTATGGCCCAGCAGGTGCGAACTTCATTCGCGTCGCGCTTACATCGACCGATGCCGACATCACTGCGGCAGCAAAGCGCATATCGGCTGCGGTCTCATGAGTACAGGTAAGCGTTCAGCAATTCTGCTCGTCGGCGGAATGGGCACTCGACTTCAACCACTGACGTTCGCGACGCCGAAGCCACTGTTAAAAGTCGCGGGCGTACCCTTCACGGAGCGACAAATTGTTCGGGCGATCGCGGCCGGCGTAAACGAAATCGTTCTTGCCACCTCTTTTAAGGCCGAACTCTTTGAACCATATTTTGGCGACGGTAGCCGATGGGGAATCAGCATTAAATACGCGGTAGAAACCGAGCCGTTGGGCACGGGCGGCGCGATCCGTAATGCCTCTTCGATGTTGACCGGTGAGGGTCCAGTAGCAATATTCAACGGTGATGTTCTGAGCGAACATGACTTAGCAGGACAGTTTGAATATCACGATCGATTAAAGGCGGACGTGACTCTGTATTTAACCGAGGTAGCGGATGCCCGCCCATTCGGTGCGGTGGAACTCGATAGCGATTCGCGCGTCCTTGCTTTCAACGAAAAAATGGAAAATCCACCAACCAACATCATCAACGCGGGTTGTTACACGTTTAGCCGATCCGTCTTCGAAGCGATTCCGGCTGCAACCGTTGTGAGCGTTGAACGCGAAACCTTCCCTGGTTTACTGGCGAGCGGCGCACAGGTCTATGGCTTTGTGGATCGCAGCTATTGGCTTGATATCGGCACGCCAGCCGCGCTCATGGCGGCCACCCAGCACTTCTTGAAGGTCGAATCGAACGATGGCCGCGGAAATCTGATCGATCCAACCGCCTCGATCGACCCCACCGCGGTCGTAGACGGCGCCAGCGTGATCGGTGCCAGCGCGTACGTGGGCCCGGGATCGCGAATCAGCGGCTCGATCGTGGGGGAGAAAGCCCGAGTTTGGGATAACGCCCAGCTCATCAATAGCTTCCTCGCAGACGGCGCAGAAATCGCTGCTGGCAGCTATTCCGAGGGTAATTTCATTGGATTTCTTCAAAAATAACCGCCCTTTTGGCGCCTTTACGCTCAAATTCGTCATTTTTCCGCTTTCGCTCACTTGACTTAATCGCATTACATGCGTGTAATTCACCTATACAACGCGCTCATATGGTGCGTGCAACGTTTTGAGGAGCAAGGCAATGGCAGAAAAGCGTTCAACGGAAAATAGCCTCCTTCCCCTAATTTCATCCCAGGACGACGTCCTCCTTTCATGGCAGGAGAAGGCGCTCTGCGCCCAGACCGACCCTGAGGCCTTCTTCCCTGAAAAGGGCGGCTCCACCCGCGAGGCTAAGCGCGTCTGCTTGTCCTGCGATGTCCGTTCTGAGTGCTTGGAATACGCACTTTCCAACGATGAGCGCTTCGGTATTTGGGGCGGCTTGTCAGAGCGCGAACGCCGCCGCTTAAAGCGCCGTTCTGCCTAACCTGCCTTTCCTTATCCTGAGATAACTCGTGGCAGACAACTTTTTTGTCACAGCAGTTGTTGTCGCGCACGATGGATCGACCTGGCTGACTGAGGCGATCGCAGCACTGACATCGCAGACGCGACCGATTGATCGCATCCTCGCGGTTGATACCGGCTCTATTGATAACTCCGCAAAGTTGTTAGCGGGCGCTGGCATCAAAGTAATTAAAGCGGATCGGGAAATTGGATTCGGTGATGCAATCGATTTGGCGCTCGCAGATACGCCGGCGATTAGCGATAGTGAAAATGAATTGTTATGGATTTTGCATGACGATTGCGCGCCATCCCGTAATGCGCTGGAAGCGCTCATCGCAGAGATGGTGGATCAGCCCCAGGTTGCATGCGTCGGTCCCAAAATTCGCAATTGGTATGACCGCCAACAACTCCTTGAAGTCGGAATCAGTATCGCCGGCAATGGTGCTCGATGGACCGGCCTCGAAAGCAACGAACAAGATCAGGGTCAATACGATCAACCACGCCAAGTTCTCGCGGTCAGTACTGCGGCGATGCTGGTGCGTCGGGATGTATTCGCGGAAGTGGGCGGACTTGATCCCAACCTTGCACTATTTCGCGACGATGTAGATTTTGGTTGGCGGGTGCGTGTAGCGGGCTTTACTGTTAAATGCGTTCCGGCCGCGACACTTTTTCACGCCGAAGCTTCATCGATGGAGCGACGCGCAATCGATGTCTCCGAGGCGTTCTTGCACCGCCCATTGCTATTAGATCGGCGCAACGCTGCTTACGTCCTGTTGGTTAACTCGTCGTGGTGGATGCTGCCGTGGCTCGTCATACAACTCTTCGGTACTGCGGTCATCCGGTCCATCGGCGACATCCTCGCAAAGCTGCCGGGTTATGCCTCGGATGAAATCGTTGCAGTCGGATATTTGCTTGTTAAGCCAAAAGATATTTTCGTTGGTCGACGACTGCGCAAGCAGAAGCGGCTCCTATCCGCGCAGGTAGTAAAACCATTTATCCCTCCGCGCGGCGAGCAACTTCGTGCTGGGTGGGAACGACTGACCGAAGGTATCGGCGCACTGATTTTGCGTCGCGACGTCGAACCCGAGCGTGATCTTTTTGACGAGACGGCGCAGACCTATTCTGACCTCGGCACTATCGACGAAAATTTTGATGAGTTGGATCTCTCTCAACCAGCAAAGGCATCTCGCTGGAAAACGCTTTCTAATCGACCGTTACTGGTGGCGCTTGCTGCGCTGACGCTTTTAACGACGGTTGCATCGCGTAACCGGTTTGGAAATCTCAGCGGTGGAGCGCTTGCCTTTTCTCCTTCTGGCTCGATGGATTTGTTGGGCCATTACGCCGATTCGTGGCATTCGGTTGGACTGGGTTCGTCGGCGCCAACCCCACCATGGCTTGCAGTCACTGGATTGCTCTCGCTCCTCACATTCGGCAACTTGCCATTTTTTGTCGCGCTGCTTTTCTGGATTACGCCGCCGCTTGCGCTATTTGTCATGTATCGATCGCTTAAGCGATATGGATTAACTCCCGCGACCGCTGTTTTAGGCGGCGTTCTTTATTCGCTCTCGCCGGTGATTTGGAACTCGGTTAACCAAGGTCGAATCGGAACGATTGCAATCGCGCTACTTATTCCAACCTTCTTGAGCTTGGCGCCGCTTCGTCGAGCCGAAGATAACGAGTCCTGGCGACGGATTTATGGCCTCGCTCTGTTTGCATCGGTACTTGCAAGCTTTTCAGCCGCGCTTTTGGTTATATGGACGGTTGTGGTCGCCTCGTATTTGGTGAGGTCACTTCTTGCTCGACGGTCAGAAATTTCAGAGCTGTCGCCGGTGACCTTTTTGATGACCGCGCGTCTCGACGCCGAAAAGCGATACTTCGCATACTTAATAATTCCGTGGATTTTGACGCTCCCATGGTGTGTCACTCTGCTCGTGCATCCCACGCAATTTTTGCAAGACCCAGGATTCCCGATTAACGATCCTCATCCGTGGCTGGCCGCGCTGCTTACCTCGGGCGTCGCTTCCTCAATCTGGTGGTGGGTCATATCGCCGTTCGTTATTTTTACGGGTTACACCCTCGTTCACCGCGAGTCTCGTAAGGTCGGATTTGTTGCAGCCTTGCTCTACGGCCTCATCGTTGCGCTGTCGACGCTCCACATATCTGGCCATGGCAGCACCGGCAGCTTCTGGTCTGGTTCCATCATGATTGTTATTGAGGCACTCGTTCTACCTCCGACGTTGGTGACTGCGACCTCGCTGACGAAGAACCTTAAAGAATCTGCGCTTGGACTAGGTCATATCCTCAGCGCGGTTACGGTGGCGATTGCGCTCTTCTCCATCGTCACGACGACAACGTGGACGCTTACCGATGGTGGAAATTCGCTCGTTAAAAATAATCGCAACTCGGTTATCCCTGCCTTCATCGCTTCCTTGGCGGATGTGCCGGCTCGGCCTAAGACGCTCGTCATTACAAGCAAGGGCGCCGGCGATACGGCGTATTTTGTTTCGCGTGGCAACGACCTCCAACTTGGCGATCCTGATGTCGTCGTTGCTCTCCCTCCAGTTTTGGACGATTCGATTCGTGGCTTGGTGACGGGCACGCTGCCTACCGTCGGCCCGGTAATTGGAAGCTTTGGAATTCAGTACGTATTTTTGACTAATCCCGTTGATGAAGCGATTGCGCGCAGAATTGATGGCGTTGGTGGCTTTGCTCGCACGTCCGCGACCAGCAACGGAATTGTGTGGAAGGTAAACGCGGGTCTGCCTCGAGTATCAGAAGTAAACGCCCTTAATCAGCGTACCCCGCTGAATTCGGGCGACATTGGTTCGAGGGATACGTTGGTGCAGCCAGGCACCATCGACGTGACCGAAAAATTTGATTCATCATGGCACCTGCTTGTCGGTGGCACCGGTGTTCACGCGACCCAGACACCGAATGGTTTGACGGAGTTTGTCACCACATCGACCGGTCCCATGACGTTGCTTAACGACGGCACGTCTCGACGCGCGCTGCTATCGCTCGAATTGATTGCGCTGTTGACGGTGACAGTCTTGGCGCTCCCTGCAGGTCGACGGCGTCGCGATATTGCTGCTGGTAAGGCCGAAAAAGTTGGCGGTGCCGAATGAGAATTCCACGCGATCGTTTTCTCTTGATTGGCGTTGCTGCCATGATTGGGGGAATCGTAGTGAGCCAAGTTGCACCACGTGCGGCGGTCCTGTCGAATCGAACGTCTACGTATGCCGCAGTCGCGTGCCCATCCGACAACGCGGCCGGATCGAGCACGGCTCTCTTGACGAGTTCAAAACTGGGAGCTCGAACGGTAAAAGTCGGGAACACAAAGTCGAGCGCCGCTGGCGTGTATAAATACTCGATAACAAACGGCGTGCTCTTCGATGGTTCGCCGAACACTGTCCTGTATTCGGCGAGGGATAGCGGATCATCATTAGGCGCCTCGATTTGTACTGCTGGCATGAGCGACGAATGGTTCGTGGGCGGTTCCGCAGGCATCACCAGCAAGGGCGGAATCGATTTAGTGAATAGCGGACTTAGTGATTCAATCGTTGATCTCTTCGCCTTCAACGCAAAAACGTCGTTGCCGGTAACCACCGTCACCATCAAGGCCGATACCGACAAATTTGTTCCACTCGACGCGCTTGCTCCGGGAAGCGATCAAATCGTGGTTCACGCCATTACCCGCTCTGGCCAAGTAAGCGCTTCGTTGGTGGATATTCGCCGTAAGGGATTGGCTTCATTAGGTCTTGATTTCGTCTCGCCGGTTTCAGCGCCATCCACTCATCTTGTTATCCCCGCCTTATCTAACGGCTCAACATCTTCGCCCATGAGCGAGACTGTTCGCTTGTTCGTTCCTGGGGGAGTTGATGCATCAATTGGTGCCACCGTCTATTCACGAGATGGATCCTTTGCGCCGTTGGGACTCGATGGTCTCAAGGTCCCCCACGGAGTCGTGGTGGATTACCCCTTGAAGAATTTGGTGACCAGCTCGCCCTTCGCGCTCTCATTGAGCAGCGATCAACCCATTCTCGCGAGCGTGTTCAGTAGTCCAGCGAAGAGCACTGCAGACTTTGCTTGGTCGGCGACCGCCGCTGCTTTAACTCCAGGCGCACCGCTCGTCATGAATCCGGGTGGATTGCTGCCGACGTTGGCCTTCCTCAATACCCATGGAAAC